>ERZ773067.183-NODE-183-length-41305-cov-6.365842_pt1 | contig 41305 bp, 57 predicted proteins | sample MGYA00580622_ERZ773067 | MGnify/ENA primary metagenome ERZ773067 (study PRJEB29015, sample SAMEA2737998) | human oral metagenome | biome: human oral; feature: human-associated habitat; material: dental | place: China | collected 2113 ...
GCCCGACTTTTATTCAGGTGGGTTGCTTAAGTTAAGCGGCAACGCTTAAATCAGATAGATGATTATCAGATACAGAATTCGGCTTACAGTTTTACTCATACCAAGGGGATGTACCGGTTTCGACAGGGAACATGCAGTTGGTGAAGCTATCCGTATGCGATGCGTTAAATGGCAAAAATAAATATAAACGCTGAAGAAAACTTCGCATTAGCTGCCTAAGGGCAGCCATCGGCTTTAAGGCACTCACAACTTAAATAACCGGTGTCAAATCTGTGAGAAACCTTATATGCAAAGCTTTGAGCATATAGATGTACTATGAAGCTACTAAACTCCAAGGACTGTGAATTGCCCTTGGACGGAGGGAATGTATATAAATTCACTATGATAGTAGAAGAACAAGGAATTGTTTCTTGGACACGGGTTCAACTCCCGTCATCTCCAGTTAAAAAGTCTTGAATTTCAAGGCTTTTTTGTTTTATGTGTCATATTTCGTGTCATACTGTCTATATGTTCGAATGCTTTCTTATCAAACTTTTCTTTGTAGTCATCCATGACACCTCTATATATTTTCTTCAAAGTATTATCAGATGACCAGCCGCCTTTTTGCATAATATACACATCCGGCACGCCGATAGCGTGGAGCATACTGGCAGCATAGTGCCTTAAGTCATGAAAGCGAAACGGCTGTATTTTAAGCTTTTTTAACATTCTTGCAAAACGGTGCGTAATCATGGTCGGGTTGATATCTACGATTTTTCCGTTTTTAGGAAACATTTTTACAATGTTTTCGGGTAATTCGACATCTCTAATGCTTGAAATTGTCTTCGTAGTCTTCGTAACCCATTCCCTTTGCTCATTCATGACAAGTGCTTTATTGATATGGATCACATTCTTTTTAATGTCGGCAGCAGTTAAAGCACATATCTCAGACCTTCTTAAAGTGCCGAAAGCGGCAAGATAGACAGCTTTTAACATCTCTTTATCATTGTCCGCTAAGTAAACTATTATAGTCTTTATATCGTTATCAGTCGGCACATATAAGGACGGTTTAACTCTTTGCGGCAAGGTTACTTTTATGCTCAGATCGGGCAGAAAAGATTTAAGCACGACAAAAAGAAAGCCATAGGTGTTACGGACCGTTTTAGGAGTTCTGCCTTTGGCATAAGTATTTACCCATTTTTGTATAAGTTCAGAGTCGAACTTCTTAATTGAAAGATTTAAGTAACCATCAAACGAATTGTAAATCAATCGTTTATAATTCGCTAGCGTAGACGGTGATAGCACATTGCTTTTCATTTCACAGTAATTTAACATTGCTTTTTCTATTGTTAGATCCTTACTTTCCTCTTTTATTTTCTTCTTATTCATAGAGAAAAGCAGGGCTTGATATTCAGCTTCCTTCTTAGTGTTCGCTGTGAATGATCTATAATGCTTAATTCCTTTTTCATCTTTGTAATCAAAAACCCTGCAACGGTAGTTACCCGACGGCAATCTTTTAGCAGTAGCCATATTTTAACCTCCTTGAATATATAAAAATACCCTAGGTGATGTCCTAGGGATTGATTAGTGGCAAACCTTACAGGGCTGATATCCTGCCGCTTCAAGGGCTGCTATATCTTTTGCATAGCCCAAGTTCCTGTCAGCTATCTTCTTTACATCTCGGCAGCCCGGTACATGGTACTTCTTTGTGCTTGTGTTTACTATAACAGTATAGCCGTCAAAAGGTGTGCGGCTTATAGCTGAAATAAGCCCATCGCTGTTACTGCTATTATTGTTGTTGGCAGCAGTTGAGCCGGAACTGTTTTGTATCCAAGCACCATCCGCTCCCACCCTGTATCCGTCCGGTGTAGTTGTGTTGGTGAGCATTGCGCCATCCGAACTGACATAGTAGTTTCCTACCCATTGACTTGCCGCCATATAGCCCTCGGCATTGAAATAGTACCACTTTCCGTCTATTTCTTGCCACGACAAAACAGGGTAGCTGTTATCGTTATTCTGATACCAGTACCCTTTGTTATCCGATTTCCACTGTCCTGCAAAGGCTGTAAGGCTCGTTGCGACGGTTAGGGCAGCAGAAACGAATAAAAGACTAATTCGTTTCATAACTAAAACCTCCTTGATATATTTAGTTGTAAGGTGATTGTACCACACAAAAAAATATTTTTAAAGTCAATAGTTGTATTAAAATAATTTTGCGATATAATTTTAGACAGGTACTAAAAGCCCCTGTATTGTAGCTTACTGTTACTAAATTTAAAAAGAGTGAAAAGAGTGATATGAAAAACTAACTACGGAAAATAAAGAAAACTATAATTATTAATTAAAAAGGTTTACAAGAAATAACAAGGCAATATAAAGAGGTGAAGAATGGAAAAGATAATTAACACGGTAGGTTAAAGGGCAAAATTTTAGGAGGGTATCGGATGTCCGAAAATGAACGAAATTTATTTATTGAAAATCTCAGAAGGTTAATTGATAAAGCCGATGATGAGCAGCTAAAGTTAATCAGGACTTTTATTTTAGAGCTTACTCGTAATTCTTAATATCGGCTATTAAAAAATAAAGGACTTGTCAACCGACGAGCCCTTTATTTTTATTTGTTTTCTTTCTTCTCAAATACCAATTTACTATATTCATACCATTTCAAAAATTCTTCTTGATTTAATTCTATCAATGATAACAGCAATTCTGTAAATGCTTTATTATATTTATCATCCGGTTTAGCTAATAATTTTCCCGACAATTCCGCTATTTTTTCAAAGGATGTGCGCTCCTTGAACATTTCGCCTTTACCCGTTCTCAGCCATTCTTCATTTACTCCGTGAACTATGCAAATCAATTTTATTACACTGTCTACCGGTTCATTCCTTCCATTTTCATAAGTAGCTATTGTGCTTTGTTTGACTTGTATGCTATCGCCGAATTCTTTTTGTGTTAATTCTAATTCTCGCCGTAAGGCTTTAATCCTCTCTTTCATGACATAAACCTCCTTTATACTGCTAGTATAAGTCCTTGATTATCGCATGTCAATAAAAAAATATTAAAAAGCACTTGACTTTTATTATTTTGCGATATATCATTATTGCATAGCGATATTAACGAAAGGAGAACAAAGGCATGAGAGTAGAACAAATTTTCGATACTTTACAAAACTTATTTGCCACAATTCCGGAAACTTCATTAAGTCTCGCTAAGCTCGAATACCTGACCGGTCTTGCGGAAGGTATAAAGCTTGCAAGGCAGGAACCGGAGATTAAAAAAGAAGAGGAGGGTGACTAATGAAAATAGAGAACTGGAACGGATACGATATCCGTTTCGTAGAAAAGAAAGGCGAATGGTGGGCGGTTGCCACTGATATCGCAAAGGCTTTAGGGCATAGAGACGCTGATAATGCTTTGAAAAAGATGAAACCAAAATATAAAGGTACTCACAAAGTTAGTATCACATCCGACAAAGCCAAAAGCCGTAAGCATCAAGAAATGACAATCTTAAATGAAAAAGGCATATACCGACTTATCATGAGGAGTAACAAGCCTGAGGCGGAAGAGTTTCAAGACTTTGTTTATGAAACAATCAAGGAACTTAGAGAGGCAGCAGGCTATAAAGGCTTTGAAGTCTTCGCATTGCTCGATAAGGAACACCAAAAGGAGGCAATGAGGAAGCTAAGGGACAGCCTAAGAAAGCCTGTCAAGGTTGACTTTATAAAGGCGAACACAATAGCCAACAAGGCTGTATCGCTTAAGTATGGTTATCCTAAAATGCTTAAAAAAGCTGACATGAACCCTGCCATGCTTGCGGATAGGGAAAGTCTACTGGATGACACGGTGGAGCTTATGTCCGTCAACGAAAAGCACGGTTTAGGGTTGTCGGTGAGTAAAGAAATTTATAAACATATCACACACTAAGGAGAAGTAAATGAGTATTAAAAATCTTAAAACCGATAGCTTTGTTATGTCGGAGTTCGTTCAAGACGGTAAAAAATATAGACTATCTCAGTCTTTTGTGAGCTTGTCAGAGTCTTTTATTTATAAAAAATCTCTTTTTAGCGATGAGCAAGGCTGCATAGCTAAAACAGAACTTATAAAAGGCTTTGCGGAAGAGTTTGAGTATAAAGGATTTAGTCATAAAAATCCACTGCACGAAGAACTATTTCACTTAAATTTACTGTTAGCTCAAGATTTTAAGGGGGAATAACTGTGAACGATATAACCATTATAAAAGAGACCAAAAGCGGCACTAAAGCCCTTGACGTTACGACTGTACTCTTTGAGTACAGAGGGGCTAAATACAGCCTTATAACTATAGATACAAGTCACAAAAGGCTTAAAAGGTACACAAGGTCGCTTTACAACGCTCAAGGATACCTTGATACGGATACACATATTAACGAGGTAGACCAAAGAGGGTACAGGCACAAGGGTTTTCATCATTGTGACCCTATGCACAGGAAACTGTACAACATGGGCTATCTTGATCGTTTAGATTTTAGTATGGAGGAGTAATTAAATGGAGATAAAAAAAGATAGCGATGTTTTAGAAAATTGGAAAACCCGAAAAATTGAATTTTGGGACGGCGCAAGCTTCATACTCACAATATCCTCTTTATACGAAGGTGGTCGCCGTAGGTGTATTAAAAGACTGGTAAGGATACTGTTTGACAATAGCGAAGAGCTCGTGGCGGAGTCTTACATTAATCAAACAGACCTTAACGGTCATGAAATAAGTAATTTCGATAAAGAAAATCACATACACCGCAATTTGTTTAATCTCGGCTACCTTGAAAAAGCCGATTTTAGGAATTATGAAAGCAAAGAGAATTAGTAAAGACTCTGCCGCTCGTGGATTGCTTGACAGCGTGAGAGGGCAGCAGGATTTTAAGCAAGAGGAGCTTGCAAAGATACTTGGCATAGCCGCAAGGACATACCGATATAGGTATAAAAATCCTGAGACCTTCACAGTCGAGGAACTAAGACGGCTTGTAATTGGTGGCTTTGTGAGCAAAGAGGAACTTATAAATATATTTTAATAGGAGGTTTGAATGGAGTCTGAGACTATTGTAACTGTAAACAATTGCGTTCTGGTCAATAGCAAGATAAAAGAATCTAAGGACAAGGTGTTCGTGTTTCTAACTTTTGATAAAGTGAAAAGAGAACTTGATGTCCCGGAGTTCGTGAATAGGGGGCGCAATGGAGCATAAAAAAGACAGGGATGTCATTTTCGAGTTTGGGGAAACTAGGTACAACAGTTTTATATATCGGGGTGAAAAGGTTAGGTTTCGATCAAAGAACAGGGCTAGTTTTCAGAAAGAAGACATAGCAAGAGTTATCAAGGTCGGGGATGTGTATACGATGATATATACGCAGTTTGATAAGACCACGCAGCAGACTTTGAAAAAGGAAGAAGATGTTCGTGTGGAAGTTGAACACGACAACTGGTATGAGCTTAAAGCCTTAAAGGATGGCTACCGTTTTACGGCTACTTTAGGCGATTTACTTGTCGAAAGTAGCCTTGGGAGGGAACTGTTAAGGGAATTAAGTAAATTCCATATTGAAGAAAAATATTCTAAGTACAGATAAGGAGGTTTTTGTGGAAGTTGTAGATTTACAGCGATTATTAAAGAAAGTAGACCTCGAGAGAACAAACCTTGAGGATGTAGACCTCAGATGGGCAGACCTCAGGAGGGCAAACCTCGAGAGAACAAACCTTGAGGATGTAGACCTCAGATGGGCAGACCTCAGATGGGCAGACCTCAGATGGGCAAACTTAAGAGGTGCAAACCTTGAGGGTGCAAACCTTGAGGGTGCAGATCTCAGATGGGCAAACTTAAGAGGTGCAAACCTCAGATGGGCAAACTTAAGAGGTGCAGACCTCTGGGATACAGACCTCAGGGATACAGACCTGGAGGAGGCGGATTTATATTATCCCATAGCCTGTCCAGAAAAAGGCAGTTTTATAGGATGGAAAAAAGCAAACGGCTACATCGTAGAACTCGAAGTTCTTTCTGGAGCAAAACGCTCAAGTGCTTCGGGTAAAAAATGTAGGTGCGATAAAGCGAAAATTCTATCAATAACCACCCTGGATGGATCTGACAGCGGATTAAAGAAAATCCGTTCAAATTTTGATAGAGATTTTATTTATGAAATCGGTAAAACGGTAACGGTTAATGACTTCGATGACAATCGTTGGGCGGAGTGTGCTCCAGGAATACATTTCTTTATCACAAGACAAGAAGCAGTAGAGTATTAAAGGAGGAAGATATGAGCTACAAACTAACATTTGATTTGTACGGCGAGGATATCGTGTATTTTTTAAGTACATATCCTGCTAAGTTTTACAACATTTTCAAAAATGCAGGATTTATATTTTTTAATTTCAATTTTGACAGCGCAAACTATTGCTTTGAAATTATCGCAAATAAAGACTTTGAGCATTTGCTCAATGACTTGAAAGTGGAAGGCGTTAAGCGTGAGCATGACTATCCGAACCAGTATTTAGAAGATAGATTTGATGAAGACCTGGAGGACTAGATGTGAAAATAATAAAAGAAAAGGAGATAGCCTTCAAGGTAGGTATAAGTACGGTTAAAAGAAAAGAAACTTATCTGACCTACCGCGGATCTAATTATATCTTTACTAAAGATATTCAAATTTGCCCCAAGCGTGGAACTATAGTAACTAAGACTTTAGAAACCGCCAAGGGCGATATCTTAGCGACAACCAGGATAAGCTCAAACAAAGAGTATTACGGATTTAACGAAAATAGCACTATGCATAAAGCACTAATAGATTTAGGGCTTATAGATAATAGAGATCTATACAATGAGGAGGATTAAAAATGAGATTAGAATTTAACAGCTTAGAAGAATTAAAAGATTTTGCGACTAATGTATTAAGGTTAGGACAGGCAGCAGCTCCGACAGCTGCACCTGCGGCAACAGCTCCAGCAGCCCCGATACCTGTACCAACGGTACCGGCTGCACCTGTAACGGCAGCAGCTCCGACAGCTGCAAAAACATATACCCGTGATGACATCATAAATGCGTCAATACCGCTTTTAGATACCCATTTAGCGGACTTGCAGGTACTTATGAGTAAGTACGGTATTGCTACTATACAGGACTTACAGGAGAACAGTTTTGCGGCGTTTGCGGCAGACTTAAGAGCATTAGGAGGTGCTATTTAATGGCTCATGAGTTTAGAAGTCACGCAATCCTCAGTGCCTCAGGTGCGCACAGATGGATGAATTGTACACCGTCCGCAAGGCTTGAGCTTGAATTTTCGGACACAAGCTCAGAGGCTGCAAAGGAAGGTACGCTTGCGCATGAAGTGTGCGAGGCAAAAGTACTTAATTATTTCTTTCCGGGTAAGCTTACTAAAAGGCAACTAAACGCAAAGTTAAAAAAGTTTAAGGAGCACGAGTTATGGCAATCTGAAATGGAGTGGCACACAAACACATACCTTGATTACATAAAAGCGGAGGCACTTAAATTTGAAGTGTCTCCGAGTGTAAACATTGAGGTTAGGTTAGACCTTACGAATTACATACCCGAGGGTTATGGTACTGCCGATTGTGTACTTATAGGCAGTAACAGACTTGAGGTTATTGACTTCAAGTACGGCAAAGGTGTGCCCGTGTCAGCCGAAAATAACCAACAGTTACTATTATACGCATTAGGGGCTTATGAGAAGTACAAAATGATTTGTAAGTTTGAGACTGTAAAAGTTGCCATAGTGCAGCCACGCATAGCAGACGAAGCCTCAGAGTTTGAGCTGTCTGTAACTGATTTACTAAGGTTCGGGGAAGAAGTGAAAGCAAAAGCCGCTTTAGCTTATGAGGGCAAAGGCGAATACAATCCATCCGAAAGCACCTGCAGGTTTTGTCGTGCAAGGGCTACTTGTAGGGCAAGAGCGGACAAAAATGTGGAACTTGCTTTTGCTTGTGTGAAACCTCTGGATACTCTCAGTTATGAAGAAGTGGGGGAGTATCTAAAAAAAGGCATGGGTGTAGCCGCATGGATTAAGGATTTGCGGGATTATGCTTTAGACGCATGTTTAGCAGGGCATAATGTAACAGGGTGGAAAGCGGTTGAGGGTAAAAGTACGAGAGTATGGAGCAATCAATTAGCCGCATTTACAGAGTTAAAGCGCGCAGGCTTGGAAGATAAAGACTTATACAAGTATGAGCCTTTAACGCTTGCTCAGATTGAAAAAACTTTCGGCGAGGATGTTTTACAGGCAGCAGCAGCAGCTTATATTATAAAGCCTCCAGGTAAGCCTACTTTGGTGGAAGAAAGTGACAAAAGAGAAGCAATGAATAATATAAATAACATGTTTGAAGGAGTATAAATTATGAATAGTACAACTGTAACAGTAGGAGAGGCAAGATTAAGTTATGTAAATGTTTTTCAGCCGTATGCACACAATCCGGGACAAGATCCTAAGTTTAGTGTAACAATACTTATTCCAAAAACGGATATAAAGTCAAAGGCTGCAATTGACGCAGCAATTGAAGCAGCAAAACAGCTTGGAACAGCTCAGAAGTGGAACGGCGTGTGTCCACCGCAGGTACCGACTCCGGTGCATGATGGTGACGGGGTAAGACCAAGCGACGGTATGCCGTTTGGCGAAGAATGTAAAGGGCATTGGGTATTTACTGCTAATGCTAACGCGACAAGACCGCCGCAGGTAGTAGATATAAACAGACAGCCGATACTGGATCAGTCACAAGTTTATAGTGGTATGTACGGCTATGTGAATATTAACTTCTTTGCTTACCTGGCAACAGGAAGAAAAGGCATAGGCTGCGGACTTAATGCAGTTCTTAAGACCAGAGATGGCGAGGTACTCGGGGGCAGCAGGGTAACGGTAGACGAAGCCTTCGCAGATATCCCGATGGCAGCACCTAATCCGGTACAGCCAAGGATTAATCCGCTTACAGGGCAGCCTATGTAAATATTACAAATTTATTAAGTTAGGGGTTAAGAAAACCTTAGCCCCTATTAAAATAACCTAAAAACAGACTTTTTATTAAGGAGATATTAAGAATGAGTAATTTACAAGTATTTAATAACAGCGAATTCGGGGCAGTAAGAACAGTAGAACAAGACGGAAAAGTATTATTTTGCGGCAAAGATGTAGCGGAGGCTTTAGGGTATGTAAGAACAGCGGATGCAATATCGTCACACTGTAAAGGGGTCTGTGATTTGCCGACCCCTACCAGTGGAGGTTCTCAAATGATGAAATACATATCCGAGGGTGATTTGTACCGCCTTATCACGCACAGTAAACTTCCGACAGCAGAGAAGTTTGAAAGGTGGGTATTTGATGATGTTTTACCCTCAATCCGTAAACACGGATTATATGCGATTGACGATATATTAAACAATTCGGACATAGCCATAGCAGCCCTTACAAAGCTTAAGGAAGAAAGAGAAGCAAGAAAAGCACTTGAAACCGAAAACAAAATACAAGCACAGCAAATAGCAGAATTACAGCCTAAAGCCACTTATTACGATTTGATATTGCAAAGCAAAGACCTTTTATCGGTAACGCAGATATCTAAAGATTACGGAATGAGTGCAACAAAAATGAACAAATTATTGCACGAGCTAGGCGTACAGTTCAACCAATCGGGTGTATGGTTCTTATATGCGAAGTACCAAACAGGAGGCTATACACAGACTAAAACGCATAATTATGCTAAACCTAACGGTACACAAGGAACAGCGGTTCATATGTACTGGACCCAAAAAGGCAGACTGTTTTTATATGATTTACTTAAGAATGTCGGAATACTGCCCCTTATTGAAAGGTGCTAAATATGGAGCACTTAAGCATAGATATAGAGACTAAAAGCAGTGAAGACATAAGCAGCGTGGGGCTGTATAAATATGCACAATCAAAAGATTTTGAAGTGCTGTTATTTGCTTATAAAGTCGATGATGAAGATGTGAAAATAATAGATATTGCAGCGGGTGAATCCGTGCCTGCTGCAATAGTAAAAGCCCTAAAAGATAAGAGTGTTATAAAACACGCATACAACGCCGCTTTTGAGTGGTATTGCCTCAATATGGCAGGCTATGAAACACCTATAAGCCAGTGGCGTTGCACAATGATACACGCCCTTTTTTGCGGATATCCGGCAGGACTTGAAGCAACGGGAAGAGCCATAGGTATACCGGAGGACAAGCAAAAAATGAAAGAGGGTAAAGACCTTATACGCTATTTTTGTGTACCTTGCAAGCCTACCAAAACAAACGGCGGTAGAACTTGGAACCTACCCGCACACGACCCCCTTAAATGGTCTGTATTTAAGCTGTATTGCACGAAAGACGTAGAGGCAGAGCATACCATATTAAAAGCCTTAAAGTGCTATCCTATGCCTTTATCTGAAGAAATAAGGTGGCAGCAGGATACGCTGATGAACGCAAAGGGTGCAAGGATAGATTTTAACTTAGTACTTAATGCAGCACAAATAGGCGAAGACATGAAAACGGAGCTTATGGAAGAGGCAAAGGTACTAACAGGCTTGGAAAACCCGAACAGCACGAGTAAACTACTTGCTTGGCTAAACGGTATGGGAGTTAATGTTGACAATATAAGAGAAGAGACGGTAACGGATCTATTAGAAAGCGAAGATTTAGACGCTGTAGTTTATAGAGTGCTAGAAATAAGGCAGCAGCTCGGTAAATCATCCGTAACGAAGTATAAAAAAATGATGGAGACAAAGGGCGCAGATGATAGGGTGCGTGGACTTACTCAGTTTTACGGAGCTAATGCAACAGGCAGATGGGCAGGGCGTTTAGTTCAGACTCAAAACCTGCCTCGTGTTTATATTGACGATTTAGAGACTGCAAGAAATGCAGTTATAAACAAAGATATAGATTGCTTAAAAGATAAATTCGGTGATGTAAGAAGCACATTATCACAACTTATAAGGACTGCATTTATTCCATCTGAGGGCAATAAATTAATAGTTGCGGACTTCTCAGCAATAGAAGCAAGGGTAATAGCGTGGCTTGCGGATGAAACATGGGTAAACGACGTATTTGCCACACACGGGAAGATTTATGAGGCAACAGCTGCAAATATGTTTCATGTTGATATTGAAAAGATAAAAAAAGGTAATCCGGAATACGAATTAAGGCAAAAAGGCAAAGTAGCAACCTTAGCCCTCGGATATCAAGGCGGAGTAGGTGCACTTATTGCGATGAACGCCTTAAAAATGGGTATTCCGGAAGAAGGACTGCCGGAGATAGTAGAAAAATGGAGAGCAGCAAACCCAAACATCGTAAAAACATGGTACAGAATAGGCAATGCGGCTTTAGAAGTACTAAAAACTGCAAAGCCGCAAACAGTCAATAAAGGCATAAAGATAGAGTATGTAGGTGATAAGGCGTTTAATCAAAGCTTTTTGACCATACAGCTGCCAAGCGGCAGAAAGCTGTACTACGCAAAGCCGTGGATAAGTATTAATAAGTTTGGAAAAGAGGCTGTATTTTATAAGTCAGTTGATCAGACTAATAAGAAGTACGGCAGCACGAGTACCTACGGTGGGAAACTTACAGAGAACATAGTGCAGGCTATAGCTAGAGATTGCCTTGCAGTCACGCTTGATAGGTTAAATTTTTTAGGTATTAACTATGTATTTCATGTGCATGATGAAGTTGTGATCGACGCACCGCAAAGCCTTACACTTGATTATATATGTGATCTTATGTCAAGACCAATAGGGTGGGCGGATGGCTTAATACTTAAAGCCGCAGGGTTTGAAAGTAATTATTACAAGAAGGACTAGTTATGTTAAACAATAACAAAAAACTGACAATAAGCACGGCAGGCACAAGACTTGCCGTGCAATGGGCAAGAACTGAATTAATGTGGTCCGATTTCGTTGAAAAGTTCAAGACACCGCACAGAAGTACTGAAAGCTTTGAACAATATTTAAGTCTTAAAAAGCCGCAGCAGGACAATCTTAAAGATGTTGGGGGGTTCGTTGGCGGTACATTTAAGAATAACAGGCGAAAAAAGGCTAATGTAGAGGGCAGAGACCTTATTACTTTAGACTTAGATAATATCCCGACTGGTGGTACTGACGAAGTATTAAAAAGAATAAGTTCACTGTCTTGTGCCGCTTTGGTTTACAGCACAAGAAAACATTCAGCTTACAAACCTAGGCTTAGGATAGTATTGCCTACTAACCGTACGGTAACAGCTGACGAATACGAACCCATAGCCCGCAAATTGGCAGAATGGATAGGTATACAGATGTGCGATCCTACCACTTTCGACAGTTCAAGACTTATGTACTGGGCAAGTGTGTGCAGTGATGGAGAGTACATCTATCAGGTGTACGATAACCCGTTTTTAAGTGCAGACGGAGTACTTTCAAAATACAAGAACTGGAGAAACCAAGCAGAGTGGGCGATCGTTCCGGGTACAGAGCAGCATATTGCTAACCATGCAGCAAAGCAAGCTGACCCGACAGCGAAAGATAACATAATCGGGAGGTTCTGCAGGTGCTATGACATCTATGCCGCCATGGATAAGTTTTTGCCGGGTGTTTATGAGCCTACAAGTATAGATAACAGATATTCATATAAAGCAGGTTCAACAACGGGCGGAGCTATAGTTTATGAGGGCGGTAAGTTTCTTTTCTCTAATCACGCAACAGACCCCTGCTCGGGGTTACTCGTAAACGCTTATGACCTTGTAAGACTGCATTTATTTAGTGATTTAGATGTAGATATTAAGCCCGGTACACCTGTTAATAAGTTACCTTCATTTAGCGCCATGTCTGAGCTTGCTAAGAGCGATGAAAAGGTTAAAGCCTTGTTCAACAACGAACAAGCGGAGAACATTAAACGGGCTTTTGACGATGTGGATTTACCCCCGTCCGATGGCGATTATTCATGGGTGAGTGTCCTTGATAAGACCGATAACGGAGTTATCAAATCAACTATTGATAACTTCAAACTGATACTTGAAAACGATGAGGATTTAAAAGGCAAGATAGCTTTAGAAGTCTTTGCAAATGAACTTATAGTATTAGGTAAATTGCCTTGGAATAGTGATTATACAGAGTACAAAAAATGGACTAATGAAGACGACGCACACTTGGCTTGGTTCATTGAAAAAAGATACAAAATAGTACAAGGTAACTATTTAGGAATGGCAATAACTATAGTAGCAAGTAGAAACAAGATAAATGTAGTAGCGAACTATCTTAAAGGTCTTGTCTGGGATGGTAAAAAAAGGATAGAAACCGCACTGCATGAGTATCTGGGGGCTGAACAAAACGCTTATACAGCTGCAGTATTAATGATAGTAATGTGTGCGGCTGTAATGAGGGCTATAAAAGGGGCTATCAAGTTTGACACCATGCCTATTCTTGTAGGTAAGCAAGGTATAGGTAAAAGTACATTCCTTGCCAATTTAGGTAAAAACTGGTTTTCAGATAGTCTTACTAATTTTGAGGGTAAAGACGCCGCAGAAATGCTAAGGGGTATCTGGATAAACGAGATAGGCGAGCTTACGGCACTTAATAAGTCCGAGGCGGCAGCAATAAAGCAGTTTATGAGTAAAAAAGAAGATATTTACAGAACACCTTATGCGAAAAGGACGGAGAGTTTTCCAAGGCGAGGGGTCTTCATAGGCACGAGTAACGAAGACGCATTTTTAAGAGACCAAACAGGTAACAGAAGATTTTTACCCGTTCAACTGGGAGAGTATAAACCCTTAAAATCTGTCTGGGATGATATGCCGGGTGAGGTTGATCAGATGTGGGCGGAGGCATACGCTAGGGCAATTTTAGGTGAAAAATTACACCTAACAGGCGAAGCGGAGGCAATCGCTAGACAAATGCAAGAGGAGTTTAGGGAAGTAAATCCGTGGGAAGGTCAAATTGTAGGCTTTTTAGAGAAACAAATTCCGGAAGATTGGTACGACTTAAATATTACAGACCAAAAACAATTTTTGCAGGGGCAGCTTATCAACCCTAAGCCTTTAGTACCTAGAACAAAAGTTTGCGTATCCGAGATATGGGAGCTCTGCCTGGAGGGCAATGTGAAGTTTTTGAAAAAGACTGACAGCATATCAATAAACAATATTTTGAAGAATTTAAAGGGATGGAGTAAGGGAAAAAACCCGCTAAGATTTGGGAGATTCGGAAGACAAAAAGGTTTTGTTTTTGATGTTTTTACAACAACCAACCCCGGAAACCAACTTTAATTTTGGCAACTATCGTAAGAAAAATTACAACTTTCTTACGGCAATTATGGAAACTAACTCTTTTTACTTGGTTGCATGGGTTTGTTGCCACGCAAACCAAGTAAAACAGGGTACTAAGCCTATATTAACAACTATAACAACTATCTTTTATATAAAAATAAAAAATAACATATATAGGCATATATAGGCGTATATACGCATATACCTAAATAGCCTAATACGCCTAATACATATATAGAGTAGAAAAATATAAAAAGTTGTTTGTTTTGTTGTCGTGATAAGTGCAGAGGTGAGAAATGTTAGAAAAAGAGATTGAAAAATTTTTAGTAAGAGAAGTTAAAAAGCTTGGCGGGCTTTGTTACAAATGGGTAAGCCCGGGTAATGCAGGAGTACCTGACAGGATCGTTTTACTGCCAAACCGTCCTGCTGTGTTTGTAGAACTTAAAACAGACAAAGGTAAGCTATCAAGACTTCAGGAGGTACAAATAAAAAAGCTAAGAAACTTAAACGCTCCAGTCTATATTCTGTATGGACTGAAAGATGTAAAGGGGTTTATAAAATGGAATTCAAACCGCACGGATACCAACAGCACTGCATAGATAAGATAATAAATATCAAAAAATTAGGGTTACTCCTTGATATGGGTTTAGGAAAAACGATCATAACCTTATCAGCCATAAAAGAACTTAAATTTTACAGGTTTCAAGTACGCAAAGTGCTAATAATAGCGCCCAAAAAGGTCGCGGAGGGTACCTGGAGTAAAGAAAAGGATAAGTGGGAGCACACTAAAAACTTACGGGTATCAAAAGTTTTAGGCAGTGCAAATCAAAGGACAAAAGCTCTTTATGAAAAAGCCGATATATACATAATCAACCGTGAGAATGTAACTTGGCTTGTAGACTTTTATAAAAATAACTGGGATTTTGATATGGTCGTTATTGATGAGTCTAGCAGCTTTAAGAGTCCAACAGCTAAAAGGTTTAAGTCTTTAGCGAGTGTAACACACAGAATAGATAGGCTGATAGAGTTAACTGGAACACCGTCTCCCAACGGCTTAAAGGATTTATGGGCGCAGATATACCTACTTGATCAAGGGCAAAGGCTTGAAAAAAGGTATACACATTTTAGAGAAAAATATTTCCAGCCAGGTAAAAGGGGACAAGACGGAACAGTTTACAACTATGACCTTAAAAACGGCTCAGAGGCTGCAATACTTAGCAAAATATCAGATATATGTGTAAGCATGAAAGCAGAAGACTATTTGACCCTGCCGGATATCATATACAACGAAATACCCATCATGTTGGACGCTAAAGCTAAAAAAGCTTATGAAGAGTTAGAAGCGCAATATGTACTTCAAATATCCGAAACAGAGGAAATAAGTGTCGCAAGTGCCGCAGCACTTAGCAATAAACTTTTACAGCTAGCAAACGGTGCGGTATATGACGAAGACCGTACAGTGCACGAAGTTCACAACTGTAAAATTGAAGCTTTTCTTGAGCTAGTAGAAAGCCTGCAAGGTAAACCGTTGTTAGTCTTTTACAATTATCAACACGATAAAGAGCGGATACTAAAAGCACTTGAAAAACAAAACCTTAAGGTAAGAGAGCTTAAGACCACACAAGACGAAGATGACTGGAATAACAAGCAAATAGATATATTGCTTACACATCCTGCAAGTAGTGCATATGGGCTTAATTTACAGCAAGGCGGTAATCATGTGTGTTGGTTCGGACTTAACTGGAATTATGAGCTCTATACACAAGCCAATAAAAGACTGCACAGACAAGGACAGACAGAAAAAGTAATCATACATCACTTAATCACACAAGAAACTAGAGACGAGGATGTAATGCAGGCTTTAGAAAGAAAAGATAATGTGCAAAATTTTGTAATGGAGACATTAAAAGCGAGAATAGAAAGAATAAAAGAGAGGTATAAAAAGTGATTAATTTTGGAAACATTCAAGCAGCTGCAATAAAGAGTATTTACAAAGATAAAGAAAAAGGCAGACCACAAGAATATACAGTGTGGAGTGAAAAGAACGGAAAGGTGCCTATATCATATCAAAATAGCGTAATTTTCTTTGTGCCTGCCGAAAAATGTTTACTTAAAAGTCCTGAGACCGGGAGCAAAGAGTTAGTAACAGATTTGTTTATAGAGTCCTTGAGTGAGATAAAAGAAGAGCATAAATTAACAGACCTTAGAACAATAAAGGTGTTTGAAGCTAAAGTAAACACCTATAAAACCCGAGAAGATGAAGCAATACATCTAAGATCCGATTATGTGAAGATGTTCGGAAAAGACGCAGAATTTTATAAGGGTGTAGGAAAAACAAAGAATTTCATATTTGCTAAAGAGTCCGGTAAATGGGTCGGATGTTTAGGATTATATAAAGTGAGGTAAATACATGTTACATTACGCACAAGTAAATTTAATATTAGATCACTATAGTATAGAACATCAAAAAGCTAAAACGATAGAGGAGTTAGCGGAATTGATAGTGGCGATTCAAAAGAATTTACTATCAGATACAGACAACTTATCAAAAGAAGTATTGGAAGAGATAGCAGACGTTCAAATTATGATCCTGCAACTTTTATCATATGCAGGAGAATTTTCGAAAGTATATGAAATCATGGATCGAAAAATAGAGAGGCAACTAAACAGGATAAAAGAGGAGGTAAGCAGATGAGAATATACATAAGCGGAGCAATAACAGACAATCCAGGCTTTCAAAGAAGTTTTGCAAGCACAGCAAGAAGGCTAGAGGACAGATTTAAGGGCTGTAAGATAGTAAACCCCGGAAATCTTTTCACGGTATTCACGCAAGGAACATATGACGAGTATATGCGTATTTGCTTAGAGCTGATTAAGATGTGTGACGCAATCTATATGATGCCTGGATGGGAGACATCCAAGGGAGCAAAAGAAGAGTACGAATATGCAAAGAAATTAGGATTAACAGTATACAAGAATTTGAATTTGTAGGAGGTGAAGATGATTGATATAAAAGACTTGAAAATAGGGCAAAAAGTAGTTCTGGTGGAAAAGAAATACGAAAACAATAAGCATAAACCGGAACTTGATACGTTTGATAAAGCAGAGATTGTAAAAAGCGGAAGAAGGTATGTAACAGTGAGTGTAGGAGGGTATTTTAAAACTTTTGACTCTCAAGAAGACTTTAAGATTTATCACGGTTACAATTGGATGAAACAGGGTCTTTATCTTAGTGAACAAGATTATTTTGATGAACTGAAAAAAGAGAAACTGTTAAAAAAGATAAGAGACTTTTTCAGTTACAGCGATAAGCGAGGTGATCTGTTAAGTCTTGAGGATTTAGAGAGTATAAACAGTATCATAGATATTAAAAAAATAGGAGATTAACATGACAAGAAAAGAGTTATTACAAAAAGCAGAAAAGTGTGTAAATGGCGATAGAGATGCACAGTACGGCAAGCCGGAAAACAATTTCAAATTAATAGCGGCTTACTGGGGTATACATTTAGGTGTTTACTTAACGCCCGAAGATGTAGCGGTTATGTTGGCACTCATGAAAATAGCAAGACTTAAGTCAAGTGAATTTGAAAGCGAAGACAGTTGGGTGGATTTAGCAGGATATGCCGCTTGTGGAGCAGAGATAGCCACAAAACTGGAGGATTAACGATGACAGTTAAAGAGTATCTGAGCAAACTAAAAAAGTTGACTAAAAAGATACAAAAAGAAAAAGGTAAGTTAAAACAGTTGCAAGACACAACGCAACTGGTAGGAGGACAAGGGCAAGGCGAAAAAGTTCAGTCAAGCCCTAATCTAAACGCACAATACGCCGACACGGTAGAGGCGATTGTGGAACTTGAAACGAAAATAGCAAAGCTTATTAAAGAGCAAAGCGCATATACTGCGGATATAAAAAGTCTTAGCAATTCTAAACATGTTAAAGTGCTTATGCTATGCCACGCAGAGGGACTTAAACTATATGAGGCAGCGGACATAATGGCGTACAGTTACGACCACATAAGACACCTGCACACACAAGCAATAAAAGCATTATCACACAATTTGAACGCAACTTAACACAATTTTTCGTGTCAAATGTGATAAAATGATATTGTGAAGAACTGTAAAGAAGGCAGTTTTCATATTTGTTTCATTTTCGTTCCTCCTTATATTTTATGTTCGGGGCTAGGCAGTCAGACGGTGGCTGCCTATTTTATTTACAAAAAAGGGTACTAAAAATGATTGATTACAAAGATGTGATAAAACAAGCACCTTTACCGTTTGTCGGTCAAAAGAGGTTCTTTGTTAAAAAGATATATGAATACTTTAAGAGTTTGGATTATAAGCCCAGCAAGGTTGTTGATTGTTTCGGTGGTTCAGGTCTATTATCTAATTTGTTTAAGCAGATGTATCCTGAAACCGAGGTCGTTTATAACGACTATGACAACTACATGGGTAGAGTAGAGCAGATTGCAAAGATAAACGAAGTCTTGACAGAGTGCAGAAAGATATTAGTTAAGCATAACATAGAGTCAAGGACAAGAATAACCGACCCGGCTAAGACAGAGTTAGAGGGGTACTTAGATACAGTAGACTGGAACCAGACTGACAGGAATACCGTGTACGTAAACTTTAGCTTAGGAGGGCTTAACGATAGAAACACACCGTATATAAACAAATTGAGACAGTCTGATTATGTACACAACGAAGAGTATTGCAAGGGTTGTAAAATAGTTACCTGCGATTATGAAGAACTTATACAAGATGATAAGGCTCTTTACATACTCGATCCACCATACATTCAAACCAGCAGCAACACATACAAGAACTGGTTTAGTATTGCCGACTTCTTAAAGCTGTACGAAAGAATAAAGAACTTAGATAACTTTATATTGTTTACTTCTTACAGAAGTGGTGCTTACGATGTACTTAACTATTTGCACAAAGACATCAAGACCTTTAGTGATGATATCCTAGAGAGTAAAAGCTGTGCGGGAATATCAATAGCTAAGGGAGTTGAAGAACTGGCGTATATAAGACTGAGAGGTTTATAAATGCTCCGGGGGTGTCCTTACTGTCAGAGAATACACGACAGTAAATACGATTGCGGTATGAAACCGAAAGAGTCTAAGAAAGACACGATGGCTAACAGGTTCAGAAACTCTGCAGCTTGGACAAAGAAGAGGGAAGAGATAAGAGACAGAGACAGCAACTTATGCCAAGCATGCATAAGAGAGCTTGAAGGTACGAAGGTAAAGTACAATAGTTCTTTGTTGTCTGTCCATCATGCTATATCAATTCATAAAGACTATGGCAGGAGGCTTGACAATGACAACTTGCTAACCCTTTGTGCCTATCACCATGACCAGGCGGAAAAGGGAAGAATAAAATACCAAACAATAAAAAATATTATAGATGAGCAAAACGAGAAAGCGTGGGATTACGGGGCTTAGCATACCCCCCGGAGGTAAAGATTGTGAAAAATTATACGCCGAAAATACCGACGCCCCACCTTCAAAATTAATATTATCCCACATCGGAAAGGAGGATAGCCTATGCCAACACCACCAAAACCGGTAAATGTTTTGAAATTAGAGAAAAAATCACATAGGACTAAAAAAGAGTTAGTCGAAAGAGAGAGAGCGGAGTTATCCCTCCTTACGAGAACGACTCTGAAAGAAACTAAAGAGGTAAGGGCTAATGAGTTGGCTCACAGAGAGTTTATAAGAGTCAGAAAACTTTTAAGGACAATTGAAAAAGATGACGATTTGTACGGTGCTATCATAAATCGTTATTGTTTGCTCCATGCAGAGTGCATAGAGTTTAAGGAAAAAAGAGAAAAGGTTTACGAGCAAATGCAAGACCTTGAGGGCAGCAAGGACAGCTTCGAGGCTAACGATGACTTGAAAACATATTACAGCACATTAACAGCTATGCAAAAGAACCTTTTAGCTTTGGACAGTCAAGTACAGCTTAAAAGAAAAATGCTTTTAGACATTGAAAAAGAAAACATAATGACTATCGCAGCTTCCCTTAGATCTATACCTAAGAAATCTGATAAAAAGAAAAATCCTTTGCTAGAGGCTCTGGCAGATGGTTAGAAACAGCAAAGCTTATGAGTACGCTAAGTGGTGTATAGAAGAGCAAGAAAATAAAACACCGGTATATGTAAAAAAACAAGCAGCTGCATGGGTAGAGATAGCAGAGGGAAGAAGTGATAGTGCTTATGTTGATGAAAAAGCATTTAACAAGATATGCAAATTACTAAAAATCATGAACCACCCTGACCTACATAAGTCAATGTATGAGGGTTTAGAGGATTACGCATGGTTACTTATAACCGCAGTTCTTTGTACTAAGTGCAAGAATACAACCGAAGACATGAGATATTACGAAACAGCGATACTGGAGATAGCAAGAAAGAATTTTAAGACTTTCGTATCGGCTGTTATTTTTATACTTTTAATGCTTACTGAGCCTAATTTTTCAAGGTTCTTTTCGGTTGCTCCCGACCTTGCCTTGTCAAGTGAGTTAAAGCAGGCTATAAGAAAAATAATTAAGACGAGTCCTGCACTTTATGACGAGGCGGACCCTGCTTTTAAGATTTTGCAAAAACAGATCATCTGTAAGCTTAATGATAATGAGTACACGCCGCTTGCGTACAGTCAAGACGGTATGGACGGTAAGCTTGCTAACGCTTTTTTAGCGGATGAGGCGGGGGCTTTAGATGAATATCCCGTGGAGGCTATGCGGTCCTCACAAATAACACTATTCAATAAACTAGGTATCATAATCAGCACGCAATACCCGAACGACAACAATGTAATGATTGACGAAATTGATATCGCTAAGAAGTCGTTAGATGGCTTACTTGAAGGTCAAAGGGTTTTTGCTCTTTTATATGAGCCGGATGACGGATATAAGCAAGGCGATAAGTGGCAGACTGAGGATAATGTATTATTTCAAAGTAACCCCGTTGCTGTTTCTTACGAGTATATTTTTGAAGAGCTTAAGAAAAAAAGACAACTTGCAATAATGTACGAAAATAAAAGAGAAAATTTTTTGTGTAAGCATTGCAATATACTTTATAAAGGCTTAGGCGTTGAGGGGTATATAGACATTCAGAAAGTCAAGGAGTGTAAGAGAGAAAAAGAAGACGAATGGTGGCAGGGTCGTAGGGTTTGGGTGGGCTTGGACTTATCGCAAACAGATGATAATACGGCTGTGGCTATGGTTACGGAAGAAGAGGGATTTGTATACGCAAGGATCGTCGGCTTTTTACCAAAGGACAAGATAGAGATAAAGTCAGCTAAAGAGTTTGTGGACTATCAGAGACTTATAAACTTAGGCGAGTGTATAGCTTGCGGAGATGAGGTTATAGATTATACAAGGGTTGAGGATTACATAAAAGAGCAGTTAAGGGCTGAATTCGGAGTAGAGGTTCAGCAGATTGGGTATGATAAGTGGAACGCAATCGCAACAGTTCAAAGACTGGAACAAGACGGATTTACTTGTGTTGAAATAAAGCAGCACAGTTCGGTTTTACATGCTCCGACTAAGCTACTTAAGGAATTGATATTAAGCAAAAAGTTTGCATATGACGCAAGCCGTTTGCTTGAAATAAATTTCCAAAACGCACGCTGTACCGAGGATACAAACTTAAACAAGTATGTCAATAAAAAGAAGTCCGTAGGTAAAGTAGATATGGTAGTAGCGTTGTTAAATGCAATTTATTTGTTACAGCAAGAACTACTTTATGGCGATGGTAATTTTACAGTGCAAACAGTATAGGAGATAAAAATAATGGGTTTTATGGATTGGTTTGAAAACAGAGGTATTAAATCAAGAGCAGAGCCGGACAACAAAACAGGCGATACGGCAGCGGACGGCGAGAGTGTAGCCCTTAGGACTGTTATAATTGATGACAGCATGACAGTTGAGCAAGCCCTAAATGTGCCTGTTTTCGCAGGCTGTATTAACAGAATAGCGGAGACTGTCTCAACTATTCCGGTTAGGCTTTATAAAAAAGTCAACGAAGAACTGGAAGAGATAAAAGAAGACAATAGGGTTAAGCTTCTTAATGATGATACAGGCGATACCTTGTCAGGAGTAGAGTTTAAGAAAGCATTGACAAGGGATTATTACTTAGGACAGGGCGGATATGCTTACATAAACCGCAAAGGCAATCGGGTTGAGTCATTGCACTATGTAAAAGAGAGTGAGTTAACTTTTATGTACTCTACTGACCCGATTTTTAAAGATTATGATGTGATGATACGAGGCAAGAAGTATAAGCCTTTTCAGTTTATCAAGCTTTTAAGGAATACAATAAATGGCTATTCAGGTAAAAGCATTATAGACGAAAGCAAGGATATACTAAATGTTGCTTATCATTCATTAAAGTTTGAAAAGATTTTAGTGCAGACGGGCGGAAACAAGAGAGGTTTTTTGAAGTCAGCAAGACCGTTGGCGCAAAAAGCACTAGACGCACTAAAGAAAGCCTGGCGGTCATTTTACGGCAATAATACAGACAATGTTATTTTGCTTAATAATGGTTTAGAGTTTCAAGAAGCTAATAATACATCGGTTGAAATGCAGCTAAATGAGAATAAAAAAGTAAACAGCAATGAGATATGTAAGCTGTTTAATATTCCGGCTGCAATCATTAACGGAGGGGCTACTGAGCAGGACAGAGCGGATTTTGTGCAGTTCTGTATACTTCCTTTGTTAAAAGAATTTGAATGTGCATTAAACAGGGACCTTTTGCTTGATAGCGAAAAAAGGTCTTTTTATTTTGCTTTTGACACATCAGAACTTACAAAGGGAGATATAGAAAAAAGGTTCAGAGCTTACGAGACTGCAAGCCGTAACGGATTTTTACAACTTGACGAAATAAGGCTTAAAGAGAATATGCCGCCGTTAGGCTTAGACTTTATAAGGTTAGGTTTGCAAGATGTATTATACACACCTAAATCGGGCGAGTTCTATGTGCCAAACATGAACCAAACGGGCGGACTAAATCAACCAAAGAAAGGAGATGACGCAGAAGATGAGAATAGAAATAAGAGCAGATAGCGTACTTGTTGAGGGATATGTTAATGCGGTGGGCAGAGACTCAAGACCTTTACTAAGCTCAGACGGTTCAAGGTTTGTCGAGCAAATAGTGCCGGGGGCTTTTGCAAGAGCATTAAGCAAAAGAGATGTTGATATTTTGCTTAATCATGACGAGACAAAAAAGTTAGGTTCGACGCAATCAAATCTAACACTCATAGAAGATAGTATAGGTTTGAAAGCAAGGGCTATCATAAAGGACAGCACAGTTATAGAAAAAGCAAGAGCAAAGAAGTTGACCGGCTGGTCTTTCGGATTTTATGACATCAACACAAGAACCGAAGACATAAAAGAGGGACTGAAAAGAAGATTCGTAGAGGACTTAGAACTCGTGGAGGTATCTATCATAGATGATACTTTAGTACCAGCTTATCAAGGTACTTCAATCGAAACAAGAGCGGATAACAAAAGCTTGATAAAAGCAAATGTTTTGCTCACAAGAGCGGACTATTGCGAAAGCGATACGCCGCCAGACTATAGTAACTATAAAGAAAGAATAGCAAAATTAGAAAGGGTATAAGCATGAGAAAAAGAGTATTACAGCTTAGAGCAGAGGGCATTAAGAGCCTTCAGGAACAAAGAAATGTACTTGTAGAAGATATGAAAACTCTATCTAGTAAGGTAGAGACAGAAAAAAGGGCTTTTACAGAGGAAGAGGACAAGAAGTTTAGTGACCTTGAAAAGCAGATACAAAACCTCGATAAAACCATAGAAAAACTTGAAAGGGCAAGGGCAGCTGCGGTGGTTACTGTAGAGCCTGACTCTGACACAAAAACAAAAGAAACAAGAGAGGAACTCGAGGAAAGGGCATTCCTTGCTTATGTAAAGGGCGAGGTTCTTGAGGAAAGAGCGGCAAATTTCACAAAATCCGATAACGGCGCAGTTATTCCAACCTCTATCGCAAATAAAATCATAGATAAGGTAAAAGAGATAAGCCCTGTTTACGCTAGGGCAACAAGGTACAACGCAAAGGGTACTTTAAGTATTCCTTATTATGATGAGTCCGCAGGAACTATAGAAGTTGCCTATGCAGATGAGTTTGTGGAGCTCACAGCGTCCGCAGGAAGCTTCAAGAGCATAGACCTTACCGGATTTCTTGCCGCTTCTCTTTGTCTTTTGTCTAGGTCTCTGCTCAACAATAGCCAGTTTGATATATTATCTTATGTAATTAACAAGATGGCTGAAAAAGTGGCAATTTGGATTGAAAAAGAATTGCTCATAGGCACATCAACGAAAATAAAGGGATTTAGTGAAAGCAAGCAGGTTATAACCGCAGCGTCTAAAACGGCTTTAACGGTGGACGAACTTATCGACTTGCAGGAAACTGTTCCGGATTTATTTCAAGGCGATGCTATATGGGTAATGAACAAGGCAACAAGAACATTTATAAGAAAGCTTAAGGACAAGGACGGTAACTATTTGCTTAACAGGGATGTGTCCGCAAAGTGGGGTTACACTCTGCTTAACAAAGATGTATACATATCTGATAATATGCCAAAGATAGGCGAGGCTTCAAAGGCTATAATCTATTACGGTGATATGTCAGGTCTTGCTGTTAAGGTTTCTGAGGATATTGGATTGGAAGTTCTCAGAGAAAAGTATGCAACACAGCACGCTATCGGCGTTGTAGGATGGCTCGAGATGGACGCAAAGGTTGAGAATGAACAAAAGATAGCTAAACTTAAAACTCCGGCTTAGGAGGTGGCTTATGAAAGTAAGCGAGATTAAGTTAAGCGATTTGCTCAAACAATGCAGACTTGAAGCAGATTATCTTGCTGAAGGCGAAGTGGAACACTTGGAAAATCTTAAAAAAGCAGCGATAGAATATGTTAAGTCGTTTACAGGCTTGAGCCTTGCTCAGCTTGAAGAACACGAGGACATAACTATCGCTGTTTTAGTTCTCGTGTCTGATATGTATGATAATAGACAAGTATATGTTGACAGGAACAACACTAACAGAACAGTTGACACAATACTTAATATGTATCGTGTCAACTTTTTGTAGGAGGTATTTATGGACGCAGGATCACTTAGAGAATTTATCATAATAGAAAAGCGCACAGTAGTAGAAGATGATATCGGCAATCAATCTTCCACATGGCTGCCCTTTTATAAAGGTTTTGCGTCTGTAAATAATCTGTACGGTACAGAGTATTGGGCAGCAGCTCAGACACAATCGCAAAACACAGTAGTGTTTACTTTAAGATATAATCCTTTATTCAATGAGGTTAACAGTCTTGAATATAGGCTGTTATTCAGGGGCAAAGAGTACGATATAAAATCTGTCGACAATGTCAAGTATGCTAATATCTCAATCAAGATAAAAGCTGTGCTTAAGGAGTAAATATGCGGGTAGATGACTTAGGGAATGAGATAGTAAAGGCGCTTGAAGAGTATAGCGGATTGGTCAATACAGAAGTTAAAAAGATTGCTAAGGAAGTGGCTAAAGAGGCGGTTGAAGAACTTAAGAATACATCACCTGTCGGCAAGGGTTCGAGAAAAGGACACTATAAAAACGGCTGGAGGGCTAAAGTTGTAAGCGAGACGGCAAATGCGATAAATATAACCGTACATAATGCCAAAAAGCCCGGCTTAGCTCACCTTTTGGAGTATGGACACGCTAAGAAAAAAGGCGGAAGAGTAGCAGCTAAGCCGCATATTGCGGCAGTTGAGCAAAAAGCAGTCGAAGACTTCGAGAAAAGAATAAAGCAGGGGGTAGAGTAATGACAGAAAAAGAAGTGTATAAAATGCTTAAAACGATTAATTTACCGCTTGCTTATGACCATTTCGAGGAGGGTAAAGCGCCTAAGCTGCCTTATCTTGTTTACAGATACCCTCATACGAACAACTTTGCGGCAGACGGTAAAGTATGTACAAGAATTAACGCACTTGATATAGAGCTATACACAGAAAGCAAAGATTTAACAACTGAAAGAAAGATTGAAGCCGTACTTGATGAGTGCGGTATTTTTTACGAAAAAACAGAAACTTTTATCATATCTGAAAAGATTTATCAGATACTTTATGAAACGGAGGTGTTAATTAATGGCTAATAAGGTTAAATACAATCTTAAAAATGTTCACTATGCAAAGCTTACAGAGGGTCCAGGCGGTAAAGCTACTTTTGCCACACCTGTACCGATTCCGGGCGCTGTCAGTTTGTCACTAGACTCTAAGGGCGAGATATCACCTTTTTACGCAGACGGCATAGTGTATTTTAAGACGGCAAGTAATAACGGCTATGAAGGTGATCTGGAGATCGCACTCATACCCGAAAGCTTTAGAACTGATATTCTGGGCGAAGAGTCAGACACTAAAAAGGTATTAGTAGAAAACTCTAACGCTAAACAGGCAGCTTTTGCTCTTTTGTTCGAGTTCGACGGAGACGATAAGGCTATTAGGCATGTTATGTATAATTGTGCAGCAACAAGACCGGGTGTAGAGTCCAAGACAAAAGAAGATAAAGTTGAGCCTGTGACCGAAAAGCTCACCATATCTGCTACACCGCTCGCGGATGGCAGAATAAAGGCAAGAACCGGAGACGAAACAGAGGCAACAACTTACAAGAATTGGTATACGAAAGTATATGAGACCGGAACACCTTAAGGAGGTGAGGTATGGCGATAAGAACGGTAGAAATAGCAGGTAAGCAGGTGTCATTCAAGGCATCTGCTGCCATTCCAAGAATTTACAGAATAAAATTTGGCAGGGATATTTTTAAGGATTTAATAAGCTTAAAGGGCTTAGTTCAAAGTTCCGAAGAGGGCGAAGCTGTTTTAAGCAATGCAGACCTTGAGATATTCGAGAATGTAGCCTACTTAATGGCTAAACATGCAGACCCAACACAGCCCGATAACATAGATGACTGGTTAGATCAGTTTGATATGTTTGCAATTTATGAAGTATTACCAGTTATTTTAGAGTTGTGGACTGCAAACATAGCTACACAAGTAGAGTCTAAAAAAAAGTTCGAAAGTCAAGCAGGGAAGTAACGACCCCGCTTTTTTTATTGCGTGCAGTTAAGTTGGGCATATCAATAGAAGACCTTGAACTACTCACGATAGGTCTTGTGATGGATATGTTTACAGAATTGCAAAACGATAATTTTGAGTATGAAGAAGTGGCAGAACAAGCCGATTTTGATAAATTTTAAGGAGGTGTCAAGCGATGGCAGGCGGAAGAATAAAGGGTATTACAATCGAGATAAATGGCGATACTGTCGGACTTGACAAAGCCTTAAAGGGTGTCAATACAAGCATAAAGCAAACACAATCAAGCTTAAAAGATGTTGAAAGATTGCTTAAGTTAGACCCGAAAAATATCGAATTGCTTAAGCAAAAACAAGAGTATCTGACTAAAGCAGTTGACGAAACAAAAAACAAGCTTGAAGCGCTTAAAAACGCAGAAAGGCAAGCACAGCAGCAGTTCGCAGAAGGTAAAATCAGCCAAGAACAATATAATGCACTGCAAAGAGAAATAGCAGAGACAGAGCAAGAATTAAGAAGACTTGAAGAGCAGGCAACACAAGCCAATAATTCTATGCAATCCATTTCTAAACTCGGCGAGGGGTTTCAGGAAGTAGGCGGAAAGATAACCGCAGCCGGACAAGCACTTATGCCGCTCAGTTTGGCAGCCGCAGGCGTGGGTACGGCAGCAGTTAAAATAACCGCTGATTTTGATGAAGCTATGAGCAAAGTAAGTGCTATAAGCGGTGCTACCGGTGAAGACTTTGATAAGCTCAGAGCAAAAGCAAGGGAGATGGGTGCGGAAACTAAGTTTTCTGCGACAGAGTCCGCACAAGCTTTTACCTACATGGCTATGGCGGGCTGGGATACGGAAAAAATGTTAAACGGTATCAGCGGAGTAATGAGCCTTGCCGCTGCAGATGGTTTGGATCTAGCGACCACATCGGATATAGTAACGGACTCAATGACAGCTTTTGGACTAAAAGCAGAGCAGTCGGGGCATTTTGCAGATGTGCTTGCAAAAGCGTCAAGTTCAGCGAATACTAATGTATCTATGCTCGGTGAGTCATTTAAGTATGTAGCGCCTTTAGCGGGTACGCTTGGGTACTCGGTAGAGGATACAACTGTAGCGCTAGGATTAATGGCTAATGCAGGAATAAAGGGGAGTCAAGCAGGTACATCGCTTAAAACAGCCCTTGCAAATCTTACAAAACCTACTAAAAAAATGCAGGCTATCATGGATGAGTACAATATAAGTATTACTAATTCAGACGGCAGCATGAAAAGCCTTAGTCAGGTCATGGACATGTTGAGAACAAACCTCGGTGGTGTTAGTGAAGCACAGCAAGCTGCTGCCGCTTCTACACTTTTTGGTAAAGAAGCTATGGCGGGTATGCTTACAATAATCAACGCAAGCGAAGAAGATTATAACAAGCTTTCTGAGGCTATAGCCAATGCAGATGGTACGGCTAAGAAAATGGCGGATACCATGCAGCAGAACCTAAACGGTCAGCTTACTATACTTAAATCAGGACTTGAAGAGGCAGCAATTAGCATAGGTGACGCGCTCATGCCGCTCATCAAAAGTCTTGTAGCGGCGGTACAAGGTTGGGTTACTTGGTTTAACAGTCTTAACGGAGCTACAAAGTCAACTATTGCGATAATTGGCGTACTTGTAGCAGCCTTAGCCCCCTTACTGGTGATAATAGGCACGCTTATAAGTTCAATTGGTGCGATAATGACCGTTATACCCGCTATGACGGCGGCTTTTGCGGCTTTTAGTGCCGCAGGTGGTCCGGTAATGCTTGCTGTGGCTGCGGTCGGTTTGTTGGTGGCGGCTTTAGGTTCAGCAACGGACAGCACAGAAAAATACAGAAAAAAGGCAAGTGAATTAACAGATACAGAAAAGGAAACAGTTGACTCAGTAAATGCACTTTACGAGTCTTACAATCAGTTAGATGATAGACGAAATGCAGCCCTACAAGGAATAAGCACGGAGTCAGAGTATAACCGTACTTTGTTTGCGGAACTGCAAAGTATCACAGACGAAAACGGAAAAGTACAGGCAGGATATGAGGAAAGAGCCGCTTTTATCCTCGGCGAACTCTCAACCGCATTAGGTCAAGAATTTACTATGACGGGCAATCAGATCGATAATTACAAGGAAATGACTGCAAGTATTGAAAATCTGATAGCTCAAAAGCAGGCTAAAGCGTTGCTTGACGCAGATGAAGAAAAATACACAGAAGCTATAAAAAATCAGACAAGTGCTTATATGGAGTACCAAAAAGCTCAAACGGCGGTCAATGATTTAAGTGCGCAGCTTAGAGACGCTAAAGAAGCAGAAACAAAGGCACAGAATGATTTAAATACAGCTATAGAGACAAGTAAGTGGGTGCATGAGGGCGTAGATCCTAAAATAACGCAAGCTAGGCAGTCGTTAGAAGAGGCAAAAGGCACAACACAGGGCTATACGGAAAAGTTAGAAGAACTTAATACAACTTTGAAAAACGCCGAAGACATCTATGTGGGTTATAATACTACAATTCAAAATCATGAAGGCTTAGCGGCTGCAATAATAGCAGACGATCAACAAAAAATAGGCACATCGTTAGAGCTACTTAAAAACGATTTTCAAACAGCGGAAACAGGTACGAGGGAGTCACTAGAAAGACAGACGCAGAACCTGCAAACACAGCTCAGCAGCATGAAGGCTGCAGTTGATAGTGGAGCACCCGGTATAACGCAATCGCAGGTTGATAATATGCAATCGCTTGTAAATAAGAGTCAAGAAGAGCTTAATAAATTACCTACCGTGATAGATAGTCCGCTTAAAGATATGCAAACTGTCATACAGCTTCAAAGCAGTTTGATGAAGACACAAGGAAAGAATATCGGATCGGACTACACATCAGGATACGCAGGCGGAATTAAAGAAGGTCAAAAGGATGTAAACAGTGCCGTTTCCGTCATGGCAGAGGACAGTTTAAGTAAGACAAAAGAAGCCCTTGACAGCCACTCACCATCAAGAAAAACACATCAAATAGGTCTTGATTATGACTTAGGTTTTGCTCAAGGTATAACAGAAGGTACAAGTCAAGTAACCGCAGCGGTGAACACAGTTACAACAGGCTCTTTAAGTGTACTTACAAACAATTTACAGCAGTCTATGTCTAAGACACTTGAGTTTCAAAATAGTTTAAGATCATCTTGGCAAGCGTGGAGTGCCGGTTTATCGGCTATTGTAAGTACTACTTTTTCAAGTATTGGAACTAGTACGATATCAAGCCTTAGCAATATAAGAAATGCTTTCAACAATAGTACAACAGCTATAAAAGCAGATTGGCAGACAAAGTGGCAAGCTATACAAGCAGACTACTTAAGAGTGCTAAAAGAGTTAGAAAAGCTTAGCAAGGATACTTTAACAGCTATTAAGACAGCATTTAGCACAGATACGGCAGCTATTAAAGCGGATACGCTTAAGTCATTTACTGAAATGATGGCAGGCGTTGAAACTACGCTAAAAAAGCTTAAGCCGATCGTTGAGGAAAACTTTAAGCCCGCAATGGATTATATTAAGTCAATCATACCGCAAGCCCGCACATGGGGTGTCGATATGATGGAAGGCTATATAGCAGGTATAAGGTCTAAGATAAAAGAGCTTGAGGCTACTGTAAAAAGTGTAGCTAATACTGTATCTGATTATATGCACTTTACAAGACCGGAGAAGGGCCCTTTGCGTAACTATGAAGATTGGATGCCGCACATGATGGAAGGGCTTTCAAAAGGCATAGCGTCTAATAAGCACTTGATAACGGAGCAAATAGAGGATTTAGCTAACTCAATGAGTGCAATAAATACTAAACAGACATTAAGAGCTAGTTTGTTTAATCAAGTAGTTCTTGATGGTAAGGTTATTTTTGACTCATTCAATGAATTAGCAGGGGAGGCTCTATGATAAGATTTTTTGCTTTAGAAAACGAATACGGAAATAGATACGAGCTTGACAGCCCTGAAAAAGGTTTTTTAACAGATCCCCAAGGCTTAGGATATGAGCTTAATACATCATATGCGGCTATCGGGAGTAGTTTTGTAAGAAATTTTAAGAAAGATAAGCAGCAGACTATATCGGGCAATTTAGTGTTAACTGGGGCTGCTGCTTATCAAAATTATCAAGCTTTCGTTAATTTTGTTAATGCTAGTCAAAATCTTAAGCTCATTTATATCACAAATGCGGGTGAATATATAAGAGATGTTGATATAGTGAGCATAGGAAAAACGGAGATAACTCAAAATAAAGTACTTGAATGCCCTATCAAATTTGTCTGCAAAAGCCTTTTTTATTCTAATCATGTCAACCGCTTTAAGATTGAGCGTGTAGAAGGCGAAGTAAGATGGGATTTTAGGTGGGATGTAAGATTTAATGATTACGGCTCAAGGACACTTAATATAAACAATAACGGGCATGTTGAAGCGCCGTTTGAGCTTGAGCTGTTTGGCTATTGTGAAAAGCCAAAAGTCATAGTTTCACAAAATGGCGAAACTATAGCGACAGTTACCTTCCCAATCACTCTGCAGCTTGATGAAAAAATAATATATAGTTCGCTTGACGGTGATTTGTATTGTTACAAAGTTGATAGACAGGGTAATAAGGAAAACATCACAAGCAAGCTTGATATACATAATACTAACTTTTTCAAGCTGCCCGTAGGCGATTGTATGGTCGATTTTACATCCGACACAGGAGCGGCTAACAAGACAGTATTAACAGTATATAAATTTTTTAGGACGGTGTAGGTATGTTAGCTTATGTACTCGATAAAAGAGATTTGCATATAAAAGATGTACTTGAATTTGATGAGTATACTTTTAAAGAAGATATAGACTATAACGATAAAAGCACGGTTACTTTTATCAAACAGCCAAACCTTGAGGATGGGGACATGGTGATTTGTAAAGACGGCAATAAAACCGTCTTTTTTAGTATCTGTGAAAAGATAAAGAGCGAAAGCGGCGAAACGGACTACACAATTACCCTGCTGCAAAAAGAAAATTTATTCAATAGATTTATTTTTTCAGAAAATACGGAGATTATAGAGGGTTTAGGAATTGAAGATTTTATAGTGCAAACTATAAAGCAAAACTTCATAAACAGTAATGATCTTTTACTTGATAAAGAATGGCTGAACATACAAGCTGAAACACACACCAAAGCCACGGCTAAACCCGACACCGAACAGGGTGTATATAATCTTAAAACTTTTTTAGGCAACGCTAAACAGTACTGGGGGGTGTATACAGATTTTAGAATATACATGGATAGATTGCTTATTAAAGTCGAAAAGAAGGTAAGTACTGAACTAATGGTCGATATAGAAGTATCTGATGTGTCTGATTATGTAGAAAACTATGACATATCAGTACTTGCTAAGCTAAATGTAAAATGGAAAAAGGCAGAAGAAAGTACAGAAGAAGTACGAAAGTCTTTTTATTTGTTAGCAGATAGAACCGTGTCGGAGAATGTAAACGATCCTAACCGCGTCGAAGGTTCTGTTAAGAGTATTCAGATAGTCACAGAAAAAGAAGCAGATATGCGGCAGCAGGTTTTTAACGAGTTTGCAAGCAATAGATATAATCACAAGATTACTTTCAATATTGTAAGAAACAGCAAGCTTTATCCTGAACAAGAATTTTATATTGGCAGACCTTGCACAATAAAAACAAAGTCAGGAGTTAGAAAATCAATGATTACAAAGATTGAGACTAGCAGCAATTCAGCACTACTAAAAATAACGCTCGGTAATATGAAAGTAACGCTAACAGATAAGTTAAGGAGGTGATAAGTTGATAAACGGAATTACTTTTTCAGAGCAATTAATAAGAAGTAAGGATTTTGCTCATTTTATGTATACATTTCTAAACGGCACAAGCGGCATAACAAAAGGCTGTGAAATAAGCCACGCCGCAGGAAATGTTTATGTGCAAAAAGGCTACTTTATACAGCACGGCAGGTTCGTAGAAGTGGTAGGAACTGAAACTATACCAAGCCCAGAGGTTCTATCCGGTCAGCTCTATTGTACTGTAGTTTTTGAAATAGACTTAAGTAAAACGAATAGTGTGTCGGAATTTAATCAAGGCGCTTTCAAAACTTTAACATCTACCACAAATTATCCGAGTCTTGTACAGCAAGACCTCGATAAAGACGGCGTGATATATCAGATACCTTGGTGTCAGTACATTAAGACCCTGGCAGGCATAGAGCAGTTCAGAGATATAAGACAGATACTTAATCTTTCGTCCGTTTGGTCCGCTGTGAGTAGTCAAAACGGCGCTTATAAAGCTGATTTTGACAATTATTTTAATAGTCAAAAAAGCACAATTCAAAACATGATTAATGAGCTTAAAGATAAAGGGTATTTACTCATAGCAAGACAAAAAGAAATAAAACCAGTCTTTCTTGATATGAATAAATGGTCCGCTACTGCGCCTTTTGTGCAAGAAGTGGATGTGCCCGGCATAACTGCAACGGATACACCCGTTGTGGGTATGTATCTATCGGGTAATGAAAATCCGGAAATTGTAAGAGCTTTAAATAAACTATATTCAAGAATTGATTTTGTTGAAACCTTGAACGGAAAAATAAGAGTCAAGTGTTTTAATAAAAAGCCGGAGGGCAATTTTTATATAGGACTTAAGGGGGTGTAATATGGCGGTTTGTTTAATTAAAAAAGGCGGAGGCGGCATTCAGTCGGAAGATGTTACTGTGTTGAGGTCTGAAATTTTAGCGGGCAAAACAGCTTTAACTGCGGATAGTAATGACGAAGTCGTACAAGGTACTATGCCGCTTCTTTCATCAAATAGCGACATATCGTTGTCTGTTATGTTCGCTCATAACAGAACGGATAATTGGGGCGAGGGCGGTGCTATAGACAGTCCGAGCAAGGGTAGGGGTATCATCATATCTATGAGACCTGAAGACGCTAAAAAGTATGCACTTGATAATAGCGTAGCGTTTGTTTTTATGCCTGCACAAGATCTTAGAGCTGAAAATATAAGAGCTGATAAGACTATCGCTAAAGTACGAGGTGCAATACCTATATGGAATGTTGCAGGGTCAGGCTACTCAGATATATTATATGCATGGTCCGATCAGGGGCATGCTATTGATCACCCTGTGGCTGGTCGTGGAGTCGTACTAAGAATACCCAATGGACATATCATAGAAGGGGCAAATTGGGTATTTTTGAAAGAACCCAATTTGCTTGATCATAATATCAGAGAAGGCGTAAATTTATTCGGCAGACAAGGTACTATGCCAGACTACGGAACAGGTCGAGCGGCTTTTTATAATGCCACTTTCGACGGCACCTTGTTGTCGGAAGTGGCTAACGCAGATAGAGAAATAAACATGGGCATTGTTTACGCACAAGGTAACATGACTTTTAACAGCAACAATTTTGCAAATCATGTAAACAATGCGGATTTTAGATTTTTAGGCATTGCGGATGGAGGCTTAAGGTTCAGTGTGAAAGCTCAAGGTGATACAAGCAATCCTCTGACCTCAGTAGCTGCCTTTTTTGCTCATAGTGTTAATTTAGCACCTTTTCGAAAAATAAAAATAGGCGGTAAATTCTTGAGTGGATCGTATAGAAAAAGAGCTAATATAAACGACTTGTCTTATGCTCGTTTCGGTTTGGTAGCTGTTAGCAAGAAAAATGTTACTAAACAAGTTACGGCTGAAAGATACAAGTTTATAGTAGATCCTTTAAACGATTATAAAGGCGTGCATGTATCTTTCCATGACGGCGCACAAGATGAACAAAATGTCGAGCATGGAAGGCTAACGGGGCAGCAGCTATGGGCGGAAATAGATATAACAGGCGTAAACGAACAATGTTATTTATTTGTTTACGCAAACGGCACAAGTTTTTACCAAATGACCGCAGAAATGGTTCTTAACTATATAGAATTTATAAACTAAAAAGGAGATTGTATGAAAGTTATATATGATAGCAGCGGTTATATCTATCATCAAATGATGGATACCGCACAAAACCCTAAGGGTGAACTAAAGTTCTCACAGATAGAAGTTCCACCCGGAAAGATTTTAGTTAGATTTGACACGACAGACGGTACTGCTAAGCCTGTCTTTATTGACAGACCACTAACAAGAGACGAGAAATTAGAAGAGCTTGAAAAAGAAGTAACGAACAATCAGCTTGCCTTAGCGGAATTACTTGAAAACCAAACACAGAAATAGAGCCGCTAAGCGGTTTTATTATAATAAATTTAAAAAGGAGAATAGTATTATGGCAATGGTATATGCGTACTTGATTATCAAAGGCTTAAGAACTTTTAAGCAAGTTCCTGCTAAGCTTAAAGACGCTGTAAAGCAGGCACTTATCGACCTTGACGCAGGTCATCTTGCTACTGAGGAGTAGTAAACACAAGAAGGGCATTGATTATGCAAGTAGTCAGTGCCTTTTTAATTTAATGAAAAGGAGAGTTAATTAAATGAAAAATATAATAGAAATTATACTGGGGGGTATAGGCGGTTTGGTTATTACACTGTGCGGCGGTTTTGATATTGCGATGAGGGCTTTGCTCATTTTCATGATATTAGATTATATGATGGGTTTGATTGTGGCAGGGGTTTTTCATAAGAGCAAAAAGAGCGAACACGGCTCTTTAAGCTCAGTAGCAGGTTGGAAAGGCATTACTAAAAAGATAGCTACTTTATTTATGATCGTTGTTGCCTATCATTTAGATGTTGTGCTTAATATTAATTATATACGCAATACCGCTTGTATGGCTTTTATAGTGAATGAAGGTTTGTCCATACTTGAAAATTATACATTAATGGGGGGAACAGGCACAGATGTGCTAAAAAAAGCATTAGATGTGCTAAAAAATAAAAAAGATAACAGTATATAGGCTAAATAAAACAATGCATAAATACCCCTTAATTTAACGATTTTGGGGGTATAAATAAAAGGAGAATAATATGACAGCTAAAGAAAAACTACTCAGCATAGCTGCTGCCGAGGTGGGATATCTCGAAAAGAAAACAGCCGCAGACCTTGACAGTAAGACGGGCAATGCCGGAAAGAACAATTACACTAAGTACGCCCGTGATTACTTTCCGAGTCTGCAAGGACAGCCGTGGTGTGATATGTTTTGCGACTGGTGCATGATTACCGCTTTTGGAAAAGACTTGGCGGCTAAGATGATTGGCGGTTTTGACACATATACGCCCGCAAGTGCAGACAGATATAAAAGAATAGGCAGATGGTTTGATAAGCCCGAAGTCGGCGACCAGATATTCTTTAAGAATGAAAAAAGAATATATCACACGGGCATAGTTGAAAAGGTCGAGAATGGAAGAGTTTACACGATTGAGGGTAATACCTCCGACGGTGCGGAAGTGATACCGAATGGCGGTGCTGTATGCAGAAAGTCCTATCCACTGAGCCATCCGGGTATTGCCGGATACGGCAGACCTCGTTGGGAACTTGTAGAAGTTAAAAGCTCAAGAAAGTACGCAGACGGGTGGAACAGAAACGGCACGGGATGGTGGTATGTATACGACGACAAGGACAACTACCACACAAACAATGCTGTACGAATAAATAACAAGCTATACTTTTTCGATACTGAAGGCTATTGCGTGAAAAATCCGAACATAAGTACTTACGATAGCGGAGAACTTATACACATAAGCGGCGAAAGAGTAAAGTAAATCAAAAAAGCTAAGAACCGATTAATTGCAAATCAGTTCTTAGCTTTTTTTTCGTTACTGGAACAGCTGTAAGGTTGGGCTTGAGTAGTCTTTCGTTGTTTCTGTCAGAGGCTCGAGGCTTTTTTCAACTACACGATTGTAGTCCTCGAGAGTGAGCCAACGGAGCCCCTCAAAGCCTGTGCCGCACCTGTCGAAGTCACAGGTGGTGGAAGTTTCCACTGCATACAGCCCCGGGATGTCGGTTTGTATGTAGTCCGTATAGAACCCATACTCCCCACCATTGTGACACTTTTCGCCCGGAACTACATCCGTGGCAGAAAAGCTACACCCCGTATACAGTTCATCCTCAGGCTTAGCCTTGTAGGTGAACGCTACCTCCTGCAAGTCGTTGAGAAGTTCGGCGAAGTCTCCGTCAAGCTCTGGGAAGTCCATCTCCCAGCCGTTCTCGGTTTCCGTGAAAGCTCGGCAGTAGCCTCTTTCAAGGTCTACCATAGAGACCACCGCAAAAGAGCGGGTCTCCATATTGAGCTGCTCGGCTGCCGTCTCTTTATCGAGAACGACAAAGCCCTTTTTGAGCGTGAAGCCCTCGATTTTCTCGAAGTCTTCAACACATATATTTAAATTTCCGAATACTGTATTAACTGTTTTCATAGTTTTCTCCATTCTCCCCGTCAAGCCGCTAGGTCAGCTGTTCTTTATCTTATGTAAACATTATAGCATACTCCTAGGAGTATGTCAATACTTTTTTATATTTTATTTTTAATCTTTTTTACTGGAAGGTATTTTTGCATGCTCTTTAATCATCCTGCAAATAAAGCCGGTCTTGCTCTCGCCAGTTTCTTTACAGTATTCGTCGAGCATGTTATAAAATTCGGGTTTCATCTCAATAGAAAGCTTTTTATAAGCTTTACTATTGTATCTTCTTTTAACCTCGTTACTTGTCTTACCCATTCTTGTTATCTCCTTTATAATATTACCTCCCTCCCTATAAAGGTTGCCTTGTAGCCTTATGTTTCGGTCAGCCGCTGCAAGGCATTTTTTAATTTATTGTTCTGCTAGTTCCTTTTCTATTTCTTCCAACTCCCTAAGTAATGCAGCTTTTCTTGCAAGCAATACTTCTTTCTTATCGGCTTCTTTGATGACCTTTATTTTACTTTTAGTTTCATCTGAAAAGGTGTCATAAAGTTCCTCCGTAATCTTAGCCCTAATTACTGTGCCTTCGAACGGTTCAGCTTTCGGGTATCTTTTAGATCCGTCTCTATCCTTGAAACCGCCTTCCATGATTATAGAGTTACGGAGCATTTCCACGCCTGTATGCTCGTATTCTCTATAAACAAAGCAATGCCCCTCTATTCTTATGTCGAGCTTATCTTTGTCGTAAAAATCATTTGCACTAAATTCTATAGTAAGCTTAGGCGATTTTCTCATGCTGTAGCCAAATTGCTTTAGCATGAGGTCGTTTGCCTTATCTTCGAACGCCTCACTAAATCCCCACTCTTTGCTATCTGGATACCATTTAGCCCCACAATAGCTTTTTAATTTATTAGAAAAACCCGGATTATATCCGAAGTTCAAGTATATGTTTCCGTTCTCTTTTCTGATTTTCATTGATTTACTCTCCTTTTTAATATATAATATGTTTATCCCTCTTTTCGAGGTCGCCTCGGGGTCTTATGTTTTGGTCAGCTGCCCCGGGGCTTTTTTATTTTATTTTATTTTATTTTATTTTTCCCCGTATAGCCGATAGGTCAGCTTTGTTATTATTTACATCTATTATTTACATATTCTATAAATTCTTTTTGGGTTCTAAAACTTTCAACCCTTGTCTCTCTTTGTGCCTCCATACCATTTATAACACTTACATATAAGTGATATTTTTTATTGCTTAGGTCGGGGCGGCTATTATAAGTGTCTAAATAGTACCCTGTATTTAATTCTGATAAACTATTTAATCTGTTTATTGCCTCGTTTACTTTCTTATTGTGTACTCTCATTTTTCCCTCTTTTCTGCTTACGGCTTGTATTTGCTTGGTCAGCTCCGTAAGCTCTCTTTGTTGTAACTATATAATAGCATACTCCTAGGAGTATGTCAAGCGTTTTTATAAAAATATTTAAAATAAAAAAAAATAAGCCCTCGGATAAGGACTTATCTTCTTTAACAATTGCCTACCGGTGGCGGTAACACATACCGCTTACCTAGATAACGGCACTTAGGCAGGACTTATTTTTGTTCCAATTTGGTTATATTCTATTTAAGTGAATAATTGCAATAAACTAAAAAATTTACATTCCAATATGGTTATATTCTAAGTTTGATAATTTTACAATAAACTAAAAAATTTACATTCCAGTTTGGTTGTATTCACTTGCTAGGATGATAACACATTTTTCTTTTAAAGTCAAATAAAACTATTGACATACTCCTAGGAGTATGCTATAATAAGTTCATAAGTTAATAAACCGCCCGGTTATCGGGGCGTAAAGTTCGATAACAGCGACCGCTAAGCGGCTAAAGACTAGCGGGGTGAAAATCCGATACAGTTATATAAATTAATTTTTTATAGGAGGTGCTCACATGAGAGTAACGAAATATAGAAACTATTATATAGATGGTGTGTTCTTTCACAGCAAGGCTGAGATAGACGCACACATAAAACAGCAGGACATCGAGCAGTTCAAAAAGCTGCATAAAATGTTCGCTGAAAAGCCTGATATCGCAATGGGTATCATTTGCGATAAGCAGGCGGAAAGGCTCCATGATGTGCACGGTTTCGAGTGGGACGAGATCGAGCAACTGGAGATTGAAGTTTACAAAGAGGCTGCCAATTAGGCGGCTTTTTTGTTATACTAAGACTAAGGAGGTATCGGAATGAACAAACAAGATTATTTACAGGCATACTGTGAGTTGTGTAAATTGTATTTTTTGACGCACGATAAAAAACTTGAGCAGGATATAATAAAGCTTGAAAAGGACATAGTAAGGATTTACAATGTATGTGACAGGACTTTAGCAAGAACTTACACAAGGGCTTACAAGGATATTTCGTGTCATACTTTCGTGTCATACATCTGTGCAAAAGACTGCCTAATGTGGAGAAACCTTGCCTAATGAGGCAGAATAAAAACCCTTGTGAATGCCGTATTTACAAGGGTTTAGGGGTTAGACGGCGTAATTGTTGAGTTTGTTAAATCTGTGTAAAATCGGGTTCAACTCCCGTCATCTCCAGTTAAAAAGTCTTGAGTTTCAAGGCTTTTTTGTTTTTTATCGCAGGGGAGGTACAAGGAAATTATCGATTTGCGGCAAACACCGCTCTGCAAGCAAGTACCGCTCCTACTCGATTCGTGTTGCGTTTTGTGTCATATATTTTTTAAATAATTAAAAAGTTATATAGTGAGGTGATAAGAATGAAACAATATGTTGTAGATGCATTTACCGATAAGGTTTTTAGCGGTAATCCGGCAGCAGTTTGTGTGTTGGATAAGTGGTTGGATGATAATATTATGCAAAAGATTGCAATAGAGAATAACCTGTCGGAGACGGCGTTTATAGTAAAAGAAGGTGAGAAGTACCATATCAGATGGTTTACACCGGGAAATGAAATTGACCTTTGCGGACACGCAACTTTAGGCAGTTCCTATGTACTTGCAAACTTTGTGGACAGTTCGGCAAAAGAGTTTGTATTTTCTTCAATGAGCGGAGATTTGATCGTTAAAAAATCAGGTGATTTATTTGAAATGGACTTTCCGTCCCGTATGCCGAAGGAAATTGAATTTACCGATGTAATGAAAAAGGCTGTAAAAGGCTTGGAGGCAAAAGCCTATATAGGAAGAGACCTTATGCTGGTACTCGATAAGGAAGAAGATGTGTTTAACTTTGAGCCTGATTTTTCAGACATTGCAAATGTATCTGAGGGGCTGGGGCTGTTTATTACAGCAAGGTCAAAAGAATATGACTTCGTATCAAGAACATTTTTTCCTAAAATCAATGTAAATGAAGATCCGGTCTGCGGATCGGCTCATTGTAATTTTATTCCCTACTGGGCGAAGGTACTTGGAAAAGAAGAAATGATTGCATATCAGGCTTCCCCAAGAGGTGGAATAGTGTATTGTAAGGATAAGGGGGAGAGAGTTCTAATAAGCGGAAAAGCGACACTTTACAGTGAGGCTAGGATATATATAGATTAATGTACAAGTTATTCCCGACAAGTTAATAAAACACTTGTCTTTAAGCGTCTTTATGATAAAATTATTGTCGACAGTCAATG
>ERZ773067.188-NODE-188-length-40596-cov-7.847784_pt1 | contig 40596 bp, 40 predicted proteins | sample MGYA00580622_ERZ773067 | MGnify/ENA primary metagenome ERZ773067 (study PRJEB29015, sample SAMEA2737998) | human oral metagenome | biome: human oral; feature: human-associated habitat; material: dental | place: China | collected 2113 ...
GCCGGTGAGCTCTTACCTCACCATTTCAACCTTACCACGGCATTATCCGTTTCGGCGGTATGTTTCTGTTGCACTTTCCCTATAGTTACCTACGCCGGACGTTATCACGGCATCCTTGCCCTGTGGAGCCCGGACTTTCCTCATGCCATAGGCACGCGACCATCTGACCTACCCATAAATATGTATTTTACCACAGATAAGGGTTGATATCAATTGAAGAAGCGATAATATCACACTCTCCAATCGAATCGCTTCCAAAGTTTTCTTTTTCAAAATAATCCTTCAGTATACTGCACATGTTCGGTGCAAATATCTTCTCCGTACCGTAATGTCCGGCATCGAGCACTGGAATGTTTATCGCTCTTGCGGCCTGTGCGTCATGATATTTCACATCCCCCGTAATGTACAGATCACAGCCTTCCTTTGCAGCATCGTCGATAAATCCGGCGCCGCCGCCCGTACACCAACCGAGCTTTTTGACTTTGATATTTGGCTCTCCCACATACTTGAAGTATTTTGAATCCACGCCAAAAACCTCCGCCGCATATCGGACAAGCGCCTCAATGCTCATCTCTTCTTTCAGGAATCCTCTTCTGCAAAAAGGATTACAGTTTTCAAAAAAACCGACATTCTGCAATTTAAGGAGTTTACCCAGATAGTCGTTGTTTCCTCCGTCCATCTTGTCAAACGATGTATGGCAGGCATATACCGATATCCCGTGCTCGATACATCTTGTTATGTATCTGCCCGTAAATTCGCGGCTGTCTATGCTCTTCAGCCCTTGCCTTGTCATCGGATGATGCGTGATTATCATGTCCACACTCTCTGAAATGGCTTCATCTATGACAGCATCCGTGATCTCAAGGGCAGTCAATATCTTTTTGACTTCGTTTCCTTGTGTGTTTACCTGTATGCCACAGTTGTCCCATTCTTCCGCAAGTTCTCCGGGGCAAATTTTCTCCATGGCAGTGAAAAAATATTGTTTATCCATCGTCTGTCAGTCCTCCGTTTCCTTTAGTCCGTTCATCAAAAATTCAAGTCTGAGTATTTTTTTCTCAAGCTCTCTTATTTTGCCGGCGCTGCCAACCTCCGCGCCACTCACCGAATTCATTTCTATTTTTTCTTTGATTGCGCAGTGCTTGCTCCATTCCCTTTTCAGATATTCAAATGTGTATTTGTTGCGATCACGTAACAATGTATCCGGGTACTCCCAACGCACATCTTCTCGCAAAGGGCGCTTGTCTGCGGACTCATCCGTTCCACTGCTTGCAACCGTCAGTACCAGCGGGATATATTTCCCTTCACGCACCGGTATTTCTTTTTCTATTATAAACCCTATTTCGTTCAGGGAAAATCTCAATTTGGCAATATTGTTTCTCGGCTGGAGGATGTATCTTGCGAATGTTCTTGCATGCTCAAGGTCGCTTTTGATTATCTCGGAGATCAGGATCCCCCCCATTCCGGCAATTACGACTGTGTCTACTTCACCCGGCTTCAGAACCTTGAGCCCGTTCCCCTCCCTTAGATCAAATTCCTTTGAAGGCATGTATTCCTTGCAGTCCGTAAGAGCTTTTTTCAATGACTCACCGCTTATGTCCGACAAAACAACTTTCGGTGACTTTTGGGTCTGTGTCAAGTATATCGGAAGAAACCCGTGATCCGTGCCTATGTCGGCCACACTCTCCCCCGGATTCACTTGATCCGCTATTGTTTGTAATCTCTCGCTTAACCTCATTTTCTCCCGCTCTCCTTAATTTTCTTTCTTAAAAAGAACCCCACCCAAGCGATGGAGTTCCGGAATAAGTTAAACCTGCGATAAACGCCTCTATGCCGACTTTCGATCTCATCAAGTCGCCATCCGAACAACTTACCGACCGGGATTTTTCTAACCGACCGGTTTTAGCTATTCAAGATAATCTTTTAATTTTTTGCTTCTGCTCGGGTGACGCAATTTCCTCAAAGCCTTGGCCTCTATCTGGCGAATGCGTTCTCTGGTCACGTCAAATTCCCTGCCGACCTCCTCAAGAGTCCTGGTTCGTCCATCGTCCAGTCCGAAACGGAGTTTCAGGACTTTCTGCTCCCTGTCCGTGAGCGTGTTCAAAACCTCAACCAGCTGTTCCTTCAGCATTGAAAAAGCCGCTGCCTCGGCAGGTGCGGGGACATCATCGTCGGGAATGAAGTCTCCCAGATGACTGTCTTCTTCTTCTCCTATCGGTGTTTCAAGGGAAACGGGTTCCTGCGCAATCTTTTGTATTTCTCGCACTTTGTCTACCGTTATCCCCATTTCCTTTGAAATTTCGTCAGGCGTCGGCTCTCTGCCCAATGTCTGAAGGAGCTGTCTGGAAATCCGTATCAGCTTGTTTATGGTCTCCACCATGTGTACCGGAATCCTTATGGTTCTCGCCTGATCTGCGATGGATCTTGTGATCGCCTGTCTTATCCACCACGTGGCGTAAGTAGAAAACTTGTAACCCTTCCTGTAATCGAACTTATCTACAGCCTTGATAAGACCGAGGTTCCCTTCCTGTATCAGATCGAGAAAAAGCATTCCGCGTCCGACATATCTTTTGGCGATACTGACCACAAGCCTGAGATTGGCTTCACACAGGCGCTTCTTGGAATACTCGTCTCCCGCCTCCATTTTTTTCGCAAGATCTATCTCCTCATCCGCCGTCAAAAGAGGAACCTTTCCAATCTCCTTTAAATACATCCTGACGGGATCGTCTATCGCTATCCCTTTCGGAACGGCGACATCCGCACCCACATCACCGCTCTTTTTTATCTCCGCAACGCCCGGATCGCTTTTGTGATCATCTTCGTCGTCCTCACCATCTTCGTTTCCCAGCATAATCGAAAAATCTTCGGGTGAAGATTCCGATGTTATTTCAACATCTCTTGACAGTAATGACTCATATATGTCATCGATCATATTCTTGTCTATGTCGTATGAGTCCAGATAATCCGCCATGTCGGAGTAAGTTAAAACCTTGTTCTTTTCCTTTGCGCGAAGCATCAGACGCAAAATGAGTTCTTCTTTCATCCGTTCAGGACTTAAGAGTTTTACGGGATCTTCCGTCTCGTCAATCGGGATTTCCACATTCTCATCCACATCCGTATCAACGTCAACACCGGCATTGGTTTTTACTCTACCCTCATCAAGCATTCGTTCCTTGATGATATCGGAACCAATTAATTCACTTTTGATTGTATTCTTACTCATCGTTACCCCTTACAATTTACCGTTGAATCAATTTTTTGTCCTTTTGAACCCTCATCAATTCATCCGTAATATCCCTTATAAATTCTTCGTCGCTCTGTTCTTCCGCCATCGACAGCTTTACAAAAAGCTGCCTCTCTTTTTCGGACAAAATCTCGAGTTTATTCTTTGAAACACATTCCTTGAATAAATTGTGGTGATTGCCATCGATTACGGTGGATGAAAGTATGTCCTGCAAATTCATCCCATCCTCGTCCTCAAGCATCGCCATCACATCTTCCATCTCAATAAATCGTTTCCGTCCGAAACTTTTTTTGGCGGCCGTAAGCACTCTATTTAAAAAAGCGGATCGAACCAATCCGGGTTCATTCATAATCTTGCCTATGTACACATCGTCGGTCAATGCCAATTTGATCAGCACCCTTTCCAGTGATGAAACAGCGCCGTTTTTCTCATCCCGACCCGCGCCATGCGCCTCCGGGAATTTACGTCGTTTGGATCCGGGTTCTTTCACTGTCTTTCCGGTCGTCGCAGTCCTGTCCAATTCCCTTTCTATCGCACTTTCCGCTATTCCGGTTTCTTTTGATACTTTCTTCTTGTATATCTCTCGTTCGATCGGTGTAAGTTTTGCCAGTATACCGATCGCTTGGTTCAAATATTCCAGTCGATCTTCGTCGTTTCCAAGGTCAAAGCCTTCCTTTGCCGATTCAAGTTTATACTCCGCATAAGGTATAGCTGTTTTGGCCAATTCCACAAAGGCTTCCTTCCCGTTATTCTTTATGTATTCGTCAGGGTCTTTTCCGTCTGTCACATGCAACACCCGTACTTTTACATTCTCGTTTCTGAGGATTTCAATCCCGCGCAATGCCGCCTTTCTGCCCGCCGCATCCGCATCATAGCTCAAGACCACTTCATTGACGTGTCTTTTCAGCAGTCTCGCCTGATTCTCGGTAAGCGCGGTACCGAGACTGGCAGCCACATTCTCAATCCCGCTTTGGAACAGGGAAATCACATCCATATAGCCTTCTACCAGTATCATATTCCCTTTTTTACCCGCAGCCTGCCTTGCAACATTCAGCGCATACAGGTTGTTCTTTTTACGAAAGATCTTGCTTTCCGATGAGTTCAGGTACTTAGGAGTATCATCGCCCGAGATCGCTCTGCCACCGAACCCTATCACCTTCCCTGCGGTATTTATTATCGGAAACATTACACGGTTGCGGAATCTATCATAACATTTACCACTTTTGGATGAAATCAAACTTAAATCCAACATTTTTTTATCGTCCACGCCGTGAGATTTCAGGTATCTGTAAAGGCTGTCCCAATTTTCGTCCGCATATCCTATTCCAAACTTTTTGAGAATCTCCGGTCGTATCCCTCTTTTTTTCATGTAAATATAACCCGGGTTTTTCCCGTCTTTGAAAGCATCGTAAAAAAAACGTGCCGCCAACCTGTTTATTTCATAATACTCGTCTCTGTTCTCATACCGGGCGCCCCGTTCAATTTTGATTCCATGCTCACGCGCAAGTTTGTCCACGGCATCCGTAAAATCCATATTATAATACTGTCTAACAAATCCGATGACATCACCGAACGCCCCACATCCGAAGCATGTATAGGATCTGCGAGATTCGGAAACCATGAAAGACGGAGTCTTTTCATGGTGAAACGGGCACAGTCCCTTGAAATTCGATCCGGCTCTTTCAAGTTTGACCACTTGCCCCACAACATCGACTATGCTGATCCTGTCCTTTATATTTTCAATTGTCGAAGGTGAAATCGAAAAACCCATTTGTGTCCGCATCCCCTTTTTCAAAAAACAGATTTCTTGGGAACAAACAGATCCGTATACAGCGACAGTGCGTATCTGTCCGTCATGCCGGCAACGTAATCCTTCACCGCCGTATTTGTTCCCTCTTTTTTTGCAAGACCCTGCAAGTCTTTCGGCATTCTTCTCGTATGTTTCAAAAAATATCCGTAAAGCGAAGTTATCACGGTCTCAATCTTTGCCAGATCTTCTTCCTTTTTGACTTTTGGACTCTTGTAGACATTTCCGAACATGAAGCTTCTCAGTTTGGAAAGCTCCGCGGCGTATTGATCGTCCATGGAGACAGTCTGCTTTCCATCGCTGTTGTTTACAACATTTTCTATCATATTCCTTATCCTGTCTCCGTGCGTGTGGCCGAACAGTTTCAGGGATGTCTCCGGAATATCCTCCTGCTTTATGACTTTACTTCTGACAGCATCGTCTATATCGTGATTTATATATGCGATCCTGTCGCTTATCTTTACGACCTGACCCTCCGCCGTGTTCGGGACAATGGATCCCGTGTGATTCAGAATTCCGTTACGCACCTCATGTGTAAGATTCATCCCTCTCCTGTTTTTATGTTCTTCAAGAATATCAACCACTCTCAGGCTCTGTTCGTTGTGGCGAAAGCCTCCGGGGTGGATGGTGTTGAGAACCGCTTCCCCATTGTGGCCAAACGGGGTGTGCCCAAGATCGTGCCCCAACGCTATGGCTTCGGTCAAATCAACGTTTAGATTCAGTATTGTGGCGATGGTTCGCGCGACCTGATTTACCTCAAGCGTATGGGTAAGCCTGGTTCTGTAGTGATCGTCCTCAGGTGCCAGAAAGACCTGTGTCTTATGCATAAGTCTTCTAAATGCCTTTGAGTGTATAATCCGATCTCTATCCCGTTGAAAATCCGTACGGAAAGGGCAGGGTTCCTCATCTTCCTGCCTACCCGCACCGCATGCCGCCTTGCAGGCAAACGGTGAGAGTTCACGTATTTCCTTTTGCTCCAATTCGATCCTTTTTTGCATATCCGTAAAATCAAGTCCTCATATTCCGGTATGTCCAAAGCCTCCGCTTCCTCTCTGCGAGTCGGAAAGCTTTGCAACCGGCACCATCCTCACTTTTTCCGTCTTGGCGATCACGATCTGCGCCACCCTGTCGCCGTTTTTTATCGTGAAATCGGTGTCGCTCCAGTTTATTAGAGGAATTTTAATTTCTCCCCTGTAGTCACTGTCCACAGTTCCTATTCCGTTCACGACCCCGATGCCATGTTCTATGGCAAGTCCGCTCCTTGCTCTTACCTGCGCCTCATATCCTGCGGGCACCTCAAAATAAAGTCCTGTGGGTATAAGTGCTCTGCATCCTGCGGCGAGCACCAAATCCTCATCCAGAAATGCGCTTATATCAAACCCCGCAGCACCCTCGGACCTGTACTCGGGCACTACGCCGCTTTCACTTATTATCTTCAGTTCCATACTTAACCTCTTCCGACGATATTTTTCAGGTTCACTCGTTTTCCCGAGACGCACGATGCACTGTAGGTTTCAAAGTCGCAAATAATACCCTTTACCTCGTCCAGCGACTCTTTCGTCACCGTATCATATCCTTTCATGACTTCCTCCGGCGTAAAGACGTAGTCCAACAACAGATAATTTTTCCCGTTGAGCATCATCCTTGTGGTGGTGTTTTCTCCGCTGAAAACATAACTCGCTTTCATTTGTTCTTTCGACGATCTCAATTCTTCATCCGATACGGCTGTTTGAGAGAGTTTCTTCAGTTCTTCCCGTATTCCGGCCACCGCATCTCCGACTTTATCGTGAGCCACTCCGGCATAGATTTCAAAATAGCCGTCAGAACTGAAATTTCCTATGGAGGAATATACAGAATATGCAAGTCCCTTTCTTTCCCTTATGTTTTGAAAAAGTCTGGAGCTCATGCTCCCACCGAGCAGATTGTTCAAAACCTGAAAAGCATAAAAGCCGTCATCAAGTGTTTTCATGCCTTTCGTCCCGAGACAAAGATGTGTCTGATTTATATCCTTGACCTGTAGCTTTGCAAAAGGTTTGTATTCTCCTTTTGTCTCTTTGTTTTTTTCCTTGGTTTCCGCAAGTCTGCTGAATTTGTCCGCAAAGTATCCGCATACGTCCTGCTCATCAAAGTTGCCTGCGACCGAAACCACTATGCTGTCTCTGGTATATTGTTGCGCAACGTATTTTTTTATTGTCGCATGCGTTATTTTCTTAAGTGACGAAGCCGTGCCCAATATTGAATTGGCAAGGCTTCCTCCCTTGAATATATTTGTCACAAGGCTTTCGTGGGCAAGATCGTCGGGATCGTCCTTTGTCATCTTTATTTCCTCACAGATCACCTTTCTCTCCCTGTTCATTTCCTCTGAATCAAAAACAGAATTCTCTATCATATCAACTAAAACATCCGCCGCTTTTTTATAATTCTCAGCAACCGATTTTACGTAGTAGCACGTCATTTCTTTTGAAGTGAACGCATTTATCTGACCGCCTATTTTGTCTATGTCGCCGGCTATGTCGTAAGGTCCTCTTTTCTCGGTTCCCTTGAACATCATATGTTCAACAAAATGCGATATTCCCGCATTGTTCTTCTCCTCGTCTATGGCGCCTGCCCTTACCATTATTCCCAAGGCAATTGAACGAACCTGCGGCATCTTTTCCATGATGAGTCTGACGCCGTTATCGAGAGTTTTGGTTTTTATCACATTTTGATCGCTCATTTTTTTCCCTCCAGTAAATCCTTCTTTCGGTTACTCTTTGTTTTTGTTGTTCAGGACAAGCAAGACAACCAGCACCACCGCAACAGCTACAAGGCTTATCATTTCGGCTTTTTTTCCAAGCGCCGCGCCAAGAAACTTCGCAAGTGACAGTATTATCAAAAACGCAAATATCACGGCTGCCATAATATATATTGACTTTTTACCCATAATTACTCCCCACTACCCGCTTTTCATTATTTTTTAGCTTTGGAGCATGCGATTTTCAAAAAATGCAGTGTCAACATCAGTATAATTATTACTCCAAAACACCCCTCTACTGGATATATATATGCCACTATATTTTTAAAGCCCGCAAGCCCCAGCAGATATCCTATAAAGATAGCGAATAAAATGATTTTTTTCTTGTGAGGGCCTTCGGGAATTTTGGTTGTAAAACCGTAAAAAACGCTGGTTGCGGCTGAATATATGGAAATATACAGCACCACACCGTATATGACATTCACGGAGACGGATATCCGTGCCGAATATCCCAGCATCGGCAAATCCAGTCCTGCTGTAAAACTCATGTCCCTCTGCAGCGCCGCCACCAGTGTAAAAGTCATGAATCCGAGCAGCAATCCGCCTATGGCCGAACCGGTCAAAGCATCTTTTTCGCTCTTTGCGTTAAGACATGTGGTTGCACCTATCGGGATGGTACCCAATATGTTATATGCGACATAGAGAGGCGCCGCAACATACCATTTTGAGATCATTCCAAGATTTTCAGGTTCGTATTTTCCTCCACTTTTTATCGTGCCGGAAAATATCACGTACACGCAAAGACCCATGACAACCAAAAATAGGACAGGCACAATATATCTGAAGAATTTGGATATGCGTTTAAAATCTCCCAAAACCGTTGCAGCCACCAAAATCGCTATCAATGCTCCTCCTACTGCCCTGTGAATCCCGAATTGCTGATAGAGAAACGAGCCTCCTGCGGCCGTCATCGAAATTATGGTTGTAAAGAGAAAAGCCGCCATCATATAGCCAATGGTTTCCGCAACTTTTTTATTGTCTACAACAGAGATTATCCTCCCCATATCGGAAGTATCCAGCTCCACGGCAATAAAACCGATCATGAACGCCAGCAGAGCGAATGCCGTTCCTGCGAGTATCGATCCTAAAAATCCGCCTTTGCCAAAGAGGCCGAAGAATTGCCATGTCTCTCTGCCGGAAGCGAAACCGGCACCCACTATCACACCGACATACATGCCCGCCACGCTTATAAAATTCAAATTTTCTTTTTCTTTCAATCCCATTCTCCCACTAAAGATCCAGATTTTTAAATCTTATATTGAGCTCTTCCTGTTCCTTGCCCAAAATCAACTCGGTCATGTTCACGAAGTTCTCTGACAGATCGCTGGCATAAAACACGTTTTCACCGCTTTTGACCTTTGCGTACATGTCACGCTTTTTGAGTTCGATGCTTACAGCGGTCGCAGCTTCCTCCGAGGAGTTTATTATGTTTACGTCAGGGTAAATTCTGTGTATGTTTTCACTTATAAGGGGGTAATGCGTACACCCCAAAACCAGCGTGTCTATGCCGTTTTTCCTTATGAAATCCTCAAGATAATACTTTATAGTGAGATCCATGATTTCATTTCGGATTATCCCCTCCTCGATCAGAGGCACAAAAGCGGGACACGCAAGGGAGTACAGCTTTCGGAGAGATGGGTTTTTATTTAATATCTTGTCAGTGTACGCCCCACTTCTCACAGTGGCCTTGGTAGCAAGTATTCCGATGCAATTTTCGGATGAACAGACTTTCGCCACCACTCGGGCAGTCGGCGATATCGCGCTGACCACGGGTATTTGCGGATAAGTTTCTCTGAGCAGGTCTATGCACGTTGCGCTTATCGTGTTGCAGGCGATAACCATCATCTTGACGTTATTTTTTGCCATAAAGTTTCCTATCTGCATGGTAAACTGACGAATGGTCTCTGCTGATTTTGAGCCATATGGTGTTCGCGCAGTATCCCCAAAAAAAATAATACGCTCATGCGGTAAGTGCCTCATTATATACGGTATGCTCGTGAGTCCCCCTATTCCGGAGTCGAAAAAACCTATAGGCCTGTTGTCCATATGTATCCCGTGTATCCCTTCCCAATATATTTTTTGTGTTCCTCCCTGCTTTGGCGGAACTGTTTTTCATCTCTTTTTTATGTTATACTGCTCCTGAATTTATTATACAACAGGAGAACGAAAATGGGAAACAAGAAATTAAAAAACCGTGACGAAGTGTCGGCGGATTTTAAATGGCATATACACAGAATGTACAAAAACAGTGAGGACTGGGACAGAGATCTTACGACTGCGGAAGAACTTGCCGAGGATTTCAATAAGTTTAGGGGGCATCTTGGCGACAGCTCTTCAATACTTGCCGATGCGCTTGAGATGAGTGATAGAATTGAACTTCTGCTTGAAAAGGCTTTCGTTTATTCCAGAATGAAACTGGACGAGGATAACAGAGTTTCAAAACAGCAGGCAATGTATGACAAGTCACAGCGTTATATAGCCAAAATATACGCTATCTTAAGTTTTGTGACCCCTGAGATAACAGCGCTTGCGGAAGAAACCCTCCTTTCCTTTCTGAATGAAGAACCGCGGCTAAAAGTATATGAGCACCTGATAAAGGACATCATCAGAAAAAAAGAGCATGTTCTCTCCGCCGACAAGGAAAACCTCATGGCGCAGATCGGTGAGGTTCTCGGATCTGCGGACACCGTCTTCACCATGCTCAACGATGCTGACATGGATTTCGGCAATGTCAAAGATGAGGATGGGGTCGAAACGACTCTTACACACGGCAACTATATAAACTTCATGCGCTCCCAAAACAGGCAGGTGCGCCAAGAGGCATACAACTGTTGCTACACTGCGTATAAAAAGCTGATAAATACCCTTGCGTCCAACTACAGTAATAACGTCAAGACCGATGTGATAACAAGCAGAATCAGAAAATACCCTTCTTCCAGAAACGCAGCTCTTTTCGGGAGCAATATTCCGGAATCGGTGTACGACAATCTTATTGCCGAAGTACGCGACACTCTGCCGGTCATGCATGAATACGTATCTCTTAGAAAGAAAATTTTGGGACTTGATGAACTTAAAATGCACGATGTTTACGTACCTCTTGTCAAGCTGCCGGAGAAAAAAATTACCTTTTCCGAAGCTGTGGATCTTTCCATGGAGGGGCTTGCACCTCTTGGCGATGAGTATGTGACACAGTTCAAAAATGGCATCCGAAGCGGATGGATAGACAGATATGAAAACCGGGGCAAGACCAGCGGCGCTTACAGTTTCGGCTCATATAACAGCGATCCTTTCATATTGATGAATTACGGCGATCGCCTTGAGGATGTCTTCACACTCGTCCACGAGATGGGTCATTCCATGAACTCATTTTACACCAGATCAAACCAACCTTTCGTTTACGGGGGACACTCAATATTTACCGCTGAAGTTGCATCCACCGTCAACGAATCGCTGCTCATGAGGCATCTTCTCACAACCGAAAACGATGCGGACACTCATAAGTATATCCTGAACATGTACATAGAGGCATTCAGAACCACTCTTTTTCGGCAGACCATGTTTGCCGAATTCGAGAAACTTACACACAGCCACGTGGAAAACGGCGGAGCTCTTACCGCCGACTGGTTGAATCAAACTTATGATGAGCTTAATACGGCATATTTCGGTTCTGCGCTAACCCACGATGACCTTATACAGTATGAATGGGCGCGGATACCTCATTTTTATAGGAGTTTCTACGTATATCAGTATGCTACGGGATATTCTGCAGCAACTGCAATATCGGGACTTCTGCTTGAAGGCGGGAGTCGCGCGCGTGATGCTTACATAGAATTTTTGAAATGCGGAACCAATGACTATCCTGTCGAATTATTGAAAATTGCGGGTGTTGATATGGAAAGCAGAGAGCCTGTGCGCCTTGCTATGCAGACATTCCGCGATTTGGTGCTTGAGTTGAAAGGACTATTTTAAACATGAAAAAACTCATAAGTTTCCACACCAACGGCAAAGGGCGCTCCCCCGAGATAGAAGAGAAGCTCGCCGAGAAACTCGAATCAAAAGGCTTTTTGGTAAAGCGTGTTTATGATAAAAATGCCGAACTTCTCGTCTGTATAGGTGGTGATGGCACTTTTTTCGATGCGATCCACAAGTTCAACTACCCCGATGTGCCCATAATAGGTGTAAATACCGGGCATCTTGGCTTTTTTCAGGATGTTCTTCCGGAAAAACTCGATACTTTCGTGGACGACTATGTGAACGGGAATTACAAGTTTCAAACCCTTTCGCTGATACGAACCGGGGTCAAAACGAAAACCCATGCATTCGAGCATCTTAGTCTCAACGAAATAACCATACGCAACACGAATTTCAGAAGCATTCATCTCAATATTTACATAGACGGAAAACCGATCGAATGCTACAACGGCGACGGACTTGTCATCTCAACCCCCACAGGCAGTACGGCTTTCAACTACTCTCTGCGCGGCAGCATAGTGGATCCGAGGCTTGATCTTATACAGATCACTCCTATCGCTCCGATGAATTCCATAGCTTACAAGACGCTGTCCTCAAGCATTCTCATACCTGCGGAATCTTCTCTGAAACTCGTTCCCGCCATGGAGCGCGATCGCGATCTTTGCATAGTGCGTGACGGATACAACCATGAATGCACGGACATAACCGATATCGAAGTGGATTACTCTGACAAAAAAGTTCGGCTTATTCGTTCGACGGAGTTCGATTTCTGGGCCAACGTAAGCGAGAAATTGTTGTAGAAATGTTATGAGAGAGCTTGAATTTACAGTAAGAAAAGAAGATGAGGGATTGGGACTCAGAAAATTGCTGAAAAAGCGTTTCAAATTTTCTTCAAGGCTTCTTGCGCGGCTCAGTGCACAAAAACGTGTTTTTTTGAACGGTGTTCCTCTGCAGGGATATATGAAACCGGTGTGCGGCGACACCATCAGTGCGCTGCTTCCCGAGGAAAGAAGTTTTTTCCCCGAAGCCGACATACCTATACATCCGATATACGAGGATGCCGACATTCTCGTGATCGACAAGCAGCCCGGCGTAACCGTTCATCCCACTAGGCTTCATCAGGACGAAACCATCGCAAACGGTCTCATGAAGTACATGCGTATCAACGGCACCCCTTTTAAAGTCAGGTTTGTCAATAGGCTTGATATGGACACCTCGGGACTTCTTATCGTGGGAAAGAATTCCAATGCTCAGGACAATGTCGTGAGACAGATGCAGCGTAAGACAGTTCAGAAGATATACACCGCACTGGTTCACGGCATACCGGAACATGACGAATTCACGGTCGATCTTCCTATAGGACGTCCCGATCCGCAAAGCCCCGTCCGCAAAGTGCTTGATGAGGCACGTGGAGGAAAACCTTCAGTTACCCATGTTCAAACATTGGAGCGCTTTTCATCCGGCTATGCTCTTGTAAAGCTATATTTGGAAACCGGAAGAACGCATCAAATTAGGGTTCATCTGACCCACCTTGGTCATCCGCTATGCGGCGATACTCTCTACGGGGGCGAATCTCCGGGGATCATTTCAAGGCAGGCTCTGCACGCCGGCGCTCTGAGTTTCCGTCACCCCGTAAGCGACAAAATTCTTAATTTGACCTCACCTCTTCCCGGCGACTTTCTGAAAGCTATCGAAGCGATAAGAAATTCAGGACTATAAGGCGATGAACATTGCGCTAAAACAATTTTTGACTGTACGACTATACATGGATTATACATATACAAGGAATAATGGAGCTACACAAATGAAGATTGTACTTGCCGAACACAGCGGATTTTGTTTCGGAGTCAAAAAAGCCATAAAAACCGTGCTTGAACAAATTGAGCGCGCAGGTGATTCTACCGGTGGTAGAATATATACATGCGGTCAGCTTATTCACAATGCTTACGTGACCGATGAGCTGGCAAGATCAGGCGTTGCAATCATAGATTCGCCGGAGGAAGCTTCTTGCGGCGATACCGTAATAATACGATCACACGGTGAGCCTGAAGATTTTTATCGCCGGGCAGAATCGCTGAACATCAATGTTGTCGATGCCACATGCCCTTTTGTAGCACGCATCCATGAACTCGTCTCTTCGGCTTACAATGACGGAAAGAATATCGTCATAGTCGGCGACAAAAATCATCCCGAGGTAATTGGAATAAACGGCTGGTGCAAAAATTCCGCGCATATTTTCGCTTCAGGCGAGGAAGCCGCACAATTTGACAAAGAATCGGCTTTTCTGGTAGCGCAAACCACGCTGACAGAAAACATTTTTTCCAATGTGATCGACACACTCACAGAGAAATGCGTGGAGCTTGAGATACAAAACACTATCTGCAATGCGACATCCGAGCGACAAAAATCTACTTCGGAACTTGCCGAAGTCGTTGATGCCATGGTGGTAATAGGCGGAAAAAATTCTTCAAACACGCAAAAATTATATGATATCTGTAAGAAAAAACAAAAAAATTCTTTTTGCATTGAAGATATTGGGGATTTACCATTGAAAAAACTGAAAAAATGTAATATAATAGGCGTTGCGGCAGGTGCATCGACACCTGAACGCGTAATTAAGGAGGTTATTTCTACAATGAGTGAAAACATCACCAACGAAAACAACATTTCAATGGCAGATATCATGGACGAAATCGACGCAACTATGGCCTTACCTCGTAACGGCGATATAGTTACAGGCAAGGTCGATCAGGTTAACGACACTGAAGTGATCGTAAACATGGGCTGCAAAAAAGACGGGATTCTTTCGGCCGACGAAATTTCTCTTGAGGAAGGTCAGAAACTGTCAGACGTATTCAAGATCGGCGACGAAGTCAAAGCCAAAGTCATCAAAACCGACGACAACGACGGCGGCATCTTGCTATCGAAAAAAAGATTGGAAGTCAGTGAACACTGGAACGAGATCAATGAAGCTTTCGAAAGCAAGGCCACAATCGATGTCAAAGTGCTGAGACAGGTAAGAGGTGGCGTGATTGCCGCTTACAAAGAGGTTACCGGCTTCATTCCTATGTCTCAGCTTTCAAATAAGTTTGTTGAAACCGCCGATGAATTCATCGGACAGGTTCTTTCCGTGAAAGTTATACGGGTTGATCAAAGGCGGAACAGAGCCGTATTTTCACACAAGGCGGTTCTCAACGAGGAAAGACGTAAGCAAATCGACGAGATTTGGGAAACTCTCAACGTCGATGATATCGTGGAGGGTAAGGTAATGCGCTTCACCGAATACGGTGCGTTTGTCGATTTGGGAGGAATCGACGGACTTCTCCACATCTCTGAGATCTCTTGGGGCAAACTCAAGCATCCTGAAGAACTTTTGGAAATGCATCAGACAATCAATGTGCGCATACTGTCCATGAACCGGGAAAAAGGCAAGATTTCTCTCGGATTGAAACAAACGACACCTGAACCGTGGTCAATCATCGGAGAAAAATACCATATTGGACAGATCGTATCCGGAGAAGTTGTACAACTTAAAGAATATGGTGCGTTTGTGGAACTTGAGCCGGGACTTGACGGACTTGTTCATATTTCCGAAGTCGCAAACAAGCGCGTGGTCAATATCGGGGACGAACTGAAGATCGGACAGAAAATCAAAGCCAAGATTCTGGACATCGACACAGAAAGACGTAGAATAAGTCTTTCCATCAAAGAAGCCTTAAATGACGGTGAAGTTATCGATTCCAATAATGAAAACCCTGTTGAGGAGGCATCAAATACCTGCGATGCAGCCGTTGAATCGGAAAACATTTCTACTGATGAAGTCAACAACGCCGAGACATCAAGCGAGGAAGTTACCGAAGCCGGCGAAGACAATGAAAATGCCGCATGCAATGCCGAAGCTGCATCGGATGTAGCAGAGCAGCCTGAAGCAAGCGCTGCCGACACCGGTGATGAGGGTAGTCCTTCCGATACTGCTGATGAGGATAAAGATAAGTCAAAGGCATCCGAAGAGGCTGTGGGCGTCCTTGAAGAAGATGATAACTTCTGCGATGTATTCGGAGGTTGCTAATCCAAAATAAAAAAATCGTAGGATTTTATTTTGCACCATGCACATAAAATCCTGCTTTTCAAACAAACAACAAACGGGCTTTGGGGAAACGATTTTCTGAAAAGCCCGTTTGGTTTTTTTGAGAGTCACCGATTGTTGTAAAGAAGTCTGTTCAGTTTTCTGTATATCACTTTCAGATCTCCCTTGTTTCTCTGAAATATCCTGTATGCCTGAGACAAAAGCCCCCTGTCCCTCAATTCTGTTTTTCTTGAAAGACAAATGAGGACTTCGATAAGATCTTCAGCTATGGATTCCCTGTTTTTATATGTGAACGGCGCATATATCATCGCCACATCCGATCGCCGAACATCATACATTATGTATTTGGGGGCAACCTTGTACTCTCCTATGTAAAAGTAATGATTCTCCGTTTCAAACATTTTCTCCATGACGGAGATTATCAAGTGCGCCGCCTCGCCAAAACTCATATGCTCTATTGCCGATATTTGAATATATTCCGCCGTGTCCACAACAGCAATTGTTTCCTTTTTCAAATCCACAAATGACATCGAAAAAAACAATCCGCCAATCTTCTGCGACAAGATTTCCTTTTGAAAAGTTTTTAATGCATTTCTTGAGTATCTCAATTCTAAAAAGCCGCTCATTCTCTCTCCTTTAAATCCCTGTTTCCGATGCAATTGAACTCATATGAATCCTGACGATCAACCGCCGCACTTGCTACACTGTTTGTATCCCTTCTCCACAGCGGCGTTTTTTCCTATCCCTATATAGTACTTGTTTACCGACTTGCAACTGTGCAGATGATACGCTTTGCCGGAATTTTCAAAGCAAAATACAGGTGTTCCATTGTAAGCTTTTGACGCATCGCAGTTTGGACAACCGTGAAACTTTTCCTTTGTCCTTGAGTTCAGATATACCCGGTGGCATGCAGCTTTCAGATACCGACAGTTTTTATCGTGATAACGTGTGCCGGCTTCCGGAAAAACGTATACAGTAGGTCCGCCGGAATCCTTTCCGCCGTAGTATGTGCCGGAAAAAGCTCTTCCCATCAGTTTACCGTTGTATTTCATGCTGCTTATCGCGCCAAGGGGATTTCTCTTATCTAGTCTCCCCTCAAATGATACGCTCACAAGATCATCCATCCCATGTTCTGAATAAAGATGTCTGTATTCATCTATTTTAAAAGATTCCAGCGCCGGATTTTCTTTTCTTACCCTTACATTAAGCATGAGCGGAAGTGAAGCAGGTGTTTTTATGATCACCTTTTTTGCCATCTCAAGGCGTAATTCTTCAGCTATGCCGAAATTCATATTTTCCCAAGTTCGTATCGCAGGAATGATTCCTATAAGCAGAAGCATCGTAATGATAAACGCCGGTAAAATAACGGCAGTTTCAACTATATAACTTCCTTTCTTGTTGCCTTTGTGCTTATCCATATTTCTTTTCAAAAACATAGTTTTCACCGTTTATCTTAAATCTCACCGTCAAACCACTGTTATAGTCTTCTATCCTGAATCCTCCGTAATAAGCCGTCTTCATATTTATTTCAATAATATCCATCATTCTCAACAGTTTGGTCTCGTTGTCGATGAGCATTATCATACCGGATATGTACGATTCATATCCTTCGCCTCTTTTATTGTGCGGATTTATATAAGGAACTTTTGAATCAAAATCTTTCACCGTCAATTCCTTTTGCTCTTTTTTCTCACTTTTGCCGATCGATTTCTTCTTATGCTTTCCTTTTACGCTTTTAATGATGGATTCAATGTCTGTCGCCCATGAAGCCGAATCTTTATAAAAGGGTACTTTTTCACCGTTGATCAAAAGATGGTAATCGTTTCTCGCCTCTGCAAGCGACCATGCGGCTTGGATGGCCTTTTGTGTAGCAACCGCCCATGGACCAGGAGTCAACAACTCCGCAGCCGCCAATGTTTCCGCCAATTTAACCTTATCTGTTTGCAGGTATATCATATTCATCACGCTTCTTAGAAGTATTATTTTTCTCTTGGTGGACGCTTCGTTTTCCTCATCCGTACTTTTTCCGTTAAGGATATATTCTTCCTCGCATTTGAAAAAAGTGCTTCCCAGATCCTTATCATCAGCACGGGTCTTAAAATACTTTTCTATGTATTTTCTTTGAAAATATTTGTCTGTACCTTTCTTTATCAGATCGTCGAAGCTTTTTATGTTTTTTAAAGTCTCTCTGATACGTTTTATCGAAAAGCCGTCGGAAGCCTCATGCGACGGCAGATCGTCAAACTTCACGGATTTAAAAGAGATCGGAGAAGCACTCTTGGCTGATTTTATTTCCTTGATACCTCTGTCTTTATTTAAAACAGCACACTTTCCTTCTTTTACTATCTGCTCATTAAAGCACAAGGTGCTTCTCAAAGAATGCGATGCAAGATCAGAATCAATCCCCTCAAGTTCTACGTATTTTTTGTTCTTGAATGAGGTCAATGCATAGAAATTCAGCTTCTCATTTACATCTCTCTCTATACCGTTGAATGCAAATATTCCGTATCTTCCTTGCAGATTCAGATCATATTCTCCCAAGATAGATTCACACCACATTAGGCCCAATTCCCTTGTCGAGCTGGCGACCCCGATCGATTTCGCCGCTTTTACAAATATGGTAACCATCGTCACAAGTGTAACGAATAAAAGCATTATTAAAATTGTCGCCGAACCCTTTCTGCTTTTTAACATCGCATTCCTCTTTCATCGCATAAATAAATTTATCTCTTTGATCTCTCTCCACTTTTCCCGTATTGCCTACTTTCCTGTTTTCTTTTCAAATCCCTTTTTCAATCTTATGGCATCGCTCGGATTCAGCATATAGCATTTCCCGGAAATTTCTTTTCTTAAAATCCCTCTTCCTATCCCTTTCATTACTGTCGAGACTTCTTTTGACTCGTTTTCGACATGAAATATGACTTTGCTGTTCATGGCTTTTTGTGAAAGTCGTTCATGCATTTTCGCCTGAACGTGAAGTCCTTCGTAGAAATAAATCAACATTATTATCATGCTCAAAATCAAAAGTATCACCACCGGAATCACTATTGCCGCCTCCACCGTGGATTCCCCTCTTTTGTTCCACTTTGTTATTTTTGATTTTTTCGCCAGCTTCATATCTTTTACCTTGAATTCAAAGTATTGAAGGTCTTATTTATGAATGAAGTAATTTCAGACTTGAAAATCAGCCCCAATGCCACCGCCAAAGCGATAAGTATCGCAACCTGAACCATTTCCATGGGCATAATGCTTCCCCTCTTTTCCTTTATTTTTGCCAACACCCTCTCACCTTTTTTCTTACTCGATTTCTCCAACATTCTTCGATCCCCCGATTTCTGCGACATTCTTCCGTTCCTCCTTTCTTTTTCGCTTTCCGACGCATCCCCTTTTCTTTTAACTTTTGAGTTGCTAAACATGATATTATCCTCCTTTCACCTGAAGCATGGCCGGCAATGCCGTAACTACGATGAGCACCACCAGCAAAATCGCCAGCGGAAACGATAATTTCGATTCCGCAAGTTTGCCCTTTTCAATCGCTTTCTTTTTCCGTTCTTCCCATATCATTTCACCGTCACCCTTAAGTTTTTCACGTAAATCAACGCCTTTCTTCTGATTGTCCGCAATAAGCGACACGACTCTGGAAAACCACCTGTTCCCTATAGTTTCAGCTCTCTCCTGTAATAAAGAGATTAAATTCTTATTGCTTTTTACGGACTTTTCTTTAACATCCGACAGGACTTCTCCCAAATAATCCAGTTTATTTTTTTTACGGTAACCACCTACTATGGCTCTGAATGCATCGTTGAATATCAGACCGCAGTTAAGCAACATCAAAAGCTGATCGTTGAAACCCGGAAGAGACTTGAGTATCATTTCATCCCTGTATTTCTTTCTCTCATACTCTTTCTTCCTTATATCAAAATACATTATGAGTATGATCATAAAGGGAACTGCTATCAGCATAACCGCATTGTAGTTTTTTGCCCGCTTCCAATAAAGTTTTGTACTGTTTTCTGCTCTGTCGGGCAAAATCACCATCTTTCCGGAGGAATCGTTGACGGTGTCCACAGCATTTCTTATCGCATTTATCAATTCCCTCTCCGGATCGACCTTTTCACTTTCTCTCTTTATCTTCCCGTTACTGCCCCGTATGGTAATAGTTGCACTTTCTTCCACACTTCTGGAACCTTTTTGCGCCTTGATCTTTACCGGATATGAAACAAAATCCTTGCCCGTTTTCCTTTCTATTGCGCGCAGATTCCCATATTTATCCACCATGTATTCCGCTTCTCCGCTTATATCTCTGTACAAAAGTATCCCTATTACGGAAAAAGTCACCGTAAGCAAAATCATAAGCTTATTTCGCGTTTCCCGTTTTGAAAGAAACACTTTTAAATTTTTGAATTCTTCTATTATATCTATCTTCATGTGTATTCTCCCCGGTCGCAAGGCTCATCCCCACATACACTCTTCAAACTTCGATTATTCCGCAAGATCGGATCATTTTATATGACCTGTAAACTTCCCAAATATCAAATTTCAATATTAGTGATTCTGTCCATCATTCTGTATGCCATAAATACCCCCGCAAGTGCCGCCGTCATGGCTATTCTGCCCTCCAAGGTTCGGTACATCACAGAAAGATACTCCGGTGAAAGCAATCTCAAAAACATGATTACGACAATCGGCATCATCGTTATTATCCTTCCCTCAAACTTCCTCTGACTAACGATCTGCTTTATCTCCCGTTCAATTTCAATCTTTTGGCTTATGAGATCGGATGTTTTATGTATGGCTGACACAAAATCCCCACCGCTTCTGAGGCACGACTCGTATATCCTTACGAAAGTTTCGATATCCTCTATGCCGCTACGTTCCGCAAAATGATGCAGTGCAGACGATACGTTGCCGTTTATGCTGTCTGTTTCTGCCAATATGCAGTCTATTTCTACAATAATCGGATCCTTTTTCGTATATATTTTCAAGAGCTCCTTTTCCGCCTCTCTTATCCCCTCTTCCATGTGCCTTCCCGTCGACAGCGACGAGGCGATGCATGAAAGAAAATCTCTGAACTGCATCAAGAGAACATCTCTGTTTCTTTGCAATATAAGCTCATTCACATACTTTTGAGTCGGTCTGTACAAAAAAACCGTAAATACTGCCATCGCAAATGTGTTGTAAAACAGTATCCCCATGCACGCTGTGAACAACAACAAAAGGACTGTCACAAACATTTTCTTTGAAAATGCGGAATTCCAGCTTGGCATATATCTCCTCCTTTTTCTCATTCATATCGCCTTATCTTTTTCTGCGTGTTTTTCAAATCATTTTCCGTCCTTACGAGTCTTCTGTTTTGATTGAGGATAAACAACGGGTTCATAATGTATTCCCCCTCCTTAAACCCTAGCAATTCCTGCACTTCCATCACACGTCTTTTTCCATCCTGAAATCTTCCCAGATGAACAAATATGTCCATACCCTCTATAATCTGTGCTCTCACTGTATCGATGGGAAGCTCCGCCGACATAAGATACATGGCTTCAAGTCTTCGCAGCATTCCCTCGACCGAGTTCCCGTGTCCTGTAGACATACTGCCGTCATGGCCTGTGTTCATTGCCTGCAGCATGTCACCAACTTCCTTTCCTCTCACCTCGCCAACGATAATCCTGTCCGGTCTCATCCTGAGACTGGTTCTTATCAACATATCCATGGAGACTTCCCCCTTACCTAAGGTGTTTGAATCGTGACACTCCATCTGCACTATGTTTTCTATCTGCGACAATGAAAGTTCACGTGAATCTTCTATCACTATTACTCTTTCATTTTTAGGTATATAATCCGCAAGCGCATTCAAAAACGTGGTTTTTCCCGATGATGTCCCCCCGCTTATGAATATGTTGTATCCGCTTCTCACCAACGATTTAAGGAATTTACCGCATTCCGGGGTCAATGTTCCGCTTTCGGTCATCTTCTTTATGGATATGTGCTCTTTGGAAAATTTCCGAACTGTCAGCGCGGCTCCGTCCGGCGATATGTTTTCAAACACCGCATTTACTCTTGAACCGTCCGATAACCTTGCATCCAGTATGGGGTTCAGCTCATTGATTTCACGATGGACTGAGGCTGCGATATTTCTCATTATCTCTTCAAGCTCATCCCTATCTTCAAATGCCACTTCTTCTTTTCTTATTCCGTCCGCTCTTTCCGTGAATATTTCTCCATAACCATTTACCATAATCTCACTTACTTTTTCATCTCTGACATACGGTTCCAAAATCCCAAGCTTGCTCCGCATCCTGTATCTTATCCATTCAGATATTTCCCTGCATTCGTTGACAGGCGTTTCCCCGTCCAAAATCGTCTGATTCAAAAGTCTTTCAAATTCATGATCCGATATCTTGGGATTTGCTTTTACCGCTTCAGTCATCATCCTATACTTCCGCATCCTGTTGGTGTTTGGATTTTCCATCTTGTCTCCTTTCCTCAGGTTGATATGACTCTCTCAAATTTGTAGACAAAGTTTGCGATCCCTTTGCCGTAATCGGAATTCAGGTTTATTGCAATCCCGCGGTCTCCACCCATAAAGGCGTCTCTGTCGCAGGGTACTTGCTGACTCATTTCATAGTCTTGACAATCATAGGCGCTTCTGTTGTGAATTTTCATAAGAGTGCCTCCCATACTTCTAAAATATGCGGTAAGCTCTTCCGAACCCGAGAAATGATCACCCATACCGCTGTTTTTTTCCAAGATCATGCAGTCTGCGATCTTTGCTGCTTCTCTGTTTCTTTTGGAAAAATCACAACCGAAATCAATAAAAAGGTAATCATATTTATCTGCTTTATCCACGGTACAAATCAATTTTTCGATGTCTCCGCAAGACGCGCTTTCCATGAAGTTGTCAATCCGTCCCCTGACTATTCGGTCGGGCGATCCGGGGATGATAAATTTGCTAAGATTGAAAAACTTCATTTCTTCAAGTGCGAAAAACAGTTCCTGCGAATTTTTCCCCGAAGAATCGCGAAAATAATCCCATGAGGTATCCAAACTCTGCATGTTGAGATAAAGTGTCCTTTTTCCGAAGCCGGCTTCTATGGACTTTGATATCGCAAGCATGGACGATGTTACTCCACATCCGCCACCGCTTCCGAAAAATCCTATCACCTTCATCTTCCCGCGAGTTCGACAGGAAGCTTCAGCGCTTGTCGTCGCAAGATCGGCTTCTCCTTCCATATCTTTGTTTGCGATGCAAATTATCTTTCGCATTATTTCTCTGCTGTCCTCAAATTTATACGACGAGTACGGGGAGTCCTGCGCTCCGGGTCTTTTTTCTGTAAGAAGAATGACCTTTCCGTCATTCTTTTTTTCTGATCCGGGTCTGTCCGTCAAAAGTACATCGCATTCCCTCGGATTCTCAAGATGTATCTGAAAATCCCCTCCCTGCCTTGAAATTCCTCTTGCCAATGCAATCGCAAAATCACTGTCCTTAAGTTCGATTCCTATGTGTATAACCGCCATATGCTTCCCCGTTCCGCAAGCCGCTTTTCTCTCGACTATATTTTATTTGCCTCAACTCTATCAACTTCCCCATAGACTGTCAACCATTATTTACCATCAAATGTATTTTCATACATTCCCCTTATCCATATTGACAAAGTACGTTTGTAGGATTAAAATTGCATTAATTGAATATCTTCGGGGCAGGGTTAAATTCCCTACCGGCGGTCAAAGCCCGCGAGCCTTTAAGGCATGATTCGGTGAAATTCCGAAGCCGACAGTACAGTCTGGATGAGAGAAGAAATTATGCTTTGTTTGCCTCGGAATTTTTCCGAGACTTTTGTTTTTCTTGACCACCCCCGAAGCTTCGGCTTCGGTTTTTAATTTTGGGAGAATGATATGAACAAGATGCAAAACCATATGCACGATGAGAAAAAATATATGTCGCTTGCGGTATCACTTGCTGAAAAAGGAAGAGGTTCTGTCAACCCCAACCCTCTTGTGGGCGCAGTCATAGTCAAAGACGGTGAGGTCATAGGACGCGGTTTTCATCAAAAATACGGGACTCTCCATGCAGAACGCAATGCGCTTTCCGCATGCAAAAAGGATCCTGCAGGAGGAACCATGTATGTAACTTTGGAGCCTTGTTGCCATCACGGTAAAACCCCACCCTGCACTCAAGCGATAATTGAAAGCGGAATTACGCGTGTGGTAATTGGTTCCTGCGATCCCAATCCTCTTGTGGCAGGCAAAGGAATACGTAAGCTCAAGGATGCCGGAATTGAGGTTGTAAGGGACTTTTGTCGTGAAGAATGTGATAGCCTGAACCCTGTTTTCTTTCACTACATTGCGACCAAAACCCCCTATGTCACGCTGAAATATGCTATGACACTTGACGGGAAGATTGCAACCAAAGCCGGGATGTCAAAGTGGATTTCCGGTGAAGAATCGAGGGCTCACGCACATAAATTCAGATCCGAAAATATGGCGATAATGGTTGGGATCAACACCATATTAAAGGATGACCCGAATCTCACATGTAGACATTCCATGGGGCTGTCCCCTGTAAGGATTGTATGCGATACGCATCTGCGCACACCCTTGAACTCAAATATTGTGGTTACAGCAAAACAGATGTCCGACAAATATCGTTGGCCGCGCACTATAATAGCGACAGCCGTCAGGGACGAAAAACTCCTGAAACCATATAAAGATTCCGGGATCGTCTTTGTTCATGTCGAAAAGGAAGACGACGGGCACATCTCGTTGCCTCTTCTTATGAATAAACTGGGAAACATGCAAATCGACAGTCTTATACTTGAAGGCGGAGGTCTTCTCTCCTGGTCGGCGCTCAAGTCCGGCATAGTCAGGAAAGTTCAAACGTATCTGGCTCCAAAAATATTCGGCGGCGGCGATGCACCGACTCCCGTTGCGGGATTGGGCAAGGAGCTACCTGATGATGCGTTTAAATTAAAGAATGTCAAATTGGAACGTATAGGGAAAGATATTTTTCTGGAAGGAGAGATAGAACAATGTTCACAGGCATAATTGAAGAAGTCGGAACAGTCAAGGCTATACGACGAGGTTCGACGGAAGCTAAACTTGTGATTTCCTGCCGCACGGTTTTGGGAAAAAAAAGATCAATGCAAAGAAGCTCAACGACGGAGGTTCCTACTGCGATCGGCGACAGCATCGCCGTCAACGGGGTCTGCCTGACCGCCACAGAAATCAGAAACGACACATTCACGGCCGACGTAATGCCCGAAACTTTCTTGCGATCCAATCTGAGCGGGTTGCGTCCCGGTAGCAAGGTTAATCTTGAACGGGCAATGCCTTGCAGCGGTCGCTTCGGCGGACATATTGTTTCGGGACACATAGATGACATAGGAAAGATATCTTTTTTAAGGCGTGACCAAAATGCGATTCTCATTGGAATCACGGCGCAAGCCTCCATATTGAAATACGTAGTAGAAAAAGGCTCCGTCGCAATCGACGGTATCAGTCTTACGGTCACGGATGTTTCGCGGGGAATGTCATCCGGAGAATTTCAGGTTTCCGTCATTCCGCATACACTGTCGGAAACATCACTTTTGCTTAAAAAGGTCGGGGACAGCGTCAATCTCGAGGCTGATATAATAGGTAAATATGTGGAGCGACTTTTAGGTGAAAAATAACAAGCTTAGCGCCCTTTGCGCCAAATCAATCCATATCAAAGCGATTTGAAAACACTGCACTCATTTCTTACAGTCTGTATATGTCGAAAGAAAGGAAAAATCATGAATAAAGATACGAAAGAAGCTTTTGAATTCAACACCGTGGAAGAGGCTCTACAGGATTTGAAAAAAGGAAAAATCATCCTCTGCACCGATGACCCGGATCGGGAAAACGAAGGGGATTTCATATGCGCGGGAGAATTTGCAACTACCGAAAACATAAACTTTATGGCGATGCACGGAAGAGGACTCATCTGCATGCCTGTGGATCGCGAAATATGCAACAAACTCAACCTGACACAGATGGTGTCCGAAAATACCGATAATCATGAAACCGCTTTCACTGTCTCGGTCGATCATATCGACACAGGTACGGGAATTTCTGCGGAAGAACGGGCGCTTACGACCCGCATGGTGGCGGCTGGAAAATGCAAAGCCACCGATTTTAGGCGCCCCGGACACAATTTCCCTCTGCTTGCCAAGGATGGCGGCGTTCTTGAACGAAACGGCCATACGGAAGCGACCGTCGATCTTATGCGCCTTGCCGGACTTAAATCTTGCGGGATATGTTGTGAAATTATGGACGAGGACGGTACTATGATGCGAACTCCCAATCTCATAAAACTGGCTCGTAAACACGATCTGAAATTTATATCGATCAAGGCATTGCAGGATTACCGCAAAAAACACGATATTCTCGTAAAAAAAGTTGCGGACACCAAACTCCCAACCTACTACGGCAACTTCCGCGCAATAGGTTTTATAAACAAATTAAACGGTGAACACCACGTGGCTTTGGTAAAAGGAGAAATAGGAGACGGCAAGGACGTGCTCTGCCGTGTTCATTCGGAATGCCTCACGGGAGACGCATTCGGTTCCGCAAGATGTGACTGTGGTCAACAGCTGGCCTCAGCCCTTTCACAAATCGAAAAAGAAGGTCGTGGAATACTCCTTTATATGAGGCAGGAAGGCCGCGGGATAGGGCTGATCAACAAATTGAAAGCTTATGAGCTTCAGGATAACGGTATGGATACTATGGAAGCCAATATAGCTCTTGGCTTTCCGGCAGATCTACGCGAATATTACATAGGGGCACAGATTTTGAGAGACCTTGGTGTCAAAACCATGCGTCTTCTGACTAACAATCCCGAAAAAGTATATCAACTCGAGGCTTTTGGGATCGAAATTATGTCTAGAGTGCCCATACAGATGGAAGCCACCGCACATGACCTTTTTTATCTTAAGACCAAGCAGAAAAAAATGGGACATATGCTCGATTACTAAGAAATCCCGATATTTGAAACGCTCGCTTCAAAATAAAAATCAAAATAACTATTTAAGACAAACATTACGGAGGTAAAAAATGAAAATTTATGAAGGTAAACTGGTATCAAAGGAAGCCAAAATTGCTATCGTTTGCGGCCGATTCAACGAGCTTGTGACATCAAAACTTTTGGGGGGCGCACTCGACGGACTCAAGCGGCACAATGTTGCCGACGGAAACATTGAAATTGCATGGTGCCCCGGAGCTTTTGAGGTTCCCCTGACGGCGAAAAAACTGGCAACAAGCGGAAGATATGATGCCGTCATCTGTCTTGGAGCGGTCATAAGAGGTGCGACATCGCATTATGATTATGTTTGCGCGGAAGTCTCAAAAGGCATAGCCAATGTGAGCCTTGAGACCGGGATCCCGGTTCTTTTTGGGATTTTGACCACAGACAGCATAGAACAGGCTCTTGAAAGAGCGGGAACCAAAGCCGGAAACAAAGGTTTTGACTGTGCGGAAAATGCAATAGAAATGATCAATCTCCTTAACGAGATAAAATAGCATATGAGAAAATGAATAAATCACCATGAAAAAAGCTCTGATATTTACATCATTTGTCCAGAATTTAAGTAGAATACATATAGACTCAAACGAATTCGACCGTGTAATTTGTGCGGATGGAGGTCTTGAGATTGCGAAAAAACTGGGTATTTCCCCGGACATACCGATTGGCGACTACGATTCCATGCAACTCCCGCAAAACCAGAAGATCATCAAACTTCCAATGGAAAAAAACATGACAGACAGCGAGGCGGCAATAGATTTTGCGATCTCCGACGGTTTCAATGACATAACGGTTATTGGCGGCATCGGCGGACGTTTTGACCACACCATGGGCAATATAGGAATGCTAGCAAAATATCTAGGCAGAGACAAGAAGCTGTGCATAGTGGATGGTAATAATAAAGTTTTTATGCTCCTCCCCGGCTCTTACATCATACATAAAAGCATCTACAAATATCTGGGCCTTATTTCGTACCAAATAAAATGTGAGAACTTGAGTGTTTCGGGAGTCAAATACCCACTTGAAAAATACGACCTGTCCGACAACACTACACTTGGTGTTAGCAATGAGATTCTGAAAGAAAGTGCCGAACTTTCATTCACTTCCGGTAAACTGCTTGTTATCCAGTCAAACGATTGAGAACTCTGCAAATTTGGGATCGCTTCTTGAAATGCCGAATGTAAAATGTTATATTTAGTGCGTGTCCGGAAGACCAAAGAGCCTTACTGCACACATACCGTTACAGGTTATTTGACTTTGATCCAGTAAAGGAGACATGAAATGTACGAAAACATTAAGTATGAAATCAAGGGTAATATAGGTTACCTGACGATCAACAGACCCAAGGCGCTGAATGCACTGAACACAGATGTATTGAATGAACTTTCTTCGGTTCTCGGGGAAATCAAATCCAACGATGATCTCAAAGCCGTAATTCTGACCGGCGAAGGAAAAGCTTTTGTGGCAGGTGCGGATATTGCTCAGATGAAAGACTTGAACGCAGTTGACGGAAGAGCAATGATGCTCGCAGGTCACAAGGTAATGAATGCGATAGACAGAATGCCTAAGCCTTTCATTGCGGCGGTCAACGGGTTTGCGCTTGGAGGCGGTTGCGAGCTTGCTATGGCATGCGACATCCGTATAGCCTCTGATAAAGCAAAGTTCGGTCAACCGGAGGTCGGACTGGGAATTATTCCGGGATTCGGCGGCACTCAAAGGCTTTCCCGTCTTGTGGGCAAGGGACTTGCGAAATATCTGATTTACACGGCAGAATTGATCGATGCCGATGAAGCTATGCGCATCGGTCTTGTCGAAAAAGTAGTGGCTGCGGAAGATCTGATGGCGACCTGTGAGAAGATCGCTTCCACCATAGTTTCTAAGGCTCCTATAGCGGTATCACAGGCAAAGGTCGCAATAAACGAAGGCCTGGATATGAATCTGCGTTCAGGCTGCCAACTTGAAGTGGAAGCCTCCACTGTTTGCTTTGGTTCCGAAGATAAATTCGAGGGAATGTCGGCCTTTCTTGAAAAGCGGAAGGCTGAATGGAAAAATAAATAGTGCCTGCAGTGCCTATCGATAAATCATCGCCAGGCATATTGTGAAAAGTCTTTCACTTTTGCAAGCCCCGAAGGATTAAAACAATTGATAACGCTTTCGGGGCTTGCCGGGCAAGCACCGTCAATTCAAGGTTCTTTTAATTTGAGTTTTTTGATCTGATATTTTTTGATCTGTTCAGAGATTTATCACTCCGATCGTCAGCATCATTACCGCAACTCCCGCCGCACACACACCCAGAAAGATCATCGGTATCGCATCTTTCAATCTCATCTCAAGCATTGCGGCGACCAGAGCTCCCGTCCATGCGCCGGTTCCCGGAAGCGGAATGGCAACGAGGATAAATAAACCGATCTTCTCATACTTTCTGACCGTATCAGCTTTGGAATCCGCCCTCTTTTCCAATTTCTTTATGAAATCATCTATTTTATGATGCTTTTTTCTCAAAAACTTGAATATCTCTCTTATAAACAGAATAATAAAAGGCACAGGTACCATATTCCCTGCCACCACGAGGACATAAGTGAGCCACGGATTCAGATCATGTGTCATCGCAAACGGTATTGCGGCTCTGAGTTCCGCCACCGGAGCCATTGAAATAAGTAGCGTCATTAAAATTCTATACATATACATGTTTCCTGTTTGTTTTGATCTGAACTATCACACCTATAACTGTCAGTGCAATAACCACACATGTTACCATCATCGGCTCGTCCTTTATAAAGTTCACAAAGATCTTGTGATTCAGGTGTTTTATGGTCAGCTGCGGAGAAGTTCCTATACCGGATGCCAGAGTCTTGTAGTGTGTAATCATATACATGCTTGGCAGACTAAAGAGCGAAGCTCCGTTTGATGCGGTGGATATCGTGATCATCAAATCCACCGATTTCAAGAATACAATGACCATTATGACTATTAGCACCGCAAAGACTGCATATTTATATTCCGTAATTTCTTTGGGCAACAGCGGCATTATCAGCTTTGCTGCAATAAAACCTGCGGCGATTCCAAAAATAACGATACCCGCCTTTATTATAAAACCCGTTATAAGAGCAACCACCGTCGCACAAAGTCCGGCGATTATAAGATCCTGTTTTTCGGTTCCAAGTTTTTCTATCGCTATGTTGAATATAAAGAGAAAGCAACTTATTGAAACCATGGGTTTAAACATATCTCTGCCTTTAAATAACAACAGCCCCCCTACTACGGTCAACACAGCCATATATAAAAATAATTCCGGCATCACTACCCCTTTTAAGATTTCCATTAAAACGGTTTCTTTAAAAAAGCTGTAACACAAAATCCGGATGGAGCCATGTTACAGCTTTAAAATTCAAGATTGTACTAACTCAAAATTCCATTTCCAAACAAAGGCGCAAATACCAGTGATACTATCGTCATCAGCTTGATGAGAATATTGATTGACGGACCGGAAGTGTCTTTGAAAGGATCTCCCACGGTGTCACCTACGACAGCCGCTTTATGTGTTTCGGAACCTTTTCCTCCGTAATTGCCCTCTTCAACGTACTTCTTGGCATTGTCCCAAGCTCCACCTGCATTTGCCATCATGATGGCAAGAAGCACACCCGATGCAAGTGCTCCGGCGAGCATCCCTCCAAGAGCATCCGAGCCGAGTATGAAACCTACTGCAAGAGGCGATACGATCGCCATCAGACCCGGAATCATCATTTCCCGCAGAGCCGCAGTGGTTGAAATATCGACGCATCTCGTATAGTCGGGTTTTGACGTTCCTTCCATTATGCCCTTGTCTTCACGGAATTGTCTGCGAACTTCCTCGATCATGTTGTTTGCAGCCTTACCGACGGAATTCATGGTCATTGCCGAGAATATGAACGGTAACATCGCTCCTATGAACAATCCTATTATAACTATAGGATTGAGCAGATCTATTGACTGTAGATGCGCCACCGAGGCAAATGAGACAAACAGCGCAAGTGCGGTAAGCGCAGCTGAGCAAATTGCAAATCCCTTGCCTATGGCAGCTGTCGTATTTCCAACCGAGTCAAGTTTATCTGTTATATTTCTGACTTCCTCAGGCAATTCTGACATCTCCGCAATCCCTCCGGCATTGTCGGAAACAGGACCGTAAGCATCCACGGCAACCGTTATTCCCGTAATGGAGAGCATCCCCACGGCCGAAAGGGCAATCCCGTATACACCCGCAAAGTGGAATGCGACATAAATACCTATCGCTATGCAGATTATAGGCCAGAGTGTCGACATCATTCCCACGCCGAGCCCGCTTATTATCGTTGTGGCCGATCCCGTCTGTGATTGGTCGGCTATCTTCTTTACGCTTTTGAAATCAGCCGACGTATAAATCTCCGTCAGTTTACCTATCGCCACGCCTACGATCAGTCCTGCGATAATAGCATAAGCATAATTCATGCTTCCGAGCATGTGCCTGCTCAAGAATATCGAAGCAACGATAACTATCACAGCACTTATATAAGTCGCCATATCCAAGGATCTTGCAGGATTCGAATCATTGTCACCGCCTCTTACGCACAGAATGGCAATCACGGAAGCGACAAGACCTATGGCTGCAAGTATCAGTGGAAACATGGCCGCTTGAGTTTCGGAAAAAGTACTTCCTATGCCCGCCGTCTTGACTGCCACAGCAGCAAGTGTGATTGCGGAAATAATAGAACCGACATATGATTCGAAAAGGTCGGAGCCCATGCCCGCAACATCGCCCACATTGTCGCCCACATTGTCCGCTATAACAGCAGGGTTTCTCGGGTCATCTTCCGGTATGCCGGCTTCCACCTTGCCGACAAGATCGGCACCTACGTCAGCAGCCTTTGTGTATATTCCGCCGCCTACTCTTCCGAACAGAGCCATGGACGATGCACCCAGTCCAAATCCCGTAACACATTCAACCAGTGTGGCAAGATCCAGAACGCAAACTATTACGCCCAGTCCCAAAAGTCCCAAGCCGGCAACGCAAAGTCCCATGACAGAACCGCTCCTGAAAGCAACTTTAAGCGCCTTGGACATTCCTTTTTCCTGTGCTGCCGTTGCAGTCCTTACGTTGCCCAAAGTGGCCACGTTCATTCCGAAGAATCCCGCAAGCACAGAGAGCAAAGCACCGAAAACGTAAAGGATTCCCGTTTCTTTACTGATAAACACCCCAAGCAGCACAGCCATGCAGACGATAACGACAAACATAAACTTGTATTCCCGCTTAAGGAAAGCAAACGCTCCTTCCCTGATGAATCCGGATATCTCCTTCATCCTCTCATTTCCCTCATTGCACTTTTTGATCCAAGCGGCGAGACCGAAAGCCACCACCAGCGCAATCACAGCACAAAGAGGAGCAATCAATTTTAACTCCATATAATACCTCCTAAATAATAACTTATAAAATTTAACGCTATATAGGAGGAGCCAGATAAGCACCTCCTTGCGAAAAAAATATAAACTGAATCAATAAAAATTATCTGCCAACTGTCACAAGGATCAATGACAGGACTATGAACAGAACCGCCGTTACGATAGTGATCTTATTCAGGATGCCCTGATATCCACGGCCTTTTTTCTTTCCGAAAAGCTGTTCCGCACCCCCTGCAATGGAGCCTGAAAGCCCGTCACTGTTTCCTTCCTGAAACAGCACACTCAAGATGAGTATGACGCTCACAACGGCAAGAATAACCATCAATACTGTATGCATAAAAACACTCCTTATTTTTTTCTGTAACCATGCTACAATATCACACCATGACCTGAAAATCAAGTCCGACAACGATAAACTCCGCCAAAAATACGAGAAAATATGGACAAAGACCCTACGCTGTCGTAAAACTATGAACAAAGGTCATGAATGCGGAAGATATTGCTAAAAATTTATGATCCTCATAAAGCTTTCGGCATTCAGACTGGCACCTCCGATAAGCGCCCCGTCGATCTCATCCATGTTCATTATCTCCGTTGCGTTCTCGGGTTTTACGCTGCCTCCGTACTGGATTATGACTTTGTCACACGTATCTTCGTCATACAATCCGGCGATCGTTTCTCTTATGAATGCACACATTTCTCCGGCCTGCCGCGGGGTTGCGGTTTTACCGGTACCTATGGCCCAGATCGGCTCGTATGCAATCACGATTCTTTCGACATACTCTGCGCATACGCCTTCAAGGTCTGCGCAAAGCTGTGCCGAAACAATCTCCTCTGCCTTGCCTTCTTCGCGCTGCCGAAGGTTTTCCCCTACGCAAAGTATAGGCGTAATTTCACTGTCCGCAAAGATTTTTTTCAGCTTCTTGTTTACGGTCACGTCGGTTTCATTGAAATACTCTCTTCTCTCGGAATGTCCCACTATGCAGTAGTCGACCCCGATGTCCTTCAGCATGGAAAGGGAAACTTCTCCGGTGAATGCCCCCTCTTCGGCGAAGTGAACGTTTTGGGCTCCCACTCCTATACCGCTTCCCTCAAAAGCTCTCTTGAGCGTATCAAGCAAAGTGAACGAAGCACATACGGCCGCCTTGACATCCGTATCTGCATAAAGCTTTTTAAAACTATCGGCAAAACTACGTGCTTCGTCCCTTGTTTTAAACATCTTCCAGTTTCCCGCCATCAACGGAATCCTCATATCAATCAACTCCTTGGTTTGTCTTCTATCACATCTATTCCGGGCAGTGTCTTGCCTTCCAAAAACTCCAGAGAAGCCCCTCCGCCGGTCGATATGTGCGACATCCTGTCTGCAAGCCCGAATTTCTCAACGGCTGCCGCAGAGTCTCCTCCTCCTATGATCGTAACGGCTTGGCTTTCGGCAAGAATTTTAGCCACGGCTTCGGTTCCTTTTGCAAAAGTGCTCATTTCAAACACTCCCATTGGACCGTTCCAAACAACGGTAGCGGCTTTTTTAAGCTCTTTTTCGTACAATTCAACGGTTTTGGGACCTATGTCAAGCCCCATGTATCCCGGCACTATCTTGTCCGCATCAAAGATCACCGGTGTTGCATCGTCAGAGAATTTCTCGGCGCAAACCGAATCTAGCGGCAGTAGCAATGAGACTCCCAAACGCTTAGCTTTGTCCATAAGTTTGCCGGCGAGTTCAATATTTTCTTCATCTATTATGGATGTGCCCGTTTCGTAGCCAAGTGCCCTGTAAAATGTATATGTCATTCCGCCGCCTATTATAAGCGTATCGACCTTTGTCAGCAGATTCTCTATGACCGGTATCTTGTCCCCGACCTTTGCGCCCCCCATAACAGCAACAAAAGGTCGTTTGGGATTCTCAAGGGCATTCCCCAAAAACTCCACTTCTTTTTCTATAAGGAAACCCGAAACCGCAGGAATATACTTGGCAATCCCCGCAGTCGATGCATGCGCCCTGTGCGCAGTACCGAAGGCTTCCTGGACGAATATGTCTGCAAGTGAAGCCAATTGCTTTGCAAACTCCGGATCATTTTCGGTCTCCTCTTTGCGGAAGCGCACATTCTCGAGCAAGAATACCTCCCCCGATTTTAATTCTCCGATGTTTTTTCTTATGTTTTCATCCACCACTCTTGCGGCAGGTTCAAATTTCACTTCTTTGCACAGATACTTTGAAAGCCTCTCCGCAACAGGTTTAAGTGAAAACTCGCTTTTGGGTTCACCTTTCGGTCTTCCAAGATGCGACATCAATATAACCGCCGCTCCGTGTTCAATAAGATAATTTATAGTCGGCAGTGCGGCTTTGATCCTTGTATCGTCGGTTATTTCTCCGTCCTTTATGGGAACATTGAAATCACAGCGAACTATAACTCTTTTCTTCTCGACCTCAACGTCTCTGACTGTTTTCTTCATAAATTTCTCCAGGCTAAGCTTAAATCTTTCGCATAAATAAAGCATGCAATTATCGCAGGCGGAACTTATTGATCCGCCGCTATTTGTTGTCCACCGCATGCATGTGTCTTATCAATTCAAGCGTTTTGTGGGAATATCCGTATTCATTGTCGTAATATGCGATCAGTTTGAAGAACTTGTCGTTTAGCTCAATCCCCTCTCTTGCGTCAAATATCGACGTGTTCGGATCCCCCACAAAGTCGCCGGAAACGACCTCATCATCTACATATTCGATAACGCCCTCCAAATAGGTTTTTGAGGCTTCCTGAACTGCCTTCTTGATCTCTTCATATGATGTCGCTTTTTTGGTTATCACGTTAAGATCCACAACAGATACATCCGCAGTGGGAACGCGGTATGATATTCCCGTCATTTTGCCTTTCAATTCCGGGATCACAAGTCCGACCGCCTTTGCCGCACCCGTTGTCGATGGAATCACGTTTCCGAAAACGCTCCTGCCTGTCCTCCAGTCCTTCTGTGAGCGTGCATCCACCACCTTTTGCTTTGCGGTCGCCGCATGTATGGTGGACATAAGTCCCTGATCTATTCCGAAATTATCGTTGATCACCTTGCAAAGAGGGGCAAGGCAATTGGTCGTGCATGAAGCATTTGAAACCACCGTCATATCGGCTTTATATTCATCGGAGTTGACTTTATAGACAAATGTAGGAGTTTCCTTATCCTTTGCCGGAGCCGTGATTATGACCTTTTTTGCTCCCCCATGATTTATATGAATCATTCCCTTTTCGGTAGTATTGTATGCACCCGTTGCTTCAATTATGTATTCCGCACCGCAGTCACTCCATGGAATATTCTGCGCTTCAGATTCACTGAACACCGGAACTTTCTTACCGTCTATCACGATACCGCTCTCGTATCTTCCCAGCTCTCTCGGAAAGCGTCCGAATGTAGAATCATACTTCAACATGTAAACCATGTAATCAATATCCGCATTTCGAACATTGATGCCGCGTATATCTATATCAGGCATATCCATGGCTGCACGCACTATCACTCTTGCTATTCTTCCGAATCCACTAATTCCTACCTTAATTGCCATCTCAAATTTCTCCTTTCGGCATAAGTAAAGTATTCAATGCGCGTTCAATAAGTCCTGAAGGGCTTTATTGAGCATGCGCGGTTTAATATATCCATCATATCCAAAGAATACTATCCAAGGATTTTCAGGCAAATCCATAACGTCGCCGTTTGGATGAAGATAATATCCCCATTTCCTCCCTGTATTTGGCGACCGTCCTTCGGGAGATATCTATCCCCCTCTCTTTCAGAAGATCAACGATCTCTCTGTCACTGTATGGTTTGACGGGATTTTCTCCGTTGACCACGTCTTTTATTATAAACTTAACGCTACTTGATGACAATCCCTCAGGTTCATTTGACGAGGAAATTCTGCTCGGAAAAAAATGCTTGAGTTCAAAAATCCCTTCCGGTGTCTGCATGTATTTACCGCTTATCGCTCTGCTGACGGTGGACTCATGAATATTCAGACTGTCCGCCACCTGCCTCAAGGTAAGGCTTTTCAAATGTTCTTCCCCTCGGTCGAAAAAATCCCTTTGAAATTTCACTATTTCGCGGGCGACTCTGAAAAGAGTTTCCTTTCTCTGACGAATATTCCTTATCAACCACTGCGCAGAATTGAATTTTTCACTCAAATATTTGTTAAGATTACGATCCTCCTTGGCATTTGCAAGCAGGTCTTTATAATAAACACTTATCATCAGTGCAGGAATGTCCGAATCGTTTACCGAAAGAGTATATTCGCCATCCTCCTTTTCCAGCAGAAGATCCGGAACTACATAGCCGATATCTCTGTCAACTCCCGGAAAACTGCGCCCCGGCTTGGGTTCTAGACTTTTGATCAGATCTATGGCAGCCTGTGCCTCAGCGGGTCTTATCGAAAGTTTTGACGCAATCTTGGTTATTCTGTTAGCAGCCACATCCTCCAGCATGTGTTCTATTATGTGTGATATTTTCTCCGTCAATTTCCCCGCAGCAGCAAGTTGCATCTCCAGGCACTCCTCTATACTTCGCGCACCGACACCACAAGGTTCCATGTCGCGTACATGTTTCAACACCGCTTCAACTTCACCTGCGGTTGCGCCCGTTATACTTGAGATTTCGTCATTTGAGATCCGCAAATATCCGTTATCGTCTATTTCTTCTATTATATAGATACCTATTGCCCGCTCACGTCTGCTTAAATCGAGAAAACCCAGTTGTTCCAACAGAAAATCCTGCAGGTTCTTTTCTTCCGATGGAAAACGCCCGGTGTAATCTTCCTGCCTGCCGGAGTCGTTTTTCCATCCCCCCACCTCAAAACGGTATTCTGCCAGATCGTAATAATCGTCTTGCGCCTCAACTGAAAAATCAGGTTCCTGAATGCCGGAATCCCCCTCCGGCTCTTCCACGGAAAATTCTTCCTGCTTTTTTTCTTCCAACACGGGATTTTCCAGTAACTCACTTTCAATATAATCCATCAGCTCGATATTATTCATCTGGAGGATCTTAATTCCCTGAATGAGCATTGGCGTCATGGATAATTTTGCCTTTTGTTCTGTTGTAAGCTCGTAACCGATCTTCATGATAATTCAGCGCCTCAAATCACTTGCCTTCCTTAAATCCGTACGCAAGGTTGATCCCATGGTCTCCACATCTTTCAAGGTCTGTCACCATATCGCAGAACACGACCCCCGCCATCGGCTCGCAATGTGAATTCATGAGTCGTTCCACATGATTGCCTACAAGCTGTGTTTCCATGCTGTCAACTTTATGTTCCAGCTCCTCAACCCTGTCCAATTTCGTGTAATCTCCGCTTTCAAAGATGTCCAGTGCCAGCTCGACTTCTTCCAAAACATCATCCGCCATTTCCCTGAGTTCCTGCCATGCATCATCTGTCATTGTAACTTTTTTTCTGTTCATCTCCTCGGCATACTCGACAATATTTTCCGCATGGTCAGAAAGTCTTTCTAGATCGGTTATGGATATGGTCATGACAGAAACTTTGTGCATGTTTTCGCTGTTGAGTTCCAAAGCCTTAAATTCAACCATTGCATCCGCTATGCTGTGATTGAGTATATTTACGGTCTCTTCTCTTACTCTGACCGAAGTCGCCATCTCACCGGTGTAATCAAAGAAACATTTAAGTGAATTCCTTAAGTTTTTTGCCGCTATTCTGCCCATCCTTGTAACTTCTCTGTGTGCCTGATCTATAGCCATTGAAATAGGCATCATGGACAAATTTATCATATATTTGAGTGTTCTTTCTTCATTTCGCTCATTCTCTATTGGAAGAAGCGGGATTATTTTCCTCGACAGCTTTATAATCTGATTGGTAAACGGTAGCTGAACGATCACCGCAATTATTGCAAAAAACGTATGTGTGTTCGCTATCTGCCGTCCCACATCGTGCGGGGACAAGCCACATATAAAATTCAATATATTCGGCGCCACATTTATCAATACGACAAGAATCACCGCTCTGAACAGATTGAACATAAGATTCAGAAGTGCGGTTCTCTTGCCTTCTCGGTTGGTGGTGAGAGATGCCAACAGGTTTGGGGTTACGGAGCCTATTGCCGCACCGATAACAAGATAAATTGCCGTGTTATAACTCAACAGTCCTTGCACCGCAAATGTCTGAAAAATTACCGTAGACGAGGATGAACTCTGCAATAGAGCCGTGAAAAGCACACCGAACAATATTGACAGTGCGGGATTATTCAGGTTTGAGATAAAATGGATAAATTCCCGACTCCCCGATAGAGGGGCTATGGCCAATTTCATGGTCGAGATCCCAACAAACAACATACCGAACCCCATTATAATCTCACCGATGTATTTTACCATGCTCTTTTTTATAAACAGATACATAACCACGCCAAAGAATAAAATAAGAGGAGCATAAGCGCTAAGATTGAATGCGGTGATCTGTGCCGTCACGGTTGTGCCTATGTTCGCTCCCATTATTACTCCTATGGCCTGCGTGAGTTTCATCAGACCGGCATTGACAAATCCTATAACCATGACATCAGTTGCCGATGAACTCTGTATAAGCGCCGTCATGAAAAGTCCCACCAGAACCGCAACATATTTATTCGTGGTAGCCTTTTCCAAAACAGACTGCAGATTGGCTCCTGCCGCATTCCTGAGTCCCGATGACATTATCGTCATGCCGAACAAAAACAAACCAACTCCACCCAATAGCGAAAAGATACCGAATATTGACATGCTGACCTCCAGTGTTTTCATGTGATAGCTTCCCCACGTGTTCAAAAAACAATACACTCGTCAATTTCACATGGATACGCCCTACAGTCATAAATCAAACCAAATACTATAATAGCATAAATTAAATTTTAAGCAATTTTATAATCCAGAAATCCTCTATCCCAATCCGGGAAAATCGAGCTGCCTCAGGGCCTCAAATAGAATAATATTTGCCGAGTTCGCAAGATTCAATGATCGCAGCCTCGTATTTTGACTCATCGGAATTCTGATCGTCGAATCCTTTTTCTTCTCTATAAAGTCTCTGGGCAAGCCACGGGTTTCTCTGCCAAACAAAATCATGTCCCCATACTCATATTTCACATCCGTATATCTTTTGCCGCCTTTGGTTGTCGCCAAAAACATCCTTTTGTCCATGTGGCTTTTCAAAAACTCTTCCAGACTGTCATGAACTTCAAGTTTTACGAAAGGCCAGTAGTCCAGACCCGCTCTGCGAACCGCTTTGCTGTCTATGTCAAAACCAAGCGGCCTTACCAAATGAAGAACCGAATCGGTAGCCGCACACGTTCTTGCTATATTTCCGGTATTGGGCGGTATCTCAGGTTCAACCAGCACTATATGAAATCCCATTCCATCCTCCTTATTTTTCTCATATGGGTCTTATTTTTACACCATAAAAGAATCATCCAACAAAAAAGAAACCACCGAACTCGATGTTGGCAGTGGCTTCCAATCCGTTAAGGTGGTGCTCAGTCTCGGAATCGAACCAAGGACACAGGGATTTTCAGTCCCTTGCTCTACCAACTGAGCTAACTGAGCACAACAATAGCGTAAATATTAAATTTTGGTGGGCCACCAGGGACTTGAACCCGGGACCTGCCGGTTATGAGCCGGATGCTCTGACCAACTGAGCTAGTGGCCCACGTCATTTAATGGTCGGGGTGGCAGGATTTGAACCCGCGGCCCACTGGTCCCAAACCAGTTGCGCTACCAAGCTGCGCTACACCCCGAAAATAATCGGTCAAGATCATCAAATACTCTTTATTTCTTATTACTATATCTCTTATTATTTCTTATTTTATCATTGCCTGTATTTATCGATTGTTCTATGAAAATCACGCTGTTTAATCAAATGGCAGGGGCAGAAGGATTTGAACCCTCGACACGTGGTTTTGGAGACCACTGCTCTACCAACTGAGCTATACCCCTATAATAAATATGGCGGAGAAGGCGAGATTCGAACTCGCGCGGCCCTAAACGAACCCTAACGGTTTAGCAAACCGTCCTCTTCAGCCACTTGAGTACTTCTCCACGGATTATTATCGGCGCATAAGTGAGTCCATCAATGGCGGAGAGGGTGGGATTCGAACCCACGGTTCTTACGAACACCGGTTTTCAAGACCGGCACCATCAACCGCTCGGACACCTCTCCATACGATCGGCATTCGTAAAATCTTGGTGACCCATCGGAGATTCGAACTCCGGACACCTTGATTAAAAGTCAAGTGCT
>ERZ773067.193-NODE-193-length-40035-cov-12.237169_pt1 | contig 40035 bp, 25 predicted proteins | sample MGYA00580622_ERZ773067 | MGnify/ENA primary metagenome ERZ773067 (study PRJEB29015, sample SAMEA2737998) | human oral metagenome | biome: human oral; feature: human-associated habitat; material: dental | place: China | collected 2113 ...
ACAACAAGCCCATCGGCAGAATTAAGTATGCCCTAAATTAATTCCGCCAACGGGTTATTATTTAGAAGTTCTTGGTTGTTCAGCTGCACGATGATGTCTCGTTTGATATATTCAAACACATCTTCGTTAGGGGCAACAGAATAGTTAACGGGGTAGATGGTGAAGAACTCGTACTCCTTGTTTGCCGTTTCATCGTTTCTTAAAGCATTCAATAGGTGCGTTTTTCCATCGCCAAACCTTGCCGATAAGATGATTCTATCGGTTGAGTCTAAGTATTGAACGAAATCTTTTACCTTTTCAGAAACGTCAATATCCAGTGTCCCGATTTGCATTGTTGTGTGGTGTTTTGATTTGTTGTCGTTGAAAGTATGCGGTAATTATGGCTAGCGGCACTCGCTTGTTAAGCCTTTTTCCTTCTTCTTTTTCGTGTAATCGCTTGGCATCGTCATCGTTTTGGCGCAGGCTTATATTTTCTTTCGCCTAACAAAGGCTACCATTTCATTGAACACATCCACGTTGGCCAACTTCATGATGCCGAGATATAGCAGGCCTGCAACGACAATGCGCACGCCAAGCAGCAAGGGCAACAGGGCGATTGTTTGCGTGGCGAACCATGTTAAGGCCATAACACCGAGGGCCGCGAGGGCGAAAGGCAACGTGTCGAGAGCCAAAAAGCGAAGTTTGTAATCGGCCAATCGGCGGGCGAACAGTCCCCAAACGCCAAAACAGATGATGTTGAGCGTAACCAAGGCGCATATCATCCACTTGATGCCGAAGGGATAGAGCGAGAGCATGGCCGCCACTTGCGTAACGCCCAAGCCAAGGTTTACGTATAGGTAAACAGACGAGCGGCCCTTGCTTATTACTAAATTGGAAAGCAAGAACGACAAAGGCACGAAAGCACCACCAATACAAAGCAGTTGCATGTATTCTGCACTTCGCGCCCACTTCTCGGTGATGGCCACGGTGATAAACTCGTGCGCTACCATGCCCAAACCGAAAAGTAAGGGGAAAGAGAGCAAGGCCGCCAGCCGCATCATCTTTCTAAGTATGCGCAATTGCCGTTCGCGTTCGTCGCCAACGTCTACTAATACGGGCTGCGCCACCTGTGTAAGCATGCCTTGTATTAAGAAAAAGGCTTTTGAATGCCATTGGTAGGCCTGATTGTAGGCGCCTGTGCTGGATGCCGAATAATAGTGGCCGAGCAGCAAGTTCATGATGTTGTTGTTGATGTCGGTGAGTATCGACGAGAACAACAGCTTGCTGCTGAACTTGAACATGTGCCTAACGGGTTGCCAATCGATGCTGAATGTGGGTCGCCAATGCGAGTAGTGCCAATAGAGTAGGGTGTTGATGAGCACGTAAAGGTTGGTTTGCGTGGCGAATGCCCAATAGCCGTAACCGTTGCAAGCCATCCACACGGCCACAGAACTAGATACGAGGGTGCCGGTGAGGTTGGCTTTGGCCACTTGTTTGGCCATGATGTTTTTGGCGAGATAGGCCGATTGGGCTGTGCCGAAACTGGAAAAGATGAGGGATAGGAAGGCATAACGGCACAGCGGAATGAGTTCGGGGGTGTGGTAGTAGCTGGCGATGAGTGGCGCAAGGAAGAAAAGTAGCACGTAAAGGGCACCCCCCATGGCGATGTTAAACCAGAAAACGGAGTTGTAGTCGCGGTGTTGGGGTTGCTTGATGTTGTTCAGTGCGGCCTTGAACCCGCTGTTTTGCAGGTCGTTGGCCACCAACGCAAAGATGCTTATCATGGCAATCATGCCGTAGTCGGTGGCGTTGAGCAATCGTCCCATCACGATACCCATCGTCACGCCGATTAGTTGGAGCATCACGTTGTTGAGTGCGCCCCAAAAAAGACCTTTGGCTGTTTTCTCTTTTAATGATTCCATAATTATATCTAGATGGGCTAGGGGTTCTGGTTGTTCTAGGGGTTCTAGTTGTTGTAGAGGTTCTAGTTATCCTAGTTTCCTAGCTTGCTAAACCAGCGCTTGGCCTTAACCATTCGCCCTTTCGCTGCCTGCAAAATTACCACTTGTTGCGAAAACCACAAAGAAAAGCGGCAAGTATTAGGGCAGTGCGGGCGAAATCATTGTGCAATGGGCAGCAAGGAACATCGAACAGAAACTTTTGCAAGGCCAAACACGATGCTCATACAATCTGACATTCAGGAAGATAATTTGTTTGATTTAGGCCAAAAAGCTCACGTTTTTCAAAAATAATCGCCCAAAAACTTGCAAGTTATAAAATAAATGCCTAACTTTGCAATGTGTTTTTCATGGTATTAGATTTAAGGTTAACAAAAGGTTGGGATTCAGCGGAATCCCTTTTTTTGTGCCCATAGGTTGCGATGGCTTGCAACCTGTGTCTAATTGGCGTGGAAATAGGTGCAAAAAATCTTTTTGCTTGTTGCTTCCTCGTTTTATGTTTCATATTGCTTGCGCCTTAGTAAGCATGCTGCACGTCTTGCTCGAAAAGCTTTGCGCGGTGGTTTCAACTTGTAAGTGCCGCGTGGTTTCGCCTTCGTCTTGTTTGTTTGTCAAACCAATTTAATTGTTATACCTTTGCACGCGAAATCTGCTAAAAGCTAAAAATACAGCAATCAACATTTATAAACAAACCCAAAGAAGATGCTAAAACACTATTACGCATTGCCGCCCTTGGCTAATAGGGCGGTATTGGTGGCTTGGTTGGCCCTTTCGCCTATGGCATGGGCTATGGCCGGCACAAGCAACACGCAGCCCAACGCAACATCTTTGCAGCAAAACACGCGCAAAACGGTTAACGGAACCGTTACCGACACCAACGGCGAGCCGCTGGTTGGCGTTAGCGTGCGCAGTAAAGACGGCAAGGGAGGTACGATAACCAACATCGACGGACAATTCTCGATGCAAGTTGGCGATGGAGAAACCATCGAAATTTCGTATGTGGGATATGCCACACAAACGTTAAAGGCCAACACCACCACGCCCATGACCATCGTTATGGAGGAAGACAAGAAATTGTTGAACGAGGTGGTGGTTACGGCACTGGGTATAAAGCGCGAGGCAAAGGCGCTTACCTACAATGTGCAAGACCTGAAAGGAAGCGAAGTGACGCGCGTTAGAGATGCGAACTTTGTGAACGCCTTGGCCGGAAAGATTGCCGGCGTTACCATTAATCAGAACTCATCGGGCGTGGGAGGCTCGTCGCGCGTGGTGATGCGCGGTACCAAATCGCTGTTCGGAGAGAACAACGCGCTATATGTACTGGACGGAATTCCCATGCAAGGACTACGCACCAAGCAGAGCGACAACTTCTATGAGTCGGTGGAAGTGGCCGACGGCGACGGCATTTCGAACATCAACCCCGACGACATCGAGAGCATGTCGGTGCTGACGGGTGCATCGGCCGCTGCCCTTTACGGCAACCGCGGAGCCAATGGCGTTATCCTTATCACCACGAAGAAGGGCACGGTGGGACGTCCAAAGGTGTCGTTCTCTAACAGCACCACCTTCTCTCGCCCCTTCGTTACGCCGCAGTTCCAAAACACCTACGGCCGAAAAGACGGCGAATTTGCCAGCTGGGGCGAGAAAATGGAACGCCCGTCGAGCTATAATCCGCTCGATTTCTTTAATACGGGCTTCAATGTTTCCAACTCTGTGGCCTTGTCTACGGGTAGCGAAACCAGCCAAACCCACATTTCGGTGGGCGCGGTTAACGCGGGCGGCATCGTACCCAACAACCGATACAACCGCTACAACTTTACTTTCCGCAACTCGTGGGACGTTATTAAAGATGTGTTGGAATTGGATTTCAGCTTGCTTTACGTGAAGCAGAACACCCGCAACGGCATTGGTCAGGGTATGTACTACAACCCCTTGGTGCCTACCTACCTATTCCCGCCCAGCGATGACATCAATCGCTATGCCGTATACGAAATGTACAATCCCGTGCGCAACTTTAAAACGCAGAACTGGCCCTATGGAAACTTAGGCTTAGGGATGCAAAACCCCTTCTGGATTGTAAACAGAAACAAGTTTGAAACCAATCGCGAGCGTTTCATCGCCAGTTTCTCGGCGCGTTGGAACATCACCTCTTGGCTCAACATACTGGGTAGGGCGCGCATGGATAACGCTTATACCGACTTTGAACGCAAGCTCTACGCATCTACCGACGGACTTTTCTCTAAGCCCGCAGGTAACTGGATGACGCAAGACGACAAGAACACGTCTACCTATCTCGACTTCCTGATTAACATCGACAAGCAATTTGCCAACGACGAGATACGCCTTTTGGCCAACATCGGTGGGAGTTACTTTGACGAACGCTATACAAGCAAAACCTTTGAAGGTAACTTGGCACGCGTGCCCAACTTCTTCCACCCCTCCAACATGTCGCCCACCGAGAGCTCTACGGCACATGCCAACTTGCACACGCAAACGCAATCGTTCTACGCCAAGGTTGAAGTGGGCTACCGCAACTTCCTCTTTGCCGATGCAACGGGCCGCATCGACTTCTTCTCTACTTTGCTCGGAACCAGCAGCAACAACGTGTTTTATCCCTCGGTAGGTGCATCGGTGTTGCTCACAGAAGTGTTGCCTTTGCCCAAAAACATCTTCTCGTTGTGGAAGATACGCGGTAGTTATGCACAGGTGGGTAACCCGCCTTCGCCCTATCTTACGCGCGAAGCCGTGGCCTTGTCTAACGGAACGCCCAAGAGTGGAGCCTTTACGCCAGCCAGTCACCTCAAACCTGAAATGACGAAGGCCTTTGAATTGGGTATGGACATGCGCCTGTTCGACAACAAACTGAACATCGCCGCCACCTATTACAACAGCAACACCTACAACCAACTGTTCCGTTACAAGCTGCCGCCTAGCTCTGGCTACGAGTATGCTTTCGAAAACGCAGGTAAGGTAAACAACTGGGGCGTGGAACTTAGTGCCACCTACAACCAAAAGCTGGGCCCTGTTGATTGGTCGGCTAACCTCGTTTATTCGCTCAACCGCAACGAAATAAAGGAGCTGTTGCCCGAATACGTAACCGACCGCACCACCAACACCACGGTGAAAGCACCAACGGAGTTTGAAGTTTCGTCGGCCGAGTCGTATAAGATGATACTGCGCAAGGGCGGAACGATGTCGGACATCTACGCATCGCACCTCAAACAAGACTACCAAGGCAACATCTTGGCTAACGGAGGCGTGCAGAAAGACGAGAACGACTTTGTGAAAGTGGGCTCTGCCGCACCACGATACAACATCTCGCTACGCAACAGCTTTGCTTGGAAAGGCATCGAACTGGGCTTTATGTTCGATGCACGCGTGGGCGGAGTGGTTGTTTCGGCAACGCAGGCACTGATGGATCAGTTCGGCGTGTCTAAGCAAACGGCCGACGCTCGCGACGCTGGCGGCGTGCGCGTGAATAACGGACTGCTGAATGCAGAACAATATTATGGCGTGGTTGCCGGCGGACGAACGGGACTTTTGGCGCATTACACTTACAGCGCAACCAACGTTAGGCTTCGCGAAATGTCTATTTCGTACGACCTGCCCACGGCTTGGTTTGCCAATAAGCTTAAAGTAAATCTGTCGCTAACGGGTCACAACCTGCTGATGATTTACAACCGCGCACCCTTCGACCCCGAACTGACTGCCAACACGGGAACCTATTATCAAGGGTTCGACTACTTTATGCCCCCCAGCCAACGCAGCATGGGCTTTGGAGTAAAGGTGAACTTCTAAACTTCACAACCTAAAACAAGCAACAATGAAAAATAAAATAAAAACCCTTTTTGTGCTCCCTGCACTATGTCTGCCCTTGGTTGGCTGCCTAGATTCGAGCCTTAACGACGACCCCGACAGGGCTAATCCCGCATGGTTGGGATATGATAACCTGCACGGAACCTACCTTACATCCTTGCAACGCAACGTAGTGCCCGAAGACCAGAACGACTTTCAGCTGGCCGAAGACCTCGTGGGCAACATGTTCGCCGGCTATTATGCAGGAACGCAAAGCTGGGAAGGCGGCTTTAACGGTACCACTTACGCCTTTCCCGACGGCTGGAAAGACCGCCCTTTCTCGGTGGCTTTCACCAAACTGATGAGCAATTGGCAGCAGTTGCGACTTAAAGCCGACTCGGCCAGCGTGCTTTTCGCAGTGGGCGAGATAGTGAAAGTTGAGGCTATGCACAAAACAACCGACATATATGGCCCCATACCTTACACCCGCTTCGGCTTGGAAACGCCCGTACCTTACGACTCGCAAGAGGCCGTTTACATGCGTTTCTTCGCCGAACTGAACCATGCCATCGGCGTTTTGTCGAACTTCGACAGGTTCAACCCCTCCGCAAAGCCCTTGGATAAGTTCGACCTTATCTACGGAAGCGACTTGAAGAAGTGGATTAGGTTTGCCAATTCGCTTAAACTACGCTTGGCTATGCGATGCCGCGCCGTGTATGATGGAGCGCAGAAACTGGCAGAAGAGGCCGTGAACAACCCCTATGGCGTATTGGAAGACAATGCCGACAACGCGGTGATGCAGACGGTTGGCGCGCTCTCGTTCACCTATAACAATCCTTTCTACAACATATATAGTCCCGAAGGCTATAACGAAGACCGCATGGGTGCTACGATGGACGCTTACCTGAACGGCTTTGCCGACCCGCGTTTGCCCAAGTTCTTTGCCAAAGCCAAAGGGGATGTGTATCGCGGACTGCGCAACGGACTGCGTAACGGTAAGGATTTTCAGGGCGATGAAAGGCTGTCGATGCCCACCATAACACGCGCTACGCCTTACGTGTGGATGACGGCGGCCGAGGTTTGGCTGCTCAGAGCCGAAGGCGCATTGTTTGGTTGGAACATGGGTGGCACGCCACGCGAACTTTACGAGCAAGGCATAACCACGTCGCTCGACCAATATGGACTAGCCAGCGCCGCCGAAGCTTATCTCACCAGCACCGCCAAACCCAGTGCTTACCCAGGTTTGGGAACCAGTACTGCGGCAGAAGCACCATCAGACATCACGCCGGCATGGGACGAAAGCGCAACGAAAGAAAAGAAACTCGAACGCATCATCACCCAAAAGTGGATTGCCATCTACCCCTTAGGCCAAGAAGCATGGAGCGAATTTCGCAGAACGGGCTATCCAAAGCTCTTCCCCGTGGTAGACAACCTAAGCAATGGCAAGGTAAACACCAACGTGCAAGTGCGCCGTGTGCCCTTCCCCGCCAGCGAATACGTTGGAAACAGGGCCGAAGTGGAAAAGGCTGTGCAGCTGCTTGGCGGCGAAGACACGGGCGGAACACGCCTATGGTGGGACAAACAATAACCTCGAACGCCACATTAGCTACTATCATTTACGCATCAACAAGCGTTTGTGTTAAGCCAACGTTAATATAACGACAAGCACTGCGAGCCTGTAACTCGCGTTAACTTGTCAACCGATAAAAAGAATATAATAATGAACGTAACAAACATATTCCAGGGAGTTGCATCTCTGGTTCTGGCTGCTGCGGCACTCACCTCGTGCAACACCAGCATCGAGGCACTTGAAATCATCAAGCCCGAAGAGAAGAGTGAACAGTATTACGCCGACTTGCGCGCTTACAAACAACGAACAGACCACGAAGTGTTCTTCGGTTGGTTCGGCGGGTGGAACACCAAGTCGCCCAACATGATTGGTTCGCTTAAAAGCGTGCCCGACAGCGTTGACATCATCTCCATTTGGAGTGGAACATACGACCGCGAAGACATTGAATACGTGCAACGAGTGAAGGGAACACGCGTTACCTTCACCATCTTCGCCCACAAAATCCCCAAACAGTTCTTGGAAGGCGAAAACCACGACCAAGTAACCCGCGAGGCAATTGAGCGTTATGCCGTGTCGTTGGTAGATACCATGAAGGCTTACGGCTACCAGGGCATCGACCTAGACTACGAACCCGGCTATCAAGACCCGGCCGGAGGGCCTTTCACCGGGCCACTTGTAGGTCCGTTGAACGTGTATCCCAACTATCGCGACAACATGGAGATATTTGTAAAGAAACTAGGCGAGTTCATCGGCCCCAAGAGTGGCACGTCCAACCTGCTCATTATCGACGGCGTGCCCTTCGATGTGAAACCCGAATTGGCCGAATACTTTAACTATGGCGTGGTGCAAGCCTACAACAGCCCCAGCTATGCCGACCTGCAACGCCGTTTCAACGATGCTGCCGCGCGCGGATGGAAACCCGAACAGTACATCTTTGCCGAAACTTTCGAGGGCGGTAAGGCCGCCACAGGAGGCGTTCCGCATACGTTGCAAGATGGTATGCAGGTGCCTTCGCTCCTGGGTATGGCCCTTTTCTTGCCCGAATATCAAGGTAAGAAGGCTACGCGCAAGGGCGGATGCGGCACTTATCACATGGAGAACGACTATGACAACTGGCCCAACTACAAGTTTACGCGCCGGGCAATAGAGATTATGCAGACCCATCGCGACAACGTAGCAACCACAAAACCCTAACAAACAGCATTCAAAAAAACAATGAAAAAGATATTAAGAAAACTGCCCTTCGCACTGGCCTTGCTCTTGGTTGCGGCCTGCAACGACGGCATTAAAAGCTACGATGGACTGTACATCGTGGGTACGCAAGGCAAGGAAGTAACAACTACACTCACCGTAGACGATGTTCCTTCGGCCATTGCCGTGAACGTGGCGGCCAGCGAACTGGCTAAGCAAAACATCAACGTAGAGCTGAAAGCCGCTCCCGAATTGGTGGAAAGTTTCAACAAGGAGCATCACAAAAACTATGTGTTGTTGCCGCAAGGCGCTTATAAACTAGAAAACACCACGCAGACCATCATGGGCGGCAAGCACGTTTCGGATAAAGGCACACAGCTTACCATCGTTAATCTCGAAGCCATGAAGCCGGGCACCACTTACCTCCTGCCCCTAAGCATCGCCAATGTTCAGGGTTCCGACATGCCCGTTATCGAGGCTTCGCGCACCATCTACGTGGTGGTTAACCAGGTTATCGTTACCAAAGCTGCCGATTTGAGCAGGTCTTGGCGATTCTATTATGCCGATTTCAGCAACAACACGGGCCGTTTTGACACCCATGCCATGAAGAGCGTTACTTTCGAGGCGCGTGTCAGGTTCAAGAAGATGGACGCCAACAGCAGAAAGTGGTGCTATTCGGTTATGGGATTGGAAGAAAATCTCTGCCTGCGAACCGCAGGAGGACCGGCAGATGGATGGAAATTGCAGCTTGGCGACCCCAACCACATCGACTCGCGCGACGTGTTGCCCAACGACAAGTGGGTGCACTTGGCCTGTGTTTACAACGGCGAAACGGGCAAGAAGTACATCTACATCAACGGCGAACTGCAAGCCGAAACCACGGATAGCCGCAAAACCATCAGTCTGGCCAATGCTTATGGACAGAACGACCTCTTTTATATCGGTCAGTCGGCCAGCGACGACAGGTGCATGGAGGGCTGGGTGAGCGAGGCGCGCGTGTGGGCAACGGCCAGAACGGCGGCCGAATTGAAGAACAACGTGTGCTGGGTAGACCCCACTTCAAAAGATCTCGTGGCCTACTGGCGCTTTAACGAGGCACAAAAGAAGGATGACAAATGGATTGTTACCGACCTTACGGGCAATGGTTTCAACGCCTATTACTTCTCGTGGCCCTCGGGGCAAGAGCCCAGTTTCGTTGATGCCGTGCGCTGTCCCGAATAGTTGCAGCACCAATAGGCTGCCATTGGCGCACACATCAGCATGCAGGGCGATGGCTCTGCAAGCCTAACACGTAACAACCAACACCACCAGGGGGGAGCGTACATGCCGTACGTTCCCCCTTTTTCTTTATGTGTTGGCGCCCTTCGTTGCCCCACATGCCAACGCCACAACAGCCGTTATTCCATGTATGTGCATGCAGCGCAGGGGCCGAATGGCATTGCATCGCAACAAAACAAGTTGCACAAAGTTGTACATGTAGTTGGCGAAAGGCATAGGAAACGAACGGCATCCTTGCTCTTTCGGGTACAGATAAAACCGACAACCATGCCGAATTTGCGAACAATAGTGCGGTGTAAATTGTCTTAAAGATTGCTAACGCATACAAAGTTGTAAAATAAATGGCTATCTTTGTGCCATGAACAAGCCCCTATTACGGGCATTCTTTCAGCGACAACAAACACCATAACCATGCGAATAACTGTAATAGCCAAAAATGCAGGCAGAAGAAAGGAACTGGGAAAACGCCAAATTGAACTGGCCAAACAACCCCAAACGCTGCAACAACTGCTAGAAGAACTGACATTGATTGGCTTGGCCGATGCCCAAGCCGAACGTACAAACCAACCTTTGTCGCAAAGCGACATCGATGCGCAAGCCGAAGAGGGGCGCGTACGCTTTGCCGAGAGCTACGCCACCAACAACGACACGCCCGAAAAGTCGCTCGAACGCATGCACCAAGCCTTCGTCGACGGCTTGTTTCGCGTGTTCGCCGACGGCGAAGAACTAACCCAATGGGAAGGCCCGTTGGCTTTGCACGAAGACAGCGAACTGGTGTTCATCCGATTTACCATGCTTACCGGCCTTTGTTGGCGAATGATTTTCTAAACGCCTTTTGCGTACGCCGCCTGCAAACATGCTTGCACATGGATATAAAGCGGAAACGCACTTTTCGAAGAATGAGAGGAGAACGTTTCCGTTAAGCCAAATGAACAACGGCAAGCTTGCTTGAACATTGTCATGGCGAGGAAACGCACTTTTCGAAGAATGAGAAAAGAGCGTTCCTTATTAAGCCAAAAGAACAAATTGCCCGCGCCAAGCGCGGCCCATTTAATAAATGCCTAAACCATACCTTATATATAATATGCAAACTTACAAAGAACTAGTGGCAAAGAGCCACGACTATCTGAAATCCCTCGACAAAGACAAACTGAACCAGTACGAAAAGAAGTTTGTTAAAGAACTGCTTAGCAACAAAGACTCACTTCGCGAGTATTCTTTCGATCGCGACGTCATCGCCAAGATGCCCTTGCTAAACGCCACCGCACTGATAAATGGCGGCGGAGCACTGCCCAATTTGCTGCCAACAGACCTGTCGCAGTTGCTGGCTAGCTATCTGCACGAGCTGGGAGAGTACTCGCCAACACGTGGAATATACCGCATTAGCCTGCGCCGGCGCGACTTTGGCTTGAGAAATAGGCAAGAGGACATCAAGGAAACCTACTTCGCTTTCTATGTTTTCGCACTGCTGGGAGGCGACATCTCGCAGCTTGTGCGCGGACAATACCAAGTGAAAGACTGGGACTACGACAACCCATCTTTCGAACACGTGATAACCGCCTACTTGTTGGCAAACAACCAAACCGCCATTCAGGCGGCGCGCGAAGTGCTTACCAGCGAAAACAACGTGGGCATACTTACGCACGCCTTAATACGAAGCATAGAACGAACAAACATAGAAGAACTGCACACACTGCTGCTGCAAACGCTGAAAGCGGCACAACTGCAAGAAGGATTAAGGCAAAGCATCGTTGAAACAGGCGACGAATGCAACCTCTCTTTCTTCGAACGGCTGCTGCAAATCATCGACCAAGAAAACATGTTGCGCTTCGCATCGGTAAGGCGTTCGGTACAAGTGTGGGCTGGCTTAGGCTATGAAGAAATAGAAGATAAAGACATCAAGACCATATTTAACGCCATACGCACTTTCTTCCGCAATCCTGAAATGCGCGAAGAGGCCTATCGCGGCGACAACCCCTTGCTGGTGTACGTGGCACTTTATGCGGCAGGTTTGGACGATTACGAACAGAGCGAGCGGGCCGCACTGAACCTTATCGACGGCCAATACCCGCAACAAGTGCGCGTGGCTGCCATATATTACCTGTATCGCAGCGACAACTTCGAGGGCGAAGAGCACCTCGAACTGCTGTGCCGACACCTCGACGACAAGTACGTGCTTGCCTTTACGGTGGACATGCTAAACAGTTCAGAACGATTTGCCGAGGTAGACCGTGGCGATATTGCCCGCTTGACGGACAGCGAACATGCGCTGTACCTGCAACTCTTCGACACCGTTTACGAGTGGCATAAGGGCTTAAAGGCTAACGAAACGTTGCGTTATGGCGGTTTTGAATGGTTTGCCTTGCACACAGGGACAGCTACCACTACCGACGTGTTGTGGTATCTGGCCGCCCGACTGGGCGAACAAAGCTGCATCGACCGTTTCCTTACGATGAAACAACCCGCGTATTATGTGCACTGCATGAACGATTACAGCTGGGGCAGCAACAAAAAACGCGTGCCATTAACGGCTTTCATCGAAGATTTCTTCCCCAAAGGCAGTGCCGAATGTCGTGCGCAGTTTGTGGTTAACAACCTTGTGGCTATGGAAAACGACAAGTTTAAACGCTTTGTAGCAATTGGCCCCAAGCAAACTTACAGCGAAACGCAGATAAAAACACTGGAAAATAAGTTGAAGTCGAAGGTGTCTACCACGCGCCAACGCGTTATATCCATGCTCTTGTGGCTGCCCGACGAACAGCTTATTGAGAGCTATACGCGCATACAAAAGCTGAAAGCACCCGACATTGAAGGCTCGTTGAGCGAGTTGCGCGAGGGTTCGCCCGCCTTGGCTAAGGCCTTCGGACCTCCCACAACGCAAGGCTCTGGCCAGGGCATGAAGGTTTATCCTGGCCCAGAAGGCGGCTACGGGTTGTACACCCCCGTGGAGATAGCCGAACCCGAAGTGCCCAACCCCTTTAACAATGCGCCCCAAGGCGGGCTGAAAGGCATGCTCTCGAAGATTACGGGAAAGGATGGTGCACCCGACCTAAGCGGCATTTTTGCCTATACCTACAAGCAAATGCACGACCTTTACCTGAAAATGGAGGCCATTATAGACGCCAATGCCGACAAACAATATAAGGACAGGTGGAACGACGACTGTTTGCTGGGCGACAGATACCTACACTACACAAGCAAAGAGGTGGGCTTTGATAGCTTGCCTTTCCCCGAATTGTGGGAACAATTCTTTGAAGAAAGCGGCATAAAGGACGAAGAACTGTATGGTCTGGACCTAATGGTCGATTGGATGGGTAGGGATGACGACTTTCTGACACTCAACTTGCCCAACTATCCCCTCACGGCTGAGCAGAAAAAGCCGGACATGAAGTACCGCTCGCATTTTTGTACGGTAATACAAGCGCGCTTTTCCCTGGTGCGCGAGCAACGCCCCGAATTGTTCTTCGAGCCATCTTACCTCATGTCGTCGCTTTTCTACTTCTTCTGCAACGAGAAAAAGATTGTCAGAAAAACAAAATACAGCACCTACATTTACCCCATACCGTCTTGCACGCCGCTAAACCGAGCAATGCACACAATGGCGCAAACCTGGCGCACAGACGAGGAGTTTGCCCGTTGTTCAAACCTCTTGTTGGCCATCAGTCGCAAGTTTTATCTCGACGACGGCGAGAAGGATAGGAGCAACTATCGGCTCCCGCCGCTCATGGCTGCGCGAATGAACCTCGAAGGTAGGCTCACCGACGACCAATTGATGCAGATGTTGATGGCCGAAAAGGGCGGTATGTTGGAGAGTGCAACCTTTGTAGTGTACAAGGACAGCGACTATCGGCGCAAGCCCCAATGGGATATGACACCCCAAAAATCGCGTTACGACAAGGCCGTGTACGAGCATCTGCGCAACGTGATTAACCGCATAGCCAACCGTTTGCTCGATATAGAGCTGACAAGGCGCAATGCACCCACGCCCGCAACCGACCTCTTGTCGGGCAGCTATCGCAGCAAGGTGGTGCTATGGGGCACGGCCAACCTGCAAAAGGCCATGGCCGCACTGGGCAAAGAACACTTGGTGCGCGATTATAGCGGCAAAGAAAAGCGCGCCGTGCTTACCTCGTGCATCGTGCATTGCTATCCCTTAGACACCGATACGCCCGACATGCTTAAAGGCATAGATGATGCAAGGCTGGTGGAATTGGCCTTCTTCGCCCCACAATGGATGGAGCTGGTGCGCCAACACCTCAATTGGAAGGGTTTCGACGAGGCTTATTACTACTTTGTGGCGCACACCAAAGAGAGCGACAGCGAAGAAAAGCGTGCGCAAATAGCCCTTTACACCGACCTCGCACCCGAAGATTTGGCCGATGGTGCCTTTGATGCGCGCCTGTTTAACGAGGCGTTTAAGAAGGTTGGAAAGAAAAACTTTGCCCTTTTCTACGATGCGGCCAAGTATATGGGCAGCAGTAATTATCATGGCCGTGCACGTCGTTTTGCCGATGTTACGCAAGGCTTGATAAAAGAAAAGCAACTGATGGAGCAGATAGACAAGACGCGCAACAAAGATGCCTTGTGCGCCTTGGGCCTTGTGCCGCTGCCCAAAAAGAATATAGACACGGCCTTGCTGAAACGCTACAAGCGCATTCAGGCGTTTTTGAAAGAGAGCAAACAGTTTGGCGCACAACGTCAGGCATCCGAAAAACGCACGGTTGAGATTGCCTTGATAAACCTGGCCCGTTCGGCAGGATACGACGATGTGATACAGCTGGTGTGGCGTATGGAAGGCCATTTGGTGGCCGACAAGAAGGCCCTGCTCAACGGCATGAAGGCCGAAGGCTACCTTATCCGCATTGAAATTGCACCCGATGGCACGAATAAAGTGGTGATAGAGAAAGACGACAAACCACTGAAATCGGTGCCAACGAAGTTCAAGAAGAACGCCACTTACCTGGAGGTGAACCAAACACACAAGGAGTGGACACTGCAATACCGTAGGGCACGCGAGATATTTGAAGACATGATGCGCCAGCAAACAACCATCATGCCTGCCGATGCCGCCGTTATTGAGGCCAATCCCATCGTGGCTCCGCTCTTTGCTAAGTTGCTGATACAGCAGCACCAACACATAGGACTGTATGCCGAAGGTAAGTTGCAAACGCTGGATGGCGAACAAACCATCGACCCCGATACCCCACTAACCATCGTGCACCCCTATCATCTGCACGCATCGGGCAAGTGGGCGGCATGGCAGAGCCGACTGTTCGAAATGCGATTGGTGCAACCCTTTAAGCAGGTGTTCCGCGAATTGTATGTGCCCATCGAAGAAGAGGCCGACAAAAACGAAAGCCGCCGTTACAGTGGTTATCAGATACAAGTGCGCCAAACGTTGGCAACGTTGCGCTCGCGTGGATGGGTGGCCGACTACGAGGAGGGCCTTCGCAAGGTGTTCCATAAGCAAGGGGTGGTGGTTTCGCTTTATGCGCGGGCCGATTGGTTCAGTCCGTCAGACATCGAGGCGCCTGCCATTGAGTATGTTCGCTTTGACAGAACGCGCGGCATAGAGCCTTTACACATTGCCGATGTCGACCCTGTGCTGTACAGCGAGGTGATGCGCGATGTTGATTTGGCTGTAAGTATCGCCTTCGTAGGTGGTGTTGACCCCGAAACGGGTCAGTCTACACGCGAGCTTAGGGCGGCAATTGTTCGCTGTACGGCCGAGATGCTCAAACTTAACAACGTGCGTGTGGATGGCAACTTTGCCTTTATCGAGGGTACTTTGGCCGACTACACCGTGCATTTGGGTTCTGCCAATGTGCGCCAGCAGGGCGGAAAAGAAATTCCCATCGTTCCCGTGCATAGCTCGCAACGCGGTAAACTCTACCTGCCTTTCGTAGACGAAGACCCGAAGACGGTTGAAATCGTGTCGAAGGTGGTGCTGTTGGCCGAAGACAATAAGCTGAAAGACCCCACCATCTTGCAGTGGATTGAGCGGAGGTAGAGGCGTTTGGCGGGTGTGAACAGCCCCGAAAGCGTGCTGCCCACAGCTTATCTTGGCTTTGTTGGGTAATAATAAGTGGTGTGCTTGACCGCAAAAAGCGTATTACGCCCAAGAACAAGCCTTCATGTTCTACGGCTTCGCTTTGTGTGCTTGCCCCTAAAAAGTGTACTACGCCCAAGTTGCCAAGCCTAGCAATTTAATGGAAAAAGAGCCATATCAAACCCTGTACGAGGGTGTTGGTATGGCTCTTTTCTTTGGGTTTAAGCGCATCTAAGCTCCATTTTTTTTGCTCATGCCCTCTTCACTACAACCCAGCTTTCTTGCCTAAAGTTGTTCCTACGTTCCTTGTTTTATGCTGATGCTCTCTGCACTACAACCCAGCTGCCTTGCTTAAAGTTGTTCCTACGTTCCTTGTTTTACGCTGATGCTCTCCGTTCTGTCTGTGTTTTTGTAAAGTAATCGGCGTGAATTTTAACATTATGAGTGCCATTTTTGCCCACCAACAACTCACTCGCTTGCAAATTTTCAATTCTCGCGCGAGTTTCTTTGTTGCAAATCGAGGTGTAAGCCTTCATCATTGGCAGGCTCATTTTGTGCATGTTAATGCAAACCTACTACAAAGAAATATGCTATTTGCAGCAAAAACACGGCTATTTGCAGCAAAAACACGGCTATTTGCAGCAAAACACCTTGCAATATGCCGCAAAATGCGTTGCGTTTTGCCGCTAAATGCAGTGCAATTTGGTGCTAAACGCAGTGCGTTTTGGTGCTAAATGCACGGCTAAATGCTGCTAATTGCAAGGTGTTTTGCATATATACGCATTGCGAATTGTATATTTATCGCTTTCTTTTCTACATGGAAGAGCGTGCAGGCTATGGTAAAAAGGTGCTTTTTGCGTGCAATTTAGTGGCAAAATGCAGATAATTGGGCTTGCAAAAAGCACAACTCATCGGCCAAATAGAAAGGCAAAATGGTGCTAAATGCAGGCGGCGTTCTTAAAAATGGACTAATAACGAAACGTGCAAGGCCGAAAAATGCTGCTTCTTGCCTGCTTTTTGGGCTTATTTTTCGCTAGAATGGGGTGGTGGGGAGGGTGTAGTTTGTAAATAAAAAGCAATTGTTTTTAGTTGTTCTAGTGTTTTAGTTATCCTAGGCTTTCTAGTTATTCTAGGTTTTCTAGTTATCCTAGGTTTTCTAGTTATCCTAGGTTTTCTAGTTATTCTAGGTTTTCTAGCTATTCTAGTGTTTCTAGCTATTCTAGTGTTTCTAGTTATTCTAGGTTTTCTAGTTATTCTAGGTTTTCTAGCTATTCTAGGTTTTCTAGCTATTCTAGTGTTTCTAGTTATTCTAGGCATCCTAGCAATTTAACAACATTAGGCCTGCTCGTTCATCGGTGGTGCGCAGCCATCTTTTCACCTTTTCACCCTTTCCCCTTTAAAAGGCTTAGCCCTTTGCTACACCCGATGGTACATTTCGCTTAAAGGAAGGCGGAAACGGTCGCCCTGAACGCCGTCGGGAAGGCGGATGCCGCATGCCACCACCATGTTGATGTTGGACGAATAGGGTAGGTGGAGCAGGCGTTTAACGCGCCAACTGTCGAATCCTTCGAGCGGACAGGTGTCATATCCCACTTCGCTCATGGCCAACATGAACGTTTGTGCCACCAAACCGCAACTCTTGTGCATAACAGTGCGCATATCGCCTTCGCTTGCTTGGCGAACTATGGGGCGGAAAAGGCCTATCACCTGCACCAATGCCTTGCGTAGAAGTCCCGCTAAGCCGAAACAACGCCCATACCAAAGGGGAATGAACTTGCCATAATAAAGTTGCCATCTGCGTATGCGTTTCTCTTGTTTCTCGGCAGGACTGTTTCGGCGAACATTGTCTTGCTCGAAGGCAAGCACTGCTTGGGCACGGTGTTTAACTAAGTCGGGGCGAGTTACAAACACCACTAGCTGTTGCGCGGAACTAGCGGCAAGTTGGTCGAGGCATGCAGGTACCATCTTCTCCAACATGCTTTTATCGGTGATGTGGTAGCATTCCCACAGCTGCATGTTGGAGCTTGTAGGTGCAAGCGTGGCCAGTTGTAGGCACGCTTTCACACGTTCTGGGTCGATTGGCTTGGCTGAATCGAAGTGGCGCACGGAGCGTCGGTGGTTCAAAATCTCTTCTAAACGCATGTTATTTCTGTGTTTTGGCGTGTTCGCGGCCGCATATCGTACGTGGTTTGGCCGTGAAACACGCGGTTGATTGTTTGCAAAGATACGCAGCTTTGAAGAGATGACAAACGAAAGAACAGCTTTTTTGATGTGTTAACTGGGGAGTTAGCAAGTTGGATGGTAGTTTACGGGTTAACAAGTTTACGAGTTTACAAGTTGGTGAGTTTACAAGGCAACAGGCTAAAGAGTAGATATGTTTAACCAGTTATGAGTTCACAAGTTTGAAAGGCCACAAAGAAACAAGGCATATTACTCCCCTCTCCCCTTGGAGAGGGGCTGGGGGTGAGGCTGGTTGTGGCTGAGTCTGTATAGGCTTAGCGCCAAAAAAATCCCCACAGCGCAAGGCTGCGGGGACTCTATAAAATGAAAATATCTCACAAATAGCGTTGAAACCGAAGTTTACAAATCGCAGATTGGAGTTTGGTTTTTATTCGGCACGGAGCGTAAAGCGCTTGAAGGCCACAACGGTGAGGTCCTTGTCGGCAGCTTTAAGGTATTGTGCTACGGTGAGTTTAGAGTCTTGGATGAACTCTTGTTCAAGCAGACAGCTCTCTTTAAAGAACTTGGCCATACGTCCCTTGGCGATGTTGTTCACCATTTCTACGGGCAGTGCGGCAGCCTTCTCTTCTGCCACTTCTTTCTTAATGCGGCGGATTTCATCGGCTTGTGCCTCAGTTATTTCCTTTTTGGCAATGCCTTCGGCGATGTGTTCCTCGTTTTCGGCAATGTAAAGGTTGAAGCCAGCCTTCTTCAAGGCAGCTTGTACAGCCTTTTCCACTTGCTCTTCCTTGGTTTTTTCGATAGCCACTTTCAGCTCTTCGTCCTTAACCGACTGGGGAACGCTGGCCTCATCCAGTGCGATGGGCTTCATTGCAGCCACTTGCATGGTAACAGCGTGACCCTCTTCGGCAGCAGGCTTGTTGGTTTGAACCATCGTACAGAGCAGGTTCTTGTTCATGTGGTTGTAGGTGTAGATGTTTTCGCCCTCGATAAAGTTGTAGCCATCGAGTTCCATCTTCTCGCCGGTGATGCCCGAACGAGCAATAACGGCATCTTCAACCTTTGTGCCATCGGCCAACGTAAGGGCTTTCACCTCGTCTAGGTTCTTGGCCTTAGCCGCAACGGCAGCATCGAGAATGTCTTGCGTAAGCTGGATGTAGTCTTTTCCATTAGCCACGAAGTCGGTTTCGCACTTCAAGGCGATGATTGCGCCAAATCCGTTTTCAGCCTTCACGAGCACACATCCGTTAGCGGTTTCGCGGTCTGAACGCTTGGCGGCGATAGCCTGACCCTTAGCGCGGATAATCTCTATTGCTTTCTCGATGTCGCCACCGGTTTCGTCGAGTGCTTTCTTACAATCTGCCAAACCTGCACCGGTGAGTTTGCGCAGCTTTTGTACGTCTGCTATTGAAACAGCCATAATATATTCCTTTTCTTTTTTGTTGAGTTGAAAAAAAGAAGCGGCGCGGGTGGTCAACGTCGTGCCCCTTTGCCGCTTCATATTGTTTGTTAGGCTTCTTCTTTGGTCTCTTCGGCTACTTCGGCCTCTGCCTTCGGTTCGGCCTTGCGTGCCTTTTTCGATGCACGTGGAGCCTCTTCGGCTTGTTCGGCAGCCGCTTTCTCGTCGGCTTTCTCTACCTTACGCTCTTCCAAACCTTCGGCGATGGCAGCGCAGCAGGCGTTGAGTACCACCTCGATGCTGTCTTTTGCATCGTCGTTAGCAGGGATAACGAAGTCGATGTCGCGTGGGTTCGAGTTGGTGTCCACCATTGCGAACACGGGAATACCTAGGCGTTTAGCCTCTTTAACGGCGATAGCCTCCTTCATAACGTCTACCACGAAGAGTGCGCTAGGCAAGCGAGTGAGGTCGGCGATAGAACCAAGGTTCTTCTCCAGTTTGGCGCGTTGGCGCGTTACTTGTAGCAACTCGCGCTTAGAGAGGTTGGCAAATGTACCGTCGCTCATCAGCTTATCGATGTTTGTCATTTTCTTCACAGCCTTACGAATGGTTGGGAAGTTGGTGAGCATACCGCCCGGCCAACGTTCGATAACGTAAGGCATGTTTACGCTAGCGGCTTTTTCGGCCACAACGTCCTTAGCTTGTTTTTTAGTAGCGACAAACAGGATGCGCTTTCCCGACTTAGCTATTTGTTTGAGAGCTTCGGCAGCCTCGTCAACCTTAGCCACAGTTTTGTGGAGGTCGATGATATGGATGCCGTTGCGTTCCATGAAGATGTAGGGAGCCATTGCGGGATTCCACTTGCGGCGGAGGTGTCCGAAATGGCAACCGGCCTGTAACAGTTGGTCAAAGTTTGTTCTTGACATGTCTTTGTTTTGTTTGATGTTTACTTTCTTTTTAATTCTGTTTGTATTTAGAACCAACGGGCAGGTAATCGTGGCCGAGGCCGTTGTCGAGTCGTGTCCGTTTAGATACTAAACGTTGTTCAGCTTGTGTTTGTTCCATCTGTTGTGGCTTTGCTAGCCCAGAAAAGGCTTAGGCTGCACAAGGGATGAGCCTTAGGCGCAGGCCAACAAGCGACGAATGGAAGGCGGACACATTAACGCTTGCTGAACTGGAAGCGACGACGAGCCTTGGGCTGACCTGGCTTCTTACGCTCAACGGCGCGCGAATCGCGGGTTAGGAACCCTTGGTCTTTCAGGGCTTTCTTGTCTTCCTCGTTCACCTTAACCAGTGCGCGGGCGATGGCTAGGCGCAAAGCTTGGCTTTGTCCGGTGTAACCACCACCGTCGAGGTTGGCCTTGATGTCGTATTTCTCGGCTACTTCGAGCAGTTGCAGTGGTTGTTTAACCACGTACTGCAAGATGGCAGAGGGGAAATATTGGTTGATGTCTTTCTTGTTGATCGTTATCTTGCCAGTACCTTCCGAGAGGTAAACACGAGCTACAGAGCTCTTGCGGCGACCAATTGCATTTACTACTTCCATTTCTTTTCCTTATTTATACTGGTTAATGTCGATGGCCTTAGGCTTTTGTGCAGCCTTATCGTGCTCGGTTCCTTCGAAAACATAGAGGTTGCCCAGCAAATGACGGCCTAGGATGCCTTTGGGCAGCATGCCTTTAACGGCGTGACGGATGATGCGGTCTACGCCACCCTTGCGCTTGCGCAATTCGGCAGGCGTGTTAAAGCGCTGTCCACCGGGGTAGCCAGTATAGCGTGTGTAAACCTTGTCGGTTTCTTTCTTGCCTGTGAAAACCACTTTGGCGGCGTTGATGATAATAACATTGTCGCCACAATCAACGTGGGGAGTGAAGTTTGGTTTGTATTTGCCGCGGATAAGCTTAGCTACCTTCGAGCAAAGACGGCCCACTACCTGGTCGGTAGCGTCGATAACCACCCACTCTTTCTTAGCTGTTTCCTTATTAGCGGAAATAGTCTTGTAACTTAAAGTGTCCATTCTAATTTTTAATTGATACTACTAAAAAACATTTTTCGGTTTTCGCAGCCGATTCACTAACCGTCAGGCTCGGCCAAAAGCATGACTATTAACACGGTTGCAGCGGAGGTTCTAAGTTCACCCCCAATAATAATCGGACTGCAAAGGTACATATTAATATGCTTTAACTAATAAGTGCGACAGCTATTTAACTTTGTCGTTACGTTTAATTAACAAAGTTTAGCTATTCAAGATAGCCGATTGGGGGTAATGCAAATTACACCACCGTTAGGCTTGTGGCTCAGCCCCATGCGTTGTTATTCCTATCAGTCACGATAAATCCATCGCCCTTATAGCCTTATTGTAAGCCCCATGCCCACTTGTCTACGAGGCACATTTCTCATGTCGAACTCATTGGTGAAGTACATATAACGGTACTTTGGCGTGCCATCGGCCAGCACATCATTGCAAAACAGGCGCAATGTGGCCATGTCTTTGAGGAACATCCAGCGCAAACTCATGTCCACTTGCACGCGCGCAGGCAATTCCCAAAGCCCTTGTTGCGTTTTGGTTTGCCCCAAAGCGTCTACCGACAAAGCGATGTTGGGCTTGGTGCAAAGTGTGGCCACACCCGTGAATTGCGCCTCGCCATGAATGATGCGACTGTTCACAGCCTCTTCCCACATCCTGGCTTCGTGCTTATCTCGCGTCCAAGCACCACCCAAAGTAAGGCAAGTATAGAGCCACGAACCAAACTGATGCGGCATAACAGCCTGCAAACCCACCTGCTGATGGCGGTCGATATTGCAGTTCTTCAGCAGCACATAGTCTAGGAAACTATTGGCATAAGGCTGTTGCATGACACGTCCCGAGGCACGATTGTACCAAGTTCTGAACTGGAAACCGCCCTTCGTGACATACGAAAGCTGTGCCTGATAATGCAACGAAGGCATTGGCCATGAGTCGCTAACCGTGTACAAGCGTCCGCCATTGTCGGGTTGCGAGATGCCGTTCAGGTCTGAATAGTGAGGATAATCCCGACTTCCACTCACGCTCAACGACAAAACGTTGCCTTCGCAGGGTGCGTAGCTGATGCTGAAAGTGGGCAACGCGCGCCATTGCGTTGTCATAACGTGATGATAGTAATCGGCAGACAAAGACACTTCTGCCGATAGTTTCTCGCCAAATCGTTTGCTCACGCCCACATAAGCGGTAGTGAAATGCTCCTCGGGATAATGCCACGACACGCTGTATCCGCCCACATGGTATCGCCTATGCACCACCGAGTTGTGTTTCACCTTCTTAAACCATGCACCATAGTTGATGGCCCAACCGTTGTTCAGTTCGTGTTCGCCTGCGATATAGGCACGCCAGAGGTCTGTCCGAAGGCTATCGGTCACCAATAAATTTTCTTTCAATAGCCTGGCAAGCCACTGACTGTAATCTGGATCTAGTGTAAAGGGATTAACGTAACCCATCAACACGTGCCTTTCGGGTGCCCGAAAGAAGGCGGCCTCTATGCCCAGCCTAATGCCCAAAGGCGTTACATAGTCTATCCTTGCATTGTGCAACCACGCTTTTGCCTTACCATCGGCATAACCCAAGTGCCAGTCTGTGTTGCTAACGCTTAGGTCGTTGTTGGTGTTAAAGCCCTGATAGGTGGCACTTAGCGTGTGGCGCGCACCAAAAGTGTAGGTCGCTGCAAGTCGGTAGCTGTGTTTGCTGGTTGCCGTAAGTCGTTCTTGCGTGTTGGTTATGTCTTCGTAACTAGGCGAAAGCACTTGGGGAATGTCCGTTCGTAAGGCATCGAGAACCCTGCCGTGGCTGTGCAGGTAGCTCAGATCGAGCGAAAACGCCCCTTTGCGATAACTGCCCGATGCCCTTTCGCCGAACAATGTGCGATGCTTAAGAGCGATGTCGCCACCCACTTCGGCCGCAAACGGTCTGCTTTCTCTGTCTCCGCGCTTAAAGGTAAGGGCGATTAGCGGTGCGTTGGCTTGCATGCGTGCAGCAGGATTGTACACAATTTCCACCCGTTCGATGCCGCTTGCAGGCATGGCGCGCAGCAATTCTTGCAGTTGGTTGTAGGGAATGTTCTGCGTTTCGCCGTTGATAGACACGGCAATGGCGCGTCCGCCGAGCGTATAAACACCATTTTGCACGGTTATTCCCGGCAGTGCACCAATGGCATCGTAAACGTTCTCCACGCCTTTCTGCGCCACAAGTCGTGGCAAGTTGTAGCTAACGGCATGGTTCAACTGCTGTTCTTCTGTTTGTGCTTGCGCACTTGGAACGGCCAAGGCAGATAGTGCGAGGGCTAAAAGGGCGGTCAATGTGTTTCTTTTCATTTGCATCTGTATCAGGTGATTGCTTGTTTGGGGTAGCGTTTGTTTTAAGAAAGACGTCGTATCATTCCGCTTTCTTTCGCAACTAACCCCTACAAATTTATCGAATTTTCGGGTTTACGCCAATGTTTTATGCAGAAAAGTTTAGCGCAAACTACAAATATTCTGCTATTGTAAACCATCACCCACACTTGTTTTCATGCTTGGCAATGGTTTATGCCCATGCCCATGCGGAGGAACTTACATGCTCTTTTGTCTCGCCAGTACCTAGCGTGTTTCAATTGAATTTGTTGTCAAAAACACGATGGATGACTTGCATAAGTCCATAGAACGTCGTACTTTTGTACCAAAAGTCTAAACCAACAATCAAGCAAATGAAACAGCGCGCATTGCACCTACTGTTACTCTTGCCCTTCGCGATAGGCGTTGCGGCTCAGTCGAAGCTGTACAATCAGTATGGATTTATCTACGCCGATGCCATGCTGAGCACCCCAAACAAGGCCATGACCGTGCAAGCGATGATAGATACGGGCTGCTCGCTGTGTATGATAGACTCTACATACGCCGTAGATTCGTGCAAAATACAGTTGGGCGCAACGGAGAAATTTGTTCTCAGCGCAGACAACGAACGCGTAAGGACAAAACCAGTTACGCTTGATTCTATTTCGTTTTGCGGTAAAACGTATAGAAATGTAGCTTGTTTGGTTTTCAACATTGCCGAAAAGCTGCAACATTACGCACCCCAATTCATCATCGGAGCTAACATCCTGAAACAAGATCTGTGGCTCTTTAACCTCAAAGATATGCTTGTGCGACGAAATCCCGCCGGCAAATGCGTGCCCGACTATACGTTAAAATGGAAGAACCACAGGCATTATGCTGATGTTGGCCGCGACCTCATCACACTTCATGCCGAGATAAATGGCATACGGGGGCGATTTGTGTTCGATACGGGTAGCCGAAACAATTATGTTCCAAACAACATCAAGCTTGAACCTACACGCGAAGTGGAGAGGGAAGTGGCCAGTGCATCTAGAAAGCTGCGCAAACTGGTGGTGAAAGAATGCGAGAACGTTGCCGTTATCTTGGGCAAACAGCACTTTGTGCTAGATTTCAGATTGTTCGATCGTAGCGTTGGCACCTTGAACTTGTCTTTCCTTAAAGACCGTTCGTTCTTGCTCGACTACAACAAGCGGACAATAACCGTGTTACGCTAACCTCACATGCCCGCCACGCGCTTGTGCGTGCAGTGCGGCTATGGGAAACGTATCATTCACAAGACGAGAGAACCATTGCGGCGGTTCTTTGGCCTGTTGCAACGACTTAAAAGAAAAACGTGTATAACATAACAACATATCATCATTATGGCAGCAGACATATCAACATGGTTGAAACCCGAAGTTAAGGCAGAGGGTTTAAAACAAGAGGGCGGCATCTTCGTGTATATGGATAACGACTTTGTTAGTGGGGATAACCACAAGTACATGAAGATGTACGATTGGATGTCTTACGTTTACGATTTTGGAGAGAAATGGCTAGGGCGGCTTAAATATGGCGGAGCTATCGACCAATTGCGCTCCCAACTGATGAGCTGTTTGGAGTGGCGAAACAACATCTCCGTACTATACGTATCTATTGGTACAGGAGCCGACTTGCATCATCTGCCGCAGGGTGTCGACCTTAAAACGATGGAGTTGGTGGGTGCCGACATTTCGTTGGGCATGCTTAAGCGGTGCAAAAAGAAGTGGCAGAAGAAAACAAACTTAACGCTTGTGCAATGTCCTGCCGAACAGCTGCCTTTTGCCGACAATGCTTTCGACCTTGTTTTCCACAACGGAGCCATCAACTTCTTTAACGATAAGGCTCGTGCAATGAACGAAATGCTGAGGGTTGCGAAACCTGGAAGTAAGATTCTTGTGGCCGACGAAACAGCCGACTTTGTGGAGTCGCAGTATAAGAAAAGCGTTTTCTCTAAGTCGTATTTCGATGGTAAGACGGTAGACTTGCACGAAATGGAGCAATGTGTTCCGCCACAGGCAGAAGACAAGCAAACAGAACTGTTCTGGAACAACAGGTTTTATGGCATCACGTTTAGGAAAAGCAGAGGTTAGGTGGCTGCGCCCTTAAAAGGTGAAAAGGTGAAAAGGTGAAAAGGTGAAAAGGTGAAAAGATGGCTGCGCCCTTTAAAGGTGAAAAGGTGAAAAGGTGAAAAGGTGGCTGCGCCACCAATTTTGTTAACTTGTTACTTGTCAATGACAAGTGCGACCGTATCTGCTAATGAACGTGTGCGGTTTGTTGGGCTAATAACTAGAAATTCTAGTAAATCTTGTCAGATTGGTCAGACTTGTCCGACCAGTCCGACCAGTCCGATCAGTCTGACCAGTCTGGCCTGTCCGATCTGTCTGACTAGGATAACTAGAAGAGCAAGATAAGATAAACTAACCCCACTAGCTTAATTAACCCAATGTCTGAAGCTCATTAACCCACCTGCTACCGCCTCGTTTTTTTGTCCGCTTTTCCGTATAGTTTTTAACACTATGGCTGCCCTTTTTATCCACCACTTCACCCTCTTGCCCCAAAAAATCGATTCTCGCGAGAGTTTGTCTTGATGCAAAAGGGGGTTGGTTTGTGAACGTAACAAAATGAATATTTATTTGAAGGGGTCGCCATTTGTACCTGTTTTGGGGCTATTTGGTGCTAAATGTAGTGCAATATGCTGCTAATTACAGTGCGTTTTGGTGCTAAACGCACTGCATTTTGGTGCAAAACGCAAGGTAAAAAGGTACAAAACGCAAGGCGAAATGGTGCAAAACGCAGTGTAAAATGCTGCTAAACGCAAGATGGAAAGCATAAATATTCACAGCAATGGTATAAACAAAACCTTTTATCACCACCAAAATCATAGCAGAAAAGGGTGAAATAGGGGGTAAAAAGTGGGTTTTTAGGTGCAAAAAGCGTGTAATTGGACTTGAAAAATTTTGAGCTTACAACCAAACTAGAAAGGCTAAATGGTGCAAAATGCAGGTTGTATGCTTAAAAACGGACAATTTAAAAGACGTGAAAGGCTAGAAAAAGTATTGGTTTACCAACTTTATGGCCTCTATTTTCGCTAGAACGGTGCGAAAATTAGTACGGTATTGTAAAATAAAAGATAGCAATTTAAGTTTTTAAGTTGATGGTTTTTTGAGTTCGTAAGTTTGTGCGTTGATGGGTTTGTGAGTTTTTGAGCTGATAGGTTTGCGGGTTCGTGCGTTGATGAGTTTGTGAGTTTTTGAGTTGATAGGTTTGCGGGTTCGTGCGTTGATGAGTTTGTGAGTTTTTGAGTTGATAGGTTTGTGAGTTTGTGCGTTGATGGTTTTTTGAGTTGGTGGGTTTTTAAGTTAATGAGTTCGTGGTTTTTTGAGTTGATAGGTTTGTGAGTTAGTACGTTGATGGGTTTCTGAGTTGATGAGTTGGTAAGTTTTTGAGTTAATGAGTTTTTAAGTTGATGTGTTCGTGCGTTTGTGAGTTGATGATTTTTTGAACTGACGAGTTTGTTGTGTACTGATGTTATAGTCAAACGGAATTGGTTTTTGGAAGGCCATAGTTGCATCGTAAGCAAACCACAGTGTTCCTTCTCTCTGTGTAAGGGTTTGTTGATGGCGAGGCTACACACGTATGGCATTCTTATAAAAACAAATACCCCAAGGCAATTCTGTTTGATTGTCATTCTGTGCAGGCCAATGTTGATTGCCGTTCTAAACAACCGTAGGTAATGCGTTTTGTCGCAACGTGGTTGAGAGTGGCGTTGTTTTGTTTGGTAAAAACAAATCGGCGTTCGCACTCTGTTAAAGGAAATGCGAACGCCGATTTTAGGTTGTTTGCTATACTGTTATCGTGTATTGTGCATGTGCTTGTGGTTAGCTTAGCTTGCCCTCGTGCACAATGGCCTGCACAACAATTTCGCGTTTCACGGCATTGTTGAGTATCTTAGCTGCAACGGCCGAGACGTCGGCAGGCGTTAGGGTGCTGAAAATGGGGTCGACGGCTGCGCTCTCTTCGGGCGTTATGGTCTCACCCGTTTGTGCATATACGCCCAATGTGGCCATCCACAGCATGGGATTGGTACCCATATCGGGCGAGGCTGGCGTTTGTTCGTCTACCGCCAAGGGCACAACTGCGGCCTTAAACTCGTCGGCTGAGAATTTGCCAAGGCGTACATCGTCGAGCAATGTCTTTACCTGAGCCAGCGCAGTGGCGACAGATGCACGCGCGGTTGACAAGTGTATGCTGAGCGTTTCGGTGGTTTCGGGTTGCGAAACGTAGTCGGCCTTCACGCCAACCGTATAAGTTAGGTGTTGTTTCTCGCGCAACTCGTCGAAATACTTGGTCTCCAAGATGGCGCGCATCACTTGGAATGCGGCTCGCTCTTTGTCGGTTAGGCGCAGATTGTTGGCAAACGACAGTTCAATTTCGGCCAAATCGCCCTGCATTTCCACGTTGAAGGTGCGCTTGATGAGGGGTTCTTTCGATGCAAAGTTCATCGCCGTGGGTGCTGGTAAGGTTTGTTTGGGGTCGCCTTTTAGCGAACCCAAATAGGTTGTTGCCAGCTTTTTAGCCTGCGGTTCGGGCAAGTCGCCAACGATGAAGTAGGTGTAGCGCGCCGCATTGCCGAAGTGGGCGAAGAACTGTGTGGGAAGTTCGGCGAACTGCATGCGGTCGAAGAAGGCCTCGTCTTGTTCGGGGTTGGCCTCCGAGGGCGGGAACAGCAGTCGGCGAATAGAGTCTTGTGCGGCATCCATACCTTCGAGTGCGCGGTTGGCGTAGAGATACTTGCTGCGCTGAACATACTTTGAGAACACGCTTTGAGAGAAGTCGTGGCGCGACAGTATGAGATTGAGGTAACCGAAGAAGTTGTCGGCTTGCGCAACGGGTGCACTGCCCGACAAGTCGTCGGAGTAGTCGCCAGGCGACATGGTCAGGTCGATGTCTTTGCCTTGCAGCCACGATGCCAGTTGGTTGCGGTTGTATCCGCCCACGCCCGTTTGCATCAGCTGATTGCGCATGCCCATGTAGCTGGGCAATTGTTGGGGCGTAACGGCAGCGCGTCCGCCAGGAGCCGTTGCCGAGAAAAAGAACATTCCTTTGGCTTGCGGCAGGTGCTTGTAGATTACGCGTGCGCCGTTAGATAGTTTCCATTCCTTGGCGGCAAGCTTAGCTATGGCCTTTTCGCTTACAATCTTGCCTGCAACGATGTGGCTGAGGTCGAGGTTAGCCAGTGCGTTGTTGTCTTGTGCTATTGCTACTTGTGGCCTTTCGCTGTTTGCAAGTGTAGTAAGGAAGTTGGTTTGCGATATGTTTAATTCGCCTGGTTTGCGCTCGTAGGTGATGAAAGCCAAGTTGTTTTGGTCGAGCAATTTGGCTACCCAGCTGTTAAAGTCTTCCACTTCTTGTTCAACCAGCACTTCAATGTTGCGTTGAATTTGCTCGCGGAAGTCGTTGATGGGCGTTCCGTAAAGGAAGTTTTGTTTCATCAGGTTGAACACGTTGTCGGGTGTTCCCAGTCCCTTCGCCTCCAAAGCATCTTTCATTCCTTGGTACATTTCGCTCTTTTCGGCCTCGAACTCTTGTTTAGAGAAACCGCCATTTACCATTGCCGCCCTAACATTGAGTAGCTGGCTCATTGCCCGTTGGGCGTTGTTGGCATAGGGAACAACATCCCAAGCCACTTGCGCAAAGCCGCGTACGAGGGGCGAAAGGCTTACGGATGCCGCAATGAAGGTTTCGGCATCGGCATTTTTAAGACGGGCAAAGCGGCGTGGCGCCAAGGTGTTGAATATGCGCGTGAAAAGGAAGTTGCGCGTACCCTCGTCGGAATTGGGGTTGTTGGGCAGGCGCACACGTTGGTAAAGGCCAAACGATGGGCTTTTGTTCTCCTTGTCTACAAACTGCATGTACAGCGGTTGAGCATTGTCGCTGATTTTGCGGAGTTCGGCATCGTAGGGTGTTGCCTTCTTTGGGAGCGACGAGAGGGTGGCTTTGAGGGTGCGTTCGGCTTGGTCGAGGTTTACATCGCCGATTATTGCCACGAACTGCAATTGGGGTCTGTACCACGTATCGTAGAACGTGCGCACGTCTTTGGGGGTGAAGGAGCGTAGGCGAGCCTCGTTGCCAATGACGTTGCGGTAAGCATATCGTGAGTTGTTGTACATTACTCGGGCGGTGCTGTCGGTGATGCGACGGTCGATACCCTCGCGCCTGCGCCATTCTTCGAGAATAATTCCACGTTCTTTCTCAACGTCGGCGGGCTGTATCTTGATGCCGTGACACCAATCTTTGAGCAACAAGTACATCTTTGCCATGAGTTGGGCATTGGCCGTGGGCACGTTGTGTACGGCATAGCGCGTATCATCCACACCGGTAAAGGCCTCGAAATCGGTAAGCCCGTTGGCTTTAAGGAAAGCCATAACGCCCCCAGGGAAATTATCGGTGGCATTAAATGCCAAGTGCTCCAAGGCGTGCGCCAAACCCGTTTGGTTGTCGGCCTCGTTCACTGCTCCCACGTTTTGGTAAAGATAGAACTGTGCCTCGCCCGGCGTTGAGCCATCGTTATATATATAATAGGTAAGCCCGTTGGGCAGCTTACCCGTTCTTAGTACCTCGCTTTGGGCGTAGGCCTGTTGCGCCAAGCCGATGGTGGCAAGGCACAACATGACCGTACGCATGCGTCGCGTTAGGTTTCTTAGCGTTGTGTTCATACGGACTTACTTTTCTAGCAGTTCCAAAGTGGCCAGCTTATGCTTGATGGCGTTCTGCACCATAGCTTGCGGCATCTCCATGTTTTGCATTCTCAGCGACTCGGCATAGCCTTGGTTGTAGCACTCGCGGGCTTTAGCGTAGTTTTTCAGCTCACGATAGGAGTCGCCAATCATCACGAGATAGTTTACGCGTTCCATTATTGCGCTTTCGGCTTTCAATGCTTGTTCCACCCATTCGATGGCTTGCTTGTGGTCGTCGGCCGTTAGTTTCTTGCCGGCAGCGTTGTAAAGGTCTTGTGCAGCCTTACCATAATCGGCCGGTGCAACCTTGTCGCCCATCTTTTGCAAGAGGGTTTTCATGTCGCGGATGTAGCCTTTCACGTCCTTATTCTTATAAAGGTTGTACAGCGCATCGTAGTAAAGCTTTGCCCTTTCGTAGGGTTTGAGCGTGGGCAGAGCGGCAACTTCGTATGCCTTGGCATACTCGTTCTTTATCTTTTCCACGTATTGCTTGTACTTGTCGCTGCCTTCTTTCACCAGTTCTTCGGCCCAAGCGTCGTTCGCCATCACCACATAGTAGGCCGCGGGTGTGCCAATGGCCGCCTTCCACGCGTCTAGGTTCTGGTTGATAAAGTCAACCATCTCTTGCTTATGTGCCTTATCGTCGTTTCCTTCAAGGTTGTAGATAATGGCATAGTCGTCTTTGTTGATGAGCTTCGGGCCTTTCTTGGCGGCGATATAGCCCTTGTAGAGCTTTTGAATGCGCACAACCCACTTGTCGGCATCCATTCCTTCTTGCGCTGCAAGGAAGTTCGGGGCCTTCATCAGCAACTGTTGTTGCACTTCCAGGTCGTTGGGATTCTTCTTATAGGCATCGTATAGCTGTTCGAAACTTACGCCTTCGCCGGCTACAACCTTGGCCGCTTCAAGCAAATCCTCTTTTCCAAGGGCGCCAACGTTCACGCCAATGGTTCGTCCATCGGGCGCAATGAAGGCCACAGTGGGGTAAGCCTCCACCTTATATTGCTTGGCAATCTCCTTGTTTTCGGGCTTTTCGGCATCAACTTGCAAGCTGATAAAGCGCGGATTGAAGTATTCGCCCACTTCGGGGAGCGTGAAAACCTCCTTGGCCATGCGCTTACATGGCACGCACCATGTGGCGTAGAAGTCTACAAAGAGGGGCTTGTTTTGCTTTTTAGCCTCGGCCAAGGCTTCGTTAAACGAACCCTTGAAGAACGTTATGCCTTGTTCGCCCTGTGCCTTGCATAGCAGGGCCAGCATCATGAGGGGCAATAATATCAGTCGTTTCATATCTTTATGGGTTTTGTTGTTCTGGTTCGGGCTCGTCAACGCCAACGATGATGGTGTAAACATCGTCGATGGTTTTCGAATGCCCATCGTTATAAACTCTTAGCGAGAGGGTGTAACGTCCGCTGGTTGGCAGTTCGGCCACGCCTTCTTGCATCAATACAATCATACCGCCGTCTACTTTCAGCAGTCCCTTTTGGGCTAATGCCTTAAACTTTTCGGCGTCTCCGCCTTCGGTGGCCTTAACGTCGGCCAGTTCGTAGTTGATGGGGTTGGTGCCCGCTACTCCCTGTATGCGATACGACACCCAAGGGCGATGGTCGTTATAGCGTGGGGTGCTGGCGTGTGGGTTGTGGTACACGTTGAGCGTATCGGGGCTGAACGATGCGCCCTCCGTTCGTAGAAATCCTACGGGCATGGTGTTGCAAGCAGCCACCGCCATAGCGATGAACGCCACTGCAAAGAGCGCGCGAGCCAAATTATATATCTTCTTCATGTGTTAAAAGTCGCTTAGTCTGAAATCATAATCCATTGAATGCACCACGCCTGTGAGCGTTTGAATGTTGCTAGATGCCACGACACTCTCCTTACTTGCATCTAACGAGGTGACGTAAATCCGCTTAGGACCTGCACCTGGCACGCCGTTGTATGTGTCGTTGAAGGTGTAAATCCAGAATTGCTTGCCCGATGCCATGTCGAACGTTTCGCCACCTGTGCCGATAAGCACATTGGGGTCGCTGCTTTTTCGTCCGGGTTTAAAGTCGTCGAGCATCTTGCGCTTGGCAAGCAGGCCGTTAAGCACAAATGCCTTGCAGTCGTCTACGGGTATCTCGTCAACGGTTTTCATGCCGTTTCCCAAGAGATAGGCGCGTATGCTGTTGCTGGTAGCACCAAAATAGGTAATGTCTTTGCCGTATGTGCTGGTTCCTTTGAACACATCTTCTAGTCCGGCGCGCGTTATCATCTCTTGTAACAGCTTCCAATTGTAGGGGTCTTGGCTGAAATAGTCCCACATGGTGCAGTCGTGCACGCCATAAGCCTCGCCCGTATCTTCGAAATTGTATTGCGTGCAACTCACCGAAACAAGTGTCAGCAAGCATGCCGCAACGAAAAATTTAATGCGTTTCATTTTCTTTCTTTCTGTTTTGGGCCGCCGTTCTTTACTTGCTGTTGCGGCGGCCGCGGTTAGGAAATGTTGCTTGTTACCTTGCTTATTCGTATCGTTGCCAATACGTTTTTTGGCGGATAAGCTTGTTAATGGGGTTTCCGTTCTTATCTGTCTTGGCATCGGTGGGCAGTGGTAAGCCCAAAGCTCCGCCACGCATGTCGTTCAACGTAAGGGTGGTGAACTTGCCAGTCAGCTCGTCCTTGATGTAATTGTTGCGGATGATGTCGGCGTAACGGGCATCGTTCTCGGCGATAAATTCGCGTTCGCGTTCGCGGAAGATGGCTTTGCGCAGCCCCTTGGTGTCGTTGGCCGAGGGATAGGCGGTGGCTCCTGCACGATTACGAATAACGTTAAGGTCGGCAATGGCCTGCGCATCATTACCCAATTTGGCCGCACATTCGGCGCGGAGCAGGTAGAAGTCGGCCAAACGCCAGTACACGTAGTCGGCATTTATCGTGCGATATAGCTTACCCGACGGAGCTGTTTGGTCGGGGTCGATAACAGCTGTGCGGAACTTGTAGGGTATGGCGTAGTTGTGGCCGCCAACAGTGTGGTCCGTATCAAACTTATAGAAGAAAGCCGTGCGGCGCAAGTCGCCTGCATCGGGGTACAGCTTGCTGATGGTTTCCTTGTAAAGTTTAAACCTTGGACGGCTAGCAATGTCGGCCAGCGTTTGTGTTTCGTCTACCGGCCAACTTACAAAGCCTTCGGCCACCTTGTTGGGTGAGAACGTTTGACCCGAACGTGCTTTGTCGTATAAAAAGCTGAATATGGCCTCGGGGTTGGTCTTTTCGGGTGCCGAGAAACATTGGCAAAGCTCTTCTGGTGTGCTGCAAAGGCTGTAATCGCCCACCTGTTTGTTTATCAGCATGGTGGAATACTCCATCGACTTGGTGTAAGCGGCCTGTGCGTCGCCCTCCAATTTCATCAGTTCGATGATGCTTCCTTTCCAGGCATAGAGGTGTGCCAGCAGTGCAGCGCATGTTCCTTTCGATGCCGTTTGCCTGTTGGTAATGGGCGTTCCGTCCATCTTACGCAGCTTGTCGTAGGTGGGCAGCATGTTGAAAGCCTTTGTGGCGTGGTCGATGGCCGCGTTTATCACGTCCATTCGCGACGAAGTGGCGTATTCCTTAATCACATAAGAGTTCTCGGTGATAACCGCGTCGTCGAAACGTTGCGCCAAAAGGAAGTAACAAAAGCCCAAACCAAACTCTGCTTGCCCCAAGTAGTGGTTGCGGCGGTCTTCGGTAAGGCCCTTTGCCCGGTGGATATTGTCCACTATCACGTTAGATGCAAAGACGATGTCGTAGAGTTCTTTCCACGATTCGTTTTGCCCAATAATCCGTCTTGGGTTCCAGCGGCGTACCTCCATGTCATCTTGCAGCGTGTCGGCAAACACTCCCACGGTGGTAAACGTGTTGTTGTTGGGTGCGTAGATGTTGATAAAGTATTCAACCGAGGCGGTGGCAGAGTTTACTCCTGCCTCGTTGTTGAACGCTGTGTCGTATGTTTGCGCATTCTCTGGCAGTATGTCTAGGCTGCAAGACGTTAGTGTGCATGCCAAGAGTAGCGTTGCGATGCTTATTTTTTTCATCTTTCTAGAATTTCATGTTGAAACCAAATGTAAGTTTGCGGTTTAGTGGATACTGCGAACCATCGTCCTTGCCCGTATATGGGTCGATAACTTCGGGGTCCAAACCAGAGTAGTTGGTGAGCATGAAGAGATTTTCGCCCGATAGGTACACGTTGATGCTCTTTATGAACTTAGACTTGAACCACGTTGCGGGAAGTGTGTAGCCCAACACCAGTTGTTTCAACCTAACGAAACTGATATTCTCGATGTTCGAGTCTACATTGCCGTCGAAGTGTCCCAAGTAGCCTGGGTCGGCAAACTCTAAGGAGGGCTTAGTGGCGTTGGGATTGTCTTTGCTCCAATACTCGTTGGCTCTGAAATGGGCCATCAGGGGGTTAACGCTCTTGTTAAAGGTGAACGCACTGTTTTGAACCATGTTCATAACCTTGCGGCCAAGCACGTAGCTAAACAGTACGTCTACGTTAAAGCCCTTCCAGTCTAGGTGTCCATTGATGCCGCCGTAGGCTGTTGGCAGGGTGCTTCCGGCGTAATACAGGTCGCTGTTGTCTATCTTACCGTCCTTGTTCTGGTCCTTAATCTTCCTTCCGCCCACGCGTAAGGGATAGTTAGGGTTGCCAAAGTAGAGGGGCAAGCGCGAGCCAGTCTGACTATAATAATATGGTATCTGGCTCTCGTCTTTTACTATTCCCTCGTCTTGGTAGGTGTAAATGCCGTAAACGGGTCGGCCCAGCACCTTGTCGTTCAGGTCTTCGCCGTTATCTGTCTTGCGGAAGAGGTTGCGGTTGTGCGATACGTTGAGACCAACACTTAGGTTAAGGTCCTTGCTGCGGATAAGATCGGCTTGCACATCAAACTCGATACCTTCGTTAGAGATGGCCGAAACGTTGTCCCAAACCTTGCCTGTATAGAAGAAGTTGCCAGGCAAGTATTTTTCCATAAGCAAGTTGCTTGAATACTTGTAATAGTAGTCGAGCTTGAATTTCAATCTATAATCCAACACTTGCAGGTCGAGGCCCACATCGTACTGGTCGCTCTTTTCCCAAGTAAGGTCTTTATTGGCTAATGCGGCGGGAACCAAACCAGCGGTGCCGTTAAACACGTCGGTTTCTGAAAGTGTGCCCAATGCCAGGTAAGGCTCTTGGAACTTCTGGCCCGAACGTCCCCACGAAGCGCGCAGCTTGGCAAAGCTAAGCCACCAAAGCTTTTTCATGAAACGCTCTTCGCTGAACGCCCAACCCAAGCCCACTGAGGGGAATGTGCCCCAACGAACATTGCTGCCAAAGACCGAAGAACCGTCGCGGCGAACAGAGAACTCGCCCAAATACTTCTTCTTGTAGCCATAGGCGGCACGTCCAAGGAAACTGAGCATGGCCTGATCTTCCTTGTTCGAGGTGAAATCTTTCGCAGGTTTGGCCTGTCCGCTGATGTCTTTCAGCAGTGTGGGCCACCCCTCGCCAACGTATTTCACCTGGTTGGTGGGGCCTCCCTTAGCCCATCCGCCGATGGTTTGCATCAAATCGTAGTTGTAAGTAATACCTGCCATCAGCTCCAACTTATGGTCTTGGGGCAAAGGCACATTGTATGTGGCAATGTTTTCGGTTTGTAGATTGGTCATTGCTGCGTTCGAACCGCGCGCCTCAGAGAGGTTGTCGTACATCAAATAGCTGGGACGGAAGATGTAAACGCGCGTGAAATAGTGGTCGATCGAAGCGGTGGAGGTAAGCCTCAAACCCTTTATGGGCGAATAGTTAAGGCCGCCGTTCAGGCGTAAGTTGTAGTTCGAGTTGGTTTGGTCTACATCGCGCAGTTGTTTCACTGCCTCGCGTTCGGCCGTGCTGCCTTTGCCGGGCAGCACACTGGGCGTTTGCTTGGGGTCGAAGGTTAGTCCCTGCACGCGTCCGCCCGAACCTGCACTTTGGTTGGTGTAAGCCATGTTCAAACGTATAAATACATCGAGCTTGGTAGAAAGCTTGAAGTCGAGGTTTGTGAGCAAGCTGTAACGACGGAAGTTGGAGTTAATCATAATACCCGTTTCGTCGTACACGCCTGCATTGGCCATGTAGCGCATGTTTTCGGTACCGCCGGCCAGTTGCACGTCGGCTTTGGTAACACGTCCTAGCCTAAAACCATACTTCCACCAGTTGGTTCGGTTGTTGTAGAAGGTGTTCAGCGAGTCTTGCATGATGGGGCTAATCTTCCTGTCGCCACTCATCACGTTTCCATTGCGCCACAGGTAGTCCATACCTCCGTCAAGTTCGTCGCCCCATCCCCATGTGTCTGCATAGTCGTTAGGCATCACAATGCGGTCGGTTGTGGGGTCGTAGTGTGCCGAGCGGTATTTCTTGGCCAGCATCAGGGCGATGTCGCGTTCGGCCTTGCCAATGGTTTGTTTGGGCGTTGCGGGCAACCACGACATGGATTGCGATACGTTTACCTGTATTTCGTTGCGCCCGGCCTTACCCTTTTTGGTGGTGATGAGGATAACGCCGTTACCTGCACGCGAACCATAGAGCGATGCCGAGGCGGCGTCTTTCAGCACTTGTACGCTCTCGATACTGGATGGGTCCAGTCCGGCAAGGGCGTTAATGCCACCCATGTTTTGGGGGTCGTTGGCCACGGGCACGCCGTCTACCACGTAAAGCGGCGTTCCATCGTTTGCGCCTTGCTGGTTGAGCGAGCTAAATCCACGTATGGTTACCTTCGAACCGCCACCACCTGGCGAACCAGACAGGTTGGTAACGTCTACACCGGCAATACGTCCTTGCAGCAAGTTTTCAAGGCTAGGCGAGGGCACTTTCTGCAAATCCTCTGCTTTTACCGAGCCAATGGCTCCCACTTGCTCGCGCGTGTTACGCTTACCATAGGCAATGACGGCCACTTCGCCCAGCATTTTTTCTGCCGAAGGCAACAGCACGCTCAACTCGCGGCGTGCATCATACTTCACGGTCTTGGTGTCGAAACCCACGCTCGATATGGTTACGTTGCCCTCTTGGCGGTCTACCTTCATGGTAAAGTGCCCGTCTAGGTCGGTGGTTGTGCCTTGGGTAGTGCCTTTAATCTGCACGGTGGCAAACGAAACGGGCTGTCCGTCCTTGTCTTTCACAAGTCCTTTAAGCGTAAAAGCTGTTTCTTTGTGTTGTTCCATGCGGTAGACGTTGATTTTCTTTCCGTCTACGTTGTAGGCGAAAGCGGTTCTGGCCAGCAAGCTTTGCACGGCTTGCAAGGCGTCTACGTTTTCAAAAGAGATAGTTACCGTCAACGTGTCGTTTCGCACGTCGTCGGTGTAAGTTACTTCGTAGTCGCCTTGTCGCCCCACGAAATCGAGGATGCTGGCTAGCGGCTTGTCCTTAAACGATACCGAGATGCGCTTGCCCTGAGTCTGGGCTATTGCCTCGGTGGGTAGGAGTGTGGCCAAGGCCAGAGCTCCTAAGAACACTGCAAGTAGATAGCGTTTCAGATGTATTGCCATACAATTAGTTTATAAAGAGTGATGATATTTAATGAAATACAGGTAAGACATTGATTAAATTACCGCTTGTTTAACGAACAAAGGCCATACAAACGGCACGTTGTACGATTGTAGTTTCAAGGCGGCAAATATAGTAAAAAAACCGCATAAAAATCAATCCGACAAAAAAATCTTCTTCATTTTTACCTTTTTTCACATCAAAAGGCGCACTTTTCTATCAACAAAAGGTTGAATAAACAGATGCAAAGCTAACAATTTGCGCAATCGATTGGCATGCTGTGAATGTGGTATTTAGCTTTCCTCGTAAGCAAGTTTTACGCCAAAACTACTAATGTTGCAGGTACTATGGGCAATAAATGTGATGTAAACGTTACTTGTTTTGCACCGCTACATGGCAAAATCGTCTTGACTTTTAATGTTTCTATAAATTAAAGCGGGGTTTATGGTCTTTGTGATGCCAGCACACGATAAACACGCCGCACATGTGCGAAGTGCTGAATGAAGATGCGATATAATATGAAGTTATGCCGCATTTGTCTGTGGCCAAACGGGGTTGTGTATTAAAAAAGGTTATCTGGTGGAAGCCCTTTCAACCCCTTCTTTATAAGTTGAAAGCATCTTTCCTATGGCACACAATATGGAAAAAGTAAAGACTACTTCTTTATGTTTCTTCTGTTCTTATGTCAAAATATGGAGCATTAAAGTCACAATACGAAAAGATGAACGATTAACTCGTTCACTTATCCACTCGTCAGCCTCTCAGTCGTTGTAAACTTCTCGGCAAGAATTTTAACATTATGAGTGCCCTTTTTGCCGCCAATCGTTCGCCTTGCCGCAAAAAATCGATTCTCGCGAGGGTTTGTGTCGGTGCAAAAAGGGGGTGGTTTTAAATGCGGGCAAAATGAATTTTTATTAAAAAAGGCTGCCCTTTGCACCTGTTTGGGGGCTATTTACAGCAAAATAGAGTGCGTTTTGCCGCTAAACGCCTTGCGTTTTGGTGCAAAATACCTCGCGTTTTGGTGCAAAATGCCTTGCGTTTTGGTGCAAAATGGAGTGCGTTTTGGTGCAAAATGCAAGGTGAAATGGTGCTAAATGCGAGACGAAAAGCATAAAAATCCACTGCAAATGGTATAAACAAAACCTTTTAGAACCACTAAAAGCATGGCACAAAAGGGCAAAACTACTATTAAAAAGTGGGATTTTAGGGGTAAAATGGGGGTAATTTGGGGTTGCAAAAATACGAGTTGGCAACCAAACTAGAAAGGCTAAATGGTGCAAAACGCAAGTTCTCTTCTTAAAAACAGACAATCAGGAAGACGTGGTAGGCTAGAAATAGTGGCTATTTACCTACTTTAAGGCCTATATTTTCGCTAGAAGGGAGCGAAAATTAGAGCGTATTTGTAAAATAAAAGTAATGATTTTAAGCTTTTCAGTGGGTGTGTTTATGAGTTATTTGAGTTGGTGAGTTATTTGAGTTTATAAGTTTATGAGTTAGTAAGTTGGTGGGTTAGTAAGTTGATGCGTTTGATAAGTTGGTGAGTTTGTAAGTTGATGGGCTTGTAAGTAGGTGAGTTTATAAGTTTTTGAGTTGGTAAGTTGATGGGTTGATAGGTTGATGAGCTGATGAGTTTGTAAGTAGTTTTCGGTGTAAAGGGCAATCGTCAGCCTTTCGAAATGGCATCGAAAAGGCGTTGTTCGGCGGCAGCAATGAGGTTGGTATCGTCGAAATGATGCTGGTATTTTAAGTCGAGAAAGGCGCAGCGAAGGGCAAAGAGCAGGCGCAACCGCTTGTTGGAACCCACAACACAGGTTGCCAACTGGTGCATCTGCTGAGCATCGCAACGCCCCAAGAGGTATTCTTCAATGTTTAAATTCTTGATAGTCATGCTTAATATAAAAGAGAGAGTTGTGCAAAACGTAGTTACCCCGCACGCATGGGCCACACAGATATGGGTACAGATGTGCGCGTTTTCTACATTGCCCTATTATCATTACAACCTAGAAGGCAAAACAACTTA
>ERZ773067.198-NODE-198-length-39645-cov-29.291816_pt1 | contig 39645 bp, 39 predicted proteins | sample MGYA00580622_ERZ773067 | MGnify/ENA primary metagenome ERZ773067 (study PRJEB29015, sample SAMEA2737998) | human oral metagenome | biome: human oral; feature: human-associated habitat; material: dental | place: China | collected 2113 ...
TCGGCGCTGGACATTTATCAAAAAACTCGTTGGTTGCCGACCAAATTTTACCGTTGGTTTTTATATTGCGCGGCGGCAGACTAGCCGTCCGCACCACCAAATCAGCGCCGTCCAGCTGCTCGCTAAAGACGTTTTTGCCAGAAATCAACCTAACGCCACTCGGAATAGCCGGCAGTTTACCCGCCGGACGTTCATCAGCCACCACAAACTCCGCATCAGGAAATCTCTGCCGGAAATATATCAGATTTGATATACCTTCTACGCCGTAGCCAGCGATGATGATCTTCATACCGACTATTATAACACGCGCCTTCATCGCTATAATATCAATACTTTATGCTTTAGCTTGGTAACAAGATTGTTTATTGATATAATTATAGTAATCTTTCGCTCCGACCAGCGAGAGGTAGAACGTTTCCGTCTATTGATCGAAGGGAGTCGCCATGTGGTGGTTTCTTACGGCGGTGGTCTGTACTATCGTCGGATTCTTTCTCGCTGCCCTCCTCGCTTTTGTCTTCTCCAATTACGGAGATGACAAAGGAAGGTTTGCCGTAGTCTCAGTTGCGGTTATGGCAATTCTTTACGCAATTGCAAATTCAATTGCATACAACAAAACCTCTGAACATGAAATCAGAGTAGCGACGTACGCCGAAGCAGCGTCAGCATACGATTTTTCTAGTGGATATGAATATCCACTAGACATAGGGAGTCGATCAATGACCGCCTCTGGCGAGGTTTCCGTCAGTGGCGGAATGTTTTCCGTCAATGCGTACGCTAAGATACAAGGCGGTAGTAGCATACTGATTGGGTTTCAGCACCGAAACGGTGCACGAGAGATCATCGAAGTTCCACTATCGAATATCGAATTTCGTATCGTCAATGACGAGACTTCATCGTCGATGGCAATTGAATTCGATAGAGTCTCAGCACTAGCATACGGCTACACTGCTGAGGATATGCCCGATAACTGCCATCTCCACATCCGTTGGGGATGGCTAACAAACGAGTGTAGTCTTATCAAAGGCGCTAAGGTAAATTCATCCACTGACGAGGGGCTATCGGGACTTCTCCAAAAAGCCCTTGCCAGCGGTAACGCTGGTAAGTTCGTAGTTGTGAGCGTGACCGAAGCTGGGTATCGGCAGATTCTCGGCTCCGCCGGTAGCACCACGGAGACGGAGACACCAACTCCGTCGCCCACCCAACGTTGAGCGTAAAATGCTCCGCTGGGTCGGCGGCGGAGCATTTTACTTTTGATTGAAATTATTATTCTAAAACAGCTTTTCTAGCTTATCATTTAGCCGCGTCAGCGATTTCTGATCGCTAGCACTTACACCAGCCAGCACCCAGGTGTCCGCGCCGATAAATTCGCGCGCCGTCGCGATCATACGTTCGCGAGTGATGTTGCGGATTGCTTCGGGCACGCGCTCATAATCCTTGACAAAACCATCGCCGAAATAACGCCCGCTATAGAAATTGCTAATCTGCGCGACTGTCTGCGCCCCCATCTGGTGGCGGCCTAGCGCGTAGGACTGCGCCGCCGCCAGTTCTTCTTCGCTAATTTTCCCATCAAGCACCGCTCGCACTTCGCTGGCAATGATATCAAAGAGCTTATCCGCCGTCTCGACATTGACCTGCCCGCCAAAATCCCAGCTGCTATCATAAAAACCGGCGCTCGCTTCGCTAAACATGCCGTAAGCCAAACCCTTTTTGCGGGCAGCACCGAAGATACGCGAGTGCATCGTTCCGGTCAAGATATGATTCAAGCACGACATTGCCTCTAACTCAGCATCATTAATTTCGCGCGGCAGCGACATGCTCCAACCAAAGGTCAGATTAGTCGCTTCTTTGCGCTTGATAAGGGTCGGAGCGGACTTTTTCAAAACATCGCGCGGCACTGTGAAGCGTTCGCCGCGCGGCAACTCCCAGCTCTCAAGCATATTTTTAATCTGTTCGCGCCGGCCATCGAGCTTGCCCGCAATCACAAAGCGCATATTATCCGAGGTGTGCGTTTTTCGATGATGACGCTGAATATCCTCGAGCTTGATATTATCAATCGTTCGCAAACGCTGCCAAAACGTATAAACGTCCTCGCCTAGCAATTGCTGAACTTTCGGCCAAAGCACGCGGCCGTGATTGTTCAAATATCCCGTTAGTTCGCTGCGGACATTGCCCTTTTCGGCCTCTAGCGATTCTTGCTGAAAGCGCGGCTGGCAAATAGCTACTTGCTGCAATTCTAAAATCCGATCCCATTCAAAATCAGCGCAATCAGCCACATATACCATTGATAAGTCGCTTGTCCATGCATTATGGTACGCGCCATTTTTGGTGAATTCTGCTTCGTAAGCGTGCTCGCTCGAGAACTTAGCGTTTGCACCAAATGACATATGCTCCATCACATGAGCGGTTTCATAAATATTTTTGCGTCCAACATAGCGGTTGCCAGCGCGGAATTGAAATTGGAAGCTCATCACCGTTGCGCCAGGCACGTCAATAAGCAGCCCACGCGAACCATTGTCGAGCCGTACTTCTGTTACTGTGTGTTTCATCTAGCGGCTCTTTTTTCGATTCTGACGCTTGGCCTTTTTCTTTTTGCGGGCAACGTTGCGCCTATGATTAGTTTCGGCGGTCGAGGCAGCTCTTTTTATTGAACCGTCGAAATCGTGATCGCGATTCTCTTCGCCGCCAGTGATTTCGTTGACACCATACTCGACCGAAGTCTCGGCAAGCTTCGTCAATTCCGTTTGGTGATCATCATCAATTGATTCGCGGCTAATAGCGTCGGTGGCGCGCACATGATAAATAGCACGCAAAACTTCCTCGCGCAATGTCGCTTGCAAGCTATCAAACAGCTTCTGCGACTCGCTGCGGTACTCAACCAGCGGGTCGCGCTGGCCGACACTGCGCCAGTGAATACCTTCGCGCAAATGCTGCATGTTTTCGAGATGCTGCATCCATAGCGTATCAAGTACTTGCAGATAAACTTCGCGCTCAACCCCGCGGATTAGATCGTCACCGAGCTCTCTTTCTTTGGCTGTATACATTTTTTGTGCAGCAGCTAACGCTTTATCGCGGCGCTGACTATCTTTTTTGATCGCGCCAATTTTTTCAATTTCGTCGGTCTCTAGCGGGATAATCTCTGCAAATTCTTCGACAAACTTTGGATTATTCTTGGCCGGCACCTCTGTTAATTTATTAACCATCGCCCGCAACAAACGCTGAATTTCTGGTTTGATATTATCGCCTTCAAGGATTTTGCGGCGCACCGTGTAAACAACTTTGCGATGGCGATTAATAACATTATCGTACTGAACAACATTTTTGCGCGTATCGAAGTTATAGCCTTCGACTCGCTTCTGCGCCGCTTCCAGTGTTTTGCTGACGGCACGATTCTGGATCGCCGTCTCCTCATCGACACCTAGGCGTTCCAGCACATTAGCAATCCGCTCGCCCTGAAAGATACGCATCAAATCGTCCTCGGTCGAAACATAAAACTGCGTATCGCCCGGGTCTCCCTGCCGACCGCCGCGGCCGCGCAGCTGATTGTCAATTCGGCGCGATTCGTGGCGCTCTGAACCAATGACCACTAGACCGCCCAGTTCTTTGACGCCCGGCCCAAGTTTAATATCGGTGCCGCGCCCAGCAATATTAGTAGCTAGCGTAATTGCGCCCTTTTCGCCAGCATGTGAGATAATCTCTGCTTCGCGCTCGTTGTTCTTGGCATTTAGAATTTCGTACTTAATACCTTCGCTATCCAAATATTTGGCGATCATTTCATTTTTAGCGATTGAACCGGAGCCAACCAACACCGGACGGCCTTCATCGTGATACTCTTTGATCGCTTGAGCTACTGCTTTCAGCTTGCCTTTCTCGGTCTTGTAGATCAAGTCCTGATGGTCTTGGCGAGTAATTGGTTTGTTCGGCGGCACCACTACTACGTCAAGCGAATAAATTTGTTGAAACTCCTCAGCCTCAGTGAAAGCAGTACCAGTCATGCCGCTAAGTTTTTTGTACAGCCGGAAGTAATTCTGGAAAGAAATTGTCGCCAGCGTCATGCTTTCCTGCAGCACTGGTACTCCTTCTTTGGCTTCAATCGCCTGGTGCAAACCCTCGCTATAACGATTACCTTGCTTGAGCCGACCAGTGTGCTCGTCAACGATTATCACCTCGCCGTCGTTTGTCACCACATAGTCTTTGTCGCGATGAAACAGCGTTTGCGCCCGCAAAGCTTGATCCATGTGGTAAACGCTGCGCACATACTCTGGCGTGTATAAGTTTTTTATACCCAGCATTTTTTGGACCTTCTCGACACCTTCGTCAGTAAGAGCTACCTGCTTGCGCTTCTCTTCCAAGGTATAATCCTCTGGCGTCAACTTCGCTGCAATCTTGGCAAATTGATAGTAGCTATCAGGATTTTCAGCAGCCGGCGCGCTAATAATCAGCGGCGTCCGCGCCTCATCAATCAGAATCGAGTCCACCTCGTCGACAATCGCAAAATTCAAATCGCGCTGGCGCACCAGCTCGATATCGTTAACCATGTTGTCGCGCAAATAATCAAAGCCGAATTCATTATTAGTACCATAAGTAATATCTGCCTGGTAAGCTTCTTTACGAGTGCACGGACGAAGCTTCTTCATACGCGGATCAGTATGCGCCTCATTGTCATAATTTTCGTCGTACAAGAATGAAGCCTCATTGATGATCACGCCGGTCGATAAACCTAACGCATTATAAATTTGCCCCATCCAGCCAGCATCACGCTGCGCTAGATAATCATTGACAGTTACAACATGCACGCCTTTGCCTTCGAGGGCATTCAGATAGGCCGCCAACGTCGACATCAAAGTTTTACCCTCGCCAGTCTTCAGCTCGGCCACGCTACCCTCATGCAATACCATTGAACCAATCAGCTGCACATCGTAATGGCGCTCGCCGATTGTCCGATCGGCCATCTCGCGCACCACCGCAAAAGCGTCTGGCAAAATCGTATCAAGCGTCACAGATTTCTTCTGCAAACGTTTGCGCAGAACATCGGTTTGGCCAGCCAATTCCTTGTCAGATAGTTTCTTGTATTTCGGGCCAAGCGCATTGATTTCGTCGACTTTCTTTTGTAAACGCCGCAAAATCCGCTTCTGCGGGTCACCGAAAACCTTCGTCAGCACCTTCTGTTGTGTTATCGCCATAACGTCAAATTTCCCTCACTTTCAGGTATTTTCCAAAAACTCCCCTAATTATAACTGTTTTCGGGGAGTTTTGGAAGAGGCTGCTACTAAATCGCTACTGTGTTTCGCGGTCAAAACCGCGTTTGAACCGCGCTAGTATATCGCGCCGGCCGACGTGAGCTAACAAATTTTGCTTGTACTTGCGAAGCTGCCCGGCTAGCTTGCGCTCGACTATATCAGTTGCCGCCATAACATTCATTGTCGAATCTTTAGCTTTAATTACCTGATCCGGCACGTTGATGATCACTTCGACTTCATATTTGTTGCCGTTGTCGCGATTGACTTCCTCGATTTTCACCGAAGCACTCATAGTTTTGCGAGCATGCCGCGTCACTAAGCGATCTAATCTGCCGATTTTCTTGCTAATATATTTTTTCGTCGGTTCATCCAAAACGTAGCCGCCTACGCCAGTTATATCAATATCTGCAATCACTTTGACCCCTTTCGTTAAACCGATAATGTATTTTAATTATAGCATTTAGCCGCGGTGAGCGCTACCAATCGCCTCAGTAATATTCTGAAAGCCATCGCGATTGAGCAACTTAACAAGGCCTTCGTTAATTTCGCCGACAACCTGCGGCCCCTCAAACATTAGCGCCGTCACCATAGCCACCAGGCTCGCACCAGCACAAATCTTCTCGTAAGCATCCTCGGCAGTAAACACGCCGCCGACACCGATAATCACAAAACGATCGCGGTATTTGGCATAAGTTTTGAAAATTAAGCCAGTAGTAAGCTCCCGCGCCGGCTGGCCGCTGAGATTTCCCCTGATCTCGTTATCCAGCAATTTTGAATTACGCAGCGCTGAGCGGTCCTTGACTAGATTGCCAACCGTTAAGCCAGCAACCTCATGCCGATCAATTACTGCTAGCAGCTTCATAAATTCCGGCCACTTTTTGTCTGTCGGCATCTTAACGAAAATTGGCCGTGTTAAACGCAAGTCATCTACCGCCGTTAATAATTTATCCAGCCGCGCTGGCGTCGTAAACGGCTCGCCGCCATAAGTATTCGGACAGCTAATATTGATTTCGTACAACGGCGCGCAACCAGCTGCCTCTAGCTGGCGCAAACTTTGGCAATAGTCGGCAATCGCTTCGCTATCGCTAACATTTTCGGGATTATTGGTTTTAGCAACTGACACGCTCAACGGGAAATCGCGCCACAGCCGCCGCGGATACCGCTTAATTCGCTGTATATTGCGAGCGACTCCGTTATTTGCCAGGCCGACGTTAACTACAATCGATTTCTCGCTCGGTAAGCGGCGAAACCACGGCCGCGGATTACCAGCACAAACCTGTGCAGTAGTCGAACCGCCAATTTCGAAACCTAAGCCAATCCGCTTAGCTATTGGCGGCAAGTCAAAGTTCTTGTCCAGACCGGCTGACATACCTAGCGGATTTTTGAATTTCAAACCTAGCAATTCCTGCTCTAACCGCGGATTTTTGTAATTCCATACCCGCAAGATATTTTCACCGCGCATTTGATGCAGTAATCGCGCCGTTTTGATCATATTTTCGTGCGCTTTATCTGGATGTTGTCGAAAAAGCAACGGTTTAGCAAGTTTCTGGTAACCGCTACGCGAAACTTGGCGCACCACTCGCTTCATCACAATTCCTCGCGATTACCTAGATACGGCCGCAGTACCTCTGGTACGCGCAGTTTACCGTCATCGGTCTGGTAATTCTCGATGATTGCTACTAGCGAGCGCGCCAAGCTCACCGCTGTACCGTTAAGCGTGTGAAGTACCTGCAGCGAGCCGTCGCTGCGGCGCACGCGAATATTGAGATTACGCGCCTGAAAATCAGTACAATTCGAGCAGCTAGTCAACTCGCGATACTGGTTATCGACTGGCGACCAGTACTCGATATCATATTTTTTGGCTGCTGGCGCACCGAGGTCGCCAGCCGCGATATTCACCACATGGTACGGCACGCCTAAGTTTTGCCAAATTTCTTCCTCGATCGACAAGATTTTTTCGTGCATTTGGACTGATTGTTCTGGCGTACAAAAGATGTACATTTCCAGCTTATTGAACTGGTGCACGCGGAACAGTCCGCGACTAAACTTGCCAGCCGCACCCGCTTCTTTACGGTAGCAAGGGCTATAGCCAGCATAGAGCAGCGGCAGATTTTTCTCGTCGATGATCTCGTCAGCATGAAAGCCAGTCAGCGACGCCTCGGCCGTGCCAATCAGCATGACGTCTTCGCCGTCGATGAAATACTCATTACTTTCCTTGTCGCTCTTCGGAGCAAAACCGGAACCGCGCGCCACTCGGCCCGACACCATATGCGGCACTGTCATCGGCATAAATCGTTTAGAAATCAACAGGTTCAGCGCATACTGATAGATCGCGTTCTCTAGCAGCATCAAATCACCCTTGATGTAGTAGAATTTCGTACCGGCTACCTTGGCACCGCGCTCAAAATCAAGCCAACCGCGGCCAGTTGCAAAATCTAAATGATCCTCGGCAGATTGGCGCTTATCACCCCACTCTTTAATTTCCACGCTATCCGACTCACCGCCAAGCGGCACGTCATCAAGCGTTATATTAGGCACCGCGTCCATCTGCGCTTGAAAATCTGCTTCGATATCGCGCAAATCGCTCTCTAGTTTCGCTAGCTCTTCTTTCAAGGCCCTGCCCTGCTCAATCAGCTCTGGCGCTGGTTTACCGCCCTTCATCTGGCCAGCGATTTCGTTCCGCCGCGTTCGCAGTTCATCGACCTGCTGCTGCAATTGCCGTCGCTGCTCATCAGTGTCTAGCAAACGAGCAATCGATACGTCATTGTAGCCTTTATTTTTTGCCGATTCCTGCACGCGATCGGCATGTTCTCGAATATAGCGAATATCTAGCATAATGTTAGTATATCATCTCGTGGTACCGTACGCCACACAGACCGCCCAACGTGTCCGCAAAGAACTATTTTTTATAAGTTATTCTGTTCGCAGCGCCTCAATCGGGTCAAGTTTCGCCGCCTTGCGGCTCGGCAACCAACCAGCGACGATCGCCACCAGCATCAGCGCCAACACTACAACGGCGGCGTTTATCGGCTGGAAAATCAGCAAACTATATTTGCCCAGACCCAACGCATTAGAAATTGCCGGATTAGCCAGCGTACCAGCTCCCCAGGCACTCAGCACGCCAAGCATACCGCCCAAGAAACCGACCCATGCCGCCTCGTAACGGAACAACCGGGCAATGTCGCGTTTCGACGCGCCCAGAGCCTTCATCAAACCAATCTGCTGCGTCCGCTCGAGCACCGAAATATACATAGTGTTAATAATCCCGAATACACTCACCACCAAAGCCAAAATACCAAAACCCATCACAATAGTTTGCAAAATATTTATGAAAGTGAAAATCATACTCTGTACATCTTTCGAAGTCATCGACGAATAGCCAGCATCCTTCAAACTGTCGCGAACTTCCTCGGGAGTTTTACCACCCGTGGCTGTCGCATTGGCAGAAATATACTTTTGATAAGCATCAGTTCCGGCAGTACTAAAGTCCGTTAATTCCTTAGCATCGCTCGAATCGATATACAGATTTGGCCGGCTAGCCATCTGGTCTGGCGATTTCTTGACAACCGCTACAATTTTGAATTGCTTATTTAGCGTCTTACCGCCAAGAAGCTCTTTGACGCCCTCTTCGCCCTTCTCAATATACACCTTTTGAATTGTCTCAGTATCAGCCTGTTGCGGCTGCTGGCTAACTGTAATTGTTAACATCGAACCAACCATTTCTGACGCCGTTTTGCCCAGTTTCTCAGTGTAGCTCTCTGGTATAATTGCCTCGCCTGGCGTCAGCTTTGTTCCCGACTTAATCTCGCGTCCAGCCGCAGGCTCCAACTGCAAAGTATTATCGCGCATCATAACTTGGGCCACGTATTTCTTATCGCTCTTCACGCTAAAAGCTACATACTTTGGTTGCAGCTGATAGTTCGGCTCAACATTTTTAAGATCTTTGCGCTGGCGCAATTTTTCAATATCACTCTGAGTAAGCGTGTCATACTCTTGGCCATAATACGACGCCGCATTAGGATTATATTCAGTTAATTCGCTTCTACCGCCTACCGCTGATCCAGCAGTAGTAACCCGCTTGTCCTTAGAAATAATTAGGCCGTTCGGATCAATATTACTGCTGATTATCCGATCAACGTACTGCCTAGCACCCTCACTAACCATCAGGCTAGCCATAATCGCGAAGCCGCCGACAGCAATAGCTACACTTGTTAAGATTGTCCGCATTTTGGCGCGGCGCAAATTACGGCCGGCTCTAGTAACGATATCAGTAGTTTTCATTATTTTTCCTCCTCTGTAAGCTTGCTAGTCGACTTATTTTTAGCAGCGAGTTTCTCTACTTTATTGCTACGAGTTCTAGCAGCCGATTTCTCGGTAGCAGAATCCGATTCAATTTTGCCGTCTTTGATATGAATCACCCGCTGGCATTTTTGCGCTAAATCTTCATCGTGGGTCACGATAATTAGCGTAGCGTTGTTTTCTTTACAATAATTAAACAACAAATCCTCAATCACTTTTGAAGTTGCCGAGTCAAGATTACCAGTCGGCTCATCAGCAAATAAGATTTGCGGCCGGCCGACAATCGCCCGAGCAATCGCCAAACGCTGTTTTTGCCCGCCTGAAAGGTCTTTGGCGCGCGACTTAACCTTATCACCCAAATCAACCGCCTCTAGAGCTTCGATAATCCGTTTCCTGCGGCCGATTCTTGCCACGCCCGCCGTCTCTAACGCCAAACTGACATTATCATAACAGCTCTCGCCGCCCTCAACGAAGAAACTCTGGAAGATAAAACCCATCTTCTGCGCCCGAAACCTATCGGTAGCCCGCGGCTTCAGCCGCAAAATGTCTTCGTCGTCAATTAGCACCTTGCCCTTTTGCGGCTTGTCTAACCCAGAAATCGCATGCATCAGTGTCGATTTACCGCTGCCAGATTTACCCAGAATTGCTACGCTCGATCCCTTCTCAATATCCAAACTAACACCATCCAGCGCCTTAAAAGCATTCTTCTTTTTACCGTATATTTTAGTAATGTTTTTGACTTCTATCATTCAGCTTTCCTCCTTATATCGCTGTTATTGCGCCAGTCGTTAGCAATAATATAATTATCAGCCCCAAACCGATGCGGTACCGGATAAACAACGAAAAGTCATTACCGGCGACAAATTTCAACAGCCAAGCAATCGACCAATAGCCAACCGCAAAAGCCACCGCTGTCGCCAAAATTGTTGGCGCCCAGCCGACGCCGCCGCCAATGTATTTGTAAGCAGTCATCGCCTCTAGCAAACCTGCCGCCACCAAGGCTGGAATACCCAGGAAGAAGCTTAATTTCGTCACCGTTACCCGATCAAAACCGCGGAATAGCCCCACCGAAATCGTCGCCCCTGAACGCGACACGCCTGGAATCAGCGCTAAGCACTGCCCCAAACCAATCGCCAGTGTATCCCGCCAAGTTGTCTGCCGCTCGCCGCGCCGCACAGCGCTGCATTTGTCGGCTAGCCACATCACCAGGCTCCAGCCAATCAACGCAAAGGCCACAAACCATAAACTGCGCAGCACTGTCTCGACCTCATTCTTGAGAGCATAACCGATAGCCGCAATCGGCAGCGATCCAATAATAATCGCCCAGCCGTATTTGTAGTCAAACTGCCGCCGCGCCCGTTTCCACCACAAACCGCGCCACCAAGCACTCAACACCCGCCAAATATCATCTCGGAAATAAATTATCGCTGCAGCGATAGCGCCAATTTGAATAATAGCCGTAAAAGCCGTCAAACTCGGGTCGTTGATCCGCATACCCATCAACTTCTCGACAATCGTCAAATGCCCGGTCGACGACACTGGCAAAAACTCCGTTACTCCCTCGACAATACCCAATATGATAGCCTGCCACCATTCCATAATATTTAATAGTATAGCACCTGCAGCCGCCTCGGCAAAAATCTCAGCTATTTTTGCCTATTTTACGCTAAAAATATTGACATAAGCGTGATTTTTTGCTATAAGTTGTATAGAAAGTCAGACAAAAATAAAAAGGAATAACAAAATGCCCGCGAGACCATTCGAGAGAACTGGAAGTCCACCACCGCCAGTAGGAGAACAAAGTAAGGATTTTACATTAGATAACGGATCTGTCGTACATACTGATGAGAATGGTATACCAGATTACATAGAAGTGCCGCCTGAAGGCGATGAGACAACCCCTGAATCTGGTCAAGAAAGCGGTGCCGAATACGGAGACGTCGAACCCGGCCAAGAAAGCGCTGAAGACGCCGCCGAGGTACAGGCTAACGAGACACTGCGCACTGACGCTGAAATTCTAGGCAATCGCTACCCAGTTAGTCAAATGATAAAAGGCGCTGGTAATACACTACAATGGGGCAAGGAAAGAGCTGCAGCAGCTTGGAATAATGCCATGGAGCAGCCAGGCCTCTTGATGGATAAGTTTATGCATGGCCTAGCCCAAAGCTCGTATGACCGGCGCAAGGCAAAGCTTGACGAGGTTGCTCATCTCAGCGACAATCACCCGCTTAAAAAATTCCGTATGAGGAAGCTTCAAAAAGCTGAGGCTCGCCTAAACAAACGCAAAGCAAATCTCGAAATACGACAGAATCGGATGACTGGGCGCGTAGAAGCCGTCAAAAACGCCTATGAAGCACGCCGCGAAGCTACTATCGCCGAATTATCGGAACGTGCAGACAAAGCCCGCGCCCGCAAAGCTCTTCGTGAAGAAATGCGTAGTAAACGTAAAGAACAAAATGAAAATGTTGATGTTGGTTGGTTTGAGGCTTGGGTAGTAGCCAAAAAACACGTCGACTCTATGCCGAAATATCAACGCCGCCGCATCGCTAGCGCCGTCATGAATGCTGCCGAAGCTAGCAAAAACTCACAAGAGGCCAGCTGGCAAGCGCGATACGCCGAGCGAGCTTCTGCTGACGCACAAAATCGAGTTGAATCAATTGGCGGACAGCTTCAGCAGACCAGAACCGAGCTAAATAGTATGCGCCAGCAAGCTGGAGAAATCGCCAACATGGAGTCAGACCTGGTTTCGGTCAGAGAGAATGCGGCTAAGCTTCAAGAAAAAGCCGACTCGCTATCCGATGATAGCGCCAACAAATTTGCAGCAATGTACGAAGCCGTCAAGGCTCAGCAACAACAAGAAAATATGGAGAAAGCAATCGCCGACTACAATAAGCGTCTAGCTGAGCTGCAGCGACAGGAGACGCAACTTGTGCAGTCGCTGATTCAAGCTCAAAAAGACGTCGAAAATACCGGTAAAGCCCTTGAAGCCAGCGCGCAAAACGAGATTGCTGCAAAGAAGAAAGCCAAAGCAACCCAGCAAGCTAGAGACCGTAGCGTCGAAAATACCTTTGTCTAAGTTAAAACAGAAAAAGAAAGGATAACATCATGCCAATTTTAAGCCGTAGTCTCCTCGCAGATTTAGGAATCAATCTATCAGACGAAGATTTCCAATCGCTTGCCGACCATTTTGAATCGACACTAGAAGAACGCGTCATCAACGAAATCGTCCTCGAGCTATCACCAGAGCAAGCCGAAGAACTATCACACATGCAAGAAGCCAGTGACGACCAAATCGTCGATTGGGTACGCGCCAATGTACCAGACTTTGCAGACATTGTGTCTGATGAAATCGATATCTTGCTCGGCGAGCTAGCTGAGGATAGCGAGAAAATGGCCGCCTAAGCCAAGATACCTATAGTATTGACAACTCAATAGCTACAACTTCACCTCTGGATAAATTGCCCGCGTCGTCTCGTCAATCTCGCTTCTTAGCTGTGGGAACGGCACGCCCTCGCGGGCAGTTACGCCTTCAAAAATCCAAAATACCCGTTCAGAATAACCCCAGCCGCAAGCTGGCGGCATACCGTATTCCAACATTTCCACGAAGTCAATATCCAGCATCATCGCCTCGTCATCGCCTGCATCGCGCATCTGTTGCTGCTCAACAAAGCGATTCAACTGATCAATCGGGTCATTCAGCTCGGAAAAACCATTGCCCAGCTCTGACCCGGCAATAATTGGCTGGAAACGCTCCACCGTCTGCGGATTGTCGGGGTTGGACTTGGACAGCGGGCTGATGAACTTCGGTGTATTCACCAACCACACCGGCCCCGCCACATCTTTACGGATATTCTTCCACAATTTATCAATACTGCGCGGAATGGAATCGGTCTTCTCCACTTCCAAGCCATGTTCTTTCAGCTTGGCAGCTACCTCTTCAATCGTTGTATTATACACATCAATTCCATAGTGCTTGCGAATAACTTCAGCATAATCCCAAACTTCCCACTCGCCGCTCATATCCACCGTGAACTGGCCCAGCTGGAACTGCAGCGTACCAAACGTTTCCTGCAATACATATTTATACATATCTTCCATGAAGCGCATACCAGCTCGCCAATCCCAGTATGCGGCGTACCACTCCATAGCGACGTGTTCTGGCAAATGCTCGTCAGAATAATTCTCATTGCGAAAACGCGGCCCGAGGTCGTAGACCTTCTCGAACCCAGCACCAACCAATCGCTTCAGCGGCAACTCGTGAGAAATACGCAGGTAAAACTGCTGGTCGTCCAGCGCGTCCATATGCGTCACAAATGGGTTAGCATCAGCACCACCGGTGGTATGCTCCAATACCGGCACATTCACCTCAGTAAAGCCGTGCTGGTTCAGATAATCACGCGTCGCCTGCCAAAACTTGCTGCGGCGAACAAACCGCTGGCGCACTTCTGGATTGACGTTCATGTCAACGTAACGGCGGCGGAAACGCTCTTCTTTATTCTCGAGCTTTTCGGGCATCGGCCGTAGCGACTTAGTTAGCAACCTTAGCTCATGCACGCCAACCGACTTCTCGCCAGTCTGCGTCGTCGTCATCACTCCGCGCGCCTCGGCAAAATCGCCCGTATCAAGAAGCTTCAGTTGTTTCATACCCAATACGCCGCGGCTAGCGTCCAATTCTGCCACGTCATCGCGCTGCAAATATAGCTGCACCTCACCAGACTGATCGCGCAGTTTGATGAACGCCAGCTTACCAAAACTGCGGATTGAAGTGATGCGACCTGCCACAACCACTTCCCGGCCCGCCAGCTCATCATAATGCGCTAAAACCTCGCCGCAGCCATGCGTCCGCTCCGACCGCGCCGGATACGGATCAACACCCAATTCACGCAGGGTTTCTAATTTTCGCAAACGTTCATTTCGATAATCTTGCAGTGTAGCCATAATTATTTATTATAGCACACCCCTGTTAGTAGCTACGAAATTGCTTTGATTGCGTAGATAGTCTCGCCTTTGGGCGTGTTAATAGCGGCGGTATCACCCACTACCTTATCAATTAGCGCCACACCCAGCGGCGACTCATCGCTAATTTTGCCATTTAGCGGATCAGCTTCAACCGGGCCAACAACCGTATATTCAAATATTTTACCGCCAGATTCAAGCGTCACTCGGCTGCCCAAACTAACTTTGTGAGTGGTGCCGCCCTTGATATCCTCGGCGTTCTGCAAAATATCCTCAATCTCGGCAATACGCGTCTCGACTAGGCCTTGCTCTTCACGCGCCTGATCATACTCGGCATTCTCGCTCAGATCGCCATAACCGCGTGCTTCAGCGATTTTCTCGGCAATCTCGCCGCGGCGACCCTTCAAGGCAGCTAGCTCTTCTTCAAGCTCTTTTCTTCCATCCTCGGTGATCTGATATGCTTTTTTCATGAGTTTTACTCCTTTCGTTATACCGCCCGAAACTTCCTCTGTCTAGAGAAACCCCAGCCCTCCAATACAAAATACTCAGATTAGTTCAGTGTAGCAAGCAACTCATCTGCCGTCAAGAGTCGTTGTTCGCCAGTCTGGCGCGTTGATACTTCCCATTTACCATCATCAAGCAAGCGATCGCTGACCGTCACCCGATACGGAATGCCCAGCAGTTCGGCATCAGCAAATTTAACCCCTGGACGCTCGTCGCGATCGTCATAGATAGTTTCGATTCCGGCAGATTGCAGCTTCTGATAGAGTTCGTCAGCTGCAGAGCGCGACTGGCTGCCAATTTGTACCAGATACACTTTAGCGGGTGCAATATTTTCCGGCCAAACCAACCCCTTATCATCAGCAAATTTCTCAACAATCACGCCCATCACCCGGGTGATACCGATACCGTAGCTGCCCATATAAGCGTACTGCTCTACACCCTCAGCGTCAGTAAAGACCAAGCGCATTTCCTCGGACTTTTGCCTACCGAAGTTAAAGATGTTGCCAACCTCGGCAGTTTTGACCCGTTCTAGCTCGCTGCGGTCAATACCCAGCTCCTTGACGGCGTCATCCAAAACTTCCTCGTTCACGGCAATATTTTTGCCGCGATGCAGATAAATATAATCCTCGCCAGCGTCACAAATCGTCTGAAATTCGTGGCTAAATTTAGTGAAAGCTCCGCCCGAGGCAAACGTTACGTATGTTTCATCACCGATACCAAAGCGGTCGTAGCAGCGTTTGTAAGCCTCGATCGCGGCGTTGTAATAGTTATCCAAGTCTTCTTTGCTGGCATGCACCGAGTACATATCTTTCATAACGAACTCGCGGCCGCGCATGATACCGCTTTTGGCGCGCAGTTCGTTGCGCAGCTTGTTCTGGAACTGGTAAACGCTAATCGGCAAATCCTTATAGCTCTTTAGATAATTACGCAGCAAATCAACGATCGGCTCTTCGTGCGTCCAGCCGAAACCAACCTCAGTGCCGTCTTGCAGATGAGACTTGAACCACACATCGACCAACTCGTCGCTCCAGCGGCCAGTCTCTTGCCATGTTTCTTTGCGCTGCAGTGTGCTCATGACTAGCTCTTGACTGTCAATTTTATTCATCTCTTCGCGGACAATTTGCTTAATATTCTCAACCACTTTTAATCCCAGTGGCAAGTATGAATAAACACCTGCCATCGTTTTATGCACGTAGCCAGCGCGAATCAGCAGCTGGGCATTACGCGCCACCTCGTCAGCTGGCGCCTGCTTGATAGTTCGAGTAAAATTCTTACTTAGTCTCATAATATCCTCATTTTACCGTGAATCACGCATATCAACAAATTACCAAAACGCCGCCGCAACATAAACCGCATAAAAAGCCACGCTATTCTTGATTGCGTGCAGCAAAAAGCCAGACCAAATCGATCCAGTATATTCGCGCAACGTACAAAGCACCAAACTCAGCGCAAACGTATCAATACCAACGTTCCACTGCCCGTGCGCTACCCCAAAAAGCAAACTGACAAAAAACACGCCAGCTGCTGCTGGCAGCTTCGCCGAACGCAGCTTGCCATACAGTATACCGCGAAAAATCACCTCCTCGCATAATGGCACCACTATCACCAGCACCACAAAAGCTATCGCTAGATCTAACGAAAACAGCCTGTCTGACACCCCAACATCCTGAGCTTGGTTTGGGTTAAACCCTGGTATAATGGCTTGCGCAACAAATGATAAGCTCACTGTCAAAGCAATGTAAGCTACCGCGCCAACGATTGCCATACCGATATCGCGCCACTCAATCAACCGCTGCACGCCAGCCTGTTTGGCTGATATCGATTGTTTAATACGCCAAGCCACCGCGCCAATAGCAATAATCGTCAAGACATGAACAAAACATTGCAAAATTAGATTAACCACTGATACATTAGCTTGCGCCAACCAACCCGTCCGCCATAGCAATCGCCCAACGCCAGCTACCGCATAAGCAGCCGCTACCATCGATACTGCCACCAGCAGCGTCCAGCCAATCCATGACAGTACCTGCCGTCGAGAAAAACGAAGCTTCTTTAAATTACCCACCCGCCAGCGTTTCATTTAAATAGCTTCCCGACGTCAGAAATCGTTACTAGTATTATCAGTGTTATCAAAATCAAGAATCCGGTACCGTGAATTTTCTCCTCGGTATCTTTGCGGAGCGGTTTCTTTATTAAGCGGAACAAAGCCGTCACAAACCACCGCCCGCCATCAAGCGCTGGAATCGGTAATATATTCATCACTGCCAGCGACAAAGCGATTAACCCAGCAATCATCAAGACATAGCGGCCGCCAGCCTCGCCAGCCGCCGGAAACAACATGCCAAATATCGTCACTGGACCGCCAACACTATTGCCAACTGTTGCTAATTTTTGATTAGCCTGCTGCTGCGCCTGATCGTTCGGCATGATTTTCATAGCCAGTCCCGTCAAACCGTCATAGACAACTTGCCCAAGCCCTTGAATAGTTATCCCGGTCAATTGAGTAGTTAGCCCTACGCCGACAATTGGCGCCGACCAAGTCGAGCGCATCAAGACCTCTTGAGATAAACTGGCGCCCAGATAACCGCGCTTGTCATCATTGCTAGACCGCAATGCTACAGGCAACACTGCCTCTCGGCCATTTCGCGAGTAGCGAATCTTGACTGTCTTACCTTTATCGCGAGCTAATCTCTTAGTCAGCTCATCTGGAGTTTTGATCTTATCGCCGTCAACCGACAGAATATCGTCGCCAGTTTTTAATCCGCTTTTTTGCGCTGGCAAGTCGTTCTCGACACCAGCTATCTTGACTTCTTTGCCTGAAGTTGTCGTGTCGCTAGCCACGGTGAATTGATTAGCGACAAGCGGCGGCATACCCCACCACGCCAAAATCGTAAATATCAACACCGCACTCAGCCAGTTCACTGCTACGCCAGCCAGCAAGATTTGTGTTTTTTGCCAAAATGTCGCTGCGCCGTAGTCGCCAGGCTGCTTATCATCGTCGTGCTCGCCTTGTAACTTAACGAAACCGCCTAGCGGCAGCCAGTTAATACTGTAATCAACATTTTTGCCCAAAAAGCTTTTCTTGACCTTCTTCTTATAAGCTGCCGGCGGGAAGCCAATACCAAATTCCTCAACACGCACGCCGTAACGCCGCGCCACCAAAGCATGACCCAACTCGTGCGTCACCACTAAAATAGTCAACACAATTATACCGACAATGATACCAAAAACTAAACTCATTTCACCCTCCAAACCGCCGCGAACGTTTCGCGTACTCATTTAGTATAGCGGTTATGTCGCGTTTTGTCATATCTGGCCACGATTTTTTAACAAAAATTAGCTCGCTATAAGCACTGCGCCACAGCATAAAATTGCTTAGCCGCTGTTCGCCGCTGGTGCGCACTATCAAGTCGCATGGCGGCACATCTGGCGTATACAAAAATTGCTCAAAGATTTGCGCTGTTACTTTTTTATGTGTTGAAAGCGTTTTGCGCAAGGTGTTGACTGCATCTATAATTTCCTGGTGCCCACCATAGTTAAACGACAAAATCGCCGTGCCGTGCGTCAAATCTTTGGTGACCGCTTCGGCCTCGTCAATCGCTTTTTTGACCCGGCGGCTGAGGCGCACGCGCGTTCCTGCTACTCTTAACCGTATACCGTGTTCAACGAAAATATGCAAATCACGCGTCAACATTTGCACCACCAAATCCATCAGATGCTTAATCTCCGGGCCGCTACGATGCCAGTTCTCGGTACTAAAAATATACGCGCTGACATACGGTACGCCGCGATCAATCGTGTCAATGATAATTTCACGCAACTTTTCATAACCAGCACTATGCCCTTCTTGCGCTGATAGGCCCTGAGCTTTTGCCCAGCGGCGATTGCCGTCGACAATGAAGCCGACGTGTACTGGCAATACTTTCTCGCTCATTAGATGGTTAGAATATCCTTTTCTTTGTCCTTGAAAGCGACCTCTAGCTTGTCTTGGAATTCATTCATCAAGCGATCAAATTCTTTTTCGATCATTTTGAGATCGTCCTCGCTCAACTCTTTAGCTTCCTTCATTTTTTTGGCGTCCTTGATGCCGTCTTGGCGAATGTTGCGCAAAGCGATTCGCGCTTCTTCTAATTTTTCTGACGCTTGACGAACCAGCTGCCTGCGGCGCTCCTCAGTCAAGGCTGGCACTGGTACGCGCACCACCCGGCCGTCATCGCTCGGATTAAAACCAAGGCCCTGATCATTGCGAATCGCCGCCGCGATATTTTGTAAATTACTCGGGTCAAAAGGTGTCACGAGCAACATTTGCGCCTCGGGAGCTGTCACGTTGGCCACTTGATTGAGCGGCATATTAGCACCGTAAGCTTCAACCATCACGCCCGCTAGCATACCTGGGTGCGCCCGGCCAGTGCGAATCTTGCGCAGCTCCTCGCCAAAGTGTTCAAATGCACCTGTCATTTTTGCTTCATATTCATCTGTACTAAACATATATTCTCCTTTACTTTATTGTACCATTAAACGCTAATTTATCTGCGCCACTCCTAGCAAACTAGCCCGCCGGTCAAATCCCCGGCGCAAACGATACGCCTGGCGAAAATCCGGCGAGCCGTCGACTTCTTGATAGGCATTTTCATCGAAAATCAACCACACATCTAGCGGATAGTGCGGCCGTTCGGCTACCCGTGGCATCACTGTATGATACAAACGAAAAAACGCATCAGTCGTGTGATATGGCATATACGGCACGAATGCTCGCCCCAAAACTTCTGGCTCGCTACCATCTTGGTTTAGCGACAAGCCGCCAGTCTCGCGAATCCGTTTAATAAACGCCGCCCGCCCTGTCTCGTTGGTAAATTTGCGCGATTGCAGCCCGCAAACGATAATTTCTTGGTACATGAAACGATGCAAAAACACTACATCCACATAGCGCGAAATCTCGTAAGTCTTGGTGCGATTCGGCCCCATGCCAACGAAAGGATTGTCGGCAAAATCATATCTATAAGCTGGAATATCAATATGAATAATTCCGCCCGTATCTTTGCTTAGCTGGTCTCGCAAAGCAATCAGCTGATCGTCAAGATCCTTGCTATCAATCCGCTCGTGGTCTTGAAAAACCTCGCTTTCTGGCCGCAAATCAATATCATCTAGCTCGCTCGCACGCTCGCGCTCGCCGCCGCTTGGCTTTTCGCGGTTGCTATAAAAGTCAAAACTACCGGATTCAAAATTGCGCATCTACATTCCGCCATTGATTGCTCATGCTTTTATCATACCAAAATAACCGCCATATTTCAGCGGTTATATTGGTTGTATAAGACTTAGGCTTATTCGCCGCCAAGCTCGATACGCTTGAATTGGCTAACGCGCACATTCTCGCCGCGCAGTGCTACTTGCTCTTTGATCAGCTCGCCGACGGTTTTGCTGTCATCAAGTACGAAAGCCTGCTCGGACAGGACTTGTTCGGCAAAATATTTTTTGAGTTGCCCTTCGACAATTTGCTCGCGCATATTCTCTGGCTTATCTTGCAAACTGTCACTTGCCAAAAACTCCTGCTTTTTCGCTTCGTAAACGTCGCTCGGAATATCCTCGACCGTTGCATATTTTGGTGCCATCGCTGCGATCTGCATAGCAATTTGGTGCGCAAACTCCTTGAATTCTGGCAAGCGTGCCACGAAATCAGTTTCGCAGTTAACCTCGACAACCACGCCGATACGGCCCGAATGCACGTAGCTCTCGATCAGACCTTCGCGCGTCTCGCGGTCGCCTTTTTTCTCGGCCTTGGTCAAGCCTTTCTTACGCAGTGCCTCGAGAGCTTTATCAAAGTCACCCTCGGCTTCAACTAGCGCTTTTTTGGCATCGGTCAGGCCAATGCCGCTTAATTCTTTCAGCTTTTTAATGTCTTCAATTGATACGCCCATCCTATTTCTCCTCTTTTTTAGTCTTGCCTTCGTTCACCGCTGCTACAAAGTAGTCTAGCAACAATTGCAAACCTTTAATCGCGTCGTCGTTGCCTGGGATTGGATATTCAACTTTGCTCGGGTCGGCATTAGTATCAGCGATTGCCACCACTGGGATACCGAGATTTTCTGCTTCAGCGATTGCATTTTTATCAACCAGCATATCGAGCACGATTAAAGCGCCAGGCTTGCCATTCAATTCTTTGATACCGCCGTATTTGAAGTTCAAACTATCGATTTCTTCTTGGTAGCGCTGAACTTCTAGCTTATTGTAGCGCTTCTCGAGATCGCCGTTGTCCATGCGGCGCTCGAGGTCGCGCAGTTTCTTGATTTGTGCATTGGTAGTGGTGACATTGGTTAGCATACCGCCGATCCAGCGATTCACCACAAACGGCTGGCCAGCCGACTCGGCAGCCGCTTTAACGATATCTTTGGCCTGCTTTTTGGTGCCAACAAACAAAACTTTTTTGCCGCTCGCTACCGTCTTGGTAATAAACGGTAAAGCTTTGTCTAGCGCCTCAACTGTCTTCGCTAAATCAATAATATGGCTATCCTGGCGTTTTGAGTGAATATACGGCGCCATCTTCGGGTGCCAGCGGCTAGTTTTGTGCCCAAAATGAACACCAGCTTCAAACAAAGCTTTCATGTCTACTTCTACAGACATCAGGTTACTCCTTTTCCTCGCCCGCCGCTTTTGGAGCTGCAACGAGCTGTGTCGTTAAAATTACTTCAAACGTAGTGTAGCATTATTAGCTATTTTTTTCAACAGCGAAAGGATTTCTCGACGGCCTATTTACACCAGATGCCTGCGCCAGAGATCCTGCTAGTTGCTCTAGAGAATCACAACTAGAACAATCGGCAGATTGGTCAGGATTAATTTCAGAAGAAAACAATAAATAGATCTCCCTCTTGTCATCGTCATCTTTGCTACCGATTAGTTCACCTACGACAGAAACACGATTTCCTCTAGTAACGATCAGCCACCCTTTTCTATCACCGCCCTCTTCGCGGACAACACTAACCATGCGGTGATTCGCTCCATCGCCATCATCGCCTTCTTCTACATTAGTTCTTATAACTAAACCTGTTTCTTCATTTTCAAAAAATGATTCACCAGGCTGCAGACTAGCAACATAGCCTTTTATCTCTTTTATTATTTCTCTGATCAATTCTGGATCGCACTTATCGGCATCTGGTGATAAGCCAAGAAACATTTCTGTCATGTCTCGCCTCCTAATGTCATATTAACATTTTTTCTTGACACTAGCGAACCCGCCACGCTAGTTACTAAGGTATTCTTCGTTCTCTTCCAAAATACCTTCTCTAGCCAGCTAGCAATTCTATTATAACCAGGAATTTTCATTTCAATAAGTAAGTCCTCTATAGCGCGGTTCAAAGGTACCTTTGACCTCAAATTAGCCTCCCCGTCTTGTACGTCTATATACGCATCTTCTGGCGGAGCATGTACGGCTAAACCTTTGTCCAAACAAGAGAGGCATTCCGCCAGGCTTGCTTCTCCGCCAAAACGACGAGCGCCAGAACACGACATCAGATTGATATTTCGCAAACCATCATCGCCTGCTTTTATCATATTGATGAGCAAAGTAATAGGGTTCTGCCTTAATACACTGGTATCTCTTGGCAGAGTATAACCAGAGGCTAATAACAATCCATTAGCACTGCCATGGCCAGCGATAGTCAACCGGTCGATGGTATCAATGCCCATATTCTGCAACGTCGTAACTCTATCCTGAGTATCGTTAGCAGAACCTACTTCGATGGGTATAATATCCGAAGACTCTGTACGTCTGAAATTTTTAAAGGCGCCATTATGATCGCCCGATTTGCCAATTAGAACAACCGACCACGACTTTTCTTCACCCTTACCATTCACCAAATCAACCATGCTATCTAACGTTTGCAACGACCAGCGAGAAAAAATTGCTATCCCAAGTTTATCATGCAGTTTAAGCACATTATCGCGGCCCAAATGCTCCATAGCTCTTATATACTCCATATAATCTGTTTGACCTTCTTCCGTCATATAGGCCTCCCCTATATTAATCGTCCCATATTGTCCTATATATTCACCGTATTCATCTATGACAGATTTAGCCGATTCGTCATCGCCAAGCAGTACTCTATTACACATTTCATACCGCCATATCATCCGTTCGTAATCGCTATTTTCAAAATCAATATTTTTCTTATCTACGATACGACCGCCGCTATCATGAAACTCCTCTCTAGCAGCCTGGGCGCAACGATACACTGTACCATTACCCGATTCAAGCATCCATTTTACATACTCGCTACAGACATCCGGATACTCAAGCAAATCGTCTGGCCAATCGACTAATGGTACGTCAGCAATTTTTTCAACTAGCTTAATACCTTTACTTATAGCGGAACGCTCTTCTCGCGACCGCTCGTCTCTAGCTAGGCAGACATTCCTAATGGTTCTATCGAGATATCCTTTATATTTTACCTTCAATTCTGCCAGGTCGCCTTTGCGCATTTCATCTATATCATCGCACAACCTTCTGAAGAAGTCGCGACGTCTACTATACTCGTCGTCCTCAGTGCTTACAGCTTCTATTTCTGGCGGCGTTTGTGCAGGGTAATATTCAGGTGTTTTGTCATTTGTCATTTTTGTTTCTGTTACGTATCCATCGTAATTATACACTATTTTTGCTAATATTCGCCTTTTTTGTTATGCTTAACATCATGAAAGAACGTTTTCGCAAGATTTCGTCGCGCGCTTCGACGCTGGCAGGGTCGGCTGGCGTGTTTATCCTAGCAGCCGCTTCAATAGCTGTTTGGTTTATCACCGGGCCGATTTTTAACTTCTCTGACACCTGGCAGTTAGTTATCAACACTGGTACGACGATTGTCACTTTTTTGATGGTGTTCTTGATTCAAAATACTCAAAACCGCGATAGTCGCGCTATTCAGCTTAAGCTTGATGAACTAATCCGCTCCACCAAGGGCGCCCGCATGCGCTACGTTGGATTAGAAGACTTCAGCGACGAAGATTTAGCGGACATCGAGGAAGAAATTCGCGCTATTACCCAGCTGCCAGCTTCGCAGCGCGCGCTACGTAAACTTCACGACAAAATCAGCAGCGAAAAGGAACGCCGTAGCAACGAAAAGCGCCGCAAAACTCATTTTTGACAGACAGATAGATTTTTGTTAAAATACTACAGTTATGAAAAGCAGTATTCACCCACAGGACTATCGCCTGGTCGTATTTAGCGACGAACAAGCAGGCTTCGCGTTCTTGACTCGCTCAACAGCGCAATCTACCGAAACAATCAAGTGGAAAGACGGTCAAACTTACCCGTTGGTCAAAGTCCACATTTCGAGTAAATCACATCCATTCTTCACTGGCGAAGAAAAGATCATCGACACCGAAGGCCGCGTCGACCGCTTCAAGGCCCGCCAAGCCGCCGCGAAGGCCCGTCGCGAAGCTCTCGTCAACAAAGCAAAAAAGGCTAACGCCGCTGCTGCCGCCAAGGCTCAGCAAGCTGCCGATGACAAAACCAGCGACAACAACGCTAAGCCAGCCAAAACCTCCAAAAAAGCTAAGAAACAGGTCAACGAGAAAAACTAGACGCCATCAATCGCATAATAAAACATCGCTGCTATCTGTCAGCGATGTTTTATTTTTCTTGCCTAATCCACAAAAACACCTTTACATCTGACCTATCTGCCACCCTTAACCCTAATATGTACCCCACCAACATCTAAAACTTGCCACGAATCTAGCGGCGGTATTATACCTTAAAACTCTTATTCCGCCAATATATGCTATAATTTTATAAGTTATGGCAAAGATTTCTCTCGATTTAGACGCCTTGAAAGCCGAACGCGCTCGCCTCGGCGATTTTTTAGCAAGTCCCGACGCTTACAGCTCGCCAGATTTTACTGCCAACAACAAACGTTTCGCCGAACTAGAAACCATTATCGCTACCGCTAGCGAACGCGATACTATCGAGAAACAGCTAGCGGAGGCAAAAAGCTTAGCTCAGGGCAACGATGAATTAGCCGAACTAGCCAAAGCAGAGATTCCCGAGGACGAAGCTAAAATCACCGAACTCGACGATAAGTTATTCATATTACTAACACCCAAAGACCCAAACGACGAGAAAAATATCATCATAGAAATCCGCGCTGGCGCTGGCGGCGACGAAGCCTCATTATTTGCGGCAGAACTATACCGCATGTACTTGCGTTGGTGCGAAGCCAACGGTTATAAAACTGAACTAATTAGCGAGTCCGCTAACGATTCTGGCGGCTACAAGGAAGTTATTTTCATGGTCAAGGGCGACGCGCCATATGCCAAATTGAAATTTGAAGGCGGCGTCCACCGCGTCCAACGCGTCCCAGTCACTGAAAGCCAAGGCCGTATTCACACCAGCACTGCCACTGTCGCCGTCCTACCCGAAGCCGAAGAAACTGATGTTGAAATCAACCCGAACGACCTGCGCGTCGATATTTACCGCTCCAGCGGCCACGGCGGCCAGAGCGTCAACACCACCGACTCGGCGGTACGGATCACTCACCTGCCAACTGGCATAATGGTTACCAACCAAGACGAGAAGTCGCAAATCAAAAACCGCGAAAAAGCCATGAGCGTGCTGCGTTCGCGGCTGCTGCAGATGAAAATTGACGAAGAAAACGCCAAATTAAGCGCTGAACGGCGTTCGCTAGTCGGCACTGGCGACCGCTCTGAAAAAATCCGCACCTATAACTTCCCGCAAGATCGTATCACCGACCACCGCATTCACTACAACCGCAGCAACATCCCCGCGGCAATGAACGGAGACATCAACGATTTGATTGAACAGCTGCAAGCTTACGAACGAGAGTTAAAAGCGCAAAACGCCGACCAGTAATAATCTATCGCCCGCCTCGCCCCTGATCATATTAATTTAGTTTGACCGCTACAAACTTGCATTTTATACTATTCGTATGAATATATCGGCATGGCTTGATCACGCAATCAAACAATTACGAGAAATTGGCGTCGATTCTGCCAGGCTGGATGCAGAACTTATCTTGGCTAATACGCTGCGAAAAAATCGCACCTACCTACACGCTCACCCCGAAGACGACATCGACCCGCGGCGTGTTGATATTGCTAATGCTCGGCTGCGTCTGCGATTAGAACGCGTACCGCTTGCTTATATTTTAGGTTACCGCGATTTTTACGGCCGAAGATTTACAGTGTCGCCGCAGGTTTTAGTACCTCGTCCAGAGTCAGAAGCCATCATAGAGCTGCTAAAAGAACTTGGTGTTTCTGGCAAACTACTAGATATTGGTACTGGCAGCGGCTGCTTGGGCATCACCGCAAAATTAGAAATCCCGAAACTTAACGTAATTTTATCTGATATTAGCCAACCAGCTTTACGCGTTGCCCGTCAAAATGCTGAAAAATTTCAAGCCGACGTAGCTCTGATAAAAAGTAATTTGTTGCGCGCCATACCCGGCAAATTCGATATAATTATCGCTAATTTGCCATATGTCGACCGTTCGTGGCAGCGCTCGCCCGAGACTAATCATGAACCAGCATTAGCACTCTTCGCCAAAGACGAGGGCTTGGAGCTAATCTACCAGCTGATAGACCAGCTACCAGTACACTTAAATCCTGGCGCACTAATTTTTTTAGAAGCCGACCCGCGGCAGCACGGCGCAATAATAGCCTACGCTGGTTCGCGCCAGCTGCGGCATAAGCTAACACGCGGCTTTATTGTCGTACTGCAAGCATAATTTGCTTATTCTTGATAGGCCGCTAGCGTCGCTTTGATATTCATCGTTTTACCGCTGCGCATCACCGTCAGATCAATAGTATCGCCCGGCTGATACTGCCCGAGAACGCTTGATAAATTACCTCGCGCGCCCAATTCAATACCATCGACCTTGGTAATTATATCTTTGTCTTGAATACCAGCTTTAGCGGCCGGGCTGTTAGCGGTAACGCCAACGTCCTCGCTGCGGCCGCCAGTCACGTACGCGCCATATTTTGATGGCAAACTATAATGCTTGGCTATTTCCGGCGTGATATCCGTGTAATTGACGCCCAGATACGCTCGCTGCACGCCTTTGCCAGCCAAAACTTGCTGGATTATACCTTTTGCTGCGTTAATCGGGATCGAAAAGCCAATTCCTTCAGCATTCGAAGCTACCGCTGTATTAATACCGATAACCTGCCCGCTGTAGTTAATTAACGGCCCGCCAGAATTGCCAGAATTAATAGCCGTATCAGTTTGCAACATATCAGTCAGAGATTCCCGCGAGTTACCGCTGCTATCGCTCGCCGAGACCGCCCGGCCTTTACCAGAAATAATACCTTTAGAGACGGTGTTCTGATACTGCCCTAGCGCATTACCGATAGCAATAACGTTCTGTCCGACTCGGGCTGTCGACGAGTCACCTAGTGCTGCTGGTGTTAAATTATTAACGTCTTTGATCTTTAAGTAAGCCAAATCATTCAACGGATCGGTACCAACTAGCGATACCGCGTCGTAAGTCGACCCGTCCGAGGCCACAATCGTAACCGACTGCGCGCCTTCTACAACATGCTTATTAGTAAGAACGAAGCCGTCTTTACTGATAATAATACCTGTACCGGCCGCCTGCACCTGGCGGGAACCGCCAAATAGAGATTGCGACTTAGTATTGGTGACTATCGACACCACGCTTGGCGAAACTTTGTCAATAATATCAGAAACAGAAGCCTCCTTACTATCAGCCGCCAGATTACCGTCAACGAAAGTATTCAGAGAATTGCGGCCTCCTCGCATTAGCAGCGTACAAGTTATGCCGCCAGCCGCCAAAATAATCGCCGCAATCACGATAGAGATCGCTAGCCAAACCGTCTTCTTCTGGCAAGGTTTAGCAGCCGCAACAACCCGAGGCGGCAGCGGCTGCGAGTCTGACGATCGCGGCGTAGCATTTTCCTGCTTATTATTCATCAGAAACCTCCTCTATTCGATAATTTGATCATATCCATTATACTTACTATGCGCATATAGTCTTAAAGAATCCTTAAAAATCCGCTTAACGCCCTACAAAGCATCGCTGCCGCTCAAAACCGCAAAGATATACGCCACAACCATCGTCATTGCCGTTAATAATATCGGCATTGCAATATCAGCGAAGCGAACTTCGCCGTGTTTATGATAGCTGCGCGCTGTCCGCTCGGCCACGAAACCCATCAATACTGCAAATATAGCGAACTGCGATACCTTGATAGCAGCCAAACCCGGAATAGTATAAGCAATCATCCAATAATACGAGATCCAGCCGAGTTCAGCGCACACTGTTGCTGCTGCTATCGCGTAAAGATTAGTGCTGATTCCCTCGTAGCGGCTAGCTACATGCCGCGCTGACGCATAAGCAATCACCCAAACAACTGCTACGAAATAAAACGAATCCCATGAATAAGCTGTCAACGACAGTGTCACTAGCCCCAAGAACAGCGCAATACCAGCCTGAATAACCGCGTACGTGTATTTTGAGCGCTGCTTGATAAATAGCAGCCAGACAATATGCAACGCTGTTAGCCCCAGCTGAAGTATCATGTACCCGCCCGACAGCCAAATTAATAGCGCAAAACTAACGCCAACTATAATATCCACCAAATTAGACAAAACATTAGCCACCCAAAAACGCGGCCTTACCGACAAAATCCGCCATTTGCCAAGCGCCACCAGCAGCAAAGCAAAAATTGGCGAATTAGTTACATAAATAGTTCCAAACACCGCCAGCGCCAGCAAAATATTAAGCGATGCATAAGCCAGCGAGCTTGCCTTAGAGCTATACTTATGCTTTTTTGTTGAACTCATACCGCTTAATTATACCACCTTAGTATTGTTTCTATAACCCGCCTACTCGCCGGCATTCGGCTTGACTGCTATGATAATAACGTAGTCTACCTCTGCATTATATTTGACGCCTGGCACGCTCTGTACCGCTTCTGGGGCAGCGCCGTAAAGCGACTGCAGTTTTACAGACGTAGCTGTCTTGGCGCGCGTTGAGACTTTATATATCTTGTTGCTAGAATACGAGCCGTTTTGCGGCGCATTACCGACAGTACTAACCGTCATGCCAAGCTCAGTTAATTTATCGGCTTGTTTCTGCGCCACGCCTGATACGCCAGTAGCATTAAGTACAACAACGTTAGCATTTTCTTTAGTGATATCTGTCGCATAGAGGTTTTTCTTGACGAAAGCCCGCAGCTGACTGTAGTCATACGTTCCGGCCGTCGGCACCACCGAACTAGCGCCGCCGTACGTGCCAGTTGTCAAGATAGCCGGCTCGGCATCAATCAAACTGACGCTTTTAATATTATCGCTTTTGATGTCGTGTACTAGTTCGACCAGCGTACGCACTTCGCTCTTTTCGAAATTAGTTCGTAAATTCTTGCCAATTGCGTCGATAATACCAGAAATTTTAGTAAAGTCTGCCAGTGTGCCAGCACTTAAAGCCTTGTCGCGAATAGCAACCATAATCTTTTGCTGGTTTTTTTCGCGGTCGAAATTAGACTGTTCGAAACCGTACGTTGGCGCTCGGTCGCCGCGCGCCATCGCCAAATACAGCGCGTGCTCGGCATCTAATTCTACTTCGCCGTTCGGATAGCTAATATAGTGGCCGCGCGGACAGCGCTGAGACTTCTCGGCAGACGTCGTACCACACTTCCAATCAAAATTACTATCCATCACACCATTCGGATTGCGGCTGTCGATGGTAATCTTGATACCGCCAAGCGCCCCCACCAAATCACGCATCACACTATAATTCAGGTGAACCGAATATTGCACATCAATACCAAATATATTGCCAACAAAAGCTCTGGTTGCCGTCTGACGCTCTTCCTCAGCGCTGTCGCTCGACCAATTATCGTTGACACAGTTAAAATAAGCGTTAATCTTGCCAGAATAACCCGCTTGGCAGCTCTTGCCATATTTGACATATAAGTCTCGAGGCACGCTAATCATATAAGCATTCTTTTTGTTCTGGTCAACACTAAGGATCATCATCGAGTCGGTTAGATATCCCGCTTCGTGACCAGCGTCGTCTTCTGAGGTGCCAAGTATTAGAATATTGCTGCGGCCATGAGCATCTTGCTTGAGCGGTTTCTTCTGTACAAAACCAAATATATCGCCCTTGAAGACTGCATTACCCGCCATCAAAGCCCGTACCCCCAGGAAAATACCAATACCAAGTACAATAACAGTTATTGCGATTGCCGCACGCTTGGCGATTTTTTTCCAATCGCGCTTTTTTTGGCCATTTTTTGGCGCGCCTTTGCCAGAATGTTTGGATGGAGATAAATCAAGATTATTACTAATCTCGCGCAAAGACTCGTCAATATCGCTGCGAACACCTCTATTTGGTGCCGAGGTAATCGGCTGCGGCGGCAATTGCTGCTGGCGCCGTACAGACACAGTATGTCCCATATCGCCGAAATTAACCGCTGGTTTTTTCTGGCTATCAACAGGCGCTCTGCGCGCAGGAGTATTTCGCGGTACAAAACCGTCTATCGCTCGCTTTACCATATCTATGTACTATAAAGGATTTTAGCTAAAAAATAAATATCACGCTTATTGTTTCGTTGGTTTTTACAGCGTATAATACGTGTAATGGAAGCCAGCTATCTCACCCGCCATCCGCGTCTTCGAGATTTTCTAAGTTTTAGCGGATTTGTTATTGCAGTGCTAATTGGCACTTTGCTATTAAATGCTTACGTTTTTCGCAGTTTTTCCGTCTCTGGACACAGCATGGATAATACTCTCGCCGACGGCGACCGATTAATCATTAACCGAATACCTGTAACCATGGCACAGATACAAAATAAACCGTATTTGCCAGAACGTGGAAAGATTGTTGTTTTTGTTAATCCCGTCTATAGGCCTGGAGCACCCGATCGCTATATCATCAAACGCGTAATTGCCTTCCCTGGCGAACGCGTCGTTGTCAAGGACGGCGTGCTAACAGTTTACAATAATAAATATCCCGAAGGTTTTCATCCAGACGACAGCACACGCAAGAACAACGTCGGTCCAAAATCGCCAACTAGCCACAGTGGCGAATGGACAGTACCAGAAGGCTCTATTTTCGTAGCGGGCGATAATCGAGTCGGCGACAACTCATTCGACTCGCGTAGCGGACTGGGTTTTATTCCGACTTATGATATTGTCGGACCAGTAGCTCTGAGAATCTTTCCAATAGGCAACATAGATTCGTTTTGATTTTAAGATTAAGGCTACAAACTAGTAGCCTAATAACTTTACGTGTAATTTTTACAACGTTGGATTAGTGCAATTCGGCTGTTATTCACCTAACAGCTTAGCAATTCGCTCGAAATCTGCTTGATCTTTGAATGAAATAATAATCCGTCCGGCGCCTTTCCGAGTCTCTTTGACGGCGACTGGCGTTCCGAAACGCTTAGCAAAAGATTCCTCTTCGCGAATAAATCTCGAGCTGCGGACGGCTTTTCTGCCTTTAGTCGATGCCGTGCCATGCAACTTTTTATAATTCGAGACATAGCGCTCAATCGTCCGCGCACTCCATTGCTCTTTTATAATTCTCGGGACAACCCGCAAAATTTCTTCTTCCGGCAGGCTCGTCAGCGACCGCGCCTGGCCTTCACTTAGTTCGCCGCGCGCTACTATATCGCGCACCGCCCCCGGCAAGCGCAACAGGCGCATAGTATTAGCGATTGCCGCCGACGTTTTACCGACACGTTTGCCAATATCATCTAAAGTCAGGTTAAATTGATCGCGCAGCTTCAAATACGCCGTCGCTGTTTCTAGCGGATTAAGGTCGCGGCGCTGGATGTTCTCGATCAGCGACAGTTCTAACCGGTGCTGGCCCGATAGCGTCCGCACCAGCGCTGGAATCCGATCAAGCTTCGCCAGCTTAGAAGCCCGGAAACGACGTTCGCCGGCCACAATCATATAGCCGTCGCCATGCGGCCGCACCACTACTGGCTGCAATACGCCATGCTCTTTGATCGATTTACTCAATTCAACCAACGCATCGTCGTCAAATTCGCGGCGCGGCTGATCTGGATCGGGCATAATTGACGCTAGTTTGATATAACGCAAATCGCTAACACGTTCGTCTTGCTCGGCTGTCGGATCGAACGATTCGTCTAGCAGCTCTGTCGGAATAAGCGAGTCAAAACCTCGCCCTAGGCCCTTTTTAGCCGGCACGCTCAATCACCTCCTTGGCTAGCGCTTTATAAGCGCGAGCACCTTTACTAAACCTATCATACGCGCCAATTGGTAAGCCGTGGCTCGGTGCCTCAGCCAAGCGGACATTGCGCGGAATCTTCGTTTTGAATACTTTGGCTGGAAAATGCTTCGAAATCTCGTCTAATACTTGCGTTGACAGTGATGTGCGGTTATCAACCATTGTCGGCAACACACCTACCAAATCAAGCGTTGGATTGAGATTTTTGCGCACTAGTTTCATCGTTTCCAGTAACTGGCCTAGGCCCTCTAATGCATAGAATTCTGCTTGTACCGGCAGCAAAACATACTGAGCGGCAATTAATGCATTAACCGTCAACAAGCTCAAACTTGGCGGACAATCAATGATAATGTAATCGTAATCTATGGTGCAAGCCTTGATAGCATATTTCAGGCGGCTGAAACGATAATCAGTCTGAGCCAGCTCTACTTCGGTATTAGCTAGGGTTGGCACAGCAGGCACCAACGATAGGTTATCAAACTCGGTTGGGATTGTTACTTCTACTAATTTTTTACGGCCGAGAATAGCATCGGCAATAGTTACTTCTAAGCTCTGCTTATCAATACCTAAGCCGCTAGTTGCGTTGCCCTGCGGATCAAAATCAATCAATAGAGTCCGCTTGCCCATCTTTGCCAGATAGTAAGCCAGATTGATTGACGTTGTTGTCTTGCCAACGCCGCCTTTCTGATTGGTAACCGTTATGATAGATGCCACTGTTTATCTGCCCTCTCTGCTTACGTTTAATTATACCACAAACATCTAGTAAATATGAAATTGCCCCGCTTCAGAGAACAGGGCAATTTATCAAATTTATGTCTATTATTTGATCGACGTAATCTCGATCCGGCTATATTTTTGACGATGGCCGTTTTCTTTGTGAACGCGTTTTTTAGCTTTGTAGCGAATGACGCGGATTTTATCGCCTTTGACTTCCGCCTCAACGACTTTCGCTTTTACCACCGCGCCTTTTACGGTCGGCGTGCCAACTTTTGTTTTATCACCATCAATCACTAAAAGTGCGTCGAGAGTGAGTTCTTTTGTGCCTTCAGGGAGGAGATCCACCAAGAGGGACTCTTTTTCGCTGACAATATATTGCTTGCCAGAGATTTTTACGACTGCTTTCATTTCGTTCCTTAATATATATTTACTATCAGTGACCAATTATAACAGAGACGGACGATACATGCAACTAGTTTTTCTGTAGCTCAGCCATGGCGTTATTGGCGCGCAGCCAGCCGCTGGGCGAACCGCATTCCATGTAGTCGCCCTTGGCCTCGCCCACCGCGATAATACCGCCACTGGCAATATACGCATTGATGGCATCAGTCAGCTCAAATTCGCCGCGCTGCGGATTGGCAGGCAATGTCCGTGCTAACTCAAAAATTTCTTTGTTGAGAACGTAAAAACTTGAATTACTGAGATTGCTTGGCGCGTCTTCCAGCTTCGGCTTTTCAATGATGCGCACAAAATTACCTTGCTGGTCGGTTTCGATAATGCCCGTTTGTGGGATAAGTGCCTCCTCAACAGGGTTACCCAATAGCCCAGCCGACAAACCGCGCGCCTCCACCAGCTCCGCCAGATCAGCCGCATTTGAACCGCCGTCGCCGCGCCAAAAGAACTGATCACCCATCACCACAAAGGTCGACTCGCCTGGCTCAATAAATTCGCTAGCCAACCCCACTGGAATGCTAGTGCCGTAACCACCCGTACCAGGCTGAGTTAAAAAATGTATTCGCACATCGCGCAGCGGCGCCACCAGAGGTAATTTATCTTGCTTGCCAGCGCGCCGCAAATAATCGTTCAGCTGGATATTCGACCGATAATAACTCTGTACCTGAGTGCTTTGCTCGCCAACCACGAAGTAAACGTCCTTGACGCCCGCCCGAATTATATCCTGCACTATATAATCAACCACTGGCCGCGTCCCCACCGGCAACATACACTTTTCGATTGATTTAGTAATCGGCAACATCCGCGTGCCCCAACCGGCGACCGGAATGATAGCTTTGGTAATAGTAGTCATAGCTCTATCGTAACACTTAATTAACCTATGCGAAAATATGGCCAAGAAACCCTGGAAATTATAAGGGTGTACTCCTGGTCGCAATTTAGCAGCTTAATCAGCTTTCTTCAGATAAATTTCTACCGGTTTACCGTCAACTTTAACGTCGTATTTTTCCATATCATCTGCCGCAGAACCTAGTTTTATAGCCAGCGTCTCGGCCTTGATGGTATCGGCAAATGTATCGACAGCCTGAGCGATTTCTGAGTCTCTACTAGTGATGCCAAGCTCAATCCGATCGTCCACCTGCAGTCCCGCTTTTTTACGCGCACTTTGGACGTGGCGAATGACTTCACGCATCAGACCCTCGCGTTTGAGTTCGGGCGTTAAGTGCTTACTAATTTCTACCCAACTCTCTGGCTTGATCACGCCCTCGGTCACATCATAATCAGCCAAGTGCTCGTCTAGACTCTCAATCCAGCGAATTTCCTTAACATTGAGCTCCTCGGCCATGATTTGTTCATAGTAGTCAGTTAATTTTACGCCCGCATATGCCGCACATTGCAGCGGTTGGCGAACCTTGATCGACTCCTGATGCTCGTCCTTCTTCATGCGCAGACTCAGGCCGTTGTTGATCAATTCGCGTGTCCGAGCCATGTCAGCCAGCGCCTGCTCATTCACCGCACCCGCTGCCAGCCAATCCTTCAAGTGAATCGATTCGTCATCACCCGTCAAATTGTGATGCAACTCCTCAGCCAAAAACGGCGTAAATGGAGCTAAGATGTAACTCAGACGCACCAGCACATAATGTAGCGTCCGATAAGCATCGTTCTTGTCGCCATCATCTTCCGACTTCCAGAAGCGGCGACGGCTGCGGCGAACGTACCAGTTGGATGCGTCGTCCAGGAATGGCAAAATCGGGCTCAGCGCATCAGGAATATTGTAGGCATCCATGTGACGCTCAACCTCAGCCACCAGTTGATGCAACCGACTGACGATCCAGATGTCCAGCGGGTTAGTCAGCTCACTGAGTGGGTCTCTCAACTCACCGTCAAATTCCCACCCGTCGACTTCGGCATACATGGTAAAGAAATCATACATATTCCAGATCATCGCCAGCTTCCGAGCCACATCACCAACGTCTTTGTCGTGCAGAGCAAAGTCCTCGCCGTTAAGTAGCGGGCTACTCAGTAATAGGAAGCGTAAGGAATCAGCGCTGAACTTATCCATCAGCTCGTTCGGGTCGGTAAAGTTACCGAGCGACTTACTCATTTTGCGGCCGTCATTGCCTGCCACCACACCAGTGGTAATGACGTTGCTGTAGGCGTTTTTATGCTGCTCACCCGCCTCACCAAAGGCACCGATTTCTGCCAAGGCAACGTTGACGGCATGCACATAGTAGAACCACGCCCGCACCTGGCCGATGTACTCAACGATGAAGTCCGCCGGGTAATTCTGCTCAAACTTAGCCTGGTTTTCAAACGGATAATGCAGCTGCGCAAACGGCATGCTGCCGCTCTCGAACCAGCAGTCCAGCACCTTATCGATGCGAGTAAATGTCTCGCCGTCAATTTCAAAGGTGATGTCATCCACCCACGGACGGTGGTAATCATCCAACTCCACACCGCTCAGCTCCTTAAGCTCTGCATACGACCCGACTACTTTGACCGTACCCTGGTCGCCCTTCCACACCGGCATGGCCGTTGCCCAGAAGCGGTCGCGGCTGAGATTCCAATCTGGTGCTTGCTCGATATTCTTGGCAAAGCGGCCATGCTTCAGATGTGCTGGGAACCAATTGATGCTCTCATTTTGCTCCAGCATCAGCGGTTTCTGTCCCTGGATATCAAAGAACCAGCTCGGGATGGCCCGGTACATGATGCGCTGCTTGCTGCGCGGATTGAATGGATATTCGTGGCGAATGTACTCAATCTTCCACACTGCACCCTTTTCCTTCAGATCTTTGGCGATGAACTTGTTGTTATCCCACACCTCCAGGCCTGTGTAATTGCTATCGGTGTAGTAGCCATTATCATCAATTACATGGAAAGGCGCGATACCATTAGCTTTACCAAGCTCAAAGTCATCCTCACCGTAAGCCGGCGCAATGTGCACGATACCCGTACCCGACTCGTGCGAAACGAAATCCGCCGCGTAAATGGTGTGAATCTTGTCATTCTCTGGCCAGGTCGAGCCAGTATCGAGCGGCTGATATTTCTTACCCACCAATTCGCTACCCGGGAAGGTTCGCAGCACTTCATAATCAAGCGGTTGGTGCTTTTCATCCTGCAGAGTGCGCTCCAGGGCTTCCTCGGCGATGATGAGCTTTTCGCCATCCACCAGCACCTCGCAGTATGTCATATCTGGATTAACCGCCAGCATCAGGTTGGCTGGCAATGTCCATGGCGTGGTCGTCCAGGCGAGGACAGATACAGAATCTCGAGCCTCAACAAATGCTTCAATCGCCTGCTGGGTCACACCCGTCACAGGATGGCTCAACAGCTCTTCTGGCGTGCCTGTGGCGAAGCCTGCACCCTCATGCAATTTTAGTTTTTCAGCGTCCACACCAGTAACAATATAGATGGAGCATGCAACATTCGTTTCATTTTCGTGCTTGACGGTCTGTAGCAATAGATTGTTCGAATTTACTTCAAGCTCAAGCTCCTCCTGAAGCTCACGGCGCAGCGTCTCAATTGGCGACTCACCGTCATGGCTCGTCCCGCCAAAGAGACTCACCATACCCGGATTCGTGATACCTGGCTTATCATCTCGCTGCTGCACAATGAGTTTTCCATTCGTATCCACCAACAAAGCACCGACATAACTCCTCTCACATTCGTCGAAGCCTACTGGCTTTTGTGTATCACTCAGCTTAAATTTCACATACACACTTGGATCCGTCACTGTTTGGTAGGCATCATTGTCCATAGTGACTTCAGCCTTGCTAACAGGGGTAGCAAACTTGGTGTCATACATCAGCACCTTTTCGCCTTCGTAGATCTTGCCCGCTTCGTACAGCTGTTTAAACGCCCACCAAACCGACTCCATAAAATCCTTATCCATGGTACGATACGCACCCTTGAAATCTACCCAGCGGCCGATGCGGTCGATCACGCCCTGCCACGTCTCGCTATTCGCCACCATGCTTTCGCGCGCCTTGGTGATGTATTTTTCCAGACTGATAGTCGGCAAAGGATTACCGTCCTTATCCAGCGGTGCTGGCTGGTCGCTATTCGTCACAATCTGCCGCCGATCCATAATATTCATCTGCTTTTCGACGAAGTTCTCTGCCGGTAGGCCATGACAGTCCCAACCCCAGCGGCGCTCCACACGCTTGCCTTTCATCGTCCAGTAGCGCGGCACCGCGTCCTTAACGATTGAGCTCAGTAACGTACCATGATGCGGTACGCCAGTAATAAACGGCGGCCCGTCGTAAAAAACGTAGGCATTATCCGCCGGCCGCTGCGCTACCGACTTCTCAAACGTCTGGTCGTCCTTCCAGCGCTGCACCCAGTCCTTTTCGTATTCTGCCGCGCGACGGCGTGTTCCGTGTTTGAATTTCATTACACTTTCTCCTTATTTACCTTATATTCACTGCTTTGTTTAAATTATTAATCAAACTTTCCTGTTCCCTGTTCATCATTCTATTAGTCTCCTCATCGCTTTTATTATCTCCTCATCAGCAACAGTCACGATTGTATTGTTTGTTTTGAAATGAGAGTCTGGTTTTTTGCCAAAATATTTTCGCATAATATCGCCCGGCTCCAACGCCACGTTTTTCGCAAAATCTAGCCATTCTTGCTGCTGGTTAGTCATGATTTGCCTCTGTTTGCAACGATTTTGTCATTAACCGTAGCTTATATACCTGCGGATTAGGCTTGCCGAAGAGAAAATCATACGTATCGCTACCGCCAACCTGCTGATAGCTGTAACCTAGTTTTTCGTATAGTCTTTTCGCTGGCTCATTTGAGATTTCAACACCCAGTCCAATCATAGGAAAACCTTGGCGACGGGCTTCATTTTCTGCTGCCGCAATAAGCATAGTCGCCAAGCCCCGACGTCGATAATCCTCATCAATTTCCAGCGCATTGATTTGCGGCAAACCTGGAAAATCCTTTTCAATGATAGAGGTCTCATTACCCCAATCATGCCGCAAGGTCACCCGACCGGCATAGCGTTCACCCGCCTCTACCGCCAACACCACCGCCTTTTTCTGTTTAATTAGATCACACAGCTCCGCCTCATAATCATCAGAGATATACATCTCTTTTTTAAGGCGAGTAAATGAGCTGCTACCAGGCGGCACTAACTCAATAACAGGCGTATATTTATTAGGATTAAGCGAGCATTCGCCGTTGGTATCTTTAAGCAACTCTTGTTTGCTAGCTGGCACTAGTATTATTTCCTTTCAAAAAATCACCTCTCTTGAACTCGAGAATCCGCTGGAGGTGTTTCAAACGGACGGTACCATCTCGATTCCAAAAGAAGTGATTCTTTTAGCTCTTTCTTATACTATTTACGCAAGCTCACGGCGGGGTCTAATCTCAGCTTATAAAACCGATTTCTTCCCGCAGGCTTCGCAGTTGATAGCCGCTCATTTCACTGCGCCGTCACAACAGCCAGCACACGCAAAAACGCCCTACCTTCATTGTAGCGCGTTTTCGCCAAAATCCCAAGAATATCTCAAGAAATTATTTTATTTCCAGGCCACCCAGCACACACTCGCCACGCAATATAATCGTCTTTTTAGCAGAGGATTTCGGCATAGTTTTGTCTTCGCTGCCGCCCAAAATGCCGCGAACCTCGTTTTTAACGATCACATCGTCAGGCAAACTGAGGCTGACGCCGCCGCAAAGCGTAAAGATATCAATGACCGCACCGTCCTTAATTTTCGCCTGGCGCAAATCCAAATCTACGCCACCAAATATCGCCGTTGCTGAACCGCCCGTGTAATCGCCTTTCACGCGCGACTCTTCACCATAAAAAATCGCAATTTTTTCACTACCGCTATCAGCAGCAGCCGATTTTTTAGACCGCTTGCGGCCGCCTGAACCGACACTTACCATCAAACCGATAGCAATCAAAATCACCGGCCAAAATATTTTCCAAACGCTAATATTAATTACACCGTAAGCGCCCAAGCCAATGGACACACCGATAGTCATTAGCAGTAATCCCCACACCCGCAGCGAGGCCCTGCGAGAACTGAATATCGTCATCAGACCAGCCAAAATCAGACCGGCCGCCCAAACCGTTCCCCAAAACACGTTCCAGCTATCAAACTTAATAATCTCGAGATTCTTTAGCAACAGAACCCCGCCGAACGCCGCAATAGTGATACCAAAGAACGTTCTAACAAGAAAATTTTTCTTCATACTACCATTATGGCATATCAATCGCAGCTAGTAAATTATCGCTTCCGGCGCTTTTTCAC
>ERZ773067.201-NODE-201-length-39415-cov-8.115142_pt1 | contig 39415 bp, 62 predicted proteins | sample MGYA00580622_ERZ773067 | MGnify/ENA primary metagenome ERZ773067 (study PRJEB29015, sample SAMEA2737998) | human oral metagenome | biome: human oral; feature: human-associated habitat; material: dental | place: China | collected 2113 ...
TTGACAACGAGTGTCCATTACAAAGATAACGTCTTCAGCGAAGTGGATAAGGTTGTTATTTACGCCCTTCTTAGAGTCCATTACAGGAATGAGAGTTGAGAGAACCATATCTAACTCAATAGTACTTACAGACTCAGCTTGCTCTTCTTCGAACTTAAGTTTAAGGTCTTCAAGTAAACGTTCCTTAATCTTGATATTGTCAAGACTGTAAGAGGTTACTCCACCAAAGAGGTCTTGCTCTTCGTCTAGGTCAGACTCGTGTACAATTACTTGCACTCGATTTTCATTTTCACGAAACTCAACAGAGTCTACCTTAGTACGACTTAGAGAAGTGTACGTTCCAAGGATTTTGTTGAGTTCTGAAGAGTTGATTTGAATGTTTCCTGCCTTTTCTACCTGTTCTGGAGTAAAGGCTACACGAACCATCAAGTCAGAGTTCTTAGCTGCTACAATACTTTCACCGTCGTCATGTACCATGAAAACAACAGTCTTATCAGAGTCTTTCAACGCTGAATCAGAAGTTACAGAGGTTGCGTGAGAAAGCAACCCAACCAACATATCGTATTCTACAAAAAAATGTGCCATTTAATACCTCTTAATCAAATTTGAAACTACCACCACTACGAACTGGACGAGCTGGCGCTACATCGTCCGAGTCATCTTCATCTACAATAATTGGACGTCTGCGAGGACTTCCTACAATTTCATCTTCTTCCAAATCGTCAGTTACTATTGGAGATTTAGGTTTTGGGGATATCCCTCTTGGTGCAACACCTGCAACTGCGTTCAGTTCACTAAGAGAAACACCTACTTCCTCTTCTCCCATATCGAAGTTAGAGGTTACAACTGGTCGCTTACTAGCTGGTCTTACGATAGGAGTATCGTCTAGGTCTTCCAAGTCATCATTTATTACTGGACGTCTTGCAGGCTGTGTAGGGAGCTTAACAACCTCTTCAGCATCATCTTCTACTACCGTACGTCGCTTAACAGGAGCAACAAACTCTTCTTCTTCCAACTCATCTACCATAACATTACGAACAGGTGCAGTAGGTTTTACAACAGGTTCTTCAGCAATGACACGTTTTGGAGCAATGTCTTCGAGTTCGACTTCTTTAACGTCCTCCAATTCGACCTCAGTAGGCTCAGTACCCTCAACGTCATCTGTCTCCTCTACAACCTCTTCAGCTGGCTCATACCCCAAGAGTTCTTGCGCACCAATGATATTACCTTCAAGAATAAGTTGGTTGACTTTTTCAGCTACCGTAACTTGTTTTTTCAAGTCTGCTTCGGTTGTTGCAAGCAAATCATTTACAAATTTGGTAAATTTAGCTTCATCTTCAATATTCGGAAAACTAATTCCAAACTTTTGTTCATAGTCAGCTACCAATTCGGAAATCTGTTTTGTTAGCAACTTAAGTTGTGCCTGCGCTTCAGCTGATTTTCGATTGTTTAGTTCACTACGCTTATTCGCATTCTGAATACGTTCTAGTAAATCCATGTTTTACTTCCTTTCTTAATTACCCGTCGAACCAAAACCACCAGTTCTTACAGTAGATGTAGTATCACCGTCTGCAAGCAAGTAGGTTTGGAATACACCCTGCATAAAGGCATCACCACGTTTAAGAACCACTGGTTTGTCGGTGATGTTTTTAAACAAGCCACAAATCATACCCTCATTGTAGTCATTACCATAGTAGTCCGAGTCAATGATACCCACAGAGTTGATAAGGACGATACCTTTCTTAGCTGGGTTAGATGAACGGTCGTAAAGGTTTAAGACCTCGTTACCTTGCATGTAAACCTTTAAACCAGTAGGAATGAGGACAATCTCGCCTGGTGGCAAGGTGATGTCACGTTGGATAAAGAAATCATAGCCAGCTGCATGGGCTGTGCTACGCTTAGGCATTAGGATTTCGATACCCTCAAGGGAATTTTCAATACTTGCTGGTTGAGGATTAGCAAGAACACTCTTACTGACTACCTCAAAGCCACGAACTTTACTCATGTAAACCTCCAAATTTTCTAAGTTATAACTATTATACCATCTCTACGGCTTTTTGTAAATAGCCCTTAGCTACTACTTTTGCCTCATCGGATGCACCTGGGATACGGTCAATTTGGTCAATCAAGCTACCATTGTGCAGACGGTAATCCATAGCCTCTTGCAAGATGTCAGCTAAACGCTTATTAGCTGCTGCTTTCTCTTCTTCCGAGAGTTTTTCTTCTTCGGACACCGTTTCCGTAATCTCATCAAAGACCTCTTTAGCAGGTTTAAGACCAAACAAATCAGCACTGTAGTCTATGCCACCCTCTTCATCATTGTAAAAAAGGTGAAAGAAACGGCAGTCGTTGTAGGTCTCAGATGCCGATACCCTGCTGACTGCACCTGGATAGTATAGTTTAACTTCTTGGTTACCAATAACTGTTGACTCTACCTTAGGACTAGGTTGGTGAATATGACCACTGATAATCCAAGATACCCCTTCGAAGTTACCAAGTTGCGAAATCTCTACTCCACCCTTAGTAACGTACCAGTTAGTTACACCTGAAATCTTGTAGTCGTTATGACCGAACACTACTTGGAAAACACCTTCGTCCTTACCTTCAAAACGGAGAGGACGTTGCTCTTCCCCATAACCTACAAAGTGGTAACGAACTAAGTGCACTCCATCAACATAATGGTCTAGTTCTGTGGGAGTCTTAATGAGACCTACGCCCTTGAAGTACTCAAAATCTGGAAAATCACCAATATCATGGTTACCACGGACGATATAAACGTTACCATTAGTTAGGCTGTTTAGTTTTTGTAGCCATACAGTAACTTCCATTAGGAAACGTTTATCACGAATAGAACGTTCAGATACCCCAATAAGGTCACCAAGTAAGACTACTGCATTAGGCTTACGCTCCTGTACGATTTGAATCATACGAGCCATGGCGTCTAAACACTCTTCTTGGTAGTTGATGTGGTTACCCTTGAAGATAGCTGAGAAGTGCGTATCCCCAAAGACTACTAAACCACCTTTACCGTCAATGCGGTAATATTGTTCTGGACTGAAAATAGCCATTAGTTTTCTTCCTCCTCAATATCTTCAACTTCTACCGAACTGTTAGAACCATGAGTAGTAAACTCACAATGTTTACTATTCTCAGTACCTAGCTCAGATTTTGTTTTTGCTTTTTTAAACTCCTTAGAGTTAATCACGTTTACAAGTGATTGCTTGATTACCTTGTACCAAGCGATAATGGAATAGTAGAAAAACAAAACTACCCCAGTCCATACAAAAGCCTTAACTAAGTAAGGCGAACTATCAAATAGTGACCTAAACCCATCAAGGAAGAAATACCCCAAGAGGAATAGGAAAACCACTAAGTCCCATACACGGATTGACCATTTAAGTACGTTGAATTTCATTTAAGTACCTTTCTAACTAACGAATGTCTTTTATGTAGTACCTGTTTAGGTAGTTAATTAGCTTTAACTTATCAGTTTGACCACCCTCATAGTAAGCTTTAAGCAACTTACTGAAGTTTTTATAATTCTTTAAGTCTGGTAACAAAAGAATCTTCCCAATACCAAAATCCCTTAGCAAAGAATTAACAAATAAGTAAGCAGTACGCTTGTTAGCGTCTATAAAGTATTGACGCTTCATAAGAAAGATAAATAAGTCTAAGCAAATCTTTACTTTCTTCTCTACAGATTGATAACCCCTTAACTCATTTAGGACAAAAGTTAATTCCCTGTCAAACTCATTATAAGCTTCAGCACTAGAGGTTAAAGGTGGAGAGTAAGAGGAATATGAATCTACCACTGGCATCTTTTCATTCCTAAACGTACCCTCTAACCAAGGAACTCGAATGACGTCCTCAGAAACAATAGCATGGAGTTCTTCCAATACCCCTAGATCGTACTCTTTAGGAGAACATACCCAAGACCAAGCACGATTTACGTTCCTTACACCACAGACTAACTTATAGTCAAGGTTAGGAACTACCTCATTACTAAGTATCTTCTCAGTTTGATTTCTAGAGAATACATAGTCTTCAAATACCATTGTACCCCTAACCAAGTCCAACCTATTCTGAGAAACATAAGTGTCAAACTTATTCATACAACCACCTACGCATCAACATGCCCTGCAGTACCTTGAACTAGAGAACCACAGTTGCCACAACGAGAAACAGAGATTCCATGCTCGATAGCATACTGCTCTAACTGATACATTTCAGTTTTGAGTTGGTTTTCCTCCTCAGTCAATTGACTATTCAGCATATAAATTTGCCTAAAATTTTCGTAGACCTTTAGTAGATTTTCTAGCTCAATTAAGCGCTGAAAATCAATAGGCTGAAGTTCGAGGTTTACAGAACTGTAATTTTTACGGTCATTTTGCAACTCAGCAATTTTTCGTAACTCTAGGAGAGATTTAACGTCAATTAGTTGCAGTTCTGGTGCTACACTCAACTGACCTACTTTTTCAAGTAAATTAGAAATTTGTAACAACTTCTCGTAAGCACTAACGTCAATAAGTTCTAGGACAGGTGTATTGATAGATAAACCTGAACGTTCTAGGAGTAAATCAGCTAACTCTTTGTAGCTAGAGTATAAAGCTTCTGCACTCTCATACTTCTTATCGAGCTGAGCGAGTAAAGTGATAAAGCCTTCATCTACAAACTCATACCGCTCGAGGGAAAGTTTAATAGACTCAATCTCAGCTACGATAGAGTTGATGGAAGAGTGTAGCGAGTTAATGTCGTTTTTGAGGTCAGTCGTTGCCAAGCTAGTTTCTTTTAGCTTCAATACCCCATTCAAGAGTTCTACGTTTTCAGAACCTGAAGTCTGAATAAGGAACTGCTTGTCGTAGATAGACTGACTATTAAGATAGTTACCACTAGAAGTCTCCGTCATAGATAAGTACTCACGGATTTCTAACGGTACTTCTTTGACTTGGGTAAGCGTATTACCTACCTTGGTTGAGAAGATAAGTTTACCGTTTTCATACATCTCGTATAGAGATGGTCCATGAACATACTTGTCACGAAGAATTGAGATACCGTCATCGAAGTTTACGATGATACGGAAGAAACTTTCACCATGTTTGATGAAGTTCTTTTGAGCCTGCTTGTACTGGTTAAAGAATAGTACCCCAAGAGCTCGAGTAATAGCAGATTTACCACTATCATTGTACCCTTTGAGGTTGATGATACCAGTTTCATCAAACGATAAATTAGCCTTGCTGATAGACATAAAGTTTTCTAATTCAATGCTAGAAATCTTTGAGAAAGTTTTTGCCATAAATTAGGATGTCCTTTCTGTTTTGTTAAGTTCTAAGTAAGGTAAGCCATAAGCACCACTAAGCATATTAGCTTGGAATACCGTGTAAGGACGGACAGGAGTCATACCCTCTTCATAGAAAGAGTCAATACCTGCAATCCAAAGAACCTCTTCGGGAATAAATACTCCTCTAAGGTTGGCGCAAGCAGTATTGCACATATCGTCAAAGTCCACATACTCACATGGTGGGAAATAGGTAATGAGTAAATCTAGGTTCTCATTCTTTAGACCACTTAGAAAGTCTGTGTCTCGGTCAGAGTGAGCATTAGACTCAGACCAACTAGAATGTACGTTAGTCTTATCTAAAGAAAAGGTGTCCCAATAAGCCTTAGAATAGTTATCAGCTAAGTAATACCAAGCAGAAGAACCTGCAACTCTAAAGCCGTCTACTTCAACTAAGTCGTTGTTTAGTACATGGACATTACCATACTCTTTTAAGTCTTCCTTAACAGAGGAAATATATTCCAAGTAGTCAGCTCCATTTAGTTGAAAGTCCATATCACTAAAGACGAAGAATACCTGAGCATAAAACTCACTCAAATACCCCAAGGCTTCTACAAGTTTACCTTTATAACAAGATACACTGCCTGCAAGAACAAGCCAATCACTATACCTACCCTCACGAGCGATGCCCCTATCCGTAAGCAATTCTTTTACTTTAGCGTTCTCTGAAATCCAAATACCACTACCATAATAAATGCGTTGTGTTGCCATCTAAACCCCCACAAATTTCTTTGATACTATTTTAACATAATGGGAGCAAAAAAGGTAGAGTATTCTGCCCTACACTACCTTCAGCTGCTTCATTTTATTTTAGTCGTCTAGGTCGTCGATGTCGTCATCGTCTAGAGCCGTAAGTGCTGCTTGACCTTTGGTTGGAACTGTTGCTTCAATTGCTGGGGCTGTAGTCCCTGCACCAAGGTTTGCTTGGTGAAGAGCAATCTTGTCACGCAAAGGTTGAAGAATTTCTTCTGTAGATTCACGAACTGCATCAACTGGCAAGAAGTGGTTTGCGATAACCATTTCGATAGCCTTTTCAGGTGTCCATCCTTCTGTTTCAGCGTCAAGACGTTTTTCAAGTTCTTCACGGTAAGTTTGGTCAACGTTCTTAGGTCCGTTAGGTAGCATGGTTACCTTGAACTGAGTAGCTGCATCACGTGCTGACCATTTTTGTGGGTCATCAATGTAGCGTCCATCAAGAGTGAACCAGTAACCTGCAGGAGTTGGAATGTCCATGTCTAGCTCATCAGCACGTGCGTCCAATTCGCCTTTCCAAATACCCCTACGAGCGTCGCTTCCTGAGTACAAAGCTTCAGAGATATTGTACCACATAGTTTGGTAAATCAATTCGCCAGTTTTTGGATCTGTGCTAAGTTTGTAAACGTCACGTCCCTGTGAGTTCTTAGTAAGTGTACGTTCGAACACGACAATAGGGAACGTAAGGTTACGAGATTTACGTTTGATAGCACGGTTGTCGAAGATACCCTTAGTAAGCTTGCGAGCTTCTTCTGAGTTATCTCCTGCTTCGAAACCTTGAGATACCAACAAGCGGTCAGCTTCGATACGAGCGTACTCGTCTACAACAGAGCGACCATCACAGATAGGACATGTTCCATCAAGACCAAGCTCTTCACTTACGATACCATCCGTACAACGGATTTTGTGGTAGCGACCATTAACTTCAATGGTGTGGATGAATGGTTTGTCTTGGCGAAGTTCTGTTTGACCATCTTCGTTGACCAACGTGTGATTAGGAACGTAAATAAGGTACTGTTCGTTACCAATACTGAATACTGGGTAGTTTGTTGGATCTTCTGATTTAGGAGTTGCCGTAAAGAATTTTTGTTCTTGTGCTTGTGCTGAGAGGTCTGCTAGAGCCTCTTTTGACATAGCCTTAGGTTTGATTTTACCAAATGCCATATTTGTGTAACCTTTTATCTTTCTGTGTAAAATGTGTAGTATGTGTAAGATGTGTAATATGTGTATTACGTTGTTGCTTAGGCAGATAAGCAAAATCTCTAGACTTCTCAGCCTTGAGAATACCCCACTACCCTACGAGGGGCAGAACCTTAATAAAGGCTAACCTATTGGGGTTGGCTAGATACGAAAATCATAGCCAGTTATTTTCTTAAGATACTCCTTGAAACCGAAAACTTTTAAGCACCGCTCTATAGGAGTCGTCAATAAAAGTTCTAGGTTAAGGTGCTTATGCGGATAAGCCTTAAACTTAGAATACATACGAACGCTTTTCAAGGCTTTTTCTAGTGCGATACCCCTCTCACAGACTACTATCTTGTGGCTTGCCTTAAGACCATTTACCAAACTAGAATAAGAATTATAGTTGAGGTCTGGGTCATGCAAGTTACCAACATAGTCACACTCGTAATACTTTAGCCTACGCTTAAGTTGGTGGAATAGTTGGATGTTGGGGAGAATGTAATCTTTAAGGTCTTCTAAGTCTTTCTGACGAGTGGAATAGAACTTCATGATAGCTAAGTCTTCCCAAGAAAGAATGTAAACCATTAGATTGGAATAAGTAAACTGCTGGTCGAAAGTCATCTCCTCGACAGCTGGTACAATAAGAATACCCTCTACATCGTTTGATAACGAGAACTTAGCCAACTCAGAACTACTTAAAGCTAGATTACCCACATAATCAATGTCAGTAGTTACACGCTCTCCACGAGTTAAGATTGAAATGGCAGAACCACCAGTAATTATGATTTTTCCAGTAGTACCCCTCTTTGCAAGAAATGCGTTAAGCTCTTCCAAAGTTTTAACAATCTTAGAGTACGATAAAGTCTGGAAAAACATAATGCTTACTAACCTCCTTGTCAGATAAAAAATACTTAGCCAACTTAACTAACTTGGGTAAGCCATTATCACTACCTGAAAGATAAAGTTGTTGATTTTCTTCTTCCATGAGCCACTTGAAAGCCTCAAAGGATTCCTCCGACCTAGCACCTGAAAGATACCAACTCTGACAAAGAAGATATTTTAGTGTTCTCTCAAGAAATTCTTCCTTCATCACGATACCCCCTAGAAGATATGTTCCTTACCAGTCATGAACTGCGTTACGCAAGCCAAGAATAAAACTTACAGGTAAAAACGATGCTTACAATAGGAATTTAAACAAAAATCATGCGAAAAATGTCTTGTAAATGAAAAATCCACAAAGATGGCTTCGTAAATAAGGAACTTATAAAATAGGCAAGAGTTTTTAGCCCTACCAACACATACACTGCAGACAATAGATGTTTCGTACCGACTCTAACTCTCATAGGCTCTCGACTTCCTACTACATAGAGTCCTTTTTGGATGTACGGACTGGCTTGGCGACCACCAACTTTCACCTAACAAGAGTAAATATCTTGTAATATGTTTCCATCTTAAACTATATGGACAACAAACCCCAAAAGGGCTGCAGTATTAGGCTACTAATACGAGTTCTACTGTTATAGTCCACTTACGAGGACGTCACTGCAAAGGATTCCCTTGAGAACACCTCTACGGTTCCTAGCTCTCACCCTAGTCATACCGAGGTGACCTAATGACACGCATTAGATACTTATCTCCCCAATCGAACTCTACATCAGTCGTTCATGTATATGAGGCTACCTAACCCACGCACGGATGCTTCCACCTGCTGACTTTCTAGTCGTCATCACAATCAGTACCCTATCGGACACTGACGGCTTATCGAATTAGAGGTTAAGTACCTATCTAGGCTCGTCACACCCTTACAGATAGGTTTTGCCTAAAACCACGGTCGGATTCTAACCGACAATATAAGACATCAACTAGATGACCTACCTAACATGAAGTAAAAGAAATACCCCTCGTGGTTGAAATGAAGAAATTGGATTTAAACCTTAAATGGGAGTTTAAGGAAACTTGCCTATCGGCAATACCTACAACTGGACTCGAACCAGTATCACCTCGACAGAGAGGTACGTTCTCAGACGCTTTCCGATTCATCAAAAGCCGTTGCTTGCTTAAGACTATGTAGGTACTAGTGGCTAGGAGATTCCACTACATGATTTGCAAAATCACTTTTACAGACAAAGCACTTGAGGGAGTCGCCCTTAGCATATTGGTGCTAACACTAGCTCAATCTGTACACAATCCTTTTTCAGCTACCCTCATTACCCTAGGGAACCTCCGACTTAGAGGATGAATAACCTTCTGCAATAACAAAAAGAAAAGATGTACTGCTCGTTTTACGCCTGAGCGAGCTCCTCAGTCCACCATGTGGATAACGCAAGATCGAAAATGCTTGAGGTTTTATTTGGGTTTACCTCTAACCACATACACCCACTGGGACTCGAACCCAGACGTCCAAAGGGACACAGGATTTTAAGTCCTGAGCGTCTGCCAATTTCGCCATGAGTGCATTATTTAATTTGCATACCCCTAGAAGTAAGTGTTAAGATACACCTTGATAGCAGTTTCAATTTCATTGAAGACATAGTCGCCTAACTCTTGGCTTGCAGAAAACAAACGTTCAAGTTCCGTGCTACGGTGAGTTAAGTTTCTTAAGTAGTCATGAACTTGCACACCTGCAGTACCCTGATATGACCAACTGTGAACTACATACCCTTGACGAGTTCTTGCACTAGTTAAGTCGTATTTTAGTATAGCTTCAAAGGGCTCGAAAACAGGACGTCCTGCTACCCAACCTTTGTGAGCGTACCCTGTTACTAAGGCTTGCAACTTGAAACCGTCTTTGTTAGGAGAAAGCTCAGTAATAATGTCTCCATGCAAACGTGCTTCAAGGTCTCTTAACATTTTGTTACTGACCTGTAATGTCTTCATAGTATCCCCCAATAAGTAAGTTCATAGCCTAACCCACATCTTCAGCTAGAAACCTCCGTCGATTAGGACTAGACCTACTCTAAGAACTACTATCATTGAGCAATTCTTAGGCATACTCAACTGTATGCTATGTCACCCAAAGGACTCGAACCTAAGTGTACCTACCATGTATAAGGTTGGTGACTATTTTTTAATACTTTTAATTAGAGATTCTCTTGAAGTCCTCATATAATGAGTCATTCAAGAACCAATGATTGAATTCAACCATAGAATTAACAATAATATCCGTATTAAGAACTAAAACTAAACAAAGTACCCCATACAATGTTCTTATTGCTAGCTTAGGCAAAGCATCTTTGATAGAAGTGCCTGACTCTTCTAGGTCTTTCTCTATTATCTTTTAAAGATAAAAGTAAATACTACCAAGACAAACGATAATCCATCAAGACTAGGAATAGGAAAACCAACATAAGTATGTAACTTATAGGCGACTACGAAAGCTAAGAAACAAAGAGCTGACGCTTGAATATTTCCTGCAAGATACATTAAAGCTGTATTTATAGAACTCTTAACTGTTTCATCTTTCTTGATACCCTCCATAACACTTGTGAGGAGATTTGCACCCGCAAGCCTGCTATTTATTGAAGCAACCGTTAATTCGGTACTTTACGGGGTTTGGCGAGCATGGCAACTCACTAGATATCTAGCTAAAGCGCTGTCCCGATGTGTATGCTGTGTTCCACCACACAAGCTCTTGAGTCGCAAACCTAACGGTCTCCGTTGCTCAGATAAAACTCCCAAGGTGAAGTCGTAGCGAGTGGTTTTTAAAATCTAAAGAAGATTTTACATAGGATTCAACCTTGGAATGGAGAGGATAGGAATCGAACCTACCACCTTCGGTGCTTCAAACCGACGCTCTACCAACTGAGCTACCTCTCCTAAAAGGCTCCGACTTTCGGAGCATGTAGGTATAAGTTCTAAGTACCTACTCTCGATTCCGTTTCTATTTCTACGAACAAGTCACCGTCATTATACGGATTGTCCTCGGTCACCGATATAAGTTTCAAGCCTTTTGTTTATTTGTTACACTTGATTGACTCATATCATACCATCTTTACGGTTGGAGGATACCGTAGAATAAAGCCCTTAAGCATACTGCCTCAATACGCTGACTCTATATCTACCCTTTCGGTTAACCTAACAATTGAGGACTTAGGGCTGTTAGATACCCCGTGTAGACAAAATATGCCAACAGGTGTTTGGTAGTCGTTACTACACGAAACGCTCAGTTAAGATACAGTCTGCAAAAATAACACCCAATGTTATTTAAAACCACCTATGAATAAACAGTCGTTCAAGAACCTTGAAATAGCATTTTGAACTTCAAAGTAGTTTTCTGGACTAACTCGGTTAATATACTTCATCATCTGTTGTGAGAAGTAGAACTCTTCACCATTGAAATAGGCATTACCTAAACACTTACCAGTCCATCGACTGTGTACCCTAACCGCTCTAGTGCAAGCTGAAAAGTGAAAGTCTGTAACTTTACTTGTCGCTTTACTACGTTGGTTTCTGTCACGTTCGATAATGATACGTTTAAGACTAACTGGTAAAGGTTTTCTAACCCTTTGCATACTACTTCCCCTTTCTGTAAGATGAACGATATGACCTTGAGGGGGATCGAACCCCACACTGTCTTGCAAAACAGTAACCCCAAGTCAAAGCCACGTGCGTTTTTAATTCTGGTAAAGCTAGACCTCTGCCCAAGGCTTTCTAACACACAAAAATCACCATAAACCCACTACTGCGCCTCCCCCTTGTACCTTGGGTGGTAGCAATAATGCAACTTCTAAACGTAGTACTCCGTTTAGAGGGCTGGCTGTCGCCCTGTCGTTGCCGACAATACACCGTATGGGATTCGAACCCGTGTTACCGCCGTGAAAAGGCGGTGTCTTAACCACTTGACCAACGGTGCTAATACTTAATCTTCATTTTCTTCAGAGTTATCTTCTATAAGAGCTATCTTAGAGGTATTGATACCCCTAGCTTCTAGTTTCTAGTTTCTAGTTTTTGTAGTAATTCATCTAAAGGCATTTCATACATAATAAGTACTCCTAACTAAGATAAGACTAGTTTACCATACATTGTAATTTAAAGCAACTCTACTTAAGAAGTAAAATAAAGTTATTTCGGTGACAGGATTTGAACCTGCGCTCTCGTATCAGATACCCTCAACGAAGCCTTTCCCCTTGGCTACACCGCTGATGTCTAGGTTGTACTTCCCATACCCTCTGTGCAAAGGTTAGATTATACTGCTCGACATTGTTGCAGTCACTTGCTAACAGATAGCTGATTTTGTGAATTTAGCCAACTACCTGAGAACTCCTGCTCCTCGCTACGTTCAAGGCAGACGGTCACTTATTTAACCTCGCTGATTTCTGACGAGGGGTGGGTTAGTAATTACCAAACCCACCGAATAGGCTTTGTTTGTAGTACTCGCCCTTTTCACGGTCGTAGTGTAACAATGTTAAACTAATACCATTCAAAGCACAAAAGCTGATAACGGCTGCTGTAAGGACTGTTAAGCCTGTTACATACAGGTGAAGTATTTTATCACCCTTAAAGCAAGGTACATCGTCATAAGAATTTTGGTTCATACCTACACGTGGGACTAGCTTGATACCCACATATTCTATAAGTTTTTCTCTTACCGTGTTGTTGATGTAGACTAAGTCAGTTGGGTCTACCTCTTTTGGGAAGATAAAACCGTCTACTGGGGGTAGGTCATGGCGACCTTCTGTTAAGCCAAGCGTAATAATTTCTTTCATCTTTATAAACCTTTCCTAAGAGTTTACTACCTGTTTAGGATAATAAATACCCCTAACTACTACAAGGCTAGTTTAACACACATGAAGACGTAAGGCAAGTAGAATTAAAAACTCTTCGTATGGGACTCGAACCCATGATGTTTCAGATTGTCACTCGAATGAGACACCTAGCAATTATTCTGCACTGAAACTGTCACCTGGTGGAGCATGAATAATCTACTCCAACACCTCTACCACGAAGAGGTAAGGGCAACCGAAGTTACCCTATTGCTGTATGGAGCCGGTGGGGCTCGAACCCACGTCCAAACAATCGCACCTAACAACCCTTAAGCACTCTGCTACATTTAAGTATTCGACTTTAAGTAAATGCACAAATCCTAAAGCTATATCTCTAATTTAACTAGAGGTTCGAGATACCCCTTCTAGCGATTGACTAGATTTATAGCTACTAACTGCATAGTCACCTACAGATAGTCGCTCGTCAGTATGACAGTTTTGTTTGTGTTGATAGACAACTAAGCCGAAGCTTAGGCTGCCATCTCAACTGGAGCAAATTGTTTTGCAGTTATGTTTAGGTTTGGCGATTACGTCGCCACTCGGAGTGAGGTTATTAACCTTGAATGCCTGTCGAATCCAAAAATCGACCCCTGAATATTAAAGTTTGGTGGTGTCTAACTCGTAGTAAGAGAACTCGCCCCCATCTTCGTTTACTCCTTCAACCAGTTTAAGGTTTTCTGGAATAGATTGGTCATCTTCGTCTGCTTCTTCTTCCTCTTCAGAATAATTGTGCAGATAAATAAAAGGCATACAATCGTAGGTAGATACTACCTCTGTTGCTTTTGCAATCTCTTTTAAGAAAGCATACTGCTCTTCAGTACAAACTAACTCTAATTCTGTACTTTCATGGCAAGCCCTTATTTTGATACGAATGTCCACTAGAAACACCTCCTAGAATTTAGTCGACTAAGGACATACCCCCAACCGAACTATACACTTATTTTAGCACAGTCTTAGGAAAGTTGCAACAACTTTCCATAAAAACTTTGCTACAATTAAGACTAGTAAGATAGCCTAGATCCAAGAAACGAAAGTAACTCGTATTTTGAACTGAGTTGCATCATAGTAGGATAGTCTTTCTCCCCTACCTTTGCTTTTAAGTTACCGCTTGAACTAGGGTCTTTAAAGATGATAGTAAACTCTTTAAAGTTATATACTCCAAATTCTACCAATACACCTTCGTTATCTTCAGGATTATACCCTATGATTGATTTGAGGTGTTGTTCTATCTGAGATAAACAAGAACTCATCTCTTCGTGAAGTTCTACAAACTTACTAAAAGGTATCATATAAGTACCCACTTTCTTTTGACTATACACCTATTTTAGCATAGTCTTAAATAAAAAGCAAGTAGTCTGCAGAGCAAACTACTTAGTTATTTAGTTTAACCAACTAATACCGTAACCACAAGGTCCAAAATCTACATCAAATACTGCTAACTCACCGTAGTAATAAAATTCAAAGGATAGAGAACCTAATTGTGAATACCGTTCTTCTAGTAAATCAAGTAATCTTGCTGCTAAGTTAAGGTTCTCACTAAACAGTAAACCCCAAGGATTGTCTTCTGTATTAGTTCCATCAAGATTTAAGTTACCACAGAAATGTGCTTTAGGATTGTCTAAGTAAACACATATTGCGATTGAGCCATCTTCAACAAACTCATAAACGTCTACATTCTTGTAAGCACCTTTTCGGCTACACTTAGAAATCCTTAAACCTAAGAAGTTAAGTAACTCTTGCAGAGTGGCTTTCTCTTCTAGGTAGTCTATTTTTTTTGTAGTAGTCGGTTAGAGTTAAATCTTTTAAGTTAGTACCCATTACCTAACCTGCTCTAATCGTAAGTGAACTACTACCCTGTCTTTGTAATCAGTACGGTCGACATCACGTTGCAGACGGTAAGAAATGTAGTGTTCTGCGATGTGGATATACCCATTTGTCAGTAGTTTCTCTTCAACTAAAGCCTGTACCATAGAAATAGTTACTTCGTCTGTACCATTTTCCTGTAACTGTGTTTCGATAGAACGAGCGATGCGACCTAAGTTGTCAGCTAAGTCGTCAGATACAACATATACTGAACTTGCTGCTTTAGATAATGCATTGTAGATTTTGCTTGCGTCGAAGTCGACCGTTGTTCCGTTACGTTTAATTATTTTCATTTAACTACTACCCTTCTAAGTTATTGAACTTGATACTCCACAATGTAGTTGTAGAAAGCACCTACGTTCTCTTTAAAGACTGTGTTAGGAGCGTCTTCTCGAGTGTACTGTACTATATGGTAGCCAGTAACTTTGTCATAAGAGATACCCTTTCCTTCCGTTAAGCCCGGTGACTAGCCGTGTACTCTAAGAAGTGTTTAACCTCTTCTTGGTGAATCAAGCCTGGTCTATCTTTTCGTTGGTACAATACCATAATTCTATCGCTACTCTTATCGTATTCAATACGAATTACTTGTAGGTAAGCTGTATTAAACTCTTGGATTACCCATACTGAACCAACACCAATCTTACGTGTCCAGTAGTCTAAGCGTTGTGGGACTGTTAATTCTGTTACCATTCTAATACTCTCCTTCTAAAATAAGACCTTGATACCCTTAAAGTTATAGAGATACCCCAAGAAAGACGTCTCCCTAATCACTACACCCAAAGGCTGAGATAACCAATACTCCAAAGAATCTCTACCAAACTGCCGTTCTAGAGAAGAATACAATCGGTTCTGCTTTAGGAATGATTTAAAAGTGATAGATAAATCTTCTAAGATTAAGATATTTTTCTCTTTCTTTAGACGACTCTTTAAGTAATCTAATTGGTTGACGTGCAAGTCTGGTCGTTCCGCATCGAAGTAGTAATACTCTTTATAAGTTTCAATTTTCTTCTTTAAGGAAGAATAACTAGACAACTTAGGGAAGATGTAATTGATTAAATCTTCTAAATCCTTACCCCTTGTAGAAAACAGTTTCATAACTGCGAGGTCTTCATAAGAGAGTACCCTAACTCGCAAGTTCTTGAAACCATTCAGCTCCAAGGCTGAATACTCATCAGTACCATATAGAGCAAAGAAAGTCTTTACATTACCTGATAAACCTAGACTACTTAAATATTCTTTCGGAAGATACCCTAATGAGCCAATATAATCAATGTCCGAAGTCATACGAGCATCCCCTAGCAAGGCTAGAGCTGAGCCACCAACGATTAGTACTTCTGATGGTGATGGAGTACCTTCGAGTTTCTTGTCTAACTCATGTAGTCTTTGTAAGATTTCCGATTTAGATAAGAACATACCAACTTAACCCTTTCTCTCAAAATACCCACCTAGAGCCATCTGAACGTTTAACCACACCTTATGAGGTAACTGTTCTTCAGACATACTAGAAGAATACTCACCTGACTCGAACTTAGTTATCATGTCAGAGTACTCTGCGTAACGGATTCGGTCAGGTACGAACAAACGTTGCGCTTTTAGGAATTTGATTACTTTTTGGTCGTTTTCAGATAGCATACCCATAAGTTAACCCCTAACCTTCTTGAACCTACCGTCAGTAAACTTATAGACTGGCATAGTTTCTTCTAAAGGTTTACCGTTAGGAATGAAAGTGTTAATGATACCATAACCAACTACGAAAGCACCTATGAGTCTGTCGTAATATACCCCATATACTACGAGTTCACGAGAATCACTACCATGTACAGGCTTCCAATAAGAACCGATACCCAACTTGCGTGACCATTCTCTAATTCCTTTTTCGATTTCTTGGTTTGATAGCATATAAACTCCTTTCTTAGATACCTACTAAATCGGCATGTATTTCTTCTTTGTAGTACCCATTAGTGAAAACCTTCCACTTACTCCAAAGAGCGCCCAGTATTTTCATTTCTTGGTTAATTCTTTTAGCATGGGAAGTATAAGTATCAAAACTTAAATCTGCATTTATAAAGAAAGTTATTGATTCATGCAAAGAAGAATAAACAACCTCGAAGCCATACCTAGAAGTATTACCAGTCAAGGATAACTTATTAGTAGATGTTAATTGACTAGCATTAAATTTTGCTACTAGACGTTTAATCTCTTTATCTGAGATAACATAGGTAGTACCCATAGGGTTGGAAACTCTTTTATACATATACTGTACCCTTAACTTAGTAGTCTAGGACTTACCCCTCAACTTTTGCACCTCAGAATAGACTCGAGCAGAAGATAAGATTTGTAAATCCCCTACTTTACCACCATTTTGCTTAATTTTAGGTTTAACTACTTCTTCCAAGTAGTCTTTTGCTTTGTAGTCTGTCATGAAGTGAGTTCCATAGACTAGGAGATTTTCCCAATCTTCCCTACCAATAGGAAGAAAACTACCACCCCTAAAAGGACTGCTAACGAAAACACCTAACTTAGAATCATAGATGTAGTACATTCCCTTGAAAGGATTTTCATTACCACTAGAGATACGAAGTTCACTAGCATATAAAACATTCCAAAAAACAATAATGTCGCTTTTGGCTAGGTTTTCTTTCTCACTCTCTAGTAGTCGATTGAAGTAGTTTCTATCTTCAAACGGTAGAATGTAATTGTTTAAGTACTCTGGGTAATGTTTGAAGTGGTTATTGGAGTAAGTAACACTATGCTTCTTACCCCCAACCGTAATGGAGATAGTTACTTCATTCTTGCTTAGGTTAATTACAAGGTTATCAAACTTAGTGGATGAACCATTAAAACCATCATAGAACTGCAGGTCTCGGATACCCCATAGAACAGCCTTATACACTAGGGGTTGCAATTTTCCTAAGAGAGAACCCTCATAGACGTTGCCATGATTAATTGTACCTTTTGCATACGTCTCTAATCTGGAATTTTCTTCTGCAGGAATTTCTACAACAGTCGACTCAGTACCTTTTCGTTGTATTTCTAATACTTTAATACCACTCTTCTTCACATTTTTCATGTGCTGTTGGTGAGAAGTTTTAGCTAATTAATTACTAGATTTAAAGAAATTGGAAATGTTGGAAAATAATCCCATAATAAGTAACCTCCTGTATAGTATGAAGTGCCAACCTATGAAAGTCGACACCCCTCGAGTAATTTAGAAAAAAGAAGTTTAAGTTCGCCTATTATACCCTACTTAAAGCTGGGTTATAGGGAATAAGGTACTAACCTTTGATATTTAGTACCTAAAGTGAACCATTTCACCTACCAATAAGCTCTTTTGGAGGATTTAGCAGGCTATGGAGTAAAAACCTTTGACAGTTTATACCCCACTTAGCAGTGGTTTAGGACATAACTTCACGAAAACTTTGACTGTTAACGTTACTGACTCTAAAGTTTGCATCTGCTAAGTATGCACTAAGTAGGACTCGAACCTACAACCAAACAATGGGCTCCCCCTCCAAGCTCAGGGGTGGGTGTGCCAATTTCCCTATTAGCGCCTATAAATATAATACCTCAAGTTAATTGAGTAAGACTTACTACCCTTATTCAAGGCAGTAAGCCGAGTTGCTATGAACTAAGTCAATGCAATCTTTTTGCCATCGGAAAGACAGGATTCGAACCTGCGACTTCGTGCTCCCAAAGCACGCACTCTAACCAAGCTGAGCTACTTTCCGATAATAGTATTTCCTTCCCACTAAGTGGGAGAGGTAGATTATACTACCTCAAATTTATATTACTACTAAATGAAATGGACTTAATAGTAGTAATAATACCCTTGATACAAGTACATTGGATAACCCCATGCGTCTGTATAATCATGCCAATAACCATAGTAATCGTAGTAACCATAGTAAATCGGCTCCCCACTATAGTCAGTTTCGTAAGGGTACTGCTTAGTGTAAGAGCTGAGGATAGGGTCATGAGTGTTACCCATCGCCTGGTTGTCTTCAGCATACAAAGGTTTTTCAGCTTTCTTAGGTTTTATGGTTGAGAAATTACGGACTGGAGGTAAATGACTACCACCCATGACTTCACCCTCATCTGCAGATACTGAAACAAAGCTGAATACTGACAGAATTGCAATAAATGAAATAAATTTCTTCATTTTAGCTACCTTTCTAAAATAATTGTACTATCAAAGTAAACTTTGATATAACACCAATATAATATCTACACTAAATAGATTATTTAGTGTAGATATATCTTGGCTATGATAAACCAACCTTATTCAAATTGATTTACCTAAGTCCCGTATTTGTAAGGGATAACGGACTTCTTTCCCAGTAGTTTTTGTGTCGTACTTAGGACAAATCTTTTGCCAACTTTATGCCTCTGAGTACAAGGGTATGGTATCACCCAAAGCAGTTAAGGCGACTTACTTAGGTCAGTTTAGTTGCCAACTTTACAAGCAAAGCTTGACGGTAATGGTATCTCCGTTGGTTTAACGTTACTTAACGAAACAGTTTAGACCATGCTTAGGGTAAGGAAGATGTGGGATTCGAACCCACGTGCCGTTTTACCGACCTAACGGTTTTCAAGACCGTCCCCTTATAGCCAGACTTGGGTAATCTTCCATATAAACTAAACAAGTAGCAGACCCATAGAGCGCTCTATGAACCACTTACCTCAATCGATCCGCAACTAAACTACTTGCAGTTCTACCTTACGATAGAACTCCACCAACAGGGTTCGAACCTGTGACGTCATGATTAACAGTCATGCGCTCTACCAACTGAGCTATGGTGGAATAATAAGATACCCTTTGCAAGTAAATTAGTAAGCTCTCACCCCTGCCAACTCAAATAGAACCTTCTAGATAAGAGTTGATCAATTCTCGATTTACACAGAGCCTATCAATAGGGTTACTATTTAAAAGAAACTATGCTGTATATGCAATGCTTATCTTTGCTTTTGCACTTATTTACTTACTACTTACTTCAAAAGGTTAGCTAATAACAACTTACTAGCTATAACTCACCCACCTTTCACAGTGAATGATCCTAAAGGTAACATATATGAAAAATATAAATTACGTTTGACATGAACCGAGCAGGGCTCGAACCTGCGACCAACGGATTAAAAGTCCGCTACTCTACCAACTGAGTTATCGATTCTAAATCTGCGTTTATCAGAGGCGCAGATACCCCAACAAGTAGTTAGCGCTTTTACTCTTGTTACGGTGGTTCTTTATTGTCACTCCACAAATGACGATGTTTCAACTTAAAGGGTCTGGTGACTTCTCTTGACCAACCTCCTTAAGCGAATGATGACCTAGCCTGCGACAACTAAGCCACCCTAAAAGGATAATTATGAATTCTGCCCTAGTATTACACCCCACTAGGGCATAAGACTTAAATACCGTTTAAAGTATTTAAGCCACATTATGACGAGATTTGCTAGAAAAAAGTCCAAAACTAGCAATGATGTAAGCGCCTATCACAACACTTACACCGAAAACTGAGGTATAATGAAATCTGTAATTAAACTTCATTTGCCTAAGTCATGACGCTTAGGCTAAGATGTAAGCACCTCCGACAGTACTTACATCAACTCAAAAGGAAATAGTCTGGCGAAAACGTGTTTAAACGCAAGACTCGGTGGCGAATGGATACCCACCTATGACATAAACTCCGACCAAAGAGCCTATGCCAAAAGGATATTTTACCCTTTTATGATCAAGATCCTGCACATAAATCTCTAATGCGCATAAGATGCGAATACCTTTTACAATACTCACACCAAAGGTAAACACATAAAAATGTTACCCATAATAGAGGTTCTGAAACCTTTAAGAAAAGCTATTGACCTGAGTTTGTAATAAATCCACCTGCACCGTTGACAGTTACCCAACCATGCTTTTCCCTTGCCTCAGCCTCTTTCATACGAATGAGGTTGTCGGTGATAGAGTCGGATTTCGTTTTGTTAGCCTTTGCTTCGCCTTCAGCCTTGATGACTGCATTGTCTGCCTCAGCTTGAGCTTGAACTTTCTTAGTCTCAGCCTCTACCTCTGCCTTAGCTTTTTCTTGCTTGGCAGTATCGATTTCCTTTTGTTTAACGCTCTCATTCTTGATTGCGTTCTCTATCTCGTCCCCTGCGTCTTGGTCAGTGATAGTAAAGGAAACAAATTCAAGGTCATAAGATTCAAACTTATCTTTCAAAGCCTTGTCAATAGCCTCATAGACCTCAGTTCTCTTGTTACCTAAGATATCATAGATATCATAGTCACCTGTGACTGATTCTATTGCCCTCTGAACTGCGGGCGATACTACACTATCGTTTACTGTGTTCAAAGTAGTGTAGTTGGAGAACACAGTCATGGCTTTTTCCTTGTTTACACGATACTTAACATCAATGTTAGTGTTCAACCACTGACCGTCTTTGGTCTGGGTTGTAATCTTTTCCATCGTCTTAGTTTGAACAGACGTTGGAAGAGTGTACACAGTATCCACGAATGGAATTTGGAAGTGATACCCTGTTTGATGAGTTGTGTCTTGAACTCCACCAAATGCACTCACTCTAACACCTACCGTGTTGGCTGGGATTCGCTTGACTGCTAGTACCCTAAATAGGACTAAGGATAGGATAATTAAGAAGATATAAATACCTTTCTTAACACCTTTAGGGATTTCGGGAAGTTCTTTGAACTCCTCGTAGTTTTCATTTTGATACATATTGTTGCACCACAAAGTTTTCTTAGTGATAACTTTAGTTTAGTTAGCACCAAACAGTTAATACTTAACTTTGGAGAGTATTACTTGTTTGCTACCAACCAATACAGAGGAATACCAACTAATAAGTATAATACTAGTTTACAATAACTTAGGCGAGGTTGCAATAGCCATTAAGAACCCCACCTAAAGTAATGTATAGTATTTTTAACTAAAATGAGTATAAAACATTTTAATTACACTTTGCAAAATTACACACCTTCTCGTTAGTGCTATACAAAATATTGATGGCAGTCTCTAAGTCGTTACCATCTTTAAGGTACTCTAATTCGTCTTGTAGTACCCTAGTGTAGAAAGATAAGAACCTTTCATTAACATTAGGTTCAAAGTTTAAAGTCTTCTCTACGTTAGAGTAGAAGAAAGACAACTCTTTGTCCGACTTTGTTCTTTCTTTTAGTTCTTTACTAAAAGCTAATAATATTTCTTTGTAAGACATAGGAACTCCATTCTGTAAATAAGAAATAAACATCACCCAATAAACACCACTAAACCAAGTACAAAGGTTTCTATTTTAGCAGAAATTATTCTGCACATTAGGTAAAATTTAGCGACAGATTAGGGCAAAAATTTTAGCCTAATTAGTTAGGCTAAATAGATAATTAAAATTTGAGCAAAAATTTGCAAGAGCAGAAATTTTGCTGATTTAAATACCTAATACTAGATAATCTTCTAAACTAAAACCACTAATACTCCACTACCTCTAGCTTAAGCCAAGGTTGACCTGCTGGGATTTCAGAAAACGGTAGGTTTAAAGGCATACCCTCGTAGTAGGTATCAAAAGGAGACACCTCTCTAGGATAGGATAAGAACTCACAAACCCCATTCTCTACGCCGAGGTTATACTTTGGTTGCCAGTAGAGTTTTGATTCGATATAATGAATCATACCGATAGGGATTTCACGGACATGTACTTTGTCACTACCCTTGCTTAGATACCAGTCATACTTTTCTTTAGAGATAGGACGCTCTAAGGTAATACTAGTCCTGTTAGTATGTAGGACTCGCATTACTTTCTCTTCTTTGAGTCCATAGTTAGTTACTTTCAAAAAAGTCCCAACTTTAACATTTCTTTTAAATTCTGAAATTGAATTACACATACTCTAAACGTAACCCCTCTACAGACCTACAGCTTCTTTGGCTAGCTGGTCTACCAAGTCATTAACCTTTACACCAGTGTGGCTACGCACCCATATAAGGTGGATGTGGTTAACTCCGTGTTGCTTTGCATAAGTTAAGACACGCCTAATATAATCTGAGATGGGAGTGTCACCACCAGTACCCCAACAAGCCTGACCTCTAACTACTACAGACTTAGGAGCTGACCAACGGACGATACCCTCGTAGTCACAGACTACTGTAATTGCCGGTAATCTATGTTCAACTGCCATAGAAATAGCCGTTGCATAAGCCATTACCTCACCTGCTACGTTGCGAGACTGTGCAAACTCTGGTTTGTTACCACTAATTCTTCTGGTGTCAAGTAAGTTCTTAGAACTGTCATATACTGCAACACCCCCACCGTAAACACCAGTCTTTGCGTTAAATGAACCATCTACCACAAAGACCGTACCATGTAGGTTTAAGGAGAAAGGGTCGGTGCCCTCAATCAAGCGAATTGTACCACCAATACCTTGCTCGTTTTGGTAGGGGATTACCTTCTTCTGACTAACTTTAGCAACCTTACCGTTGATAAATGCTTGAGCCTCTTCCATAGTGGAGAACTTCTTGAACTGTGCTTTAGGCATTCCGTTTACGATTGCCTTGCACTCGTCCCAAGTATTAACTACTTGCTTTGTATTTTTAATAGCGTAATAATTAGTTTTAGCCATAAAGACAAACAACTCCAATCTTTCTAAATAACTATAAAACTATTTTACTACCTCTCAGCTAAAATTCCAATAGCTATGATGCTTAAAAACCATACTCCTGACAGTATGATGTAAGTAGAGTCATCGATGTGAAGATACCCACTAAGCTCTGATATAGAGAGCAGATAGGCTACTAACCAAAAGACAATGTAGAGGTAAGTGACCACCTTTACATTGTCTGAATAGTGCTTTAATGGTTTAAATCTGCTACCATCTTTGAAGATGCCTTTAGACTCTGCAATATAAAGAAACAAGAGAAAACCTAAGTAAAGACCTAATGAAAAGATTTTAACCATATATGAATACCCCTATACAATAAGCCAACGATAGTGACCTAAACCATGTTTTATTTGCGAATACCCATTACTAGGCAACTCATAGTAAATAAAGACAGTTACTTCCTTAAGGAAAACCATCCCAACTAAAAGAGCATACTGAGTAGTAGGGTAGTTAAGAGACTGCATAACGTTTATAACAATAATGTAACTTAAAGTTACTACCATCTTGTAAGAAGATTTCCTTACAAGATAAGTATTAAGCCACTTTAAGTTATACTTGAAGTCTTCGTTAAACAAAGCTTTAGTAATTAGTAAAGATAAGGAACTAATTACATTACGAGTAACTAATACCCAAGCTAGGATAGAGATAACTGTACTAAATTCCATTTGAAGCACTCTTCTTGTCTAAGTCAACTGCACGATTATACAAGTCTGTTAATACTATTTGAAAGACTTGTTCCATAGTAAAAGTTGCTTGCTGTAGTACACCTTGCTTTTCTTTATAATTGAAAGAAAAGAAGATGATAGCTAACTTAAAGCTCATTACTAAGGACAATCCTAAAGCGAAGTTTTCTTCGATAGACTTTAGGATTCCTACCTCTTGCAATGTAGATAAATACCCCACTAGGATTGCTAGAAGAAACTCTACAATTAGAATAGGGTAGAGAACCCTTAACTTACTTTTCCATGAAATCATTTTTTTTTATTTCCTTCCTTAAACCAATTCCCTACCAATAAGTACTTAAACACCTACCATCTAATCTAACAATAGATAACCAACACTGACCAATAGGTATATTAGTGAAAGGTGCTGCTACTTCTCTTCCATTACTTAAAATTTCTGGATAGCTAAGAAACTCAATAATATCGTTACTTAAAATCCTTGAATATCTAGCTGGTTGCCAGTAAATACGAGAAAGAGCGAAATATTTATGAGAAGATACCAGTTGTTTATCGTCAATTACTATAAAACTACCTGATTTAAGTTGAGGACTCCACTCGTCATAGAACTTTTTGGATACTTCTCGTGCTACAGTAAAGTAAGTCTTATTTACAGAATAAACAACTCCACTATAATCTCTACCCTTGCCATAGTTTTTAATGTTAAGGTGAGTGTTTACTTGAATTGTTTCTTTGAAACTTGACAGTGATTTTGACATTTTGGATACCCTTACTCCATACCTTCTAACTTAGACTCTTCAATCAAGATTCCAAGCAACTCGATAATGCTAGAAATACCTTTATCAAACTGCTCCTTCTTGTCTAGGTAGGCTGTTAAGATTTGAGCCTCGTTGAGAATCATTCTTTGTGTTACATTTAAGTCTGGGAAGTTCTCTTCAGACACTACTGGAGCAATCTCAAAGTAGTTCTCTCGACTACCCACCGAGGGGCGACACAACCTAATGTACTCATAAGATTGACTAGCCTTACGTGCCCAGTTGATTGCCTTTTCTAAGTCCTGCAAACCACCCTTATGTTTGTAACGTATTACATACTCAACTACCGTTGAGATAGTATGAGGGAAAAGTGACTCAAGAGTGAAGTCCCAAGACTCAATCTTGTTTTGCATGTAACGTTCTGGGTGAAGTAATTCTTCGTTTTTTACATATTTTTCTGACATATTAACTCCTAAGTGTTTCGACACACCTCTTCAATTAGCTGGATCATTACCTTAGCTTTAAACTTCTCAGAACAGTAAAGTTCATACTGACGTGGCATAGTATACTTTAAGAAACGTTTAAAGCCTACATTGGTGCTAGGAAAGTCGCTTCTACGAAGATACTCACCACAAGACCAAAAAGGAAAGCGACCTGAGTTACGGAAACGAGCAAACTCTTGAATGATTTTTACCCATAGTAGGTAAACTTGCTCAGTTTGAGGGTCAACATTTATAGTAGAACCGCCATATTTAGTGTAATTAGACATTAGATACCCCCATACTGCGAAGAAATAACGCAGAAATCTTTCTTGTCAGCTCTATCAATATACAAGCTATACAGGAAGTAACTGTTAGCAAAACTTTTAGTAAAAGCATCTAGAGTATGTTTTAGTTTCTGACCTAACTCTAGGGAAGATTTTCCACTAGCTGAACCAGTGACAACAAGAGAATACAAATATTCGTTTTCTTTGTAACCTTGAAGATTTTTCATCTCCTTACCCTTTATACGTTTGAAAGATATCCTAATAAGGTCTTCGGAATATAAGTTATCATACCTTAAAGAATAGATACGATCCTTTAATAATATCTCCTTAAAATCTAACTCCATAACAGGTGGTAGAATTACATCTTTAAAACTGATATTTGCAACCAAACTAATATTAAAGTTATGCATTGAATACTCCTTTACTTCCAAATAGGTAGGGTCATGGCTTCTAGCAATACCCCGTTGCAAGCAATAACCAAGTAAGTTAAAACTATCAAACCAACAGTATTATAAATAATTAGACCTAGTTCTAAGTTTTTGTCGAAATTATTAGTCAAATGAGAATAAGACTCGAAATAAACTGCAACAAAGAACCAAGTAATAATCAACACTGCAAAGACAGGAAGTAATACATACTTAGCACCAAAGATACCAGTTACTACCATACCCAATACAATCCAAGTAGGTAAAACTAATAATGGACACCAAGAAGTGTAAAAATATAGTGCAGATTTAATAGATTTAATCACAGTAGATACTCCTTTAGCCATAGAAATCTCTGTCAGATACATACTCAAGGCGTCTCTCACGTTGGTTGTAATGGTAGTAACTACCCAAACGAACTGTGCTTTGTTTTGAGTACTTGTTTTCTGAGATAGATGAGAAGATTACAAGATTTGCACAAGACTGAGTAAGGACTTCGCTAAGTGCTTTGTGAACTAACTTATCTACATCTTTGTCAGAGTAAGCATCTGCATGAGCCATAATTGACAAATGATAAGATAAAGTAGAACGCTCTGCATCGTCATCACGAAGAACGAACCCCAAGTCAGTTGCTTTCTTCAAAGATACCGAGAATTCACTAGGTAAAAATATGCATGGGGAAGAAAATAACCAATTGTTTAACCTTGCCTTAAACTTGTGAGCATCTTTTGATAAAGACTCCTTACTAGAGTTAGGAAAAGATAATACCCCCGTTAACGAAAAACGTACATATTGACTCATAAGTAACCTCCTACTTCTTTTCGAATATACAAACACATTTTGTGTTAAACGGAACTGAATCCAACTTAAAGTATTTCTGTAGATATACCAAGTAACTATCATCTTTAGATGCGTAGCTACCCTGTGACTCTAAGTAGTCCTTCCAAGGAGAAAGAATCCACTTATTAAGTGCACCAGTTACGTTATACTGCTCTCTTGACTCACGACTTAACGAACCTAAACCCCAAACTGTGTGAAACATAATCTCATAAGCGTCTTTTACGTTAGTTACGATAGAGCCGTCTTCGTTTACCTCAACGTTACTGATAATGGAATTACGTTGAAGTTCGTTAACCCAAGTAAATATCTCCTCTTTAGCGTGATTTGATACAGGCTGTAGAGTAAAGGACTCCAAGTTATTTGGGTTTGCCCAATCACGGATAACTAAAGAACCACCCTGTTTTAGACAACCAACAAGTATTGAGATAGTTTCTGTACGCTCTTGACGATTGAGATAACTCATAATCTCGTGGAAAACACTAGAGAGATAGATAACGTCAAAATGAGTGGTTTGGTTTACTAAGTCACTCTTAGTTAAGACAGATACCCCCATACAAGATAGCTCAGTTTGGACAGTTGTAGAAATATCGTATGCATAATATTCCGCGCCAGTGGAAACTACCTCAGATATAAACTCAGGTGAAATACCTGAACCAAAATCTAGAAGTTTAACACCTTTACCTAAGAATGGTTCAACTACTTTAAATTTTGAGTCGGCAGTTTTGTTCATTCTCTGAATATAACTATCACAATTACTTACATAATTATCCATGAATACCCTCTTGTTTGGCTACATTATTGTAAATATCATTTGTTAGATTTCCATTTTTGAAGAAATTGGATAACTTGCTCTACTTCCGACTCATTTAGCCAGTATGCACCATAGTCATAAGAACTTCCATCACATGAACCTTTACTTTGACAAGTAACAAAGACCTTATCATCTTCATCTGTTATAGAGAAAACTCCTTTATCATCTTCAAATTCCAAATCTGCAACAGACATGTTTAAGTACCCCCATTTTAATTATGTACCTTGCAGGACTCGAACCTGCGGTGACTCGGTTATGAGCCGAGAGCTCTGACCACTTGAGCTAAAGGTACTGAATCACTATCAGCCACAACATTCTAAACTCTAACAAGGAATCACCCTCAACCAAGCCCGTTGTACTTAATAGTGTAAGCTCTGTCTCGTGCACCACAGTTGATTAGACTGGATACCCATAGGTTGGCTTAATGCACCCTACTGGAATCGAACCAGTATCAGAGGATTAGAAGTCCTCTGCACTGTCCTGTTGTGCTAAGGGTGCTTCAAGGGGCAAAACACCCCAAGAGTTATATAGTCCATAGGCTACTACTCTACGAAATAACCTATACTAATAGTTTACCAAACTTTTAGTTTAGTTACAAGTACCTTTAAGAGATAAAATACAACTAGGATAAACACCTAGTTGTTGTACTTCTTAGGATTAGCAACAAGCTTAGGACGATAAGACTTACTATTGATGTAAGTGACACCGTGAATGTTACAGAATCGACAGATTTCTGAAGATATATACCAGTTACTTACAGTACCTATATAGTTAAAAACATACTTATACTTACCGACACTCATTAAAGTGTTTAATGACTTAGTTAATAGAAGACGTTCGTCCTTTGTTAAGGATAAGCGAATACCATTAGGAATTGAATAAATCAACTCACCCTTACACACCTTGATTAAGGTAGTACCCCTAACAGATACGGATATCTGATGCTTTATGTTTTCTTTAGGGTCGTAACTGAATACTAACCCATCAGATTCAAGTTCTGGATGTTGAGTGTAGAAACCACCCTCTTTTAGGATATCCTTAAACATCTTATCAAGGCGAGAGTAGGCTTCTTGTTTGTATTTTGGATATTTTGTTACTTTGCCCATACTATCTCCTTTCGCTAAACCTTCTTGTATTAGACTTGTTGAAGTCTTTTAAGGTCCGCTACCCACAAGTCTAGCAACTTGTTGAGAGCCTTTAGTTGTGTGTCTTTAGATACGACTCGTAACAGTAACTCAAAACAACTGTTGTCTAATGTGTCTACGTCTAAGCTAACTTCTAGAAATCGGTCTTTCTTTCCTCGTTTATAGGGATAGCTTTGGATATACCAACTGTTCCTCTTAAGTCTGTAGGAATACCCATATCTGATGTAGATGGAGTAGACAGGAGTTTTAGCTTGTCTAGTTCTTAAGCTAAGGGAAAGACTACCATCTCTTATAGAAATACCACAACGATACGAGCCATACTCCTTATCTGCAGTAGAAGAAAAAGGTTCTACAACATTAGAAACTAGAAAACTAAGGTTAGAGCATAGATTAGATACTATTTGTCTTCTTTCTGTAGTATTCACCGTGAACCTCCTTTAATTTCTTACTACGTTGTAGGGATACCTTTAAACTTTATTAATGTACTGGTAACCACTGTACCCCATAAAGAAACAGTACTCTCCAGTAGTCTCCCACTCCTTAATAGCTTCGCCAATATACAAAGGTATGGTTTGACTAGGAGAATGCCTAAAGAGTAATCGTAAGTTATCCGTTAGAATTTCGTGCTCTTTATTAGTTAAAAACGGTCTAGTATCATAACCACGCTTACCTGTTACCTGAGTACCGAAGATGGATAGAACAAACTCACCTCTAATGTAGAAGTCTATATTACCCTTTACACCTGTCATAGTGTCATTCCTAAAGGTAATCTCAATGTCTTGGGGTAAGCCAGTTCTAATGAAGAAATCATTTTCTTTTAAGAAAAGTCTTGCCACATCTTGTATTTTCTTGTAAGCATCTCGCTTATATTTGTAGTAAGGTTTGATTGTTGCTTTTGACATCTGTTACCCCTTTTGACTATCCCCTAATCCAACTTACAATGCTATCCCCTCCACCACCTCCTGGGAAAGGATTATAACGTGCTATCTCATTTCCTGAAGCCTTTACAATGTAACGGAATAGAAAATCACTAGGCTCATCTTCTGTTAGTTTACCTAAGTCAATAGTCGTTCTTCTAAACGATTTAAACTCTTCGAAAGCTAGAGGAACTTTCTTTTTCTCTACTTTAGCTGAGTCTTCTTCCCATTTATAGTAGTTATATAGAGCATTGCCATTCTCATAAGTTATCTCTCCAAGAAAACCACCATCGTGATAGATAGATATCTTCTTGAAACTATCTAAGGTGTAGGTAATCTCGAAAACAAAATCTTTAGGCAAGAAATTTAGCGGTTTATTAATACCCCAACCCCTAGATACAACATCTTCTACCGTTTTAACTAGATGGGTGAATGCTTCTTGTTTGTACTTATAGTAAGGTTTTACTATTTTTCTTCTTCCTGATGTATTTTTAGACATACCATATACCTCTAGCCACGATTTATATAAGTTGAACCACTTACAGACTTAAAGTAACACTCATTCTTACTAGCGTGCCAGTAAGTTATGGCATCATTGAGTTTCTTTACTACAGTAGAGTTAGAACCTGTTTTAAAAAGAGTCATAACATTCTTTGAAATGATTTGAGACTCTTCTATAGTTAGTTTATTCCTTCCAGTTAGGAAAGAGTTCTTTCTAACATGAAAGTTAGTCTCTAAAGTAAAAAGCCACAAGCTTGAATTAGATACCCTAAAGCTTATAGAGCCACTACTATTAGATGCATCTTTAAATACTACTACATCAGAGTCCTTAAATTGAGGAAACTGCTTGTAGAAACCAAACTCATCTAACAAGGATTTTGCTAACTGATTTAGATTGTTGTAGGCTTCTTGTTTGTACTTGTAGTAAGGTTTAATAATGTTTAAGGTACTCATCTTGCTAGTCTCCTTTTCTCTTCATAAGTGTTGCCCCACCTACCTTCAAATTTCATCATGTTGTAGTCAATAGAATAACGTTCGATAGAACCAATCTTTATTTGAATTGTGTCGTAACTACTTCCTGCAAATTTGTGTAGGATTTCTAGGTTTTTATAAATTATATTATACTCTTCTTTAGTTAGTTTCCTTCTTTGATAAGATAGGGAATTAACGTATATAATGTCCTTACCCCTTATAGTAAAGCAACGTTTACCCCAAAACAATACTTGGAAACCTTCAACTATACCCCCGTTAGCGAGTTGGAACTCTTCTTCGAAGTAACATTTATCATAGTGTATGAAAAACTTGTCCGCATATCCTACAGTTTGAGGATATCTTTTAAAGAAGTCTGTTTCTCTTAAGATACCCATAAGTACATTTGTAATATTGTTGAACGCTTGTTGTTTGTATTTTGGATATGCTTTTACATAGTTTTGTGACATTTATATACCCCTATACTATTTCAAGGTTTTTGATGAAAGCTTAAGACTTGCTCTACCATCCTGATAAATAGAGTAAGAAAGAGAATCACGAAAAATAGTAACTGCACCATAATATATCTTAAGTTTATTAGCTTCAGCTGGTAATTTAGAGAAAGTTTTTAGAAACTCCTTTAGCAAGGATGCAGTTTTTGAATCTAAAACAAGTATCTCTACTTCCGTATGATTAGATTTGAACTTGCAAAGAACCCAACTTAAACTACCATTTGATAATCTTTCCTTTCGTATCGTAGCTACTGGAAATATCGATAACAATACATCTACCGTTGGAGTACTCCCATACCGTAGGTTAACCGTAAATCCAAGGGAAGTATTGGGAGTTATACTACTAGAGAAAGGAGATGACATACCCCATTATGTACTAGGAAGTTTACTAGTGCCATATTAAACTTGGAGTAAGCCTCTTGTTTGTATTTTGGATAGGTTATTACATAATTCTTAGCCATTTACTTTCATCCTTACTCTAAACTTGTTTTGAACTCTAACTTCGTGTCATCAGACTGGAAGATAGTATAGTTAAGATAATCATACCAAACAGTTATTGCTACATAGGTCAAATCAGCCTTACGAGCCTTAGTAGGTAGTTTACAGAAAGCCTTTAAGAACTCTGAAAGTGCTTCTTCAGTAGCTTGGTCTAGTAGAAGTTTACTGTCTCTAGAACTATCTGTATTTTTAGGATAAACAAAAATCCACCTTAAACTACCATTAGATATCCTTACTTGTTGTAAGAAACCTACTGGAAATAATGATTGTCTAACACTTATTGTTGATAAGCTACCATCACGCAGATAAATTACAAAATCAAACCTAGTCTTATTATCTATTCGACCACCGAAAGGGTCTGACATACCCCCATTGCGATGAATGAGATTAGCTAAAGCATTGTTGAACTTCCAAAATGCTTTTTGTTTGTATTTGTAGTAAGGAATGATTTCTGGTTTGTTTGGTTTCATTGTTTACCTTTCTATAATTTAGCTAAAGCGGATACCCCTAAACTTGGCTCGACTGTACAAAAACTCTTTACTACCTAGTTTTTAAGATTCCGTACCTCAGATGCAAAATCACGTCTTTTATACCTGTCGTTACCGTAATTATAAGGGTCATTGTCAATACTTAAGTGATTCGAATCGCAACATAAGTTTACTTTCATCCTTTGGTCATCTATACCTGAAATAGTTCTAAGACAACTCTCTACAATTTTATCTAAACCGTCTATAGCTTCTAGACCTGCCTCAGTGTACTCTATCCACTTATTACCACTATCTGGTAGGATATAAGCAATATTAGGATACCCTGGCATGTATTTGAAGTTAGCAACCTTTAGGTCTTTAAAGTACAAGGTAAATAGAGAAGAAAAACCGAAGATAGTGTCAACACTAGCCTCTATACTGTAATGGTTAAGACCGTCTTTAGATACAATAGTTCGATACCCCAGGGCTTTCTTTACCATATACTTGTCAAGATATGTTATTAGTTTGTTAAAGGCTTGTTGTCTCACCTTAGAGTAAGTTGTTTGTTGCATTGTCATAATGTACCTCATTAAAGTTTTTCATACCGAGTAACACCATCTGAACAGATGTATTTACTCTTTAGTTGTTTATAATTACCTGTGAAGTCCCAAAAGATAGGCACTTCAGATACATCGTCATACTCCTGTAGAACCTCTATACAAGACATTATAGGGGAATTATAATACCCTTCTAGCCATGTATTTACTACTGGAACTTGGACTAAAGGAAAATCTACACTCTTTACAAACCCATAATTTAAATGTAATTTAAGGAAATTCTGACGTCTGTAGAAAACATCTACGAGAAGATTTCCTTGAGAGTCTTGACTTGCCTTAATTTTGTACCCCTTGGAGTCATGGGGTAGAAGAAAACCACAACTTCTGGGAATATCTTTTAATACCTTTAATAAATCTAAGTAAGCTCTGTACTTATAGTGAGTAACAGGATTAGTAAGTTTTTCATACAATCTGTCCTTTTGAAAGTGCCTTTTAACCCCTAATTTCACAATTACACCTACCTAATTTCCTTGACTTCCAAACCTACATTTCTATTCCAAGCAAATAAACGTTGAGCCTGCGCTTCTGCACTTGACCTACTATTCCAGTACCTAATCTTATACATGTCATAGGTAAGTTGAAAACTATATTGCTTAGTCTTTCGGTCGTAAACTAAGTTAGATACATACTTTCCACTAAATGGGTGATATAAAGCGAACTTTCTCATAAGTAATCTCCAATCTAAGTTAATACGCTCCGCGCTTAACAAGTTCAGAATAAACTAATTCAGCAAGTTTATAGGTGTTGTCGTTAACATCTGGGCAATAAGAGCCACAGTACTCACACTCAATCTCACAACCTGAACGTAGGTCAGATTCGTTGTGCTCACCACACTCCTCGCAATACCAAGAAAACGCAGAAAAAACATTTTCCATTGAATAGAGTTCTGAAGTCGCTACCTTTGCTGAGAGTTCCGCAGACTCAAGGACTTCAATAGCTTCTTTGTTAGTTTTAGTGCTAATTTTGATTTGTTCCATTTTTATTATACCCCTTAATAATTCGATATCCTAATTTCATTTTGTTTATAGGGAGAAACCAAAGTCTTAAGACTACCACTAAACCAAGTAGTAATATTCCTAAATACATACTAATTTTAACACTGTTTATAACGAAAATCAAGCTCATTTAAGTAAGAAAAAATAGGTAATGTACTTACCTATTTTCCGTAATCATGCTTTGGAGGGTATTTTTGAACTCCCCCAAAATCTCGTAACTCTCGACACGATGAGCGTATAGCGGAGAATTACCTTTAGCAATAATTACATAAGGAACGTGAATACCCTCAAAAGTATCGCTACCGAAGTAGTCTATCAAGTAAGCTGGAACACCACTTTCGACATTGACTACCGAGTAAGTGCTAGAGTCCTTACTACGGAGTGAGTCAGCGATAGGATTTCCAAACTCCTTACATACAGGACACTTAGGTTTATAGAGAACGTAAACGTGAATGTTAGAGGAGTTACGGTTGATGAACTGTTCAGCAGTGTAAGTTTGAGCAAGTGATAGTTCACTTAAACCACTGGTTCGTCCTTCTTGAATACCCCTTATACCTAGCCAACCGAGTAAGGCTACCACTACTGCTAGGACGAATAGGTACTTGAACTTAAAGTATTCTCGCATTACACTACCCCTTTTGCCACAGAGTAAGGTACGAGAGAGTAATTCTTGTGGTTTAGCATACGATAAAGTTTTTTAGCGATTACAGAATTACCTTCAACTACCGTACCGTTTAGGACTAACTTAACCTTATCACGGATTACTGTTAAGTACCTGCTGTCATTAACGTACCCTCCCTCAGCTAGGAAATACTTAGGACACAATCCCATAACACCGTCCTCACGCATACGGTTTAGAAACTCTTTAACTTCTACCATTGTAACTTCTTCTACCATTCATCATTCCTCCTAAAATTTGTTAGGTATTACAACATATTCCATGAACTCTTACTTTGAACGTCATACATAACAGTATAATCTTGCTTGGCTTTACCTAGAGCAGATACCCCTCCAAGAGAGGATTTAAAGAAATCACCTACAGAAGATAGCACATAATTCAAAAGAACTGGTGACTCTCTATAGATTTTGAAACATACATCATTAGCTAACTTAAAGTTTACATCGTTACCTAGATCGTGGAAATCCTCTAAACGCACACTCAATACGTTAGTAGGATTCTCAACATAGTAGGAATGTAAATAGTTAAGTTTGAAGTGTATATCTCCGTTAGGGTTTACTATTCTTACTAAACCAAATTCCAATACATGACCATACTCGTCATTGTGACTTACTTTGACTAAGTTTTTATCACGTTTTACCGAAATGCTAGCTACCTTTGGATTGGAGATACCCTTTTCAGCTAGGTGAAAGACTGACCTAAGCAGAACCCCAACATCCACCTTACTGCTCTGGTAAAACCTTAGTTCTTTATACTTTACCATATCATGCTTACCTTAAAATTTAAAGTTTGGAGTTTCCTGTTCTAATGACTTCTCAAAAATAACACTAGTTATCTGGTCACCTAGAACATCTTTAGGTTTGCCATACCTATCTTTCGACGGGAAGTACACTCGGAGGTAGTTTACTTCCCTGATAATCAGATAAGTGTAAAGAGGTAACAAATGGTTACTTTTTAAGTAGTGAATTGTTTCTTCGAGAGCCTCTTTAGACTTGATTATGATAGGCGATACCGACATTGGAACAGTCGGGTGACCCTCAACTCGCTGAGATAAACCACCGTAGAAAGTCATTGGTACACTGTTTGACATAGCAAAGTTTTTGCTAGGCATAGAGTGCAAAGTGTATCCTTTATTTTGTTTAGGATACTCACGTCTATCGTAGTTTAAGTAATCTCTTTGTAAGTTGTTCATTTGAACCTCCTAATTTCTTGTTCTAGTCTCTTTAAGCTTATTTGAAAGAGATTCTACCCTTGAATTATACTTTTAGCTTCTGACCTATTAGTTTCCGAAATAAATAACGCCAATTTCATGTAATCCCAAGAGGATGAACCCCCACTGTTTAGCATTTTAAGTAACCCCGATATACTTTTTCCTGAGGAAAGATAAGGGCTGAAAGAGTCTGGTGATACTACCATGTATTTAGGGAATGGGTGAGGATTTACATCAACACTACCTTTCTTAATTAAACCCATACCAACTGGTTTATAAGCAAAACGCACAGTCCATCTACCACTAGAGCCTTTAATTGCTTTAATTGCATAGAGAACTACCTTACTTCTAGTATCTTCTACTGAGATATCTAGAAAATCTACCCCGTTACTACTTACATAACCTTCAATTACTGTACCTGGTATTTTCAAGAATAACTTCTTACGGTATTCTTTACCTGTGAAATACATTTGTGACAAATCTATGAAGTAAGAATTACCTACCATTAAGTACAATATTCCCCTTTCTTCTGGGGTTAAGCTATCTAAAATACTTTTCACTTCGTCTGACATACGAGAAATCCCCTAATTTAGTTTTTAACTTCTGACCAATCATTTGCTTTAAAGAAACCACCACCGATAAGCCTTGGCTTATCGTCGTACTTCCCAGTTGCTGGGTTAGGCATACCCAATGGGGCTCGTTTACTAAACTCCAAAATCAACTCGTTGAGTTGTCGTCTTCGTTTTTGTTGTAGCCCCCAATCACCAATACTATTATGCTCTTTCTTAGACATAGCGACCAAACCTATTCTACCAAAAGGGTTAGGTTCTACCCTCTTAACTGAATTATTCATTTGATAAATCCCCAATACTATAAATTTTTATTACCTTGTTTTTCTATTAGCTTCTAGCTGAGCCTTGAAGATATACCCCAACTCTACGACATCTTCCACAGATAAGTCATGGACTACACCCTGCTCGTCCATATAGATAGCACCCTCTACCTCATCACAGTACTTAGACATACTAAGAACTACAGTCCAAGGTTCGAATACTGCTTCAGCAGAGTAGTCAATACAATTCTGAGTAAAAAAGAACTCATGTGAAGAATAATTGTAGTAATGATAAGAACCACCAAATAGATTTTCTAACTCCTCATTGATTTTGAGACCGTCAGAACGCAAGAAAGCAAGCTCCGTGAAAGTTGCAACAACTTCCTCTGGCAGAGAAGTTATTTGCTTAGAGTTTTTGTTATGCGAAGTGCGAACTACAATATAGTCAGAAAGACTACAAACAAAATAGTAATCTCGACCTTCTTTTGAGTAAATATGTTGACCAACCTCGGCTGTAAGAGCATCTTCTTGTAGCTTAGCGTCGTCCTTAACTATAATAATCACGTTTAATACCTCCAAGTAAACTAACTATAATACTAAAATAAGTATAACCTATTCGGCTATACTTATCAAGTCCCATTAAATAAAATTATTAGTCAATCTAAACTAGGATACCCTAGTATAACTACTTACCTGAGAACAGACCACCAAGATAATCCCATAAATTACCAAAGAAAGATTTGATTCCTTCCCACATACCCTTAGCTTCATCGCTAGAAACGAACTTCTTGTATTGGTCAGAAAGTGAATTGTAGGCATTCTTTGCATAATCCTCTAACTGCTCTTTAACCTCTTTAGAGTCAATAGCTGAAGTGTTTTGGTAAGCGTTAGCAAATGAGATGATTTGTTGTACTTGTTCTGGAGAGATGATTTTGTTAAGACCTTTGTCTTTCAAGGCTTTATTTACAATTTTCTCTACTTCTTTGTTGTCAGCAGTTTTTCCTTTAGACTCTTTGTACTTGGCGAGGTCGGTTTTGATTTGTGATAACGCTAAGTCAAGGGCTGCTGGGTCGAATTTTTCGTTATCTTTGTTTTGTTCTGCGATAGTTGCAGTTGTAGAAAGCTCTTGGTTGGCAACTTCTGCACGTTTTTGGTCAACTTGCTGACCGTTGGCTTCGAGTGCCTTAGATACCCCTACTAGGGCAGACTCACCAGTAACAGATACTGGACTAGCGATTTCAATGTTTACGTCACTAGCACCTGCTGTAATGGCTGCATTTTGATATTGCAATGCAGTTACTTTTGTGATGTTGTTTGGGGTTTTGATTGTAACTTTAACTCCGTTACCTTTGTCTGCTTTTTGTACTAACGCAGAAGAAATAAGAGTTGGATTTTCACCTGTAGTACCCATGAACTTGTTGTAGTCTTCTACAGTTGTAAGCTGACGGTTAACGTTAGCAATATCTTTAATACCGAATGCAGTATTAGTGTCATCTACTTGCTGATTAGTTAGACTAGAACCGTACACCAAAGTAGGTTTACCCCACTTTTCGTTAATGGTGTCGGTATCAATACTTGCATGCACAACCTGAGTTCCAAAACCAAGAACAAGGACTGCCAAAGCCGACACTGAGAGATATTTTACGTTTTTCATATTTTACCTTTCAAAGCAGATATACTGCAACTCATATAATTTTTGCATATTAGCTAGAATAAAAGCTAAAAATACTAAAAATAGTAAAGAGATTAAGACCGAGAAAGATACCTACTTAGTATTTAGAATGATAGTAAACATGGTCACAAGCACGTTCTGAAAGTTCTTTACTAACGTTCAACTTAGTACATATCCACTCTTCCGCAAGACTTTTAGGAACTCCAAAGTCACGATAACTACGAGCAATGTCTTCACAATGATAGTATGCGTCCTTCTGAGCATACTCAGAAATTTTAGATAAAATAGTCTTTTTCATAAGTTTATACACCTTTTCGTAAGATAGATATATTTTAGCACAATTAAGGCTAAGAATCAATACCCCTGTATACACGAAAAGCAGACCAAGTAGTCTGCTTTGTTTCTATTTTAGTTGATAGGAAATATTTCCTTCATCATCGAAGTCAATTTTGTAATCGTCTTGGAAGAGAGTCTTTAGACGGTTTTGGTAATGTAGCCACTCACCACCATACATATCTAACAAAACGTTAGATACATAAACACCACAGTGGTAAGATTTAGGGTTAAAGGTTAGCGGGTCTTGACCTTCTGGAAGCTCATCTCCTTCAGGTGTACCGAACACATGAGCAAGAAACTCGTTCCTTAAAAGGTCAAAACGTTTTTCTGTAATGTCTCTGAGAGCTGTTACTCTTTCCTTAAAGTCACTTCTTGTACGCTCTGGGATACTTTCAAGTTTGTTTTTCCAGTAATCTTTATCTTCTAACTCATCATCTTCGAGTTCGCTACCCTCTACCTCTAGTTCACTAGCCTCTTCTACAGAAGCAAACAAATCGTCAGAACCACCTTCAGAGGTGTAATCTTGCATGCCATTTTTGTAGTTCTCGAATGACATATCACTACCAAAACCACCCATAGGTTGCATCATAGCGTTGAAACCACTACCTGCACCACCAAAAGGTGACTTGTTCATGATTTTCTGAACTTCTTCTTCCAAGAAAGCCATTGTTACACACAAGAAAAGCAAGAGTGCAGAGCCAAATAGATTTACATTAGATAGTTCCTCGGATAACCAACTTGAAA
>ERZ773067.202-NODE-202-length-39360-cov-8.566493_pt1 | contig 39360 bp, 35 predicted proteins | sample MGYA00580622_ERZ773067 | MGnify/ENA primary metagenome ERZ773067 (study PRJEB29015, sample SAMEA2737998) | human oral metagenome | biome: human oral; feature: human-associated habitat; material: dental | place: China | collected 2113 ...
ATAATATCTTTTTGACAGCAAAGATACTAAGTTATTTTTAAATGCGAACACCGTGTAGTATTGACAAAGTAATGGTTTAAAAAAAATCCTTCACTTGTGTGATTTTCTAGCTTTTCAGATACAAATTTATCTATCATTTTTCCGCCTATATCATATTTGTACATAGCACCTAAATAATGATCGAAGCATACTAATTCGTTCTTAGCGTTTAGAAAATAATAATTAGATACATCATCTTCCATCAGAAACTGTATTTCTTTACCTTGTTCGCGATAAGAAGTTTCGTATTCTAATATTTTATAGCGTGCATACTTATCGGGGATTGACCAATCAGAATATACTTTTTTTATATCATCAAGATAGATTACTACAAGTATCCAAAGCAGAAAGGCGCCTATACCCCCCATACACCATCGTGCCCAGCGGTAGTAAAAGCTGTAGTAAACGAAAAAACCAACTACCAGAATCGCACTAATGACCAACCCACCTAAGAATAGGTAGAGTGCTTCGTAAGAGGCATTTAACACCAACAATGAAAACAGTGGCACTAAAATAAGTAGCATAACTATCACCACAGTGCCTATTCCTTTTTTTACAGAAGGTTTATCCATATTATAACAAATTTAAATTACAAATTATTTACCGATACAGAATATGAAGTTTAATATATAATCTTTTGTTTATCAATGAATTACGATACTTTTTGAGGTAAAAAAATGTAAAAATGCATCCAAAATAAAGAAAATAAGGCGAAATAAGAGAAAAAATACTTTGTTTTTGAGTTATTAGAAGAGGTATTTCTCTTTACACAAAGGTACGTATTTTTTTGTGATTTAACAAAATTTTTGTGTTATATTATAAACTTAGAACTTTAAGGAAACAAGAAAAAGTTGTTAATGATAAAGTAACTCTGATTTTTTTCAATAAGCTAAGAATCTTGTATTTTATAGAATAGTTGTCATTATAAAGATGATTAGATATTTGTAGGAGGCTCCTAATTTTTATATAATGAGATATTCAAAGTCTATCAATATGAATAAATAGAATTAATCCTTAAAATATTGAAAATGACTGAAGCTATTAACTTCTAAACTTAAATATTTACCATTGAAAAGTCCAAAAACAACAAAACTATAAGTATCTCCTTTTCCAAAATTAAATTTTTCTTTCGTTTTCTTATCTCCTGTCAAATTTATTCTGAAAATACGTTCATCATTTTTCTTGAAGATAAGAGATTTTGTTTTAAACTTCTCTTTTGTCTTACTATTTTCTCTTTCTTCAACCTCTGTTTCTTCAATATTAGCTTTACCATAGATAACAATATATTTATCTTGATATTCATCCCTATTTTTGAGTAAATTAGAAATATTAATCCTTGTGATACTTTTTACTTCCTGAGTTCTATTTTTATTATTTGTAGTCTTTTTAGGATTATTACTATTTTCTATTCCTACTTTATTTATTAAAGGTTCAGTATTCTGCCTGCGAAGCAAGTTTAAAGCATTTCTCATATTCATCTCTATTAAAAACTTTAAACGTTCCTTGTCTACTTCTTTTTCACTCTTTATAAGCCTTACAACCTCTTGATTAGGAATAAACTCTTGATAGAAAGAACAATCTTCTAAATGGTCTTCTCTATTTTCAACACGAAAATAAATTGTCTTCTGTTTCGGTACAAAGTAAAGAGGGGCTTTATAACACTCAGGACAATATATTTTATTAAGATGTAATTCATCTCTATACTCTTGAGCTGTTATATATTTTCCTGTTTCTTTTACATACGCTGTATTCATATTTTTATGTCTAATTATTAAATGTTATTATAGCTCTTTTAGAGCGACTTTCAACAATAGGAGATATTGTTCTATCATTTATTATTTCTTCATAATTTGAAATAAAAGCATCTGATATTTGTATTGTTATTTCTCCCATCTTAAAAGTTTGATTATGAATAACTATATCATCTAAGTTTTCAGTGAAACGGAATGCAAAATTATCTTTGTATTCTGTATAGTCAAAACACTGTGGTTTTAGAGGGATTTTAGGATTTTTTTCCTCTATAGGGCTATTAAATTTTGCAATTATTTTCTCTAAAAGATTAAAATTGTTAGAAGTAACATCATTAATATTAATATTAGAGAAACGAAGATTTCCCAATCTTTCAATTTCCTTTAGTTTTTTAAAATAATTGAAATAAAAGTGATTCATTTCATATAGAGATTTAAATCCTTCTTTTAAATTTCCTCCAATAGATTTTTTAGAGTCAAAAATTTTATGTTCTTTTATATAAACAGAAAACGACTGTCCTTCTGAGAAATATTCAATCAGTTCGAAGAAAGAAATTTGTTTAGAAATATTATTAATTTGTTTTGATTCTCTATAGTAAAGAATTGCTCTTGTAGCTTCTTCTGTTGATATACAGGTTTCTATTTCTATTTGATTATCATAAAGTTGAACAATTACCTTTACTCTTCTTTCAATTAAATTCAAAAAGACAACTTTTATCCTTACATCATTAAATTCGTTTTTATTTTCAAAAATAATATCTACTTGTTCATCAAAAGATGGTAATAGGATAAGTGTTAGATTTTTAATACTATTGATATCCATAAAATTGATACCGTTTATATTAAGAGAAAAATCATCACCTAAAAACTTTTTATCAATAGTAATTCCCTCAGAAATGTCTTCTCCGCTTATTGAATTTTCTAATATATTGTTTTTTTCAAGGGTATTAATAACATTTGTTGCTATCTTTGCGTCTTTAACTACTCCTTCAGAGGCACTTCCAGTACTTATTAATCCTTTTAATTTATTGATTCCTTCAAAAGAATCACTCACAGAAAACGACATCTCTATTTTTGTGTCTTTACCTTCTATCCCTGTAAGATTTTTTACAATGTTTTTTTCTATTGATGAATCTACTTCTATTTCAGATTTCAATCCAAAATTACCTATAAACTCAGAATAGACATCAGAAGAAATATCTTTATTTTCAAAGTTCTTTTTGATATTCTTCTTGAGATATTCTATTAGCTCTTCAAAGAGTTTTTCTCCTGTAAGAGGAATAGGATGTATATTTGCTCTATTTAATTTGATTGACTTGGTGGTAGATATATTAGGAGCTACAAAATAACATTCTTTCCTATTTTCTCCTATTTTCTCTCTTATTTTATTGAAAACGACCTCAACATTGGTATCCTCTAAACTATATCCAATGAATAGAATGCTCTTAGTAGCAATTATTCCTTTGATAACACTCCAAATTGTATTTTGTTCTGTATCTTTGCTAAAAAAATTATTATAATCTGACTCTGTTATAATTATGGAATTAGGAGCTGATAAATCTCCGTGTATTTTAAAGAGATTCACTTTTTTATCATCTATATACGGAGTATGGTCATCAGAGAAAATTATATTTAGTTTACCGCTACCATATACACTTTCAAATAGACTATCATAATTAGTTGTTATTATATTTCTGAAATGAGGTATTTGAGAAATAACCTTATGCGTTTCTGTTGATAAAAAATCTCTTCTGAAAGTATCTTTTAAGGTTTGAATAATATAATTTCTATTCCCTTTAAGCACACAAATTTCATCTGCCAAATGAGATAGGTCTGATTCTTTTCCAACTTCTTCTTTTTCTAAAGGAGTTAGACCTTCGTATAGAATCTCCCTAAGCTGTACTCCTGATGGCAAACCAGCATACAAAGACAAGCCAGCTCCTGCCCAAAGAACCACTTCTCCTTTACTTATAGCCTGAAATAGACTTTCTTTATACATAGATTCCATATAATAACTACTTATTTTATTTAATTTCTATTTCTATACCTAATTGCTCAGCAAGAGCCTTTATTTTTTCTTCACTTTTTTTTCTCTCATTATCAGGATATTTTTCATAGTACATTTCTACTAATTTATTCCTTAATATAGGCTCATCTATTAATCTTATAGTTTTTAAAATATCTTCCTTATCTTGAGTTATCCATCTAATCACATCATTAATCTTGTTCTTTGCAAACTCTCCTATAAGATTTTCCATAAAGAAAGAATTAGATAATAGAGTAGTTATATTAGCTCCAAAAGTTTTAAAGTCCTTTTTATCACCTAAAAATAGAACATTTTGTTTTGGTATATCTGACAATATAAAGGGAGAATGCGTACAGAATAAGATATTAATTCCTTTTATTTTAGGTATATGAGTGCCTTTTTTCAAACTATCAAGACGTTCCAAAAGTTCAAATACAAATCTTCTTTGGTATTCAGGGTGAAAATAAAGCTCTATTTCGTCAAAAATAATATTGATATACTCATATTTTATTTTTTCTACTTCTGAACTATGTACAGAATTAACATTGAGTATATGATACAAAACAGATTGCATTGTATGTACTAAATGTTGTTCTCCTGAACTCAGTACATTTATATTTGATACTGAATCATTGTTTTTTGTATCATTCTTTACATTAATAATAAAGCGATAGCAACCAATAGGAATTAACTCATCTTTTTTAAGATTAGAAGTATCAACTTCTTTAATCCTTTTTATAAGGTCATTTATTTTGAGTTTAAAGTGTAATACTCCATCCTCTTTTTTCTCCCATTTAGAGTCATTATCCTCTCTTAATAGATTAAAGCGTATGATATTAAGTACTTGTCTTAATTTTAAAGTAATATGACTTTTATCTCCTTTAAGTTTTTCTAAGAATGTTGGAGAGACTTCTTTTTCAAGAAAAGGAGCTATACCCTTATATTCTTTATAGACTTCTGAAATCTTTTTTACTTTACATAGCAGATAATTCATCAAGTCTTTAAAATGAGGAATTTTCTTTACCTCAATTTCTTTTAAGTTGTAGTTACTACCATAAAAAGCTTTGTATATCTGATTAAAAGTAGTAAAATTACCCTTTATTGATATATTCTGTTCTTTTAGCTTATTCTTATTAACATCTAATTCAAAACAGACTGAATCAATTTCTTTACCGCTAAGAATCTCTTTATTATCAGTTAATAGAATATTTGTTATTAATCTTGTTTGAGCAAGGTGTAATTCTGAATTTACATTTATATTACCTTCTCTTCTATAAGGATTGATGACTAAAGGAGTTTGATAACCATCATTTTTATGAAATAGAGCAGAAATCCAATTACCCAAAACATTCTCATTAAGTCCATACAAAGAATAATTAACTGCTATACTATAGAAAAATAAATTACTTAATAGAGTTTTATTATTTACTATTTTTATCCTATCATTAATACTACAATATTTTACTTTAGAGCTTGTTACTTCAATATTGTAATAATCATTCCCTATATTATAAAAGATTGCTACTTTCAATCCTTCTACATCTATAGCTTTACCATCTAAGATTTCTTTATCTAAAGCAATCACATAACAAGAAGCATATAAGAGTTCTAACAAACTACTCTTACCACTCCCATTCTTTCCTACTAATGCGGAAATCTGTATGTTTAACCTTGATTTTTCGTATAATTTCTCAGGAACAGTGTTGTTGCATTCTATTTTTGAAACCTTTTTATCACTGCCCTCTATTTCTTGATTATTTTCTAAGAAAAAAGAGTAATCATTATAGAATTTGTATATTCTATCTTCTTCTAAATTCTTTAAGAATCTTTCACTACACCCTTTAAGAGGTCTGATGGCTAATAATTTAAAACTCATTCTATTTAAATAATTCCTAACTCTGTTAATATATCTTTTTTCAATTTGCTAAGAGGTCGTCTATCAAATTTCTCATCTTCATAATGAACTCCAAAAGCCAAGCGATAAACTTCCTCTTTGCTGAGGTTTACCCCCTTTAAAGAATCATTGAGAATCTCAATATATTTATCGGAATAGGCTTGACGTATTTTTATTAAATCTTTCACTTCATCTTCGTGAGCTTGATAGATATTTTCCAATTGAAATGCTTCTACTGAATCAAGGGCAAATTTATCTTCTGTATTAATTTTAATTTTGTAATCATCATAACTTTTATGATTATAGCTGAATGTAGCTTTCAAGTTACTCGAAGGATTATAAGGATGAAAATGAGTATCTAACTTAAATTCCGTTTTCCCTTTTACATTACTATTGCATATATGACAACTTGGAATTAAGTTGTAAAAAGATAGAGCTAATAATGGATATTCACTTTTAGGAAACCAATGGTCAAATTCAGGACGAATTATTTTTTCTCCTGCTTTTCCCATAACTGTTTTAGTATACATACGATTACAATAAGGACAAGTAGGAATGTCTAATTTTTTAGCCAAATCATAAGCATTATATTTATCATTGCTTAACCAATTATCATAATCAAAAATCTTTCTGATTTTCTCGTTTTTGCAAAATTTAGATTTTATGCTATCTAATTCAGTAGGCAGTCCTATTAAAACTCTTTTTAAATTATCTTCATCTTCAAAATATTTTTTGATACAATAGCTAACCCCTTTTATAGATTTAATTTTCATATCTTTCAAAGGGGGGCTTTCTTTAAATTGGTTACCTCTTATTTTCTTGAAGATAATATATCTCATTATACGATAATGATAATCCCTTGCTTCTATTATATTAGACTTAGTAATATCTATTGGTATCATTTTTTAGTTTTTTTAGATTTTCTAATCTTTTTATCTCATCATCTATCACTTTGTTATAAAAAGTATTATCAGGTAGTAACTCGGTTATCATCTCTGAGAGCTTTAACTTAATTACTCTTTCATCTATCAATTCTATTACCTTTTGGTAATGTTCTAAATCTTTCTCATTTATCTCAGTTCTATTCCTATTTTCATTAATCCACGTAATAACCTCATTAATCTTGCTTTTAGCAAAATCGCCTATTAGTCCATCTTTTATGAAAAATGAATCAGCTAATAAGTCTGTTATGTTAGCTCCAAATGTTTTTTGAACCTCTGATGAAATTTGACATTTCTCCTCTTCTGTTTTCTCTAAGAATATTACATTATGCTTTGGAATATCAGACAATGTTAAAGGGTCGTGAGTTGTTAAGATGATTTGCAAGTTAGGTTTGGAGTTTAGTCCTTCAAAAAAATAAGGAATAGACTTCAGTATAGTAGTAATAAACCCTTTCTTCCACATAGGATGCAAGCCTGAATCTGCTTCATCTAATAAAAGAATAAAATTCTTTTTGTTAAATAATGTAGTTGGTTTGTTTTTAAGAAAAAAGTATAGTTTTGAAAAGAAATTAAGAATAGCAAACTCTCCTGAACTTAAACTTCTTCCTAAAGGGTCTATAGTAATAAATTCATATTGATTGATATTTTTATGATAATGGTTCATATTTGGATAACTCATAAAATTCTTAGCTATCTCTCTATGGTTTTCTATTAGATTTTTAATACTTTCTACTTTTACTCTTATAGTTGTATTATCGGTAATATCATTTTCATCTACTGTTGAATCAATAATGTTAAATATTTCATCCAAAAAGTCTTCAAATAAGGAATCTTGAAATATTTTATATTTTCCTCCATTTTTTACATAAGTATTTTTGATAAAGAATAAAAAAAGAGTAACTATATCAGAACTTTCTTCATTTAAAGAATCCTTATTTTCTAAAATTCCTTCATCAAGATAAGTATTTCTTTCTTCTAACATATCAATAATAACAGATAACATAGATAGAATGATGGCTCTCTTTGAGACATATTTTTTAATTGCAATTTTATCTACATTATTATTCCTAAGATTATAAGACTCTATAAATATTTCATAATCTAACTTTTTATAGATATCATCAATGATTCCTCTAAATTGAAAAGGAGTGTTATGAAATTGAATCTTTTTTTCATTGCTTCCTTCTACTGTTTTTTCATTTATTTTTTTAAAATTAAATTTTAAAGAAGCATATTCATAGTTAGGAATATTAAAAATAGATAGAATTTCTTTTCTTCTGAAAATATCTGAACTTACAAATTCTATAATTCTAAGAGTGTTTTTAAAGCATAATTGATTGTGAACATCAGATGATGGTTCTATATATCTTAAATCCTCTTTTATATATTCATCTAAAGATATATCATATTTATCTAATTCATCATAGTTTGAGTTATATTTTAAATCAAAATGAGGAGAATAATAAATAGACTGATAAGATTCTCTTTCATTTACTTTTTCTATTTCTTCAGTAGACTCTTTTAAATAGTATTTAAAGGATGTATTAGAATATAATACCTTTGTCTTTCCTTCAATTTCTACTAAGACAACAAATATACTATGAGGAAAAGCAAAAATATATGGGTCAGAAAAAACACTTCTGATTATATCTAAAATAGAAGATTTTCCAACTCCATTTTCTCCAACAATAGCACTTAGAAGTTCTATTTTAGAATCACTTTTTGAAATATTGAAGAAGTTTGGTATATACTTCTCATTTTTCTTACGAGAAATAATTAAACTTTCACCTATTTCCTCAAATGAATATAAATATTCTCCTCCAAAATTTAGGGTTAAAGGTTTATCTGTTAAATAACTATGTTCTTTTATATAAATACTTGCTATCATTTCATTTGCAAAAAATTTTGACAAAAGTAGTTATTATCCAACAAAAAAGCAAGCCTTTCAGCTTGCCTTTTTATTTAGGTCTCTAACTCCTGTAACCGTTGTGCTACATCCTCATACTCTATGCTGTGTGTATAGACTTTTTGATAGAGTTGCTTTGCCTGCTCCTTCTCTCCTTTTTCTTCATAGAGATTGCCTAATAGAAACATAATGTCTATCAAATCATCATCAGGATTAGAAGTGCGCAAAGGTGCTTTTTTAAGGGTTTCTATAGCTAAATCTATTTGATTCTTACCTATGAAACTATTAGCTATACCTTGCAATGCTTTTAGGAATAAATCACTGTTTTTAGGTATCTTCTGAAAGTACAAAATTGCCTTATCATAGTTCTCACAAAGGTAGTAACAATTCCCTGTCAATAGTACTTGTCTTTCATCATATTTGCGAGAAAGCAAATCTTCGTATAGCTCAATGATTTTAGGACAATCAGTCTTATTATCCTTCAGAATAAGCGTTTCTACATAAAGGAGCTTTAGCCTTTCAGAACTTGGATTCAACCTCAAAGCCTTACCAAAGCAATCGCTTGACTCTGCATACCGTCCTAAATAATACAAACAGACTCCTTTTAAATCTATTATATCAGATTCATAGGGACTTAAAGGTACTTTATAGAGAGCAGTATCTAATGTAGCAACAGCTCCTTCAAAATCTCCCCTATAAAAATTAGAAATAGCCGTTTCAAGATGAGCTTTCACAACCTTCTTAGGAGAACGAGACCTTCTAACTAAGAAGAAAATCATTATCACTCCTATTCCAAAAGGAATTAAACAAATAGCTATAAACCAAAGGAGGAAGGTTAAACAACCATCGCTATTACCATACTTGTTTTCATCAATAGAAAAACCTAATAGGTTTATTCCTTGCTGATAGGAGTTTGACGGTTGCGATGTGTTTCTACTTCTTAATAAGTTAGAGTGATAAGTAAGCCCTGTATTAGGAATATTGATAGTGTTATATAGCTGTCCATTGCTACTTAGTCCCAATCTGAAACCACCAGCTCCTACACTCATTCCAACTCCTGATGTACTAAAATTGAGTCTGAAAGCTCCAAATGATTGACTTCTACGAAAACGAAACCCCATATTATTTTACATTAGGATTGAACTCTTTTGTTTTAACATACTTTCCTACATTAGAAGTGTCATTAGAGGCATTTGGAAAGATGTACAACGTGTTATAGTGTATGTCTACATTATCCTCTCCTGAAAATAATGCTATATGATGTGGAGCTAATAAGCCATTTTCTGATGTATTTAAACTCCTTCCTAATGTATTTGTTACATAATGACTCTTGTAATAAAGCTCTAATGCTTTTTTATTGTCAAAAAAATCAATAGTAATTTTTCCTCCTTTTTCTGAAACAATCTTATTTATAACTCTTTCTATTTCATTCACAAAGCTATCATTTTTCAGATTGACTTTGTCTATCAAAACAAAGTAAGAAGGAGCTTTATCATAACGAATTATAGTAGTCAAATCCTTTTGAATTTCATACTTTATTAGAGGTTCTTCTTTTTGAGCAGTTGCTGGTTCTTGCTCTCTTGCATTTTCTTCTGTCTTGATGACAATTTTAGGTTTGTTTTCTTCTTTTGGAAAAGATGTTTCAGGAGATTTAGGAACAGTAGCTCCTGCTATTGTAAATAGTACAATATAAGAAACATACCTAACTATTTTGTTTTGCCAAAAACTCACATTTTCTTTGAGTTTATCAGAAACTGTGGGTAAAAGAACAACTCCAAGAATTACAAAGGCAATTCCTGTTATAATGCTTTTTTGAGTAATAACACCTAAACCTGTTATTATGAATAATATTCCTAAAATATATTTTGCTACTTTCATAAAATCAATTGTTTTTAAGATTAATAATTTACTATTATAAGGTTCTCATAGTTTTTAGTAGGAGTTCTTGTTATTTGCTTGGTTTTCAAGTTGAGTTTGAAAAGACTTTTTTCTGTGCCTGATTGTAGTCCAATAATATCGTTCGTGCTTTTAGAGTATTGTATATAGCTTAAATAGTTCTTTCCTATTTCTGCAATAGTCTCTAACTCTTTACCTGTTTGAAGGTCTAATTTTACGATTTTATTGTAAGCTACATAAGCATATAAGTCATCATTAGCTACTATAAGTCTTTCATATCCATTAAAAGGAACTTTTACAATCTGTTTTGTTGTCAAATTAAGTCTGAAAAAAGAGTAGTCATTCTTAAACGTTTTTTCGTTATATTTTGATTGTTGTCCTATAATCTCATTGGTACTTTTAGAGAAACGAATATGACTTAAATAATCATTCCCTACCTCAGCAATAGTTTCCATCTCTTTACCTGTTTGAAGGTCTAATTTTACAATTTTATGGTTGCGCAAATCATAAGCATACGGTTCATTATTAGCTATTATGAGCTTCTCATAATGGTTACAAGGTAATCTTATAATCTCTTTTGTAGTTACATTAAGTTTGAATAAATAATGTCCTGAATTTCCTGATTGTATGCCTATAATTTCATTAGTACTGTTTAAGTAGTAAATACCTCTTCCTAAGTATTCCTTACCTATTTCAGCAATGGTTTCTAATTCTTTACCTGTTTGAAGGTCTAATTTTACAATTTTACTATAGGCTACATAAGCATACAAAACACTTGGTTTGGGAAGAATAGTTAAGCGACCTATACTCTTAGAAGTTTCATTGGAAGATAGAATAACTTCTCCTGATGTAGCCTCTTCAGGAATTTCTACTTTTAGATGGTTGGAAGTTACTTCTTTGATAGTCCCTTTTGCTCCATTAAAAGTAATTGTGTAGGTTTGTGAAGGAACAAAATTCTCTCCTTCAATGGTAATAATATCTCCTATAGTAACCTCTTGTGCAGAGAAGTTTTTAACTGTAGGAAAATTAGTTTGTTGAGGTGTAGGTTGTTCTTTTGCTGGAGCTGGTGCAGGTTCATCTTTAGAACAGCTCACAATGACTCCCATACAGAACAAAGTCAAGAAGATTTTTAATGCTTTCATAAGCTAAAAAAGATAGTTTTTGAATGCTTTTCAGCCCCTAAAAGCAGTTAGTAATATGAAATAAAAAAAGCGTGGGACTGTATAACTTAATCTTATTTGTTTCAGGTATCGCCAAACACCCACACTCTAATAAGTACAGCCCACGCCGAAGCGTGAGCGTTCTCACTTATTATTTTGTAGAGTGTTTAAAAATTTGGCGATTTTGAAACTAACAAAATAAAAGCTAAACGCTAATATGTCTTTATGTTAAAAATATTTTTCTGTTCTATATACTTTTCTTTTAAAATGATGGGACAAAAGTAGTATTATTTTGTGATATTACAAAATTTTTAACGGTTGTAATTTTTTTATCCTTCGCTTATCCTTCGCTTATCCTTCGCTGAAGGTTCGCTCATCTAATAAATAAAGAAAACTAAAGACCCCCACTAATAGCCATATACCATTTAATTCCCCCTCTATAAGTCTTTACCCAATTTGCATATACTAAACTATCTGCATAGTCAGGGCTTCTACCTAAGAGTTTTTTAATAGCTTCTTTGCTGATAACCTTCACTTTCTTATCTGAATAGATTTCATATTGAATAGACTGCAATTCTAACTTTAGAGTTTCATCAGTGAGGTTACCTATTTGTCCGTTCATCATATCTCTTCGTAATTCATAGTACATTTGTGAGCGCAAATTAAAAGGTAAAAAGGCTTCTTCATATTGGCTTTCTTCAGGCTTTGAACCGCCCTGTAATTCAATCACATCATAGCCTGCTGACTTTAAATTATCAACTACACCAGCACCCACTCCCACGCTATCTATTCCTACATAATTAGGGTCTATATTGTAGTCGTGAATAAGCTGTATGGTTCGTGTTACTATCTCTGTTATAGAAGTCTGTTCATAGCTCTCTATTAGCTCAATATTGCCGTTTTTAAGGATTGTAAAGACAGTTTTATCATCTCCATACCTTGCCACATCAATCCCCATAGAAGTAACTTCTAAACCATTTTCTATTCGTTCAGCACTACTTATGATTACTTCACTTGAAATAAGCTGATTAATCATATCTACAGCACTCCAATCAGCATAAAGATACTTTCTTAAAAAATTAGGATTATCTTTAAAGGCTTCCTTTAAAGTGATAACATACTCACTGTTTTCATCATAGTTATCTGTAGTTAAACTTTGGATATATACCTCATCAGGATTGGTAGACTGAATGAAGGTAGAAATAAGCCAACAAGGTTCAGGATTGCTGGTCAATCGCCCTTCATAGCGAGGTTTTTGCTTGTTGGGCAGCACCCAACGCAAACGAGTTTTGAGCATATTATATACCTCAACTGATACTTCATTAGCTTCATCAATACCAAACCAACCTATCTCTAAACCTTTTATCTTTTGAAGCATTGGGTCTTTGGCTATATTAGCATCAAGAAACAGCAACTTTGAATCATTGATGAAGGTTACTTCTAAGCTCGTTTGATTAAAGCTCTTAATAATTTCCTTTGGGCAGATAGAAAAGAAGGTAACCAATGTAGTCCTACGGAGAACAGAGAGTTCCTTTCTGACAAGTACTAATCGGTTACCTTTAAATTTCATTGCATTTTTGATAGCCTCTGCAAAAGAAAATAGCTTTTTCCACCACCTAAAGCCCCTCCAAAGAGCATATACTTTGCTCTGCATTTATGAGCAATTAGTTGCTTAGGTTTAGGCTGATAATAAAGTGAAAAGTCTATTCTCATAACGATTAATTTTAATCAGGTATATTACAAATAAACTCTATATTACCTGAATGTTCTACTTCTATTTTAAATAGCCCTTGTAGGGTAGTTAATTCTTTATTCACTGACAAGGCGGTTTTATAGTCCTTTTTCTCTATGCTCAATCTGTATAACTCTTCATACCTTCTAACTGCTTTAGCATAATCATAAGCTACTTGCTTCTTTACAGATTGCTCTATAAGAGTTCTTGCTTTGCTGATATACTTATCTGCTTGCCTTTCTCCTATATTCCAATTTTCAGAACAGTATAGAACTATAAATTCCCTATTATTACCATTAATGAGCATTGAGGATATGGACTTTATCCGCCTTTCTATTGTGTTCTTGTCTGATTTTGGCATACCCATATTTCTTCTATTTTTTATAATCTTCCTACTATATTACAAGTTTGATAACTTATAAGCAATAAAGTTCTATATACTTGTTATCCAATAAATTAGCAAAAGTCTTCTTAAACTTATTACTAAGATATTTTTCCTTTAGTTGCCTTATTTTTGACTTTATTATTTTTGCATTGCTTTCTTTTATTTAGCTTTTCTTCAACTTTTATAAAATCAGGATGTAAGGAAGCATAAAAAAGTATTCTATCTTCATCTGACATTGAACTAAAATCTACTTCTTCACTAAAGGTAACCTTTGAGAAGCTATCTTTCAAATCCTTGTACAAATCCCTGATTTTGTTATTATCAGCTAAATCAGAGAGAGTTCTTATTGTTTTAGGCAACTTTCTTTTCTGATTATAACAAAATTCAACTCTAAGTGTATTTTCTGGGATTAAGACATTATTCATTATCTTAACCTGTTGGAATTTATCATAAACTTTTAGAGCATACTCACTCATCACACATTTTCTTCCATAGAAAATATGCTTATGTTTCATTTTTTCAAATTCTCGATTGTGATATTCAGCAAATAAGTTGAGGTATTCTTTTGCTGGTTTGTGGGTAGTTATATTGAAGCCATATTCTAATTTTCTAATTACAAATTGACTTGCTTCTGTCTCAAAATATTTAGTTATTATATTGATACTGTCAGTAAGTTCAGAAAAGGTGAAATCAGAATGGTTATTCCCCTTGTAGAATTTATGCAAAGAATTTGTAATCCGTATTTTATCCTCATACAGAATAATTTTCAATCCTTTAAAATCACTTTCAAAACCGTTTAAAAAGCCTTTCTTAAATTTGGGAGTAAAATACAATTCTTTCCAATAGAAAGGCTCATACGATTCTGAAGAAATTTCATAAGAGAAAGGAGCTTCAATATCTACAAAATCAACCATTTTAAAATTGTTTTTGCAGTAAAACTGATTTTGTAGCTACTTCGCTTTCTATCTCTTTATTAGTCATTTTCCTATTGCTAAGTAACCATTCTTCTATTTCAGTTCTCTTGAAATATAGTTGCTTTCCATTAGGCTTATAACAAGGTATTTCTCTTCTACTTGTAAGTTTGTAGATATAACTTTTAGAGTAATTTGTATATTTAGCCACTTCCTCTAAAGTTAAAATAGTTTTAGCTCCTTGATTAATTCTTTCAAGATTCGTTAATCTTTCTTCTATGCTTTGCATTGATTCTAAATTTGTCATAACTAATTCCTTTAATTATGGCGCAAAATTAGAAAGGAAGGGAAAGAATCATTGAATACCTTTTTGAAAGGTAAACATTAAGGTAAACAATTACTTTGTAAGTTTATTTACTATATCTTCTGTAATCAACTTGAAATCAGCACTTATCTTTATCTCAATATCTGTTTTGAGAGACTTAGCTTTTTCGGTGAAAATTTCATCATTATTCTTCACAAAACAAGAATAAAGTTGCTTATAATCAAAATTAGTTTTAGTTGAATCTATAACTTTACTCTTCTTTAGTTGCATTATGAGGTAAATAAGTTGAGTTACATTTTCATTTTTCCAAGTGATAGCTTTTTTAATTTGAGTAATTGGAGTTTCAGAAAATATAGCTTTGAAACTCTGAAAATCTATGTTGTCTATTAGTTCATAGTCTATCAAAAGTTTTTTTAATTCATATATCTTATCTTCTTTAAGCAACCATTTATAGGTAAGTTTAGAGTTTATCTTTCGTTTGGTAGGTTGAGGTTTATTGCCACCTTGCTGAATTAACTCTTCTATAAATTGCTTGATACTAAAAATATAGTCTAATAAGCTGCTATTGCTTATCCCATGTATTTTTTCAAATTTAAGAACTCCAGATTCTATATCATTTAGTTCTTCAATTAAAGAATTATAAAATTCTATTTTAGTAACAAGTTTTCCTTCTTGCCGTTGAGACTTATAGAAATTTCGAAATTCAGACTCAAATGTTCCATAAAGCCTTTTTTTTTCTTCTCCTGCTTCAATAAGTCTACGAGGATAAATACTCTCTTCAATTTCAAGAACTCTTTTATTTAAAGGTTCTACTGCAGTTCTAAATCGTAGATAGTTTTCCATAGCTTATTATTTCTTAAAATCCTCATCAAAAATACTTGCTGCTTCTCTCTTCTTTTGGTCAATAATTTTAGCGTAAACCTGTGTTGTTTTCAATTCTCTATGTCCTAACATTTTTGAGACGGTATATATTTCTACTCCTTTGGTCAATAGAAAGGTAGCATAAGTATGTCTTGCACAGTGAAAAGTAATTAGTTTAGTAATACCTGCTTCTAAAACCCAACGAGCTAAAGCAGTATTCATATAAGCACTATATTTAAGCCCTACAAAAACTCTATCATCAGGTTCTCCCTTTTCTCCTATATACTCAAGAGCGATATCAGGAATGTCTAAATACTCTACTCCTTTTGTTTTCTTTTGAGAGAAGTGTACTCTATAACCATCTTCAGACTTAGGTACATATCTCCAAGTTAATTGATTAATATCAGACCAACGCATACCTGTAAAGCAACTAAATAAGAAAGCTCTTTTTAGAACTTCATACCTACAATTTGTTTTCATAAGAGCTTTAACTTCTTCTTTTGTTAGATACTCTCTACTTGACTCATCTGGTTTAATGTTCTTGATTCTCTTTGCAGGATTTTCATTAATAATTTTATCATCAAATGCTTGGTTTAAAGCTGCTTTTAGTTTGTTAAGATATGAGATGACTGAATTTTTAGCCAAAGGTTTCCCTGTCTTAGTTTTATTAGTCAATAAAAACTCCTTAAAGCCTTCACAAAATTCAGTAGTAACATCTTTGAAGGGAACTATCTTTCCTGCATATTTTATAAGTTGCTTTAGAGCACTATCCCAATTACCATAATTTCCGTTACTTTCTTTTCGTTCGTCTGTAAGTTTTTGGAAATACTCTATGAAGTTAGCATTTAGTAAATGAAGATTATTGAAACCATAAGTTCCATTTTGAATTTCTAAAATTCTTTGTGCTTTTACAGCTTCTGCAAATTTTAATTGTTCAGCATTATGCTGTTTTTCTGCTTGATTTTTTGGCTTCTCATACAAGAAATAATCTAAATATTCATAGTCTCTTATATGTTTAATCTTTCCTTCTTCTCTAATATATCCTTTATATATTTCTAAATACAAGGATATTTTCCCTGTTTTTTTAGATGCTCTTTGTCTTAGATGTATATTCATAACATTTACTGTCTTTACATTTTTGGTTGCAAAGGTAGTAAAAAAATGTAAATACACAGTAAAAAATGTAAAAATAAAATCAAACAAGAGAAAACAAAATAACTAAATTATAATGTAACTAACTGATTTATTTTACTTTAGTTTGATTTTATTTTCTCTTATTTGACTACTTTACTTTCCGATACAAAACTTCGAAAATATGTTTCCTAATACCTCATCATTGCTTACTGCCCCTGTGATACTACCTAAATAGTAAAGTGTTTCGCGTATGTCTATAGCCAACAAATCGGCTGAAAGTCCTGATGCTAACCCCTCTTCTACCCTTTCGACTGCCGTGAGTGCTTGCTGTAGTGCCTCGTAATGCCGTAGGTTCGTTACTACTGTATTGCCTGCTGCTGCCTTATTGATTTGCTGGGCATAATTAGTAAGCGATTGTTTCAACTCTTCTAAATATACACGCTCTTTAGCTGATAGGGTTAGCAATGTTATATTATAGCCTACTAAAGCGTGACGCACCTGCTCATCAAAAGTGTGTACCCCTTCAGTATATAGGTCTATTTTATTGTGTACCAATACAAAAAACACTCCTTCGCGGTAGTGCTCTTTTACAAATGCTACTACATCGGCTACTGTGTCATCATACTGATTATAGAGGAAAATAACTATTTGTGCCTTAGCTATCTTTTCCTTAGCTCGTTGTACTCCTATAGCTTCGATAGCATCGTGCGTCTCTCGGATACCTGCTGTATCTATAAAGCGAAAAGCAATACCGCCTATATGCAGTACCTCTTCTATAGTATCGCGCGTTGTGCCTGCTATATCTGACACTATGGCACGTTCTTCATTTAGCAATGCATTTAGCAAAGTAGATTTACCCGCATTTGGCTTACCCACAATAGCTACCGGCATACCATTTTTGAGTACATTGCCTACTGAAAAAGAAGCTACTAACTGCGTAATCGTCTGCTTGATATGACTCAGAAGCGCCTTGAAACTATCTCTATCAGCAAATGCAACATCTTCTTCTGCAAAATCTAATTCGAGTTCTATAAGCGAAGCAAAGTTGAGCAACTCACCCCGAAGAGTTTCTATTTCAGAAGCAAAGCCTCCACGCATCTGCTGTAGTGCGACTCTATGGGAAGCCTCAGAGTCAGAGGCAATAAGGTCTGCCACTGCTTCGGCTTGGCTAAGAGCCATTTTGCCATTAAGGAAAGCCCTTTTAGTAAATTCGCCAGCTTCAGCCAAACGCGCTCCTTTTGCTAAGCAGCTCTTCATCACTTGAGCGATGATATAGCTACTGCCGTGACAAGAAAACTCGACCACTGGCTCGCCTGTATAAGAACGCTGCCCTTTGAAGACGGTAGCCAAACACTCATCTATCTGGTGCCCCTCTGCTTCTATCATTCCCAAATGCACTGTATGAGTTGCGACCTCTGCTAATGGTTTAGCGTGGTGCGCCTTAAAAATACTATCGGCTATAGCAATCGCTTCATTACCCGAAAGGCGTATCACCCCTATAGCACCTGTTCCTGTAGCGGTAGCGAGTGCCACTATTGTATCGCTTGTATAAAGTCCGTTCATCTGTTCTTACTCATCTTTTAGGGCACAAAAATAGCACAAAAAAACGAATAATAAGGCATTATTTCTTATCTTTGCGCCAATTTATAGCTAAAAAATAATGGCAAGTATATATTTAATCCCCAATTTATTAGGTGAAAGTCCGCTGAATGTGCTTTCTCCACAGGTAGCCCAAGCGGTGCAAGAACTTACTTACTTTGTAGTTGAAAACGAAAAGTCAGCACGTAAGTTCATCAAACTTATAGCTCCTGACAAACCACAAAGTGAACTACAGATAAGCGTTATTGACAAGCACCAATCTACCCCTGATTACGCGGCTTATCTCGCTCCTTGTCTGCAAGGACACTCTATTGGCATCATCTCTGAGGCAGGCTGCCCTGGTGTAGCTGACCCAGGTGCTGAAATAGTGCGAGTTGCTCATCAGAAGGCTCTTAGGGTTATACCATTAGTAGGGCCTTCGTCTTTGTTATTAGCAATGATGTCGAGCGGCCTTAATGGACAAAACTTTGCTTTTAACGGTTACCTGCCTATAGACAAACAAGTACGCCGCAAAACCTTGAAAATATTGGAACGAAAAGTACAAGAAGGGCAATCGCAGCTTTTTATAGAAACGCCTTACCGCAATCAGCAGTTGCTCTCCGACCTTATTGAGACGCTGCAACCTGACACCCTTTTGTGTATAGCTACCGACCTGACACTACCTACTGAAAGTATCAGAACACTGCCTATTCGCCAATGGAAGCACACTTCTGTAGACTTACAAAAACGACCTACTTTATTTATTATCGGGCGTTAAAATAGTACATTTTCCCATTTAACAGACTATTATCAGTTGTTTATCCTTCGGTAATTGTTCGCTAAGCCTTCGCTCTTCCTGTATCATTCCTATATCGTTTGTATAGGGAAAAGCTAAAGAGAAAATTTTTCTGTTTTTCATTAAACGAGATGGTGGAATGGGCGTGGAATACAAATTAGAAAAAAAAATTTGCATTATTACGTTTTATGACGTATATTTGCGACCTATTTTCTAAAAGAAAACAACTATAAAAATTAAAACTAAAATAATGAATACACTAAAACTAAGCAAACTGCTTTTTTTCGGGTGGTTAGCTACTGTAGGACAAGCCTTTGCCCAGCAACCTAAAAAAACACTGTCGTCAGTAGCTAATGGTACTCAGACGGTTACTAAAACCACTACGCAAACTACAACCACGGCTCAGACGCCTATGAATACTAACACTCGGGGAGCTACCTCTATATCGGGTTCTACTAAACCGCTATGGGTGCTAAATGGGGTGGTACTACAAGGTACTGTAGACCTAAAACCTGAAGACTTAGTATCGGACGATGCTAAAATGCTTATAGCTGCCGCTATACCAGGGCTTACCGCTGAAAGTATAGAGAGCTTTAAGGTACTAAAAGATGCGTCGGCTACGGCTATCTACGGGCAACGTGCCATAGGCGGGGTAGTAGCTATCACCACTAAACGCGGTAGTACGGGCGGCAGTAGCATCACCTATACCAATGAATCAACTTTTAGGTTTATACCTACGTATGGAGAGTATAATATTATGAACTCGCAAGATCAAATGTCGGTAATACAAGAACTTATAAGAGGTGGGCACTTTAAATCAGAAAACCAATCTATCACCCAAAACAAAGGAATCATAGGGCGAATGTATGATTTGTTTTATGTATTAGACCGCAATGGAAACTCGGTAGTACCCAATACTGAAGCAGGACGCACCGCTTACTTGCAAGCCGCTGAACGCCGCAATACCAACTGGTTTAATGAGTTATTCCAAACGAGCATAATGCAGAACCATACGCTTTCTTTCTCGTCAGGTACTGAAAAATCATCTTACTACGCCTCATTAAGTGGGCTTTTTGACCCAGGATGGACAAAAGGAGACCAACTAAGCCAATATTCGGGCAACTTAAACGCTAATTATAACTTATCTTCTAAGTTTAAATTGAATGTAATTTCTGACCTTTCATACAGAAAAGAAACGACTCCTAAGCAAGATATATACGACTATGCTGTAACGCACTCGCGCAGTATGGACCCTAAAGAATACTACGTAAATGATTTTGCTCCTTATAATATCTTCAATGAAATAGATAATGCCTATAAAAACATCAACATTGCTAACCTTAGACTACAAGCTGAGTTGACCTATAGAATCACTAAAAAAGTAGAGGCTACTATGATGGGGGCTATCAGGTACTACATCAACCAGCAAAACACTGAGTTTAAAGAAAATTCGAACTACGCACAGTCATACAGAGCTATGCCTAACTCATTAGTACGCACCTATAATCCTAGATTATATGACGACCCTAATGACCCTTACGACTTGCCAAGTATCGTACTACCTGAAGGTGGGATACGCGAGCGAAGAGACCGTACTACTATAGGTAATAGCTTCCGCGCTACTTTACGCTATAACGATAGTTTCAAAGACGGTCTTCACAACGTATCGCTATTTGCAGGGGTAGAAATGGATAACTATAAAAACACTGATGATAAAAATCATAATTATGGTGTGCTATTCGGCTCGGGCAACTATAGTTATTACACCTATCTTTTTTTCAAAAAACTACAAGAAGAAAATAGCTCTTACTACAGCATTTACAACACTATAAACAACAACCAAGCATTTTTTACTAATGGTAGTTATACCTTTGGCAATCGTTATACTATAAACGGTACACTGCGCTATGATGCTTCTAACAAGTTTGCTGAATCGCGCTATATACGCTGGATGCCTACTTGGAACGTGGGAGTAAATTGGAGTGTAAGCAACGAAAAGTTCTTTCCTCGCCTAAAACCTCTTTCGCACCTTTCATTTAAAGCCTCATTTGGTATTACTGCTATTTCGCCATCAGTTAGCAACTCACTTTCGCAAATCTATACCAATATGCCTTGGCGCAACTCGTCTAAGCGCGAGATTGGGCTAAACATAGTTGATAATGCTAACCACGACCTTACCTACGAAAAAAACCAAGAGTTAAACCTTGGTACCCAATTCGGGTTATTTAACAACCGCATCAATGTATCAGCAGAATGGTTTAACCGTAGAAGTTACGACCTGATAGGCAATATTGTAACCCAAGGAGTGGGAGGTACTATCACTAAAAAAGGGAATATGGCAGAACTACGTATTCGCGGGGTAGAACTAGGATTAGAGACTACCAATATCAAGACTAAAGACTTCAGTTGGAAAACCTCTTTCATCTACTCACGCTCTAAAAACGAAATTACTAAACTGCTTACTAACCCTACGGTACGTAATATGATAGGCTATTCGAGTAGCTCTAAATCAGTAGCTGGCTTTGCTAAAGAAGGTTACCCACTGCGCTCTATCTTCTCAGTACCTTTTAATGGTTTGAACGATAAGGGTTTACCTACTTTCTTAGATAGTGATGGCAATAGCACTGTGAGTGGTATCCGTTTTGATAACCGCAATGTAGATTTCTTAGAGTACTCAGGCACCCTTATCCCTACTGACAAAGGAAGTTTCAGTAACTCATTCAGCTATAAGGGCTTAACGTTAGGTGTGGTATTTACCTATTCTTATGGCAATGTGGTACGCTTGCGCAAGCTGACCAATTCTTATAACGACTTTTGGGTAGCTCCTCGCGAACTCAACAACCGTTGGCAATACCCTGGTGATGAACAGCGCACCAATATACCGGTACTCTACACTACCTATATGTACGACCTTTACGGAGGATATAACAACATCATACAAGCATACAACACCTATGATTACTCTAATGTACGCGTAGCTAAGGGTGATAATATACGCCTGAAAGAAATCTCTATAGGCTACACCTTTGGCAGAGATTTTCTAAAGAGAAATAAATTGCGCCAACTCAGTGTAAAACTACAAGGCACTAACCTTGCTCTGCTTTACGCTGATAAAAAACTAAATGGTGATGACCCAGACTATTTAGCTAACGGCTATTCGCCTATTGCTGCTAAACGACTTATTTTCACCTTACGTGTAGGTCTCTAATTTTTTAAATACAAAAGAAATGAAAAAGATATATATATTAATAGGTATCACCCTAAGCTTTACCGGTTGTAACTCACTGCTTGATGAGTTACCAGACAATCAGGTGCGTATTGATACCCCTGAAAAAGTAAGAAGAGTAGTTACTAATGCTTACCCTACAGCTAGTACGGCAGTAATAAGTGAACTATCATCAGACAATATAGCTGATATAGGTACTATTATAACCTATGCTAACTATTTAAGTGAAGAAGCCTCTTATTGGCAACGAATACAAGAATACTCTGATTCTGACGGACTACAAAACATTTGGACAAGCCACTACAAAGCTATCAATCACGCTAATACAGCTTTAGAAGCTATTGAAAAAATGGGTAACCCAGAATCTACCAATGCTAGCAAAGGAGAAGCTTTAGTAGCAAGAGCTTATGCGCACTTTTCGTTAGTAAATCTTTTCTGCAAACCTTATAATCCGACTACTAGTGCGAGTGACTTGGGTATCCCTTATATGTTAGCTTCTGAAACAGAATTAGACGGTAGATACAGCAGAGGTACTGTAGCACAAGTATATGCACAAATAGATGCTGACCTAACAGCAGGCCTACCGTTAATAAATGACAGCAACTATGAGATGCCTAAATATCACTTCAACAAGAAAGCTGCCTACGCTTTTGCAGCACGTTTCTATCTGTATTACCAACAATGGCAAAAAGCTTTAGACGCTGCCAATGTAGTGCTTACTACTAATAACACTACTACTAAGAATATGCTGCGCAATTGGAAAGACTTTAGAGATGCTACTAAAACAGGTGGTACTGATATAGAGAAGTTTGCCATCTATTACACTCGTGAAGATGAGACTGCTAACCTAATGCTACACCCTGTTTATTCGCTAATTTCATCATCGTATTTTTCAACCTCTAATGCCAGACGATTTATTCACAACCACCGTATAGCAGGAGAAACCTTGGCTACTGCTAACCCTTGGGATAAACAAGGCAATTCGGGTAAAGCTAATTATGGTTATGAATTTTATTGGTTTACTCCTTTTGATGTGTTTGACAACAGACGTGATGCGGTAGTTTATGGTAAATTCCCCACTTTTAAAGACAGTAGTACTCGTACGATAATGATACCTTTTACTACAGACGAAACTTTATTGGTAAGAGCTGAGGCAAAAATACTCTTAGGTCAGTACGACAGTGCTGTAACCGACCTGAATATGTTTACCTCTAAATTCATTCAACAAACCACTATCAACGGCTATACTAGTAGCAATACTTTAACGAAAGACGAAATCATAGACTTTTATAACGGTATTGCCTACTCAGAAAGTACTGTAAATGGAGCTACCCAAAAGAAGCACCTCAATCCGTCATTCACTATCAGTAGCGATGGGGTACAAGAACCCCTATTGCACTATGTACTACAGTGCCGCCGTATACTAACCTTAGGTGAAGGTTTGCGCTGGCAAGACGTACGCCGCTACAATATAGAAGTAGTGCGCTACCAAAGCGATAACTCAAACCGAAACGATGCTACTGTGAAAGCCATATTGCCAGCAAACGATTTGCGCAGAGCTATTCAGCTACCTGATGCCGTAATAGGTAAAGGTATGCAAGAAAACCCAAGATAAAATAAAATATAAACTATGAAAAAAATACTATACACCCTTTTAGCCTTATCATTTTTAGGCTGTGATAATGACGATAAGCTCGCAGATGAGAGTGTTATCATTCGCAATGGAGAAGAAAGCCAGAGCTTGAACCCCCAAAACGATTTGGACAAGTATTTAGATGAGACTTTTGCCAAACCGTACAACATACAGATATTATACCGCTTTTTGGAGCGAGAAATCAGTAGGATTTATACTTATACCCCTACTAAATACAACAAGGCGATAGAGTTTGCTAACGTATTTAACTACCTTTTTATAGAACCATACGTAAAACTGACCTCTAAACCCTTTATGAAAGAGCACTCGTTTAACACCCTTATACTGATAGGTGAACCCGCTTTCAACCCTACTGGTACCAAATTGGTGGGATTAGCTGCGGCAGGTATAAAAATACACCTAACCGATATAAACCACTTAGAGGCTAACAACATCTATTGGCTGAATGACAATATTTTGGCTACTCTTTACCACGAAAATGCTCACACTTGGCATCAGGCAAAGTTATACACTACTGATTATGAGAAAATATCAGCAAGTGACTACAAGAACGACCGCTGGGTAAACGAGTGGAACTTAAGCACTAAAAACTACCTAAAAGCAGGTTTTATAACTGCCTACTCGAGTTTTGACCACGATGAGGATTTCGTAGAGCTATTAGCCCGTTATATAGTGTATTACAACGCCTCTTTAGACTGCGGTTGTGCTACTACTAACCGTACTTTAGACGCTGATGGTGATGGTTTTGATGATGCTCTATACACCGCTTGGAAAGCTAAATTTAGCAACTATGGTAATACCCTCACAGAATACTATACCCCCTATGAATCGACTAGCGTATGGGAAGAAGTACTAAAAGAGGCAGACAGAAAAATAAGACCTACTGAAACCTATACCGGTAAACAAAAAATAGAACAAAAAATAGCCATAATGAAGAAATACCTACAAGAAGAATGGAATATCAACCTTGATGAACTGCGCGCTGAAATACGCAGTCGATATCCATACGTAGCTGGTAAAACCTTTGATGGCGTACCTGTACAACGAAAAGATTTCACCCGATTAACCCGTTAATACAACAATGAAAAAATATATATTCTTATCATTATCATTTCTCGCCTTTATAAGTTGTAATTATAAGGAGGAGGAGACTTTTACAAAAAAAGCCTCAGAACGCACTGTAAATTCGCTCAATAGCTATAAAAATACTTTAGAGAACGACGGCTATTGGCTGCTGACTTACTACCCTGAACAATACCGCGTAGGGTATTGGGTATACCCCTATCAGCCAGAGGTTTTTGCTACCGACAAAGATTTTCCTAAATTTCATAGAAGCATAGGAGGCTATAACTTTTTGATAAAGCTGAAAAATGGTGAGGTAACTGCCTCATCAGAGGTAAATTATACCAATGCTGAAGAGACTTCTTTCTTCACCTATGACATCACAGAAGGACCAACCCTTAGCTTTGACACTTTCAACAGTGTACTACATCATTTTAGGTTTGTATCGCCCACTTTTCCTAATGCGAGAGGAGGTGAAACTGACTTCATTATTCTGAAGTACGAAAACGATACTTTCACCTTGCGTGGTCGTACCTCTAATAATATTATGACTTTGAAGAAATTCACTGGAGATAGAGAAACCTTTTTGAACAAAATACGCGAGAATAGCAATGCTCTACAGTACAAAGGGCTTTCACCCATAAATGTAGGAGGTACTGAGGTAACCCTTAAACTCTTCCCCAGCTACCGACAGCTTACTTTTATATACGACAATAACCAAAAGTACGTACAATCACCTTTTATAATCACTGAAAAAGGTATCAAATTTTACGAACCTGTGAAGATAAATGGGGTAACTTTTGATGAATTTCATTTCAATGATGACAAAACAGCCTTAGTGACTGCTGATGGCAGTATTAGTAGTAATTTTGTAACCTCGGCTATCACGCTAAGCAGTAACGCCTCATACATAACTTTTGACAGCGATAATGCTTCTGACAAAGCAATCAATATGTTTAATAGAGCTAAAAGAGCTGTAGAACGGTCGAGAGATAAAAGTTATACTCTGTTAAACTACATTAGATTAGCAAATGTAATGGGTAATGACCAAGCACAAACAGCAGGCATACAGGGTTATGTGGCAGAAAAAAACAACCTCAATAATACGAGTAGTGTATACTACGAAATGGACTTTGTGGGATTAGCGAATAACAACAATGAACGGCAGGTAGAAATACTGATAAAAGATATGCCTAATGAGGGAGACCCAGTTTACAAAAATAGTCTTTATTACTACCGTGAAGCAGAGCGATTATTCTTAAGTTTAGCTAAGGCTGGCCCTTATAAAGTAACGGTATATAATGATAATTATACTGGGGTGACAAGTGTAAAAGACCCTGACCTATGGTTTTACATATATACCCCCTAAAAAAATGTTAAAAATATTTTTTTATTAGAAAAATAATGCGTACATTTGCACCACTTTTCAGAGGGAAGATCCTTTTAAGGGAAGACTGAAAATTATAAGTTTTGTAAATTACAAATTTCTAAATATAAGACATTATGAGTAATTCAAAAAAACTTGCTGTAGATAAATACGGCATCAAAAACGCTACCGTTCGTTACCAACTTTCAGCAGACGAACTACACCAAGAAACTTTAGACAAAAAATTAGGAGTTGAGGCTTCTTCAGGAGCTATTGCTATCAACACTGGTAAATTTACTGGTCGTTCTCCTAAAGACCGCTTCATCGTAAAAGATGACATTACTAAAGATCGCGTATGGTGGGGAAATATTAACATTCCTTTTGATCCTGAGAAATTTGATAAACTATACGAAAAAGTAGTAGCTTATCTTTCAAACAAAGAAATCTATGTACACGATGGGTATGTATGTGCTGACCCTAAATATCGTACTAATATTCGTACTATTACTGAACTTCCTTGGAGCAACCTTTTCGCTTTAAATATGTTCTTACGTATCGAAGATAGCGAACTTGCTTCTTTCAAAGAAGATTGGTTAGTAGTTAATGCTCCTGGTTTTGAAGCTGACCCTGCAGTAGATGGTACACGCCAAGCGAACTTCGCTATCCTTAACTTTACTAAAAAAATCGCCCTAATAGGTGGTACAGGTTATACCGGAGAAATTAAAAAAGGTATTTTCTCTGCTATGAACTTTGAATTGCCAGTGTTCCGCAACACTATGCCAATGCACTGTTCTGCTAACGTAGGTAAAGACGGCGATACAGCTATCTTCTTTGGTCTTTCTGGTACTGGTAAAACTACTCTTTCTGCTGACCCTAACCGCCACCTAATCGGTGATGACGAACATGGTTGGACTCCAGAAAATACTGTATTCAACTTTGAAGGAGGTTGCTATGCTAAAGTAGTAGACCTAACCGCTGAAAAAGAACCAGAAATCTTTGCCGCTATTAAAAAAGGAGCTATCCTTGAAAACGTAATTATGGATGATAAAGGTGTAGTAGACTTCGCTCGTACTGATATCACCGAAAACACTCGTGTTTCTTATCCTATTTACCACATCGCTAATATCCAACCAGGGTCTATAGGACACAATCCTAAGAACATTTTCTTCCTTACTTTTGATGCTTATGGTGTATTGCCTCCAATCTCTAAATTAACTCCTGAGCAAGCGGCTTACCAATTCGTATCTGGTTATACTTCAAAAGTAGCAGGTACTGAAGTAGGAATTACTACTCCACAAAAAACATTCTCTGCTTGCTTTGGTGCTGCCTTTATGCCACTTCACCCAGCTGAATACGGAAAACGTTTGGCTGAAAAAATTAAAGAAACTGGCGTAAACGTATGGTTAGTAAACACTGGATACAACGGAAAAATGAAGAGATGCAGCCTAAAAGATACCCGCGCGCTTATCACTGCGGCTCTTACTGGCAAACTTAACAACGTTGAGTACAAAGATCTTCCTATCTTCGGCTTCAAAGTACCTCAATCTTGCGAAGGTGTTTCTGACCAAAGCATCTTGAACTCAGAAAACACTTGGGATGACAAAGCTCAATTTAGTGCTAAACTAAAAGAATTAGCTGAGTCATTCATACAAAACTTCAACGATAAGAAATTTGCTGAAGGTGCAAGTGCTGACGTTCTTGCTGGTGCTCCTAAATTGTAATTTGCTTTAAAGGACATATTTGTAGAAAAAGCTGTTTGGTTTTTCACCAAACAGCTTTTTTTAATTATCAATTCTGAATAGTTAATTATGAATTTGGCACAATTGTTGCCTAACGGTAGTATGAAATAACAAAATACTAAAACAAAAGAATATGATAAAGAATTATGCAAGTATGGTAGCTACTGCCATTTTGGGTGGTGCTATGACTTTAGGAGGTTACAAATTATTTATAGACAAACACGATGCTAAACAAGAAGCGCTTGAACTGCTATCGCGCCCAGCTGTGGTGCAAACTAATTACAACGCTGCTAACGGGAAGTTTGAGCTAAAAGAAGATAGCTTTATAGAAGCAGCTAATAAAACAGTGAATAGTGTGGTGCACGTAAAAAACACTGTGAAATCGCAAGGGATTACCTCTATTTTTGATCTTTTCTATGGTAACGGTGGAGGCGAGCAGACTCAAGTAGGTACTGGCTCTGGCGTGATTATTACTCCTGATGGTTATATAGTGACTAACAACCACGTAATCGCTAATGCTACTACGCTAGAAGTAACCCTGAACAACAACAAAACTTACCCTGCCAAATTGATAGGTACAGATACCTCAACCGATATAGCTCTACTAAAAATAGAAGCTGAAGAGAAGTTGCCTTTTCTTACCTTTGCTAACTCTGACAACACTCAATTAGGGGAATGGGTATTGGCAGTGGGGAACCCTTTTAACCTTAACTCGACTGTAACAGCAGGTATTATCAGTGCTAAAGCGCGCAATATTAGTGAGCGCGGTAGTGATAAGATAGAATCATTTATCCAAACCGATGCTGCTGTGAATATGGGTAATAGCGGTGGTGCTTTAGTAAACCTAAACGGCGACCTTATAGGTATTAATACTGCTATCTCATCTACTACAGGCGTGTATATGGGCTATTCTTTTGCCGTACCAAGCAATATCGCTAAAAAAGTAGTAGAAGACCTGATTGAATATGGCAATGTACAACGCGGAGTAATGGGCGTACGTGGACAAGGATTGGACTCTGAAGTGGCTAAAAATCTTAATGTGAAAGAAACGGAAGGCTTCTACGTGGCTAGTGTAGAAGAAGATTCTGGAGCTGGTGCTGCTGGACTTAAGAAAGGCGACATCATTAAACAGCTTGACAATGTGAAGATACACACATATTCTGACCTCAGTGGTTATATAGCTTCTAAACGTCCTGGTGATGTACTAAAAGCTACTTACATACGCGATGGTAAAGAGAAAACTGCCGATATCACCTTGAAGAAAAACAATACTTACATCATACAGTCGTTAGGCTTAGAGGTAAAAAATCTATCAGAGGCTGACCACAAACGATTTAAAACCAAAGCAGGTGTAAAAGTAACAGGGGCTGGTCAGTTCTACGAATATAATAATATCAATATCGTTGGCAAAGTATTACTATCTATCAACGGTAAAGCTATTAAAGATGTAGATGAACTGAAAAGCATAATGGCAGGACTTTCGGCACGCGACCGTAATTCATTAGAAATACTGAATGATAAAGGAGAAAAAGAAAGACTTTTCTTTTAATAATTAATAATTAATAGACTTTGTCAGAGTTCTAGGACTCTGACAAAGTTTTTATTACTTCATAATTCAAAATTCATAAAATTCTTCCTGTGAATATAAAACTTATCGCTGTAGGAAAGACTGATAACCCAGCTCTACAACAACTTATTAGTACTTATGAAAAAAGGCTTTCATATTATATCAACTTTGAGCTGCAATTACTACCTGACATTAAGAATAGCAAATCGCTATCTGAAGAACAGCAAAAGATAAAAGAAGGCGAGCTTATACTCAGCTATGTAGAACCCTCTCATCACCTTATCCTTTTAGATGAACGAGGTAAAGAATATACCTCTATTGCTTTTGCCGATGAACTTCAAAAGAAAATGAACACTGGTATTAAGCAGCTAACCTTTGTTATTGGTGGTCCTTATGGTTTTTCACAAGCAGTATATCAGCGGTCTAACAGCAAGCTATCACTATCTAAACTCACCTTTTCTCACCAGATGATAAGACTCTTTTTTGTAGAGCAACTTTATCGTGCTTTTACAATTTTGAGGAATGAACCTTATCATCATCAATAATTTTTCATACCTTTACGCCCTTAAAAATAAAAACTATGATAAAAAAACTTTGGCCTCTGGCTATAGGAGGCTTAACATTAGGGGCTACTGAATTCCTAATAATGGGGCTATTGCGTGTTATAGGTGAAGATATGGGATTAACCGATGCCATCACTGGTAGGTTTATTTCAGCTTATGCTATAGGTGTAGTAGTAGGAGCTCCTACTCTCATTGCATTGGCTGCCGAGTACAACCCGAAGAAGATACTTTTATTTTTTATGGTACTCTTCACTCTCTTCAATGGACTTTCTGCTTTTTCGCCAGATTACACAACCCTATTATTAGCTCGTTTCTTTTCAGGATTGCCTCACGGTGCTTTCTTTGGAGTAGGTGCCATTGTAGCTAAACAGTTAGCTCCCAAAGGCAAAGAGGCTTTTGCTATCTCAATTATGTTTGCAGGGCTTACCATTGCTAATTTGGTAATGATACCTCTTCTCACCTACGTAGGAGCCTTAGTAGGTTGGCGTATTGCAATGGGCTGCGTGTCGGCATTAGGGTTACTAACGATGCTATCCATATTCTTTTTCTTGCCTAATGTAGAAAATAAAAGAGACCTCGGTGTGAAGCGCGAAGTGCGTTTATTCTTCAATCCGAGATCTTTATTAGTATTGGCTATCACCGCTTTAGGTTGCGGCGGACTTTTTGCGTGGTTTAGCTATATACAGCCTTTGATGTTAGAAACAGCTCATATAAACCCCGATATGAAATCGGCTGTAATGATAGTAGCAGGAGCTGGAATGGTAGTAGGCAACCTCTTAGGAGGATGGCTTACCGATCGTTTATCGCCCATTAAAGCTACTATCTGTATCTCGCTATCACTTATCAGTGTATTGCTGTTAGTCTTCTTTTTCTCGCATATTCAACCTATAGCGTGGGTACTAACGTTTGTATGTGGTGCTATGTCAATGTCATTAGGTTCACCCCTTAATATGCTTATTTTCCGTTGTGCACCGCAGTCGGAGATGATGGGAGCTGCTTTTATGCAGGCAGGCTTTAATACTGCTAACTCTATCGGAGCCTATATAGGTGGATTGCCTTTGCTCTATGGACTTAGTACTAACTATCCTTCACTAATGGGGGCAGGGTTAGCCTTTATGGGGTTACTGCTTACTTTCTACCTGAAGCGCATTATCAGATTCTAATTTTCTTACTTTTAAGAACGATTCGTGCTGCTCTATAGCCATTTCTATTTGGGCAACAATTTGTTCTACAGTATCATTCTCATAATCTATCTGCAAAGGGGCTTTAATAATCATTGATTGTTGAACCCCTTTCTTTTTAATATTGATACCCTTCTTATCAAACGAGCGCCTAAAACCGTCTATCACTATAGGCACCACTATCGGTTTATATTGCTTGATAAGGTGAGCCGTCCCTTTTCGAATAGGCTTCCAAGGTGAGGTAGTGCCCTGCGGGAAGGTAATTACCCAACCATCAGCAAGCGCTACACCTATATTCTCTACATCACTTTGGCGCACCTCTCGGTGTATTTCCTTCCCCTTCTCACGCCACGTTCTATTCACAGGTATAGCCCCTGCATAGCCTAATATTTTAGGTAATATACCTGACTTCATCGTCTCTGAAGCAGCTACATAGTAAATATTCAGTTTAGGGTTCCAAAGATAGCCCACATTATCTAAGGTATCTTTACGCCCTTTTAGACTAGCATTAAACACGTGATACATAGCCGTAACATCAGCAAAATACGTTTGGTGGTTAGAGATAAACAACACATTCTGAGGTGGCAAGGAGCGTATAATATCCGAGCCCTCAATCTTCAACTGATTAAACCCGTCATAACGACTGTGCGTGATAAGTCCAAATACGCGGATAAGCCAACGTTTGACGAAAAGGGTATGTCCGAAAGGGTCTTTTTTAAATAAAGCCATTGGTCAAGTATCATTAGTAAGTTAATAAAAATGCCAATGAATCAATTAAGCTTATAACTAATTGACTCATTGGCAAATTTTGTTCGTTAGTTGATTGAAAAATTCTTACGGCTACCTATATAACGCTCTTTACATTCGTGGTATATTCTCACCGCTTCCTCTACATTGCCCCAACCATTAATAGCTACTTTTTTCTTCTCTAAATCCTTATATACGCTAAAGAAGTGCTCAATTTCTTTGATAAGGTGTGGGTTTAGGTCGCTCAAGTCATTCATTTTATTCCAAATAGGATCTGATACTGGTACACAAATCACTTTTTCGTCAGGCCCTTTTTCATCAGCCATATGGAAAACCCCTATAGGTTTTACTTCCATCACGCAACCTGGGAAAGTAGGTTCAGTAACCAATACCAACACATCTAAAGGGTCTGAGTCTAACGCTAATGATTCTGGCACAAATCCATAATCAGCAGGATACATCATCGAAGAGAAAATCATACGATCGTAACGCACCTTGCGCAAAATAAAATCATACTCATACTTGTTACGACTCCCTTTAGGAATTTCTATCAATACATCAAAAGATAGTTCTTTTTTTTCTGACATTTTTTTCTTAATTAGTGTTTAGAAAAGCAAAAGTAATAAAAATTTCTAAAAGTAAAAACTTTTTCTCTATCAATTTTCATCTTTAGGCTCTTCTACCCTTTCTACTTCAGTAGCCGACCATTCTACCTTGCGCGAAACATACATCACCACTGCCAATATAGCAAATAGCCCAATACTTCCTACTAAAAGGGCATAATTCTCAAGCTGAATAATCACATATATAAAACCGTATAGAGCAGTCAAAGAAGCACAGATAAAAGCTGGAAACTTCTTGTTTTTCAGTATTGAAATAGAATATAGACTAATAAGTCCTACGGTCATCAGCGAAGCTATAAAATAGGCAAATGAAAAACTACTATGCTCAGTGATAGAAATAAGCAAGGTGTAAAACAATACAAGGGCTAAACCTATCATTGTATATTGGAATATATGTATTTTTATTTTGCTAATACTTTGAATAAGGAAGAATATCAAGAAAGTAAGCCCTATAACCAAAAAGCCATACTTAGCAGCACGCTCATTCTGTTGATATTCATCTACAGGGATAATAAAATCTACATCATAAGTATATTGCGAGATATTAGGCAACGCTCCAAACGACTGTTGAGAAAACGGACGGTTAATGTGTAGCACACGCCACGATGCGTTAAACCCACTAGTATTAATCTGTTTTTCATAAGGCAAAAAGTTACCCATAAAACTAGGATTAGCCCAGTTAGAGGTCAGTGTACTTTCAGTAGTCTTACCGATAGGTACTATCGCTATTTTCCTACTACCATCATACTGTACTGATAGTTGAAAAGAAGGATCGGTGAGAAACTCCTGATAATTGATAAAACCTGTTTCAAGCGATGCTACCTCTATAGATGTACTGCTATTGCCATCGTAATAGCTAGCATTATCAGTAGATTGCTCATAGATTGGCTCAAAATTATAGCTTTTACCGCCTATCTTAATAGCTACACTGTTCTTAATACTCGCAAGATTAGTAGTGCGAATAAGAATAGTAGCTCTCCCCCACTCTATATCGTCATTAGCAATTCCTTTTTGCGAGAAATCAGGAGTTATATAGCTACCATTAAAGTCCATTGTGGCATTAAACACTACCGATTCATAATTATTACGCTTTTTCACCTCTGTTTTTACATTCGAAGTATTCTTAAGCTCCTCTGGAAAGAAATAAGCATACTGAGTTTCGTATGCGTTTTTTTCTTTATTAGTATAAACCTTATAAGGAATTTTGAGAATAGGCCCATAAAAGAAGACTTCTCGTCCCCATTTACTGTCGATTTCGTCTATAACCGACTGCTGCCTATCTTTGCGTTCCTCAATGAGGTTCTGTACCAATAGCAAAGGAATGAGCAATATTAAAGTAAGTGCCCCAATAAGCATCAAACGAAATGTGTTTGACTGAAATAGATTAGATGTTGATGATTTTTGTGAATACATAATATAATAATTTACAATTAATAACTAACAAAAGCACTTTGAAATTCAAAGTATATAGCTAAAAAAGAAAAGGGAACTCCCTTCTTATTTGCTAATTAACAAATCTACTCATCGGCTAATCGACAAGTTTGCTAATTTCTCCAATGCATTTAAATGCTCTTGAAACGCTTCTCGTCCTTTTTTAGTAGCCTTATACGAAGTATTTGTTTTCCGTCCTACAAACGATTTTTCTATAACGATATATTCTTCAGCTTCAAGTGCACGAGTATGGCTCGCCAAATTTCCATCAGTTACTCCTAAAAGTTCTTTAAGCGTATTAAAGTCAGCACTTTCATTGACCATTAGCACCGACATTATCGCCAAGCGAATGCGGTGATCAAAGGCTTTATTGATATTTTCTAAAAGAGACTTCAAAACTGCTAATAGGCTACTACAAAACTACCTTTTCTTATTTTGTTTTTTAGGGTTATAAAAATTCTTATCGCTTAAAATGTTTGTAATCATATAATTTCCCTGATTATCTTTCTTCAATTGATAATCTACACAAGTTGCTTTCTTTGCCCAATCAGATAACAAAAAACACACTCTATACTTATCTTTACCTAAAGATGTTATTTTTAAACTGCGATTGATAGCCGCTCCTTCATAGTCTTGTGCTTGTATAAAAGGGTCATAGCCTAATGAATCGTCTTGATAGTCTGGTGATACTTCAAATACTTTTAAGAAAAGCTCCTTAGATAAATACTTTTCAAATATATTACTTTTCCCATCAGAAGCATCATCGTATGCTACAGCATAAAATTCTTTCAGCATAGCAATAGCCTTTTCTGTATCAGCTTCTTTGTTTTGAGCTCTTAAAGCAGTCCCTCCCATTAAGAGAAATAGCATTATAATAAAAATCTTTATCTTCATAGTGTCAAACAATATTACTTTCGTTCGTATTTAAAGTGCATTACGCCACCGTAAAGAATATGGCAAACGCCAAAACCTAAAACCCAGAACAACAAACCATAACCCGAAAATTGCACTGCCAACAGCCCTAATATTATCTCTGTAATACCGAGGTAATGCACATCGCCAAAAGTGTATTTGCTCACATTCACACATGCCAAACCATAAAAAATAAGCGTCATTGGCGCAAGCAAACCATAGTGCCCATTATTGATAAGCAGTATACACAGTGCTCCACCAGTAAGCAGCGGCAAGGCGAAGTTATAAAATGCTCTTTTAGCAGTAGGGGTTATTAATTTTTCACCATTGCGTTTAGCTTTGCGCATCGAAAACAGATAAGCAGTCAGCACAGAGGCTACGAGTACTAATAGCGCAACAGCTATAATAGCTTTAAAAGTCTTACTTTCTATAATCACATAAGGATAATAGAGGTAATGATGTTGCAGTAATTTATATACCACTGCCGCCCCTATTAGGGCATACACCCCTGCTAACACCCCCGAAAGACCGCTGAGCGAAAGAAATAAGGTAGACTTACGCATCATCTGGCGTATCTCGTGTAGGTCGTCTAAATATTTGTTATTTTGCATACCGAAGCACTTTGTGGTGCAAAGTAAAGAAGAAATATCATAACCGCCAAATACTTTAACAAATATTTAACACACTCTCCTTATTATTCCTTAATTCCTGCCTTTACAATAGCTTCCACCTCTGCTATCTGTTCCTCTATCCTATTAGGGGCTATCTTGATAGCTTTGTGTACAGAAAAACTCACCGTATTGAAGATACCCAAAGGAAAATGCCCATAACGCAATATTTTCCACGAGTTATTAATAGTAATAGGCACTACATACCCCTCTGGCATCTGTTCCATAATGGTATGCAGACCTTTAGTTTTAAAGGGGCGTGGTACACCATTGCGACTACGAGTGCCTTCTGGAAAGATCAGTCCTGCTTCTTTTTTAGCTGCTAAATCCTTACCAAAAGCCTCCAACTGCGGTACAGCATCTTGCGGACGACTACGGTCTATCAGCACCGAACCATTATTGCGCAGGTTGATAGTAATGCTCGGTATACCTCCTCCTAACTCCTTTTTGCCTACAAAACGCACACTATAATGGCGCAAATACCATATTAGCGGCGGAATATCGTACAAACTTTGGTGATTTGGCACAAATATGATAGGGGCATTCTTAGGCAAAGGGGCTTCTATCGAAAAACGCACCCAATTACCACTTACTAACAGTATTTTAGTAAGCATAAGCGTCAGAAAATCGACGACTGCTTTGTGGGCTTTACGCCCTATAAAGTGAATACACACCCATTGTATAGGGTGAAAAATAAGCAATAAAAAGCCGTAAAGCAAGTAATGAAGTACACTAAGAGGGTAAGATAGTATTTTCATCATAAAAGTATTGAAATAAAAAACTTTGCCAAAGTAGCTATACCTTAGCAAAGTGTAATGTAGAAAAAAGTTATTAACAATATTCGTTATAAGCCTGCTGAAGATTTTCTGCTATCACTTCAGCCATACGTCCTTCTATGTGATGGCGCTCTAACATATGCACCAATTCGCCGTCTTTGAAAAGGGCAATACTAGGCGATGATGGCGGAAAAGGCAACATATATTGGCGCGCTTCCTCAGTAGCCTCTCTATCTACCCCTGCAAATACAGTGGTCAGATGGTCTGGTTTCTTTGCGTTTTGCAAACTATAGATTACCGCAGGACGAGCATTGCGGGCAGCACAACCGCATACCGAGTTCACTACTACCAAAGTAGTGCCTTCTTGCTCAATAGCTTGTTTTACAGCTGCTGCCGTTTTTAATTCTTCAAAACCAACCGAAGTCAGTTCTTCTATCATAGGTTTTACCAATTCTGGTGGATACATAATATTTCGCTTTTTTTAATTTGCGGCAAAGGTAGTAAAAAAAATTATATTACGAAACATTTTGTCAATTGGTTTTTATGTAGTATCTTTGAGCCGCTAACTGAAATTGATAATATAATGACAAAAATTACAACGGCTGAAGAGGCTTTAAAGGTAGTCAAAAGTGGCGATTTTGTCTATATACAGGGGGGAGCTGCAGTTCCCGAAATATTAGTGGATGCCCTCGTTAAACGGGCTCCTGAGCTCCGCAATGTTACCATAGGGCATATCCATATCGAGGGTGATGCCCCTTTCGCCGACCCCAAATACAAAGATAGTTTTTACGTCAATTCCTTCTTCCTTTCGCGCAATGTACGGCATATCATCAAGGCGGGCAACGGTTCGTATACCCCTATTTTCTTGAGCGATATGCCTTTGCTTTTTGATAGAAAACACATAAAAGTAGATGTTGTTCTCATACAAGTTTCTCCCCCTGATAAATTCGGCTTTTGCTCTATGGGCGTAAGTGTCGAGGCTTCAAAATCTGCTATCCGAAACGCCAAATACGTAATTGCCAAAGTCAATAGGCAGATGCCACGCACCTATGGTGATGCCCTCTTGCACGTAGACGAAATAGATTTTCTCGTAGAGCACGATGCGCCTATTTTCTCGCTACACCTCACCGAACCCAACGCTATCGAAACCCAAATAGCCCGCCATATAGTGCCGCTCATCGAAGACGGTAGCACCCTACAGCTGGGTATTGGCAATATCCCCAATGCCACATTGGCCGAAATGGGGCACCTCAAAAACTTAGGTATTCACACCGAGCTACTGACTGAAGGGGTACTCGATTTGGTGAAAAAAGGGGTTATCAACGGCTACGAAAAGAAGATAGACAAAGGAAAAATCATAGCCTCTTTTGCTATGGGCACACAAGAGTTGTATGACTTTATCGACCATAACCCTTCTGTTGAAATGACAGAAGCCTCGTATTCTAATGAAGTTTCAGTGATTAGGCAGAACCCTAAAATGATTTCTATTAACTCAGCTATCGAAGTGGATATTACCGGACAAGTATGTGCCGACTCTATAGGTACTACTATATTTTCTGGCTTTGGCGGTCAGATAGATTTCGTACGAGGAGCAATGCTCAGCGAAGGCGGTAAGTCTATCATTGCATTTCCATCGGTTACCAATAAAGGGGAAAGCAAGATTGTCCCTTTCTTAAAGCAAGGAGCTGGAGTGGTAACCACTCGTGCCCACGTACAATATATCGTAACGGAATATGGGGTAGCCGAGCTTTTCAGCAAGAGCCTACAAGAGCGAGCTAAAGCCCTTATCGCTATCGCCCACCCTGACCACCGCGAAGCCTTAGAGAGAGCAGCCCACGATATTGTCTTCCTTCATTAAATTAAGCAGCATCAAAATCCACAATGAAAAAAAACCATAACAAATTATTGTTATGGTTTTTCTTTTTATTTACCCTAAAAATAAGATTATTTTTTCTTACCTTTTTCAGCTTTAGCAGCATCTTGAGCGGCTTTCATAGCAGCACGAGATACTCTTATCTGGCAAACTACAGTGTTATCTGGGTGCATAATCTTGTAGTTTTCTTGAGGCAACTTAGTGATATACAAACGGTTACCCATTTCAAGAGCTGAAATATCTACTGGAATAAAGTCAGGAAGATTATCTGGTAAAGCTTTAATTTTTAGCTTACGATTTACCACACGTAGAGTACCCCCTGCCATAACACCAGGCGAAGTACCTTGTATTTGAATTGGCACTTCTATAGTGATTTCTTTGTTTTTGTTAAGTTGATAGAAATCAATGTGAATGATTTTGTCAGTTACAGGGTCAAACTGAATGTCTTGCAGAATGGCAGTATAACTCTTACCATTTACTTCAATCGTAGCTGTATACACGTTAGGAGTGTACACGATGCCAGCGAATGCTAATTCTGGTGCTGAAAAATGCAGAACATCGTCTCCTCCGTATAATACGCAAGGTACCTGTCCAGCATTACGTAAGGCTTTGCTTGCTGCTTTGCCCACGCTTTCTCTTT
>ERZ773067.209-NODE-209-length-38775-cov-9.160408_pt1 | contig 38775 bp, 31 predicted proteins | sample MGYA00580622_ERZ773067 | MGnify/ENA primary metagenome ERZ773067 (study PRJEB29015, sample SAMEA2737998) | human oral metagenome | biome: human oral; feature: human-associated habitat; material: dental | place: China | collected 2113 ...
GAAGCGTGGCAAAGGTAAGGCTATTTAAAAGACGTCACAAAGAATTTATATTTTATTTAGGACGCCTTGTTAATCGGGCTTTTGCGATATTTATTAATCGAAAAAAACTTATTCTTGTTTTCGCCGGAGACAAATAAAGGGGATGTAACAGAATACTGTCACATCCCCTTATAATTAGAAGAAACAATATGATTTTATTTGAAATCTTCGAGGACGGATTTATTCTATTACAACCAACGGTTCGTCCTCCAATACAGCCTGACCAACCTTGACAACTATCGTGGTGACCTTACCATCTTTCTCGGCCTCAATGTTATTTTGCATCTTCATCGCTTCAAGCACCACAACAGTGTCGCCAGCTTTCACTTCTTGACCAACGCTCACTTCGATGGAGGTTATCGTTCCGGGCAAAGGAGCTTTTATGGCTGCGGATGAATTAATTTCTACTGATTTTGCTTCATCGGCGGCATTCTCGGTTGCTTCGGAAACAGGCTTGCCTAATTCAACTTTCTTTGGTTGCTCAGCAGGTTTGTCGAGCTGCACTTTGAAATCTTCTCCGTTGACATTTATCTTGGCGATGTTGTCGTCGCCTATTTCGTTGATTTCAACCTTATATTCTTTTCCGTCGATTATGTATTTAAACTCTTTCATTTGCTTTATGGTTTCTGGGTCATTATTTCAAACTTGGCACTCCACATTGTTTGTTTCGGCTTGATGGTGATGAATCCTGGTTCGGTGTCGTGCACGTTGTTGCCTTCGAATTCGAATAGAGCGGCGGCAATAGCTGCATATATATTTTTGTCCATAGAATATTATTTTTTATTTATTACATGGGCATGCAGCCATGCTTCTTCGCTGGCAAACTTTGTTTTTTATTTGCCAGCTGAGCCAGTCCGCGACAAATACGGAATCGAGTATTACGCGGTTCGATTACATCGTCGATATAACCGAATTGTGCAGCTTGATAGGGATTGGCGAACTTTTCCGTGTATTCTTCTTCTTTCTCGGCGAGGAACTGACGAACGTCACCACCTTCTTCCTTAACCTTTCTGGCTTCGCGGTCGCACAGAACAGCCACAGCACCCGATGCTCCCATGACAGCTATTTCAGAACTTGGCCATGCAAAATTCAAATCAGAACGGAGTTGTTTGCATCCCATAACGATGTGCGAACCACCGTAGCTCTTACGTAGAATTATAGTTATCTTGGGGACAGTGGCTTCACCGTAAGCGTAGAGCAATTGAGCTCCGTGCTGAATGACTGCATTATATTCCTGACCTGTGCCAGGTAGAAAGCCTGGGACGTCGACAAGTGACACGATTGGAATATTGAATGCATCGCAGAATCTAACGAAACGTGCACCTTTTCGGCTGGCGTTCACATCAAGTACTCCGGCATAGGATGCCGGTTGATTGGCTACGATTCCTACACTTTGTCCGTTGAAATGGGCAAAGCCGACGATGATATTTTTAGCGAACTTGGGCTGAACTTCGAAAAATTTGCCGTTATCAGTTACTGCCGAAATCACCTTATACATATCATAGGCCTGATTGGGGTCGTCAGGTATAATCTCATTCAGCAGTTCTTCCTTACGGTCGATTGGATCGGTGCATTCCAATCTCGGGGCTTCTTCACGATTGTTCGACGGAAGATAAACAAGAAGAGCCTTTATCATTTCCATAGCCTCTTCTTCCGTTTTAGCGGTGAAGCTCGTGACTCCACTCTTCGAAGCATGTACGCTAGCTCCACCAAGATGTTCGGCATCTATATCTTCACCCGTTACGGTTTTCACAACTTTCGGACCGGTTAGGAACATATAGCTCGTTTGCTCCTTCATGACGATAAAGTCGGTGAGCGCCGGTGAATAGACTGCACCGCCCGCGCATGGACCAAAAATTCCAGATATTTGTGGGATAACACCTGATGCCAGGATGTTACGCTCGAAAATCTCTCCATACCCAGCCAGAGCCGATATTCCTTCCTGAATACGTGCTCCTCCAGAGTCATTCATACAGATGATAGGTGCACCATTTGTCATGGCCATATCCATTATCTTACATATTTTTTCGGCCATAGTTTCTGACAACGAGCCACCGTTCACAGTGAAATCTTGAGCATATACATAAACAAGTCGACCGTCGACCGTAGCTGAGCCAGCCACAACTCCGTCTCCGAAGAACTGCTTTTTCTCCATTCCGAAATTATGGCAACGGTGTATTTTAAACATATCATATTCCTCGAAACTTCCTTTATCAACAAGCATGTCTATGCGCTCACGGGCTGTATATTTTCCGCGTGCATGCTGTTTTTCGATGGCTTTCTCTCCGCCGCCTAGGCGTGCCTGTTCGCGTTTAGCCACAAGTGCCTTAATCTTTTCTGTTTGTTTACTCATAAGTTTGATTATTTACTTTTAATTGTAATCAATATGTACAATTTCTAATCCTTTTATTGATGGAATTGTCGTATGCAAAAGTAATAAGAAATGCCGAATATATCTTCAAAATGATTTCTTACTCAGCTGAAAAGGATCTTACAACGACACGTTTCTAGCTCTTCTTGGCCACTTTTAGAACGAGTTATTTTAAGATTGTATTGATTCTCTTCATCTGTAGATGAAGTTCTGTAAAAACTAAGACTATCGCCTTGATGTGATTCGCTAGTATAAGCAATTTCGAAACGTTTTATCTGATGTTCTCTGTACCAATCTACATCCCACAAATTAAGCACATGCTCGATGTATTTGATTGAATTAATGTGCCCATTTATATCTACGTCGTTATAGTGGGTTTCAATGGTCCTAACCAACTCAGCATTATCATCAATCTTTACACGCGATGGTTTGACAATCGGACAAGGATAGTCCTTGTCGACATATTCGTTTATTAATCCTTCACGAACGGAAAGAATATCGCTCGGCTGTCTGGTTTCTGTGTCGATCATAGCCCAAATACTTTTCCCGTAACCAAAGATTCTTCCGTCGTTATTGGTTATCTTGAAATTCCGACTAGTGAAATAGCGCATAGCGCTATCAATCCATGTCTCGACAATAAACTTTTCATACGCTTTGGGAATTTGATTTAGTTCGATGACTAAACGACTTAATACCCATGTTCTGTGAATAGTATTCAAATATGCCATACCGTAACCTCTATCACTGCTATGGAAATCGGCTGCGTTCAGTAGATGATTACCAAGATGTCCAATGAAGAGGTTATTATTGAGGTCACAATGAAAAGGTTCTGCAAGGAAGTTGTATCTCCCAATTTTAGATAGCTTCTCCATTTATGCTATTGTTTCTTTCTAGTTGACTTTTTGTGTAACTATATGTTTCAAAAAGAGTAATTAAAAAATCCCCGGTGTTGTTAAAACACCGGGGACGTTCAATTATTCTTTTAAATTCTTATTTACTTTTTTCTGACTAACTTGATTTATCGAACGTAAACAACTGCCAGACGGTTCGAAGTATTACCTTGAACACCCTTACCTACAGCTTCGTCAACAATCACACCACGAGTCTTAAGGTAGTCGGCAACAACATTTGCACGGTTCTCAGACAGTCTCTGGTTAATTTCAGCACCACCTTCAGGTGAAGCAGTACCAACGATCTGTACATGGCTACCTTCTTTAACACCGTTAAGAGCTGCTTTAGCTTCTTTGGTGAGATCGAATTTACCTTGAGCAAATGTTACGAATACTAGGTCTGAGACGTTGATTTGCTTAACTGGAGCTGCAACTTCCTTGACAACTTCCTTAGTAATAACTTCAGGCTTACGGTTACGAAGCTCATTAATCTGTGCATTCAAAGCATCGATTTCAGCTTGATCGCGCGGAACAACGATTGTAAAGTTATGAGTACCATTAGAGTTCTTGAACTTGTAAATGATACCAGCGTTCAACTGAACAAAAGAATTGTGGATGTTGTAAGCAGGCTGATCATTGTTCGTGTAGGATTTGAAGCCATAACGTGCGCTGAAAATATAGTTACCATCATCAGCAGCAGCTTGTCCAAGGAAAGCATAGTTGATAGAAGGTTCAACATAAACCTGCCATTCTTTCTCCTTACCGAGATTGAACTGGAAGTCAATACCAACCTTAGAAGTCATGCGATTTGCAGGCTCATAAGCTTTATTCATAAAGTACTGGTCTGCATAACGAGAATTCATCGCATGTTTACCAGTAGCACGGAATGTATGAGCCCAACCTAAGCCGTAAACAGCGCTAACTTCGAACATACGAGGTTCTCCTTGGTAACCACCAAACCAATTGCTGAAGTTTATAGTAGCCAACAATTGAGTGTTGACAGCACGAACAAAAGTACCGGTAGAAGCCCAAGGCTTGTTTGAGAAATAAGCATTTCCTTCAACTGCCAAACCGAATACAGGAGTGAAGTAACGACCAACACGAACACCAGCGTTCGGGTTAAGGTCGCTCATCCATTTATGACCGGTTGTTTTTGTTGCAACTCCGCCGTTTATACCAACGTAGAAGTTATCAAAAGTCTTGCTCTCTGAAACAGTCTGGGCTGAAACAGAAGCTGTCATAGAAGCGACAGCCAACATTAAAACTAACTTTTTCATGTCTCTCTGAATTAAGAATTAATATTTAAAAGATATAATTTTACAATCTATTTACGGCTGCAAAGTAAAGGAAAATAACTTGTACTGCCAAATTCTATCGACAAAATGTTTTTCTTCTGATATTCCATAATACTGATAGCGATATGCTTTTAATTTCCAGAATGATAGTCGTTTAATTTTATTCGTATATATAAGGTTATATTTTTTAGATAATCTCGGTAAACTCTATTCCCCACTGTCACAAAAGACTCTACAAAACTATTAATGGGGAGCTTTGTTTGCATGTCGTAGAGAAGTCATTTTGTGGAGGGAGAATCGAGAATGGAATATTTACTATTGTTGCTCACATACTCGGGGACAATATTTTTCATCATGCGAACGATGGCCATGTCATCATATTGCTTACTAAGAAAGATGAGATCTTTGATTTGGCGATTCACAGTTTCATAGTCGTACTCGCGCACCTGGGCTATCCTTATTTTATCGTGAAAACTAGGTAGTGTATTTTCTGTTGTGCTTAGAACTTCTTCGTAGAGCTTTTCGCCAGCTCGTAGTCCGGTATATTCTATCTTAACATGTTCGGCACCCGAGAGTTTTATCATTCGTTTGGCGAGGTCGGCAATTTTGACCGGTTTTCCCATATCGAAAACGAATATTTCTCCGCCTTTGCCGTGTGTTCCTGCTTCAAGAACTAGTTTGCAGGCTTCGGGTATGAGCATGAAAAAACGAATTATATGTGGATCGGTTACGGTGACTGGACCGCCAGCACGTATTTGCCGTTCGAAGAGAGGAATGACTGAGCCGTTCGAACCCAGAACGTTTCCAAATCGGGTGGTGACAAATTGGGTATAGTCTGGTGATTGAGTCTGGAGTTTTCGGTTGAGGCTCTGGCAATAGATTTCGCATATACGTTTGGAGCAACCCATAACATTAGTAGGATTGACAGCTTTATCGGTTGAAATCATGACGAATTTCTTGACACCATATTTCACACTCAAGTCAGCTATAATCTTTGTTCCGCCAATATTGTTCTGTATACTTTCTGATGGGTTATCTTCCATCATCGGCACGTGCTTGTAAGCTGCAGCGTGGAAGACGTATTCTGGCCTATAGTTTTTAAAAATTTTTTCCATTCGTTCCTGATTCGCTATATTGGCTACAATAGTTTCCACCTTGATATCGGGCCAACGAAAGTGCATCATCAGGCGTATATCATGCTGTGGTGTTTCGGCTTGGTCTATAAGAATAAGTTGGGCCGGTTTGTAAATAGCTATTTGCCGAACCATTTCAGAACCTATGGAGCCGGCCGAACCGGTTATCATGATTTGTCGGCCAGATAGGAGTCGGCCAATAGATTCGAGGTCTACCTTTATTTCGTCGCGCGGCAGGAGGTCTTCAATACTTATTTCTTTTAGTTGAACAAGCATGTCGTCGTCGGCTTTCCATTCTTTTGTTTGGGCTGTCATGAATATGTGTATGCCAGCGTTAATTAGTATATCCTGCAAACGATTATCAGCACGGAATCGTTCGTTTTGCAATGGTGACACGAGTACAGCCTGTATGCCAAGATGTCGTAGATTTTCTTCGAACTTATCGTCGACGATATACACTCTTTCGCCCATAAGAATACGTCCTTGCAGTGAAGCGTCGTGGGCGATGAATCCTTTAAGGCGAAATCGGCTAGGCTTTTCGTTTCGTATATTCTTGGCCAGGCCTATTCCGCCCTCTTTGACGCCGTAAACGAGAGTCCGCATACCTTTGTTGACGTTGAACATCATGTCATAAATCGACTTCACTACTACTCTAAATGCAATCATTCCAATAGTTGCAATGAGATACATCAGAACAATTTGTCGGCCTTCAAGTCTAACGAATCTGAAGTCCCAGTCGTAGATGAGATAGTGCATCACTTCAGCTATGATAAGCGAGAGCAGCATTGCGAAGCTCACTCTCTGCAGATCGATAAACGATGAGTAACGGATTATGCCGGCATAAGTATGGAAAACCTTAAAGCCGATAAAATTGAATATCATGTAAACCAATATGGTTTTCGAAAGAATGCCCAGGTTGCCCAACGTGACAGCTCCATGATAGTAGAGCCAAAACACGAATATTCCGGAAAGATAGCAAATTAAACAATCAACCGCTAGAACTGCCCAATATGGCAAAGCATTTCTTGAGAAATACCAATTGAAAATCTTTTCTAATGCTTTCATTCTTTAGTTATTCAATTAAGATTTCGTCTCTTGTCCGATAGAAATTTATGCAAATTTAAGGACAGTAGTCCGTATCTTTGCAGTAAAACAAGGATAAAATGAAAAAATATTTTTTGCTCGCCATCATCTTGCTATGCACCATGAACAGCCAGGCGCAGATTGTGAATGAGCGTAACAAAGAGCGTATAAAACAAACCATTAAAGAAGGATTCGAAGACGTCAAAGAAGCCATAAAACAAAACAACAGCTTGCCCGACGAGCACGAGCAGTGGGATACATATGTTGTACCTAAAGTAGGACTGAATGTTTCGAATATGCCCGGACTGAAAGGCGATCCGAAGCTAGGCCCAGTTCTCGGAGTATTGGTCGAGATGTTTATCACAAAGAATTTAGCCATGGGCGTGGAGGTGGAATACACCCAGCAAGGAACAAGTGGAGTTTATGGTGGTTCGGGTAAAGGACCGTATTCCTACAGCCTGCAATATTTCAACACTAGCTATCTTGTGAGATGGTATCCCCGGCGGTTCAGCAGATGGAGTCTATACACCGGACTTAAAACCTCGCAACTACTCAGCTCGAACGTCCGACTGAAAGATGGAGCAAAAACTAACATGAAAGATAAAACCAGAAACGGCGACTTCTTCATTCCGCTCGGCATGAGCTATGAATGGCAGAAATGGCAGATAGACATGCGCTACTGCCTCTCCATGCTGCGACTCCGAAAGGGCGATACTAACTCTGAACCGTCGCTCGGAGCAGCCAGAAACAACATGTTCCAAGTAACGATAGGATACAGATTTCAGGTACTGTGAAATAGCGCATAAATACGAACTATTCAATTTGAAGAAATACAATGAAGCACTCTATTCTAACCCTCTTACTTTGCCTAGCACCCATCGCATCCTCAGCACAAGAGAAGAAAACAATGAAACTTGTCAACAGCAACGGTATGGAAGCCGTAATAACCAACTACGGTGCGCGACTTATGCGCCTCACTGCCCACAATTGGAACGGGCGCCTCGAACCGATAGTAAAAGGCTATGCACAACCCGAAGACTACGAACAAAATCCTACTCTCGGAGCAACCATCTTTGGTTTTGGGGAAACGAAAAACCATGAACTGGCCCGAAAAATATGGGAAGTAACAGCAGCCGATAACCAAACAATTTCGATGAGATGCAGCATCGACAAAGGCGAAACAACCGTCACCGTGGTTTATACGCTAACCGACCAAAACGCCCTTGATATCGATTACCGGATAACATGCAAACACCCCACCGAACTCAGAATAACCAACGGAATCGTTTTCAACCTAACAGGCGACTGCAATCGTTCGATTCTTAAAGAACATCTCTGGCTCGACTCGCGACACATAAACACCTCCGACCCATCCGGCCGCCCTACCGGTAAGATAGAAAGCGTCAAACACACCGCGATGAATTTCATCCACCCACACGAACTAGGCGAACGAATCGGATGGCTCGACAACGGATATCATCACGCCTTCCAGCTCAAACATCCCGACGACATACGTCGCCCCGCCGCAATCCTCTTCGACGCCCAGAGCGGCCGCGCCATGACCGTCTATACCAGTGAGCCCACATTGCGCATAAACTCTCACGGCCCAGCCAGCACCGGAATATCCTTTCAACCACTTTCCTGCGGCTATAAAGCCGGAGATACACCCGTCGAAACAACCCTCTTGCCCGGACTGGTTTTCCACAGTGCAACCGTATTACTATTCACAACCGACCCACCCGTTATCATGAAGCCAGCGCAGGAGAACTCACAGCCAACTCAATAAACTCTAATTAGTTCTAATTTTTTCGCCGATGGAAATGTCACAAACTAATTTTGCAACATTATGAAAAGAATACTTCCCTCCATATTACTCCTCGTTTTCAGCGCTTCGGTTTATTCACAAAATACAACAGACACTGTAATAAAGCCCATCGAATCGCGAACCCTACAAGGACCACGCGAGGCCACCGAAGCTGAAAAAGAATATGCCAAACGATTGGCTGAAGACCGCGAGCAACAGGCACAGATTGCAAACAACCTGCCACCGGTCGACATCAACTCGCAAACCGTTACTCCCACCATTTCACGATTTACCAATCCATATTATTATCCTTATTCATGGTGGTCTCTTCATCAGGGACTCAACGTAAATCTGTCGGCTTCGGTTTTTGCCAATCTAGGCGATAGCCCTGTTTCCGGAGCTGGATTCGCACAGGACGTATCCTTAATGTACGTAAGCAACCTTTCGTCCAAAGCAACCCTAGCTGTGGGCGGATATCTAAACAATACAACCTTCGGCGGCGAGAACTACACCGTAGCCGGAGTAAACGCCCTATTTGCCTACCGATTCAACGAAAACTGGAGCGCATATGCTTTCGTACAGAAAGCATTCAACTCAAATAATGTTGCCCCATGGTTCGGCGGCTACGGCATATACGCCTATACTCCTTACTCGCCATATAACGCTTACGGTTTAGGCAACCGAGTTGATACCCGTTTCATGGATCGCATCGGCGGCGGTGTAACCTATCAATGGGGAGAGGATAAGCAAAACGTAATATCACTCAATGTAGAGTTCGACCGCCTTCCCAACCGGCGCGACGACCCATGGCGTCGATAAGCATTGCCATCAAGACGTTTCTTAATTCCAAATCTCTTGTTTTAAATTAATAATTAAAGACCTGCACGCTCAAAGAATAGATGCGCGCAGGTCTTTATCCATATGGACACATAGTTTTACGACTAAAAATACGTGAGTTCGATTTAAGAATCTGCTTCAGCCTAAGAGGACCCACCAATGTATAGTAAACAACGTAACGCTCGAGTGGGAGTCTCTACTAAACCGAACTCGCGTAAAAATAAAAAAGCCCGACGCCGAGTATAGCGTCAGACCTTTTGATAGAAGAGTAAAATTATGTAAGTGGCCCTATGAATTTTCTTTATTTGTGTGTCATAGCGCTAGATTAAATACTGACTCGAGATGCTCTCGTTGCGAACGACTCGATTTATCGTTTCGGCGAACATGTCGGCTACCGAAATTTGTTTAACCTTAGAACATCTGTCGGTGTAGGGAATAGAATCGGTGAATACTATCTCTTCTAACGATGAGGCTTCAACGCGTTCGGTTGCTGGACCGCTCATCACGCAATGCGATGCACAGGCGCGAATGCTTTTAGCTCCGGCGGCCTTCATGATGTCGGCAGCTTTGGTTATGGTTCCGGCGGTGTCGACCATATCGTCTACTATCACGACGTTCTTGTCTTTCACATCACCAATGATTTGCATGCTGTCGACAACGTTGGCCCTGACGCGGGTTTTGTTGCAGAGAACTAGCGGACAGCCCAGGTATTTCGCGTATGTGTTGGCACGTTTCGAGCCGCCTACGTCAGGACTTGCAATTACCAAATCTTTCAGTCTAAGGCTTTGCAGATATGGCAGCAGCACTCCGCTTGCATAAAGGTGGTCAACGGGCACGTCGAAGAATCCTTGAATCTGGTCGGCGTGTAAATCCATCGCCATAATTCGGTTCACTCCAGCCACGCTTAGCAGGTCGGCCACTAGTTTAGCTCCTATGCTAACGCGCGGTTTGTCTTTTCTGTCTTGTCTGGCCCATCCAAAATAAGGCATAACGGCTATTATGTTTCGTGCCGATGCTCTTTTAGCCGCGTCAATCATAAGGAGCAGTTCCATGAGATTGTCGGAGTTCGGGAATGTGCTTTGAACAAGGAATACGTCTTTGCCTCGGATGCTTTGTTCGTAGGATACTACGAATTCTCCATCTGAAAATCGTGTCACTGCAAGATTGCCAAGAGGGCATTCCAAACTGGCACAGATTTTCTCTGCAAGATATCTTGTTTTTGTGCCGGAAAACACTAGAAAGGAGTTGCTGTCGCTCATTTTTTCTTAAAAATTTTATGCTTGTTTTTGTGCCGGCAAAGGTATAGATTCTGTATTATATGTTGACAATTAAAGGTGGAATATACTTCATCTGCATAGAGTTATAATTACATTTGCAAACATGAAGATTAATCCCGAAACTTATTCAGAGCTAGCGTGTCCGACCTATATCTTGAACGAAACAAAACTGCGTCGGAATCTCGAAATAATTAGTCGCGTGAGTCGTTTGGCCGACGTTGAAATAATCCTCGCTTTCAAGGCTTATGCGCTTTGGCGAACCTTTCCGATTTTTCGCGAATATATCGGTGCAACTACAGCGTCGTCGTTGAACGAAGCGCGATTGGGCTTCGAGGAATTCGGGGCGCCCACGCATACGTTTTCGCCGGCCTACGAGGATAGCGAAATCGAGGAGATTGCGCGTTGCTCGTCGCACATAGTATTTAATTCGATGAGCCAATACGAGCGTTTTCGCGAACAGGTTCGGCAGGCAAACAGAGATATAAGCATCGGGCTACGGTTGAACCCGGAATATTCTGAAGTGGCCACGCTGCTGTATAATCCATGCGCTCCAGGAACGCGATTCGGAATTGCTTCCGATAAGCTTCCGAAAAAACTTCCCGACGATGTGAAAGGTTTCCACATTCATTGTCATTGCGAGAGCGGGAGCGACGTATTCGCCAGAACTCTCAAGCATTTCGAGGCGCGATTCAGCCCGTGGCTCGAGCAAGTTGAATGGATGAACTTCGGCGGCGGGCATCTCATGACTCGAAAAGATTATGACATTCAGAATCTGATAGACATTCTGACAGGTTTCCGCCAACGATACCCGCACCTTAAAATAATAATGGAACCCGGGAGCGCTTTCGCCTGGCAAACTGGCGAGTTAGTGAGCCAGATTGTCGATATCGTGGAGCACGACGGAATAAAAACGGCAATTCTCAACGTGAGTTTCACCTGTCATATGCCCGACTGCCTTGAGATGCCTTATCAGCCTGAGGTTCGCCGGGCCAAAATCGTCGACGATACCAACGCTCGCTCTCCGCGGGTTTATCGACTCGGCGGAAACAGTTGTCTAAGCGGCGACTGGATGGGCTATTGGCAATTCGACTACGATTTACAGGTGGGCGAAAACATCATCTTCGAAGATATGCTGCACTACACCACCGTGAAAACAAATATGTTCAATGGCATACCACATCCCGACATAGCTCTGCTACATGCCGACGGAGAACTCGAAACGCTACGGCGATTCACCTATGAAGATTATCGCTCGCGAATGGACTGATGGCATGTAGTTTGTAAAATGTTCTGAAAAGAAAAGGAGAATAAAACAATGGCATTCATAGATTATTACAAGATATTGGGTGTAGACAAAAACATACCCCAGAAAGATGTCCGAGCCGCATATCGCAAGCGGGCAAAACAATTCCATCCCGACCTCAACCCGAGTGACCCCAAGGCAAAAGCCAAATTCCAGGCTCTCAACGAAGCCTATGAAGTGATTTCCGACCCGGCAAAGCGGGCCAAATACGATAAGTATGGTGAGAAATGGCAAAGCGCCGATGCTTTCGAGGGCGCGGCACAAGGATTTGGTTCAGGCGGAACATATCAATGGAACGGCGGAGGAGCCAATCCTTTCGAAGGATTCGACTTTAGCGGATTCGGCTCGGGAGGAGGCGGATTCAGCAGCTTCTTCCGCGACCTGTTCGGAGGCGGAACGAAACGGAACACAGCCCAGACCGACGACTACGGCGGTTTTAAACGGCAAAACACCGGACAAATGGAGGCGAACGTCGGTATAGACATCTACACCGCAATGCTAGGAGGAGAAGTGATTATCCAACTCGCAAGCGGACAGAAAGTGAAACTCAAAGTGAAACCCCTCACGCAGGGCGGCTCCAAAGTACGATTACGCGGAAAGGGTTACGACAGGGGCGACGGAACATTTGGCGACCTCATAATAACATACAACGTGAAACTGCCCACGCATCTTTCCGAACGACAAAAAGAACTTCTCTTGCAGATGCGCGACGCCGAATAAAAACACATCCCTAATTATAACGTATTATGAAAAGGTGTATAATCATCGGAGCATCTTCCGGATTGGGAAGAGGACTCGCAGAACTGTTGCTCAGCGACGGTTGGATGCTCGGAATTGCCGCCCGACGAACAGAACGGCTAGAAGAAATTCAAAACAAATCGCCACAGCAGGTTATCGCCCAGAAACTAGACGTTACAAAGCCCGAGGCGACACAACAACTCAGGCAACTCATCGAGAAATTAGGCGGTATGGACCTCTTCATCTACTCCGTCGGAATAGGTAAACGCAACCCCGACCTGGAAGAAGAAACCGAAATGGCAACCATGACTACAAACGTTATGGGATTCACGCGCACCATCGGCGAAGCCTATCGCTATTTTGCCGCACAAGGAAGCGGACACATTGTTAGCATCTCATCGGTTGCCGGAACGAAAGGCCTCGGCACCGTCCCGGCCTATTCGGCCAGTAAGGCTCTGCAGAAAACCTACATCGAAGCTCTTGAGCAACTGGCTAACAAACGCGGACTCCGAATTTCGTTCACCGACATTCGTCCCGGTTTCGTGAGTACCGAGATTTTGGTTGGCGACGACTATCCAATGCTGATGACCATTCCTCATGCCACCCGCTGCATTTGGAAAGCCATTCGCCGGAAGCGTCATGTTGCCATAATAGATTGGCGCTGGAATATATTCACCCGCCTTTGGGCCCTTATTCCGCGCTGCATATGGCGTCGTATCAAGCTTTAGAATCATCAGCTCGCTCCTTTGAAATCGAAACACACCCCCTCCCCTCTTTTCCAATCCTCGGTGCCCATTTATTCAGCGCCGAGGATTTTTTCTTATAAGTCCAAGTATCTTTTTAGCGATGGCACAACCGGATTAGTCTAAGTAAATGGCCATGGTATATATGAACAAAGCGGTTATATCCACCCGTTCGTTCACTTTTAGCATTACCTAGCTGAAAAGGATATATGTTATTCTGAACTGTCAAAACCATCCCCCGGAGGAAATCGATGCAGAGTGAGGGTCATGCAATGCTCTCCCGGAGAAAATTGATGCAGAGTGAGGGTCACGCAATGCTCTCGCAGATAAAATCGATGCAGAGTGAGGGTCATGCAATGCTCCCCCGGAGAAAATCGATACAGAGTGAGGGTCATGCAACGCTCCCGCAGATAAAATCGATGCAGAGTGAGGGTCATGCAACGCTCCCGCAGATAAAATCGATGCAGAGTGAGGGTCACGCAATGATCCCGCAGATAAAATCGATGCAGAGTGAGGGTCACGCAATGCTCCCGCAGATAAAATCGATGCAGAGTGAGGGTCATGCAATGCTCTCCCGGATAATATTATGCCGTCCTTGTCGGACGGGCATCGGACAGCAAATCACCCCTCGGGGTCTGTCCCTACATGCGGCCTATCGGCCGAGTCCCATAACATTTCTCCTACCTATCCGTCTGTTTTTTACACCAATTCGGGCGGAACGTCCGCATGTAGGGACAGACCCCGTGTCTGTCCGCCTCTCTGCCAATTCGGTCTACCGACCGCATAACATATTTCGCACCTGCTCTGTGGTTTGGTATTTATTATGCCGTCCTTGTCGGGCAGAGGGCAGACAGCAAATCACCCCTCGGGGTCTGTCCCTACATACGGCCTATCGGCCGAGTGGAAGATTCTTTTAAACCGAACTCACACATCCTTCAATATCGGGATGTGACCTAAACAAAGAAAGGGCCCGACAAAAATGCCGGACCCAGACTAACTAATGAAAAACAACTTGTACTTATTTACTTGGGATTTCTTCGAGAGTTTGAACAAGCAGATTCCAGAAAGGTTCTGCAGAGGAAATTTCAAAACGCTCGGTGGTTGTGTGCGGACTGCGAATGGTGGGCCCTAGGCTGACAACGTCCATACCGGGATATTTGCCCAGGATTATGGAGCATTCCAAACCTGCGTGGTCTACCTGAACAATTGCGTCTTCGCCGTTTTGCTCTTTGTAGATTTTCTTGAGCAGATCCAGGATTTCGCTGTCGGGGTTCGGATCCCAACCGTTATAGCTTGCACTAAATTCGGTTTTCATTCCGGCCATGTTGAAGCAGCTTTCTATTTGTGTGCTGAGATATTCCTTCATATCCTCGCGCGACGAACGTGCAAGAATCTTTATCGAGGCTTTTCCGCCTTCGATGTCGATTATCGCTAGGTTCGACGATGTTTCGACTACGCTCGGATAAACGGGAATCATTCTCAACACACCATTGTGGCATGCATAGATAGCGTCGATGAGATTATCTTGTATTTCAACCGGAAGAAGAGTTTTTGGGTTTTCTACTTCTTCGGCGAAGAACTCGATGTTCTTTTCGACTTCAATGGTTTTAAATTCGTCGGCAACAGCCGCGCGTTGGTTTTCAACGAGTTTCCTTAGGGACTCCAGATTTGCTTTTGGCAAGGCCAGAGTTGTTTCAGCTTTGAAGGGGATGGCATTGCGCATGTTTCCGCCGTGCCATGCAACCAACCGGGCATCAAGCTCGGCGATTGCCTTACGAACCAATCGAACCATTTCTTTGTTGGCATTGGCTCGCCCTTCGTTAATCTCCAGGCCGGAGTGACCTCCGCGCAAACCTTTGAGGGTGATTTTAACGGCACATTCCTGGTCGTTTTCAACCTCTTTGTATTCGAGCGTCGAGGTAACATCTATTCCTCCTGCTGATCCAATAACGAATTTTCCCCATGTTTCTGAGTCGAGATTCATTAGTATGTCGCCCCGGAGTTCACCTTTGGGCAAGTCGTTTGCCCCGAACATTCCGGTTTCTTCATCCTTGGTGATAAGGCCTTCGATAGGGCCGTGTTTAAGGGTGTTGCTTTCCATGACGGCCATGATGGCAGCCACGCCTATTCCGTTGTCGGCTCCGAGAGTTGTATTGTTTCCGTAAACCCATCCGTCGGTGATATGCGTTTCGATTGGGTCGGTTTCGAAGTTGTGTTTACTATCGGGACTTTTTTGCGGAACCATATCCATGTGTGCTTGCATGGTCACGGTTTTGCGGTTCTCGTAGCCGGGTGTTGCTGCTTTGCGCATCAAAATGTTTCCGGCAGGGTCGAGGAATGCTTCTACACCTGCTTTTTGTGCGAAGTCGAGTAAGAACTTCTGCACCTTTTCCAAATGTCCTGACGGGCGAGGAACCTTTGTGAGGTCATCGAAATTGCGCCAAAGGCCTTCGGGTTTTAGATTTCTGATTTCACTCATAATTGTATCTTTTAAAAAGTTATATAAATAAATAGAGTTCTGTTTTGATTATTGCACCGCCACCCGACTTGTGAAGTTGAGCGACATCCATGCGTATATTCCAAGAAAAACAACTAGAAGGGTTTGAATCGTGTGCACTATCAGCACAAAATATAGGGCTCGCACTTCTACCACTCCATAGAGCAACAACATTGTTTTCACTGCGAAATGCCACGAGCCGGCTCCATTGGGCGTAGGAACAATTACTGCCACCGAACCAACGACAAAGCAAACCAGTGCGCAGATTATTCCAAGGTTAGATGTAGCGTCGAAGCAAAAGAACGTGAGATAGAAGTGCAGAAAATAACTTCCCCAAATAGCCAAGCTATAGAATAGAAAGAGCGGAATGTTGTGAACTTCGCGCAAGGATATGATTCCTTGCCAGATAGATTTGAACGTTTCGCGCACCTTGTCGTAGACCGTCAGCTGGCGAAGAACAAAATAAAGTAGTACTCCTACGGCCAGGGCGCAAATTCCTGTGATAAACCATCCCGTCGCAGAAAACATTCCTAGAACATCGTTTATTCTAGTTCCGGTTTTTGAGAAGAATGTTCCGAACACGCGAATCTGCATAATGAACGATATGGCGGTAATAAGTAGCACCAGAATAGTGTCGACAACTCTTTCGGTGACCACCGTTCCCAATGCTTTCGGAAACGAAACGTGGTCGTAGCGATGCAGAACGCCACAACGCGCAAACTCGCCGACACGCGGAATCACCAGACTCAAAGCATACGACAGAAACACAGCATTCACACAATTAGTCTTGCGGGCATGCTCGTTCATCGGCTCGAGCATTTGCTTCCATCGCCATCCGCGAAACGCCTGTGCCAAGATTCCGAAAGGCAACGAAAGCAGCATCCAAGTCCAATTCATCTGATGAAGCAAAACGTCCATCATTTTCGAGAAATCGAACCCCCGATACATCCAATAAAGAATGCCACCGCCAAGTATGAGCGGTAGCATTATTCGTGTGAAATTATCGGCTATTTTTCTGGTTTTCATTGCACGGGCAAAGATATGGAATTTGAAAAAAAGGACAAAAAAAGAATACCTTTGCCCGTGTAAACACAGATTATTCATGAAGGCCGTAAAACCCAAGAAAAAACTCGGACAACACTTCCTCACAGATCTCGATATCGCACGCCGAATTGCCAATACCGTCGACACCTGTCCCGACCTACCCATTCTCGAAATCGGACCGGGTATGGGAGTGCTCACCCAGTTTCTTGTCGAAAAGCAACGACAACTCAAGGTTGTAGAAATCGATTCAGAAAGTGTCGCCTATCTAAACGAACGGTTTCCTCGGCTCAGCGATAACATCATCGGCGCCGACTTCCTCAAAATGAATCTCGCCAACGTTTTCCAAGGCCAACCATTCGTGCTCACGGGCAATTATCCCTACGACATTTCGTCGCAAATTTTCTTCAAGATGCTCGATAATAAAGAACTCATCCCCTGTTGCACCGGTATGATTCAGCGTGAAGTGGCCCAGCGCATGGCCGCACAACCGGGAAGCAAAGCCTACGGCATATTGTCTGTATTAATGCAAGCGTGGTATGAGGTTGAATATCTATTCACGGTAGGCGAGCACGTGTTCAACCCACCACCCAAGGTTAAAAGCGCTGTCATCAGGCTAACTCGAAACGCAACAATAAACTTAGGATGCGATTGGCTGCTATTTCGGCGGCTGGTGAAAACCGTTTTCGGTCAGCGAAGGAAAATGTTGCGTGTAAGCCTACGTCAAATATTCCCCTCACCTCCCAACGACGACTTTTATCAGCATCCGTTTATGATTCTACGACCAGAACAGCTCTCAATTCAACAATTTGTAGAGCTCACCAATATAGTTGAACAACAATTGAAAACACAATGAACAAAGCCGAAACCTATGAAATGCTTCTAAAGCAGATTGAATCGCTCATCGAGGGCGAACACAACGAAATCAGCGTACTTGCAAACGTCTCATCAGCCATCCACCATGCTTTCGACAACTTCTTTTGGACCGGATTCTATCTTGAGACAAATCAAGGCGAACTTTCTCTGGCTCCATTCCAAGGTACTCCGGCCTGCTACAGAATTCCTTCTGGCCGCGGAGTTTGCGGAACAGCTTTCGCTGAGAATCGCACTTTGGTTGTGCCCGACGTCGAGAAATTTGATGGGCATATTGCCTGCAGTTCTCTCTCGCGCTCGGAGATAGTTGTGCCCATCATTAGTCCTAAAGGAACACCAATCGGAGTGCTTGACATCGACAGTCGCGACCTCAACACATTCGATGAAACCGATGCTCACTATCTTGAACGTATAATGGACATCGTTTCCCACAACCTTTACTCCTCACGATAAAAGAGTCGCATTCGTCTGCTCGCATTCGGGAAAGCTCATTATTTAACAACAACGATTATGAAAAAACTTTTTCTAGCAATTTGCGCAGCCTTAGGCTGTTCCATGGGCGCCACTGCCCAAAACGCATTCAACAATATGAATGTGAAAGATTTTGAAGCATTGATTACCTCCGATTCCATTCAGGTGCTCGATGTACGAACACCCGCCGAATTCAGCGATGGTCATATCAAAGGTGCTATCAACATCAACGTGCTCGACTCTTCATTCATGAATGTGGCCCGGCAGAAACTAGATAAAGGCAGAATGATTGCCATTTATTGCCGCTCGGGTAAACGTTCGGCCATGGCTTGTTCACGCCTCGCCGGAGAGGGTTATCGTACAACCAATTTGCTCGGCGGAATAATCGCCTGGACAAAGGAGCAACGTCCCGTGGTTAAATAGGCTTACCACGGGAATCACCTAGCTACACTTAGGACAATCCCGGGCACAGGTAGGTGAGCACAGCCTTGGCTCGGAATACACCAAAGATAATTTTGCAAGCAATCGAATAACAAAATGTATAACTCTTTAATGTAACTGAATCATGAGAAGTCAATTCATCCTTATGGCAACAGCCCTAGCGGGAGTGTTAGGACTGAGTTCATGCGGCGCTCTTTTAGCGCTCGACACAAGTGGCGGAGTGGCAGTTCGCACAACCGACTACAACCCTGGCTACGGCTACGGTTCATATCGTCTGGGCTACGATGAGGCCCGGAGGCAGGCTCTGTTTCTTTCAGACAAGATGGCATACGAGCTGGCTCTGAACGAGGCACAATTCGAGGCTGTATATGAAATCAATCTCGACTATCTGCTCAACATGCGCGGCGAACGAAGCATATACGGCGACTATTGGGTACGAAGAAACAGCGACATGTTCTATGTGCTCAACCCGACGCAATACAACGTGTTTGTAAATTATGATTATTTCTATCGGCCGGTGTCGTGGACGAATAATTACTACTCGTACAACATCTACAATTACTACGACAACTCGGTTTATTATTATAATCAGCCGGTTTATTACGACTCCTATCGCGGCGGACGGAACCAGCTTTCCAACAGCTACTATGCCGGCCGATTCGGAGAGCGTACTGGAAGTCCTATTATAATAGATCCGTCTGACAACAACTATCAAGGCAGTCGCGGTTACAAAGACTACAGAGGCGGAGCCGTTGAACGAAGCGGTTCGACTCCTAGTCGTTCGTTCGGAAACGTACAGAATAACGATTACAGATCGCGCGACACTCGCTCTTTCTCTGGCAGCAACAATGAACGTTCGTTCGGAGGTGGTCAAACAGCCCCATCACGTAGCGTGACTTCAAATAGCTTCGGCGGTTCAAGACAGACTTATGACCAGCAACGGTCATCGTCATCATCATCGACAACCACAACTCCAAGTCGTTCATTCGGAAACAGTTCGTCAACAACAACAGCTCCCACTAGGTCATTCGGAAACAGTTCATCAACACCATCACGCAACACCAATACAAACTCTGACAGCTTCGGCGGTTCGCGTCAGAACTATGACCAGCAACGGTCATCATCATCGTCGACAACAGCTCCTAGTCGTTCGTTCGGAAACAGTTCGTCGACAACAACAACTCCCACTAGGTCATTCGAAAGCAGTTCGTCAACACCATCACGCAGCACCAATACAAACTCTGGCAGCTTCGGCGGTTCGCGTCAGAACTATGACCAGCAACGGTCGTCATCATCGAGCTCTACATCGTCGTCGAGTTCATCAGCTCCCACTCGCTCATTCGGAAACAGCTCATCGGCACCCTCGCGTAGCACCAGCTCCGGCAGTTTCGGTGGCTCCCGCCAGAATATCAACAGCAGTACGCAGCCCCAGCCATCCAGCTCATCCGGTAGTACTACAGCCCCGAGCCGTTCGTTTAGCTCCACGCAGGTCTACAATTAATCATCAAGAGGATATCCTGCCAGGCCGGTGTGTGTTGATGCAAATCAAGCTCGTTGATACCAGTCAAAAAGAAAGCCTCGACTATATAAAAACCATCCGTTCAAGCATTCAACAAAATATTCGTCAGCCTATCTTTGCCACACGATTTTAACAGAAAGGATTGTTTAAATTATGGATAGATTAGTAACAATGAACAAAAAGTTCGATACAACGGCTGATATTCGCTACATGCAAATTCAGAATGCCCGTCGCAAAGCTTTAGACCCGAAAACAAAACGGATTTAAGTTTCCGGAAGGCAGAACAAGATTAAAACAAAAACTCAAAAGGAGGATGTTCCAGTGAATCGGAATATCCTCCTTTTATTTTCTCTGATTATACTATTTCTCTAACCATCCTACTGGTTATTATTAATTATAATTTCTCGCATTGACAATGCCTTGATTAGTATTTTATTTTTAGAATAGGCATTGATAATGCTCTTATTATAATTTTATTTCAACTACTCGCATTAATAATGCTCTAACTAGAATTTTATTTTAGCAATACGCATTATCAATGCCTTAACTAATATTTTATTTTAAGCGCTCGCATTGATAATGCCTTAACTAATATTTTATTTTAAGCACTCGCGTTGATAATGCCTTAACTAATATTTTACTTTAAGCACTCGCATTGATAATGCCTTAACTAATATTTTATTTTAAGTATCCGCATTGATAATGCCTTAACTAATATTTTATTTTAAGTATCCGCATTGATAATGCCTTAACTAATATTTTATTTTAAGTACCCGCATTGATAATGCCTATAGTGTAAATAATATTTTACATATACCTATAATATTTCTATATGGATAAAATGATTTATACTATCGGAGCTAAAATATCCGTCAACTAAACACTTTAATCTAGCCGGCCGATTAAGTTCACGTTCCGTGTCCTATAAAAATGTTCTATACCATTGCGTTCAGAACTCTAAAATATTAATAGAATACGCGAGTTCTGTTTAAGAGAAGTTCCCATTAAGCTATCAACCGCCTGTAGGGACAGACCCCGTGTCTGTTCGAGCCCCATTCCAATTCGGTCTACCGACCGTATAACATATCCCTTCCTTGACGGACGGACGAACAGGCTGGCAGATGGGCGGACAGACACGGGGGCTGTCCCTACAGGCGGGCATTCCGCCCGAGTTAGCACCCATGTCTATCATTCATAAACACCTCTTCCGTCGGCGGAAGAGGTGTTTTGTTTTTTAAAGCTCCACAATAGTAATGCCGCTCCCGCCGAACTGCACGTGTTCGTCGTGGAAGGAACGAACGTTGGAGAGGGTTGAGAGATATTGACGAATCATTTGTCGAAGGATTCCATTGCCCTTGCCGTGGAGGATTCGAACCTGTGAAACGCCAACTAAAATGGCGTCGTCAATGAAATATTGTACCTGCGTGAGAGCCTCCTCCGTACGTTCGCCGCGAACATCGAGCTCGGATTTGAAGTGTTTGCGATGCTGGTCGATTGTTTCGCGCGTTTCGCGACTGTAGTTGAAGGCTTGGAATTGCTTCTTTTGTTTTTCAACGGTAGATGTATCGGCGTTTTCGAGTCGTGCAAGCTGCACTCTTGTTCGAGCGCTGCCGAATATAACCGTGGCCTGATTGCCATCGATGTGTTCCACCCTTCCAATGGAGTCGAGCCCCTTCATCTTTACTGTCGCGCCTGGAACAATCGTCGATTTAGTAACGTGACGAGAGGTTGCGGCGGCTTTGTGCTGTTCGGCCTTACGTTGTTTGTGCTGTTCGTGTCGGTCGCGACGGTTTTTAATTCTTTGAAGTTCCTTTTTGAAGTCATCGGGATTCATCAAACCGCTGTCGAGCGATGTTTGGGTGGCAGATTGTGGTTCGTTGACAGTGATAACTGCCGATTCATAATCGGTCAACTGCTGACGGATACGCTTAGTTTCTTCCTTCTCGGCCTGCTTTTCGCGAATCTCGCGTATGGCATTCTCGATTCGCTTATTGCTTTCGCGAAACATCTCCTGCACCTGTTCTTTCGTGCGGTTTAAAATCTCTTTCCTACTGTTTTCCAGCTGCGAAATCCGCTCTTCGTACTGTTGAATCTTCCTCTCAAGTTCCTTTTCACGACTGTGAATGGTTTGCCGCTTAGCTTCCCAATATCGTTTGTCACGCACGATGTCTTGCAGATACTTGTCACTTTGAATATAGTCGGTTCCGACGATTTCAGAAGCCTCGTCGATGACAGCTCTGGGCAGTCCGGTTTTGCGAGCAATTTCGATTGCGAACGAACTTCCGGGTCTGCCGATTGCCAACTGGAATAAAGGACGCATCTCGTGGCGGTCGTAGAGCATGGCACCGTTGACAACGCCAGGATGTCCTTCGGCAAAGTGCTTCAGATTCTGATAGTGAGTAGTTATCACAGCCCAAGCTTGCCGCTGCCAGAACTGTTTTAGAACAGACTCGGCTATGGCTCCGCCAATCTGCGGTTCGGTGCCAGTACCGAACTCGTCGATAAGAATGAGCGTACTGTCGTTGGCCTGCCGAATCATTTGCTTCATGTTAGTGAGGTGCGATGAATATGTGCTGAGGTCATTCTCAATGCTCTGCTCGTCGCCGATATCAATCATTATGTTGTCGAAGATTCCCACCCTGGAACGGTCGGCCACGGGAATGGCCAGTCCGCATTGCAACATGTATTGGAGTAAGCCCACGGTTTTCAAACAAACCGACTTGCCACCTGCATTAGGACCGGAGATAATAAGGATTCTTTTCTCGGGAACTAGTTGAATGTCGAGCGGAATTATACCCGTCCCTTTCCGTTCGAGTGAACGTCGCAGAAGCGGATGGACAGCCCGAATCCAGTCGATAAATGGCTCGCTATGCACCTCCGGCTCAAAAGCCTTGAACAGTTTGGCGAGCTCGGCCTTGGCTCGGATGAAATCAATCTTCGCCAAGAAACGATAAGAGTCTAGGAGTTCGGCTGTATGCGGGCGAATCTTCTTAGTGAGTTCGCGAAGAATCCTTATAATCTCTCGCCGCTCCTCATTCTCGAGTTCGCGAATCCGGTTGTTGGCCTCTACCACTTCAGTGGGCTCAACATACACCGTGCGACCAGATGCGCTCTCGTCGTGAACAATGCCCGAAATCTTACGCTTCAGTCCTTGGGCAACAGGAATAACCAGTCGCCCGTCGCGTAACGTCGGAGCAACATCGTGCTCGACAACTCCATCACTCTGGGCCGACCGCAATATGGCGTGCAATGTGCGTGAAATACCGTGTTCTGTTCGGGAGAGCTCGTTACGAATCTGTAGCAGCTCGGGGGAGGCATTATCACGCATATTGCCAAGTTTGTCGATTATCTGCGCTATTCGTTGCACCAATTCCGGGAAAGTAGCAATACCGTCTGCCAGCGCGTAGAGCGCCGGATAAACAGGCTTCACCTCGTCGTGAATTATTTCTTCGCCCCGACTCAAAAATGCAATGATGTTGATAATCGTTTCCATGGAACGCTTCAAATCGAACAACTCGTCAATCTCCAAATGCGTTCCCTCCAAACGAATACGTGTAATGCTCTGCCTCACGTCAAAGAAGTTATCCAGCGGAAAATCATCGGCTTCCTCCCCGATGCGTCGAAACTCGCGAAGCTCTTCCAATCTACTATTTATATAGTTACAATCGGTTGTGAAACTCATTTCGTCCACTTCCTCCTTACCGAGCGTTGACAAACAACGCTCTTTTAAAAGCAACCTGATTTCGTTAAAACCAATCTTATCTTCAAAATTATCCGGATAAATCATTTCTTACCATTCTTTAATCCTCCTCCTGACCACATTTCAGCCCGAAGGTTTGCAAAATTAAACAGATACCCATAATTAATCGTGAACATCAACTCAACAAAACTCATAGCCCTATAGAACTACAAACTCGCAAGCTGGAAAACTACTAACCTTTTGACGTATGTCAACAATGATGACGATATAAAGCTTTTCATGCCATAATATTTTCAACTACAAGCATTGCTTACCTACCTTTGCATTGTTCAAACGGACACTATACTTGGTAGTTAAAGTTACGTTCAAAGAAAGTCTCAATAGGTATTAGTTCTGTAGGTAAGAGAATAGATTGTTTTTCAGGATTTCAAATAGGATTAGTTTAGGTAATTAAGATTGTTCAGAGATAATAAAGCCACTTACATGATACGTTGTTTTTAAGGTTTAATTGATTAAAGTTTACAGGAGAGACACCTTCAGGCTGTCTGTTGACAGTCAAGAGTGCACAACAGGGGATGAAAGCCTCAAGTTGTGCACTCTTTTCGTATATAGGGAATAGTTGTCTTCAGACCTAATGACCGATTGGGGGTAATAAATAGAGTACAATACCCTTGTATAAGGGTGTAGTACACCTTTGATGAAGGGTGTACTGTACCTTGGGCGAAACGTCGAGTTCTGGATAATACATACGTAAAAGCATTCACCTTCTTTTATATGGAACTCGCGTAGAATGATAGTGGGAGGAAAACAACTTACGTCGTTTTCCTCCCACTTATTGAAGAGCTAGAAGAAAAGGGTTAGGCCGGTTGACTCCAATCTTCTTGCGTTTTTCGAACGTAGCTTTGATAGCGTAACTTGGCCATATCTTCGGCTGCTTTGAAAAGCTCGTCACCTTCGTTAGGATAGGCTTTCTTCACGGAGAGAAAACGAACTTCGCTCATGAGGAAGTCTTGGAACTTCGACCAATCAGGAGCTTTCGAATCGAGCGAGAAGGGATTCTTACCTTCATTGGCCAGCTGTGGATTGTAGCGCCACAGCTGCCAGTAGCCGCATTCAACAGCACGTGCCTCCTGAGCCTGACTGCGACCCATACCTCCCTTGACCTTCAGACCGTGATTGATACAAGGAGAATAGGCGATGACGAGCGATGGACCGGGATAGGCTTCAGCTTCGCGGATGGCTTTGAGAGTTTGGGCGTTGTCGGCACCCATGGCTATTTGGGCAACGTAGACATAGCCGTAAGTAGTTGCCATGAGACCGAGGTCTTTCTTGCGAACACGTTTTCCTTTTGCAGCAAACTGTGCGATGGCACCTAGCGGAGTAGATTTGGAACTCTGTCCGCCAGTATTAGAATAAACCTCAGTATCGAGTACGAGGATATTTACATCTTCGCCCGATGCGATGACATGGTCAAGACCGCCGTAGCCAATATCGTAGGATGCACCGTCACCACCGATTATCCACTGGCTACGTTTAACCAAATAATGATCGAGCGTTTGAAGTTCTTTGCAAACAGGGCAATTTGCAATGGTAGCGCCGTCGTTAATTACTTGTCTAAGCTTCGGAGCCAGCTCTTTTGTCTTATCGGCGTCGAACATGTTGTCAATCCATTCTTGCATCAATTCCTTGGCGTTGCCAGGTGTGTGCTCATTTTCGATTGCCTGATTGAAAAGATTCACGATACGTTCGCGCATCTTCTTATTTCCCAACTCCATACCTAGGCCGAACTCGCAGAAATCCTCAAATAGCGAGTTGTTGAATGCCGGGCCTTGTCCCTGTGCGTTTGTGGTGTAGGGAGTGGATGGCACGGAGGCCGAGTAGATAGATGAGCATCCGGTGGCATTGGAAATCATTTCGCGGTCGCCAAAGAGTTGAGAAATTAACTTGACATAGGGCGTTTCGCCGCATCCGGCACATGCGCCCGAAAACTCGAAGAGCGGTTGAGCGAACTGTGAGTTTTTAGCGTTTGCGCTGATGTCTACGAGGTACTGCTTGCTGGTAACGTTCTTTACAAGATAATTCCAGTTGGCTGCTCGATGTTCGGCTTCTTCCTCGCCGGCTACGAATGGCACCATTGCGAGGGCTTTATTGCCTTTCTTACCTGGGCAAACGTCGGCACAATTGCTGCATCCGGTACAGTCGAGTACTGAAACTTCGATTCGGAATTGCATTCCTTTGAGCTGTTTCGGCGCGAGAATGTCTAGCGTAGTTTCGTTGAAACCGGCCTTCTCGGTTTCGTCGAGTACGAATGGGCGTATGCAACCGTGCGGACAAACGTACGAGCATTTGTTGCACTGTATGCAGTTATCGGCTGTCCATTCCGGAACGAAGGCAGCTACGCCTCGCTTGTCGAAAGCTGCCGTGCCTACACTCCATGTTCCGTCGGCTGTGCCGTGGTTTACGAAGTCGGATACTTTTAGAAGATCGCCTGCCTGAGCGTTCATCGGTCGAACCAATTCTTTTACGAATGCCGGAGCGTCGTCGGTCTTGGCGGCATCTTCAGGCAGATTAGCCCATGCCGGGTCAACGGCTAACCGTTTATATTCGTTGCCGCGGTCGACGGCTGCATAGTTCTTGTCGACTACATCTTGACCTTTCTTACTGTAGCTCTTCTCGATAAACTTCTTCATCTGGTCGACGGCAAGATCGAGCGGAATAACTTCCGTGATACGGAAGAAAGCCGACTGCAAGATGGTGTTGGTGCGATTACCAAGACCTATTTCCTGAGCAATCTTGGTTGCGTTGATATAGTAGACGGTGATATTATTCTGCGCAAAATACTTCTTCACCTTATTTGGTATGAAACTGATTAGTTCTTCACCGTCGAACACGGTGTTGAGCAGGAATGTTCCATTCTTACGAAGCCCGCGAGTCACATCATACATATTGAGATATGCTTGAACATGACATGCAACGAAGTTAGGCGTGTTTACCTGATAGGTTGAGTGGATTGGAGAATCACCGAAACGTAAATGCGAACAGGTGAATCCGCCCGACTTCTTAGAGTCGTAGGAGAAATAGGCCTGACAATGCTTATCAGTGTTGTCGCCTATAATCTTAACGGAATTTTTGTTTGCTCCCACGGTTCCGTCGGCCCCGAGTCCATAAAATTTAGCCTCGAACATACCTTCGCCACCAAGCGGAATTTCCTCGACCTCGGGCAGGGATGTGAAGGTTATGTCATCCACGATTCCTACAGTAAAGTGGTTCTTGGGTTCAGGAAGTTCAAGGTTATCATATACGGCGATTATCTTGGCCGGTGTGGTGTCGGCCGAACCTAATCCGTATCGTCCGCCAACAATGAGGGGTTTGTTTTCAACATCGTAGAACGCACTCTTCACGTCAAGATAGAGCGGTTCACCTTCTGCTCCGGGCTCTTTGGTGCGGTCGAGCACGGCTATACGCTTCACGCTTTTCGGAACGGCAGCAAGAAGATGCTTCACCGAGAACGGACGATAGAGATGCACGGCTACCATACCTACTTTCCGACCTTGACTAGTTAGATAGTCGATGGCTTCGCGAGCAGCTTCAGTTGCCGAACCCATAAGAATTATAATGTTTTCGGCATCAGCGGCACCGTAATAGTCAAACAAATGGTACTCCCGACCGGTTATCTTCGAAAGCTCGCCCATGTAGTGCTCAACGATTTCGGGCACGTTTTCATAAGCCGAGTTACTGGCTTCGCGATGGGCAAAGAACGTTTCGGGATTCTCGGCTGTGCCTCGAACAACAGGACGTTCGGGAGTCATTGCGCGGTCGCGGAAGCGTTTGATATCAGTTTCATCAACTAGCGGACGAATATCGTCATCGCTCAGGCTTTCAATTTTATGATATTCATGCGACGTGCGGAATCCGTCGAAAAAATTGATGAACGGAATCGATGTTTTCAGCGATGCCAAATGGGGTACGGCTGAAAGGTCCATAACCTCCTGAACAGAGCCCGAACAGAACATTGCAAAACCGGTTTGACGACAGGCCATCACATCCTGATGGTCGCCGAAAATGCAGAGTGCATGGCTTGCCAGTGTGCGGGCCGACACGTTGAAAACGCACGGTAGTTGTTCGCCCGCAATTTTATACATGTTCGGAATCATCAGCAACAGTCCCTGCGATGCGGTGAACGTTGTTGTGAGGGCGCCTGCCTGCAACGAACCGTGTACTGCTCCGGCTGCTCCGCCCTCTGATTGCATTTCTTGAACGCTAACGGTTTGTCCCCAAAGATTCTTCCTACCGCGGGCCGACCATTCGTCGACATGCTCGGCCATCGGTGACGACGGCGTGATAGGATAGATTGCTGCTACTTCGGAGAACATGTAACTCACGTGAGCGGCGGCCTCGTTGCCGTCGCAAGTGATAAACTTCTTTTCTTTAGCCATTTTCTTAACCTATTAAATGAATAATTATTTTATAATGTTTATGTGTATCGTTATCCTGAAATCGCTTTGTCATCGTCAGTAGAGAAATCCTAGAAGCCAAAGCGGAATTTTATTGCCTATCCCCACTTCGGTGTTGTATCGGAAGTAGAACATTCCTTCTTCGAATCGTATTTTATGCTTCTCGGCGTCGTACACTCTAAATCTCTTCTCGCCATCTATGAGATAGGTTCCTCGCTTCTTGTCCTGATTCACCTTATGGTCTTTCCAAAGAGCATTCACCATGAATGTTTCCATCACGTTCGACTGTTCGGCAAGGATAGGATAGATGGCGTAAATCAGGTTCGAGTTATTCATCATCACCCGGGCTGGCTTCTTTGGAAAATCCTCCCCTATAGGATAGAGGATATTTAGCAAACGGGCGTCGGAGAGGTATTTTATGTAGTTCATCACCGTTGCCCTACTCGTGTTTATTTCCTTCGCAAGATTACTGATATTAGGTGTTTGTGGCATTTCAAGCGAGAGGTGATAGAAGAGCTTCTTGATTTTGGTAAGATATTTCAGCTCAATTTGTTTTATGAGCAAAATGTCGACCTCGGTCATCATATTCATTGTCTTCAGAAGATTCTCCGAAAAATTGCGATTTTCCAGAAAGAAGGGATAGAATCCGTGATGAATATAGTTTTGGAAATGCTCAATCGGTCTAACCTTCGGAAGAATCTTCTTCACAATCTTTTCGTGATTCATCAGAATATCATCAAGCGAATAAGGTTCAAACTGTTCGCCGGTTTCTAGATTCAAGAACTCCCTGAACGAAAAACCCGTGAGATTATATCCTTTCACTATTCCGTTGAGTTCCGGGTTCTCCTCTTTAAGTTGCATAACGCTCGACCCTGTGAAAACTATCTTCAGCTCCGGGAACAAGTCGTGACATCTTCTGAGTTCATTACTCCAATTGGGTTGTTTGAATACCTGGTCGATGAGCAACACTCTACCTCCGCCATGATAGAATTCTCCGGCAAAGTCGGCAATTCCTCGTCCATGAAAGTAGAAGTTGTTCATGTTCACATAGAGACATTGCCTGTCACGTGACCCAAATTTTTCCTTTGCATATTGCAACAGGAAAGTGGTTTTTCCTATTCCGCGAGTGCCTTTAATACCAATCATACGATGATTCCAGTCGATTTCGTCCATCAATCGTCGTCTAACCGGAGCGTCTATATGCTCTACGAGATAGTTGTGAGTGCGGAAAAATGCATCCATCTTGTTCATTTGTGTTGCCAGAGCCCTTTTCTCTTATAGCCATCCTGAATTCAACGAAAAGAGTCTGCTTTGTTGCTTGCAAAAGTAATGTATTTCAATAAGATTGCAAACCACGGATTACAACATCCTATTTTCACAGCTCGAATTAGCATTCGTAGAGTCGTACCCTATCGTTTGAATTAGCGTACTCAAGATGGGGTTGGCGAGAAGCCTTCGTAACATTACAAAATCGATATTACCATCGGCGGGAACGTTTTGTAAGATGCAGAAAGGAAAAAACCGACGGTGGGAAGACTTTGTAACATTACAAAATCGATATTACCATCGGCGGGAACATTTTGTAAGCTGCAGAAAGGAAAAAACCAATGGTGGGAAGCCTTTGCAACATTACAAAATCGATATTACCATCGGCGGGAACGTTTTGTAAGCTGCAGAAAGGAAAAAACCGGCGGTGGGAAGACTTTGTAACCTTGCAAAATCGATAAAACCTTCAACACCTCTCCCATTTGCACTTGTAGAAGGCAACCTACCTGTGATCTGTCGGTCCCCTCCTCCCCCGGGGCTTGCCGGCCGACCGTTATCTTAAACCAGACTCATGTATTTCTACGCCGTAGGCAGCACTCCGGAACAAGGTGTAGAATAAAAACTCCCGGCGACATTTATATGTCGCCGGGAGAAATTAAGAAAATCAAAAGAACCAGGGATGTGAGGTCGGGGGAGAGTCCGCTTCACTGCCTGAGTATTTCATTGTTTATCGAACAATCTCCTTTACAGATCTGCCGTCAGAGTATTTAACGATATTCACACCACGTTGTGGAGCATTGATTCTGCGACCGTCAACAGTGTATCGAGCCACTTCCTTGACTTCGGCTGCGTTATTGTTAACCTCTTCGATTCCGGTCGGGTCGAGTGTCACAGCGGCTTTACCGGCGTTGACAACTTTGCCTTTAGAGTCGAGAAGAATTACTACAACATTGAGTTTGTTGAGCTTTAGCACCTCCTTAACCGATTTCTTTGTCGGCATCTTCAAGGTGTACTCTTGAGTTACGGCAACATCTTTCTGCATGTTGAACGATGTAGCTTGGTTAATTCCTGCTGTATTATAAGAACTTGAAACTGCTACGTCGTCGAACACCGGTGAGCAATAGCTTTTACCGTATTTTCCACCCTTGCAGAAATCCTTCATGTCTTCCGGTGCTTGGGCTGGACTGAATTGTGCATAGTTATTACCCTGCTTCCATTTGGAGTTGTACAAACTATCGGCAACCAAGACATAAGCTAAACTGTATTTTCCGGAAGTAAGCGGGTCGAGGTTTACTTTTACTTTCACTTCTGTGTTGTTGTTTGTCAGCTCGCCTTTCACCTCAACTCCAACAGCCGGTGGAGCGATAAGGAGTCTCTTTATATCGTTCAGAATCGTTTTCTTGTCAGAACCATAGTAAGGGTCACATTTTACATCACGGTTTAATTGGCATTGAGGCGCACCATCAAAGCCCAGGCGAGCGTAGGCCGACATGCTCATCGGGTCGTCCGAATTGTAATTGTGCAAAGCTATACCCGCGAAGTTGTCCGGATAGGCTTCGTTCGCATTCTTCATTCCAACTATTCCGCGCGGACACCATGGGCAACCGGTTCCGGTAAATTCTTCCATAACAATCACACGTTTAAACAATTTATCAACAGTTGTCAAATTGCCTTTGCAGCTAGATGAGTTTGCCTGGTTTGGAACCCCATTCACTTTAGTGATAGTGATAGTCTTCTCTTTTGTTCCTGATTGTGCGTCGGCATCAAGAGTAACTTCTACGGTTGTAACTCCACCGAAAACTTTAAATGGAGTTGCGAGGTTTACATGCTTTTCAGCGCTAGCAACGCCGTCAGTTGTTACGGTGTAATCGAAGTTGGATATTCCTTCGGTACCACAGTTGGTTACGTTAAGTTCGAAAGTTGTTGTTTTGCCTATACCAGCATAAGCCGTTGAGAAGTCTAGCGGAACTATAGCATTCTGATGGAAAGTGCCTTCAACCAGAACTTGTGCAGCCAATACTCCTAGACCTTGGCCATACAAATCTTCCCACTGCTGACCTGGAGCTCCTAGCAACAAAGCTTCTTTAACATCGGGAGTCGAGCCTAGAACTATAGGGTATTTTGCGGTTTCTGAAGAGGCGCTGGGTACCGTGAAGATTAGTCCAACATAAGCACCTTCAGTACCTACATTGTAAGCGTTGTCCAAAAGAATATCGTTAACCTTCCCTGCATATCCGTTAGTTTCGTCGCCAGAAGCCAATGTAGAAAGGTCAAGAGCTTTGTAATATTCTGCTTTGGTAACATCTCCGGGCAGAGTCTTCGAAATCCAAATCTTCAAGTCTTTTATTACTGATTTGTCGCGAAGATAGAAACGAATCGCTTTAATCTTATTGCCTATTGCAACCTCATTACCCGGTTTGATGTGGAAGGCCTGATTGAATGTTCCTGCCTTTTGTGTTCCAACTGCAATACGTTTCATGTCGGTGGTGAAATAGCCCCACCATCTTTGATTTGCGGCCGGGTCGATTTTTGCAACTGGTGCTTTTATTGCTACCGGTGCATCGTCAGCTCCCTCGAACTTAGGACTAATCTCCCAGGTTTGTGCCTGCGCAGAGAAAGCAAAAGAGGATAGGAGCATCGCAGCTATCGCCGCGAACTTCCTTGTAGTAAAACTCTTGTTGTTCATAATAAATTGATTTGTTTGTTGATGCCTCTCGAAAATATTTGTTTCGGCTCTCCCACCGAACCCAGAATGCTTTCGTGAAGCGATTGTTTATCATTGTGGTAGCAAAGTTAAGGAAAATTGATTTTAACGAAACAAGCTTCATTGGCTTTTTTGCGCATTGTCGAGATGATACTGTTTTGTAAAAATAAAGGAGAGCGACTCTCACGAGTAACTCTCCTTGATTATGACATTTTTAAAATTGTATCCTATTTCAGTTTGGCATAGCCATATTTTGCAACTCCTCCCAGCTCTTCTTCTATGCGGATGAGCTGGTTGTATTTGGCCATACGGTCGGTGCGACTCATCGAACCGGTTTTGATTTGGCCGGAATTGGTTGCAACTGCTATATCTGCAATCGTTGTGTCTTCGGTTTCACCCGAACGATGAGATGTAACCGTAGTGTAACCGTGACGATGAGCCATCTCGATAGCCTCGAGGGTTTCAGTTAGCGAGCCGATTTGGTTCACTTTGATGAGGATGGAGTTTGCAACGCCCATCTTGATGCCTTTTTCGAGGAATTTCACATTGGTCACGAAGAGGTCATCACCAACAAGCTGACAGCGGTCGCCGATGCGAGCGGTGAGTTTAGCCCAGTTTTCCCAGTCATTTTCGTCAAGACCATCTTCAATGGAGTCGATTGGGTATTTCGTTATGAGGTGCTCAAGATATTCAATTTGCTCGTCGGCAGTGAGTTTCTTTCCATTGGGATCTTTAGGCATTCCGCTTTTGAGCTGGCGATAGTCGTAGAACCAGTTACCGTTTTCGCACACTGCAAATTCGCTGGCGGCACAGTCCATGGCTATTTTAACGTCTTTACCGGGTTCGTAGCCAGCATCTTTGATTGAAGCGATAATGGTGTCGAGAGCATCTTCGATTCCATCGAAGTTTGGGGCGAATCCGCCTTCGTCGCCTACAGCTGTAGACAAGCCACGCTTTTTGAGGTTCTTGGCTAGAGCATGGAATACTTCGGCTCCCATACGGATGGCTTCGCGTTCGCAGCATGCGCCAACAGGGCGAATCATGAACTCTTGGAAGGCGATTGGGGCATCGGAATGTGCGCCACCATTGATGATGTTCATCATTGGAACGGGAAGAACATAGGTGTTGGCCCCGCCAATGTAGCGATAAAGCGGCATGCCAAGCGCTTTGGCTGCTGTTTGAGCAACTGCCAGCGATACGCCTAGGATGGCGTTAGCACCTAGATTGCTCTTCGTAGGAGTACCATCAATTTCGAGCATTCTATAATCTATTGCGCGTTGCTCACAAACGCAAAAGCCTTTAATGGCGGGTGCGATAATTTCGTTCACGTTTCTAACGGCTTTGAGAACCCCTTTTCCGAGGAAGCGGTCCTTGTCGCCATCACGAAGTTCGAGAGCTTCGTTCTCACCTGTCGATGCGCCTGATGGAACACTTGCGCGGCCCTTTACGCCGTTGTCCAGTGTAATTTCTACTTCAACCGTGGGGTTGCCACGCGAATCGAGAATCTCGCGGGCATGTACTTTTTCAATCTTCATGTTGTTTATGATTTAAAAAATAAATGATTTTGTTTTTATCCTTACTTATAAGCTCCCTAGACAACTAGGGGATACAACCTTTATTCATGCGCCAAAATTATAAAAAAGTTATCGAACAGGGCAAGTATCTGTGCAGAATAACCTGCTATCGGGGGCAAATAACCATCTTATCGCAATGCATAGCTTACAAAACGACAATCTAGAACACTGCCTGTTGTTTCTTTCCTAGGCTTATCATCTCCTTTGGAACAGATGCTTGAATGCGTTCTGTGATGAGGTTGAGTAGCGTATTCCGAACGAAGTTCTTAGCCGTGAGCAAAACAACCTGGCGCGAAGGAATCGGGAAAGCGAATGGCTTAACCAATCGGCGTTGCTCGTCGGTGAGCTGCAACATGGATAGCTCGGGAATGAAGGTGATACCTTTACCGCCCTCTACTATGCGCATGAATGTTTCGATGCTGCCCAAATTGTAGGCTTCTTTACTGCGTTTGGCCGATTTGAGCTGGCAGAATTTCACGAGTTGGTCGCGGAAACAATGTCCCTCATCGAGAAGCCATAGGAATTCGCCGTTCAAATCGACTGTGCGGATGGCTTTATTGTTGAAAAGCGCGTCGTTTTCGGCAACATAAACAAAGAACTTTTCATAGAAGAGGTGCCTGCTTTCGAATTCTTCCAGTCCGTCGATTTGTGCCAATATGCCGGCATCGATGTCTCCCCGGGCGATGGCTAGTTTCATCTCATCGGTTTTAAGTTCGGAGATTCGAATGTCGAGTTTCGGGAATTCGTCCATGAGTTGCGGGAAGAATCTCGGTATAAGATAAGGTGCAATGGTCGGCAAAACGCCCATCCTGAATGAGCCTTCTAGGGAATGTTTATATTCTTCGACCATTTCACTTAGTTCCTTTGCGTCGGCGAGCACTTTCTCGGCCTGGTCGATTATGATTTTCCCTAGTGGAGTAGGTAAGATGGGCTGCCTACTACGATCGAAAATCTTCACGTTCAGTTCTGATTCCAATTTCTGAATCATAGCGCTCAGCGTGGGCTGTGTAACATGGCACGAATCGGCCGCCTTAGCAAAATGCTGACAACGATAAACGGCCATCACATATTCCAATTGTTGTAGAGTCATGATTGATTGTACTTTATTGTTTTCAACGCGCAAAGTTAACGTGAACTAGAAATATGCCCGCATGTAATGTTCGATTTACTTTATCCCAAATTGGTTATTAGAAAATCAAAGGGAATAGTAGTCTTTAAGACCTAATGAACAATCTGGGGTTAACAAAGCGAGTATAACACCATTGTATAAGAGTGTAGTACACCTTTAGTGAAGGGTGTAGTACACCATTGGCGAAGGGTATTCATTTGTAACTCTTTGCTTGCAAAATATCTAATGACCGATTGGAGTTTATGTGGTTCGAATCAGGGAGAAATAAAAATCTGCTCGTCAGCCACGGATGAAGCCATGCACAAGGGAAAGATATCCCCCACAGAGAGGGAGAAGTCGAACTATGGTTCTTTTCTGTTGAACTTCGTGCAAAGGAGGAGGAGATGAGTTCCAAGAGCGTCGGTGGTAGCAAATATATAATGTGCGCCGCCGTCGGAGAGCTTTAGTTTTCTGCGTAGTTCGACAGCGGTTTGTGGGAAGTTTCTCACGGCTATGTTTGCCGAGGCGATACCGCGGAGATTGTTACGGAGGTCTTTCTTGCCGAACGATGAGATTGATTGAATTATGAAATGTCGACCTGGGAAGTTGGGCAGCGAGGTGGACGACACGAACAGATGAGAGTTCGGCGCAATTGCTTCGAGGGGCATTTCGTGGGTGAGCTGGGCATAGCCTCCTGCTTTCATTATCGATGCGTTAGGTTCGTAAAGGTGCATGCCGGCCTGTAGAGGATGGGCAATTATGCGTTGTTTAAGTTGACTTGGTGTGTAGGCGAATTGTGTGGAGTTGTTGATGCAGACTATTCGCGTCGGCGCCAGCGATGCCGACATGACAAGCAGAAGTTCCTTGCATTCGTTGTTGCGCGAAAGGATGTGCACTTCGTTCACATGGGCGTTCTCATCGGTTAGTTCTTCGAGGGCACGATGCCAGTCGAGCATGGGCGAAAGCTTGATTATGGTTGCATGGGATTTATCGATAAGTTGCGTTTTCAAGTCGAGCAGATTAGGTGTGCAGTCGGTTATCAATATGGTTTTTTGGCCTTCCGAACTCCGGCGTGCCGGGTCGATGTATATTATCCCGACTGGAGGCATGGTGCGAAGATAATGTTCGGCTTTATCGTTTATAATTATCGCATTGGAGAGCTTCAGGAGTTCAAAATTCGTTCGGGCTATCGTGCAGAGATATTCTTGCTGCTCCACATACACTGCCTCGGCAAAATGTGGAGCCATGAAAGAGAAATCTACGCCGAATCCGCCAGTGAGGTCGACCATAGTCTTGAACTCGTTTGGCATGAGTCGGCATGCCAGTCGGGCCTTATACAACGCGGTGAACTCCGACGAACATTGCTCTAGGGATAGATGCTGCGGATAGATTATGTTGGAAATGCCAGCCCATGTGGGCAGCTTTGTTCTGGCCTTTTGCCACCCGGCAATCTGATTGAGCGCGAAAGGCAGGTCGATATCTGCAAACTTATGAGCTTGCAGGGCCAACTGCTGAACATTGTCGTTTTTATGCTGCGAAATGAACTGCCGGAGTTTCTCTTCCATCCCATTCTATTTAATCACCCGCAGATTGGCTTTCGCCCATGCACGTGTGCATAGGTTAAAGTGCCACCACTCGGTTCGGATGGGCATGAATCCGGCTGCTTGCATCACTTCGCGAAGTAGTCGGCGATTGGCTATTACGGCAGGTGTAAGGATAGTTTCTTCGCGGTCGATGTGACTTCGAGAGCCCATGTGGTCTACTTTCGTTCCCATCGGGATGGTGTCAATCCTGCATGGTGCCGAGCCGGGGCGCCATAGGGCTTCGCTCCACGATGCTTTGCATAGGCTTATGTCAAGAGCCATTCCATAGTTGTGCATTCCGCCACCTCGGGCCGGATTGGATACATAAAAATAGTGCGGGGTGTTCTTCACGACATCCCACATTGTTTGCTGGATGCTCATGGGGCGGGTGGCATCGAATATACAAAGACTAAGGTCTGGTCGACGACGTTTCAATTCGGCTTGAGCTTTCTTGAGGGCTTGGGCACAGCATGGAAGCATGTATGCATCGTGGAGGTCGGCGTATAGCGTTCGTCCACAGAAGTTGTCGCTTCTGGCATACATCAGGGCTACTTTTATACTTGGGTCTACGCTCTTTATGTTGACCAGTCCCTGACTTTCCATTTGCTTGTTTTGCGCCTGTAGCGAAGAGCCAAGGAAGAGGACGGTGAGGAGGAGTAAAGTTGTTTTCATTATCCGATTTGTTTTAGCAGATATGCGCATTTCTCGGGATTACCGAGAGTTTTCCCGCTGTCGCACGACAGCTTTACGCAATCGTGCCACTCACGTTTTTCGGTTATTCGCATTCTGGTGAGTTTGATAACTATATTCATTGGTTGGCAGTTCTCGACGTCGCATGTGAGGAAGGTTCCCATTCCGTAGCTGTCATTCATTCTGCCTGCAACATATTTATGAATCTCTATCGCTCGGTCGATGTTCAGTCCGTTACTGTAGACAACCTGTTTAGTTGCGGGGTCGATTCCCAGACTTTGATATTTGGCTATGATTTTCTCTGTTTGGTCTTCCTCATTACCGCTGTCAACGCGTAACCCGGAGAACATCATCGCCATTCGTTTCGACAGGTTACTAAAAAACACCTTGTCGCCAAAACAATCGTATAGATATATTCCGTTATCGCCGTCGTAAACATCGCTGAACTTACGCATAACATTGAAATTGCATTCGAAAATTCCGCTGACGTTCTCCTCGAACTCAATCAGCTGATGACTCATTGTGCCGATAGCTATGAGATTATGTTTCATGGCAAAATAAACATTGCTCGTACCAGTGAATCGACCTGTCCAGGGACGAAACGCTCCCGATTCGTCCTCGCATCCCCCTTGCTCACTCACCTGTTTCATAGTTTCGATAACCATATTCTGGTGTTCGAACGACAACCGTCGGCGCGTTCCCATATCTCCCAGGACGATTCCGTTTTGCAATATACGACGCGTTTTCTCAGCAGCACGTTCGCGTTCACGTTCGGAATTATAACCAGCGATGTCGCCATTCAACATGTGCATCAACTCTGAGATGATACTCAAAATGGGCATCTCCCACATTATGGTTGAATACCATTTGCCGCGTATCTTAATGTCTAAATGCCCTTCCTCATCTTGCGACACCGACACCTCGCCCGGATTGAACCGATAACCGCGCAGAAAGGTGAAATACCATTCTGGCAAATAATACATACGCCGATGCATAAAAGCTATTTCTTCCTCGCTAATCGTCACACGCGGCATGTAGTTCAGTTGCTCAACAAGCAACTCGTCGAACCCCGGAGGATAAACCGTACGATTCCTGTCGAAGAAAGTGTATTCCACTTCCGCACGAGGATAAGTTTGCAACACGTAGTACTGACAACTGAATGTGTAGGCATCGTTATCAGTTAAATGCTTTATAATCTGCTGATGCATAAAATTTATATGTTTGTTTTGGTCTGTCTTCCCTTTGTCTTTACCTTTGCACGCACATCGCCGATATGGCTCAGTTGGTAGAGCAACGCATTCGTAATGCGTAGGTCCCCGGTTCGAGTCCGGGTATCGGCTC
>ERZ773067.216-NODE-216-length-37969-cov-3.655774_pt1 | contig 37969 bp, 34 predicted proteins | sample MGYA00580622_ERZ773067 | MGnify/ENA primary metagenome ERZ773067 (study PRJEB29015, sample SAMEA2737998) | human oral metagenome | biome: human oral; feature: human-associated habitat; material: dental | place: China | collected 2113 ...
GAAGTACTTAGACATTATGAAGACCGTTGCGGCCTGGGATATTCGAAGAGCCAGTGAAAAGGGCATACTCTACGGAATGGCGGTGGTCAGCGGTTTCTTTACCGAATATCAGTATGTCCGCGGCTCGGCTTACTCTTTCCTCATTGAGGAACATCCGGAGATGAAGCGCTACTGCAGTCCGTGGAAGAGCTTTGTGCCGGAGTGGATTCCGGAACCCGACCATGACATCTTAAGTGAAAATTATGCGGCCGGCATCTACATGGCTCCGGAGCAGGTGAAGTCCCTGCTTCGGGATTACGAGGGCGATGCAGGCGTGCGGAACTGCCTCGAGACCTTTTTCGGTGACAACCTAGCGGTATTTTTGACTTCGCTCCGTCAGGCAAGTGCGTCGGAGAGCGGTCTCATGGAAGCGGCCGAGGTCATGGAGGTAAATCCCTTTGATCTCAACAAGTCGACATGCTACTCAGACATTCGTCTCTGTGACCCGCAGGGTGCTTTCATCTATCAAAAAGTCGCAATCGAGCAGGTGAAAGCCGCGAGCGGAATGGAGGCGGAAGAAATCATAGAAAAAGTGAAGTACGAAAAGCACCATTACGAGACCCCGGCGGAAGAAACAAAGACGGCAGAGGAAGAGGCGCAAGAGCCCGAGCAAGCTGCAGAGAAAAAGCCCGGTTTCTTTGCGCGGCTTTTCGGGAAAAAGTGAGCACATGAGAATCGAACATGTGGCTCTCTATGTCTCCGACTTGGAGCGTGCGCGGGCGTTCTTTGTCCGCTATTTCGGCGGAAGCTCGAATGCACTGTATCACAATGAGAAGACCGGATTTTGCTCCTACTTTATATCCTTTGCGGACGGCGCGCGTTTAGAGCTCATGACAAAGCCGGATTTGGTATTACAGGAGAAGGCGCTGCTTCGCGCGGGCTATGCACACCTTGCCTTTTCGCTCGGAAGCAAAGAAAAGGTGGATGACCTGACAGAGCAGTTGAGAGCGGCGGGCTATGAAGTGATCAGCGGGCCGCGCACCACGGGAGACGGGTATTATGAGTCCTGCATTCTGGATTTTGAGGGAAATCAAATCGAATTGACGGTGTAGTAAGACACAGCAAGACACAAAGAAAAAGAGCGACAGCCGTGCCCTAGGGAGCAAGCGGCTGCCGCTCTTCTTGTTTGTGGATAAAGCACAGTATAACGACGATGAAAAGGGCTTATAGTCGATAAATAGACAATATATATGCGGAAGGTAAAATAATAGTGGGAAATAATGCTGTATAATATCGCTTAAATGTTGAATTAATTGCGCAAACTGTATATGATAAAGAAAAGCAAAGTTACAAAGTGAGACTTTATTGTAAGAGGCACTTGCGTCGAGGCTGTCTTTGGATAGAGCGCCGGGCGCAACGAAGGGAGGCGGCGGAGACAAGAGCGGAAGGAGTGGATTTTCGGAATTAAGTAGGAATCAGACGGAAACGGAAAGCAAAACGTTGTGCGGAGGTGCAACATGGGAGAACAGGTAAACAAAACAAAGAAACGCGGCTCGATTAATGCTTTTGTCATTGTGTTTCTCGTCATTGTGGGATGCTATATTCTTTCGCTCTTCATCAGCCCGGGCGCCTTTGAGCGCGAGCAGCTGAACGGGCGCACGGTGGTCATTGCGAATTCCTATCACGTCACGGATAAGATCTATCTGGGTCCGCAGGCAATCTTCCAGGCGGTGCCGAACGGCCTGGTCTCCTCGGCGGGTATGATGTTCCTTGTCATGCTGGTCGCGGGTTGTATCGAAGTCTACAAGAGAACCGGCGCACTCAATAAGGGTGTTGCGCGCATCCTATCGAAGTCGGAGCGCGTGGGTCACGAGAAGATACTTGTGCTCATCATGATTATCTTCGGCGCACTGGGCGGCTTTCTCGGCTGGAACGAACAGATTGTGCCCTTTATACCGATTGTGCTCTCGCTCTGCCTGGCACTCGGCTACGACCTGATGACAGGCATTGCCTGCTCGGCGATGATTGATATGATCAGCTTTTCGTTCTCGCCGACCAGTGTGTACACCGTCGGGATCTCGGATGAAATCGCGGAGCTCCCGATGTTCTCGGGCTTCCTGTTCCGCTTTATTCTGCTCTGCGTCGCGGACTTTATCATCATCCTCTATGTCCTTCGCTATGCGCGCGGCGTGCGGAGCGGAAAGATTCAGTCGCTCACCGCGGACTTAGACAGCGACAAGTTCCGGGTTGACTACTCGCAGGAGATGCGGGAGCCGCTGACCGGCGGGCAGAGTCTTTCCCTGCTTTTCTTTGTCGTGGTTTTCATCACGGCCATCGCGGGTGTTGCGAAATTCGGTTGGTCGATGAATGACCTCTCGGCCTGCTTCCTCTTCACGGCGATTGCGGCGGGCTTCATTAACCGCATGGCGCCGAACGATATCGTGAATGCAATCTGCGCCGGTGCGAAGGACGGCCTGGTGCCGGCCCTGGTGATAGGCCTTGCGCGCGGCATTCAGTGGATACTCACGGCGTCCGGCATCATAGACCCGATTATCTACAGCATTTCGAGACCTTTAAAGAGTCTGCCGGGACCGGTCGCTGCGATTGCGGTCATGTTCGTGATTGCGATTTTTAACGGTCTCATCACCTCGGGTTCCGCGAAAGCCATGGCACTCATGCCCATTCTGATTCCGCTCGCGGATCTCATCGGCATGACGCGGCAGACGATGATACTCGCTTTCCAGTTCGGCGACGGTCTCACGAACTCGCTCTGGTTTACGAGCGGCACTCTGCTCATCTTCCTCACGATTGCGGGCATTCCCTTAAAGAAATGGTGGAAGTTTGTCACGCCCTTGATTACGATGTTATTTGTGGTCTGTATGATTGCCTTGATTGTCGCGACCAAGATTCACTACGGACCGTTCTGAGCAGGGATAGAGCTTAAAGATACGCGATACACGGAGAAAGCATGATGAGCGCGGGGAAGCAGGAAGCGGTGTTTGTCCCCGCGCGATAAGAGAAACGTCAGGGGGTAAGCTGTTATGATTGATATTTTGGCAGAGGGAACTGCGCTGCGCGAAGAACTCGTGGAACTGCGCCGCTATTTTCATGCGCACCCGGAGCAGTCCTGGCAGGAGTTCAACACGCAGAAAAAGATTTGTGACTATTTGGATGCGCTCGGCATCCCCTATGTGAAGGTCTGTAAGACCGGTGTGATTGCGACCGTAGCGGGGAAACATTCCGCGGGGAAGGTGCTCGGCATACGCGCAGATATCGATGCGCTGCCGGTCACGGAGCTTTCGGAGGTCGCATGGAAGTCAGAGAACGAGGGCTGTATGCATGCCTGCGGGCATGACACGCATATCACCATGTTGCTCGGCACGGCCAAGCTCTTAAAGAAGATGGAGGATGAGCTCACGATTACGGTGAAGCTCTTATTCCAGCCCGCGGAGGAGTTCATTGCGGACAGCGGCGCAGGGCTTATGAAGGATGAACCGGAAGTCTTGGCCTGCGACCGCCTGATTGCCATGCATATCTGGAGTAAGATTCCTGCGGGCTATGCCTCGCTCCGCTACGGCCCCGTCATGTCGGCGGCGGATACCTTTGACTTTCACGTGAAAGGCAAGGGCGGACACGGTGCCCTGCCGCACCAGACGGTGGATCCGATTGTGGCGGGGGCGGAACTGGTCATGTCCTTGCAGCGCTTGGTCTCAAGAGAACTGAATCCGCTGGAACCCGCGGTGATCAGCGTGACTTCGTTTGTCTCGGGCACCACCTCGAACGTGATACCGGGAGAAGCGCACCTCATGGGAACCGCGAGAACATTTAATCCGGAGATACGAGATCGCTATCCCGCGATGCTGCGCCGCGTTGCGGACGGCGTTGCCATGGCGACCGGAACCGAGATTCAGCTCGATTATCACCCGGGACCGCCGCCGACCATCAACGACGATGCCTGTGTGGACACGGGGCGGAGAGCAGCCGAGAGAGTTTTCGGAAAAGATCATCTTCTCGACTGGGAACAGCAGATGGGCGGCGAGGACTTTGCAAAGTATGAGGCGCCGAAATGCCTTTTGTTCCTTGGCGGCGGCTTTTCGGAAGAGGCGCGGCGCTACCCGCAGCACAGCCCCTACTTCGATATCGATGAGGGCGCCTTGGAACTCGGCGTCCGCTATTTCTTAGAGTATGTGCGGGAGTACGGCAACGAGCAAGAATAAAGAGATATCCTTAGCTTGCGGTAGCCGGAAACAGCAGTTGGGGGATAAAAACAAGAAAGCATAGTGATACGAAGAAATGAGCAGCTTGTGGGATACAGCGCTAAGCAAGCGAAGCAGAAAACAGAGTCAGGTAAGAAAAGTTGAAAACAGTGTCAGCAACAGAAGTGGAAATAGAATTGAGGAGCGACAGCAAAAGTAGCGCTTACCGGATGTAAAGCTTGCCTGCACCGAATCGGTGCAGGCTTTTGATGATTCGCTACGGAGTATCGAAGGAGAGAGGCATTGCGGAAATCATATCGTGAACTGACAGAGGAAATCAAAACGGACGGGGAGAGGCTTAAACTCATTGCAGCGCTCGGGAGCAGCGATGACCTCGCCTATCACTATGCGCTGATCTGCGAGGACTGGGCGGCGGGCGGAACGCTTATGCTCGAGAACAGCTTCGACCGGCACGGAGAAGCGGGGATTGTTTTTTTGCTCGAGCGGCTCAGAGCGTTTGGGACAGCTTCAAAAACGGACGCAAGTGCAACTGCCGGTACAGCTACCGATACCGCTTACCTCGCCGCCAAAATTCTCTCGCAGTTAAGACACAGAGACTTTTATGCCGCGCGCGCCAAAGAACTGGCAGCACTTCTGACCGCAAGATGGGAAATTTCGGATATCGCGCTTCGAAGAAAGCAAATCATTGCCCTCGGTTGGATCGGCTCTGAGTCGGAAATCAATCTTCTGATTGACTCTATGCAGAGCGATTCGGATGCGCTCTGCCGCGCCTGGGCGGCAGCCGCGCTCATGCAGCTCTCCTTCCACGCTGTCGATGCAGCGTTTTTGCGGGAGAGAACGAAGACTGCCTTTGCGGAAGCAATACAGAAGGAGGGCGACTTGAATGCTGCCGGCATCATGATAGAGGCGGCACAGACGCTCTTCGGAAAGAAGTGGATATCCGCCGCGGCAGCGGAAGCGGCCGAGTCCGAGTCGATTGAAAAGGCGAGAAAATCGGCCCTCCGTTTTCTCGGCAAAGCCTGAATTCCTTGTCGCCTTTGATTGCGTTGTCTATTTGCTTTGCCTATAATGAATTCAACTCAAACTGTCGTATACCGGGCATTCAAATGCTCTTTTGCCGTACATTGCATCGGCCGAAGGGGCAGCGGCAAGGGACGGCAGAGCAATGGTTTTCGGAATAGGAGACGGAATTCATGACAAATCAGACAAAACGAGCAAGGGAGTTAAGAGATCGCGGAAGGAGCAAGCCGGGAGCAGCCATTCTGATCGGGCATGTTCTGCTCTTGCTCTTTGAACTGGCGGTGGTCGTACACGGCTTTGCGGACGAAGGACTTTCTACGCTCCGCTTTTATACGACAGATTCCAATCTGCTCTGTGGCATCGCTTCGGCGCTCTATCTTTGGACCTATTTCCGGGGCGGAAACGTGAAAGGGAGCGAGGCAGGGCGGCTCTCGCTGCTCCGCTTTATTGCGACAAGCTGCCTGCTTGTGACTTTCACGGTGGTGTTACTGGTACTCGGCCCGGAGAACGGTTTTGCACATGAGTTTCTCGACGGCACGAGACTATTCAGCCACCTTCTCTGCCCGTTCTTATCCCTGATTTTATTTCTCTTCGGCGATGAACGCGCATCCTTTGCTTACATTTCCCGCGCGCTCTTTACGACCCTCCTTTATGCCGTGCCCATGATACTTTTAAACGCGGTGGGAGTGGTCTCCGGTCCCTACAGCTTCTTAAAAATTCGGGAGCAGAGCGCACAGGCGACCGTATTCTGGATTGTCGTGATCCTAGGCGGAAATGCGGTTCTTGCCTGGGGCGCGGTGCTCTTACAGCGGCGCATTCGTCACTGAAGCTGTTTCTGCTGAGAAAGGAGGCTGTCCATGCTCCAAATCAAGAATCTCAACATAGAACATCGGCGCGATTTGCGCGTCATTCTGGAGAACTTTAACCTGGTTCTGAATACCGGTGATAAGGCGGTTATCATCGGCGAGGAGGGAAACGGGAAGTCTACCCTGCTCAAGTGGATTTTTGACCCCGCCCTTGTTGCGGCCTATGCGGAGTGCAGCGGTGAACGTATCTTGGGGACAGAGCGGCTTTCGTATTTGCCGCAGGAGCTGCCGGATGAGCGGAAAGGCCTCTCGGTCTATGAATTCTTTTCGGCTGCGGATGCTTTTTTTGACTGCAGTCCGAAGGAACTCTCGGAGCTTGCCGCACGTTTTCGCCTGTCGCCGGAGTTTTTTTACGGAGAGCAGCGCATGGACACACTCTCCGGCGGCGAGAAGGTGAAGGCACAGCTGCTCCGCATCTTTTTGGAGCGGCCCACGGTGCTTCTGCTCGACGAGCCCTCGAATGACTTAGATCTTGCCACGCTCGAATTATTGGAAAGTCTGATCAATGAGTGGGAAGGCATTGTCCTCTTTACTTCTCACGATGAAACCTTGATTGAGCGGACGGCGACTGTGGTGATTCACTTAGAACAGCTGAAGCGGAAAAGTGAGAGCCGCTATGCGGTGGTGCGTGATAGCTATCTTCGCTACCGGCAGCAGCGCGCGGAACTTTTTGTGCGAAAGACCCAACAGGCGGAGAACGAGCGCAAGGAGAAAAGGCTCCGGGATGAAAAATACGCGCGGCTCTACAACTCGGTAGAGCGAGCGCTTTCAAGTGTTTCCCGTCAGGCACCGGGCGAGGGAAAGAACTTAAAAGACAAGATGCACGCGGTAAAATCCATGGGAAAGCGCTTCGAAAAGGAAGATGCAGAGATGACCGAAATGCCGGAGCAGGAAGAGGCAATTTTCTTTCGGCTCGGCGGCGAGGCGGCAGTGATGCCACAGGGTAAAACAGTGGTTGACTATGCCCTCGCGGAACTGAAAACGCCGGACGGTGAGCGCCTGCTGGCGAGAGACATCCGCCTTAAACTGCGAGGCCCCGAAAAGCTCTGCATCATAGGCGAGAACGGTGCGGGAAAGACGAGCTTGCTGCGCCTCATTGCAGAGAATTTGCTCGCGCGAGAAGATCTCCGCGCGCAGTATATGCCGCAGAACTACGAGGATCTGCTGGAATTAAATCGAACCCCGGTCGACTTCTTGGACAGCAGCGGCGATAAGGCAGTGCGCACCAAAATTCGAACCTATTTGGGGGCGCTTAAATTCACAGCGGAGGAGATGGATCACCCCATGCGGGAACTCTCCGGCGGCCAAAAGGCCAAGGTCTTGCTCCTCAAAATGAGCCTCTCGGATGCGAATGTTCTGATACTTGATGAGCCGACACGCAACTTTTCGCCGCTCTCGGGCCCTGTGATTCGAAGCCTGTTGGCCGCGTTCCCGGGGGCTGTTATCAGCATCTCCCACGACAGAAAATATATCGACGAGGTTTGCACACGTGTACTGCGTTTGACGGAAACAGGATTGGTTCCTGCGCCGGAATTCGGCAAACAGAATTGAGAGCGTGTTTATGTTACATAGACAGGTTTGGTGTTATCTCGGAAAAAATTCGCTCAGTTTGATAAATTCAAAAAGCATGCTATGATGCTGATAAATAATTACAAAATAATGGAGAGATGCAATAAAAAGTAGACAAAAGCAGTAGAGCGATAGGGACGAAAGCGGCTTGGCGCGAAAGAAAAGATGGAATCAGAGACCGGAGCGCGTGACGACCGGGGGATGACTCGGTGCAAAGAAAAGGAGTAGAGAACAATGAAACGCGGGATAATAGGTATGAAGAAGCGGAGCGGACTCGGGCTTATCCTGCTGCTGCTCGCTTTTCTCTTGGTCGGCTGCGGCGGAAAGAGCGGGCAGGAGACATCCGGAGAGAGCAAGGAAAAGCAGCTCAGCGGCAAAGCGGAAGGGTACACGGAAGAGGAGTTGGAGGCTCTCTGCGGGGAGTGGAGCGCTGTCTACGGTCTCTTCACTTCCTATGAGGAAGACGGTGAGAAGACGGAGCAATTTTCCATGGCGAGCGATGATTCGATGGCTGAGAATGATCTTGTTCTCTACACGGAAGACGGAGCGCTTTACGCAGACTATCGGGATTCCGTGATGACTTGCTATCATCTTCCGATGGAGCGGGTAAAGGAAAAGCTCTACGAGGGCTATGAGGGCTACGACTGGTATCTGGTCGCGAAACCGGGGCGCTGGGAGGAAGTTCCTCTGCGCTTTGGACTGAATGATAAGGGAGAATTACTTCGCTTTAACGCGGGTGAGGAAGAGGGGGATAGATGGGAATATCAAAGCCTCTTCGTAAAAAACGACAGCGAAAACAGCAAGAAGACGGAGGCGTATCGCTACGCGCGGGTTGTCACGGTCTCGACTGCCGAGGAACTGGCGGCAGCAATCGGGAACCGAACAAAAATTATTCTGAAGCCGGGCGCTTACGATATCACGGCGCTCACGGCGGCGGGAACCACGGGCAAGGTCTCGGAGTCCTATGACACCGTAATCGATGTCCCGGGCTTTTATCTGGACGGCATTGAGAATCTCTGCATTGAGGCAGAGTCCGGGGAGTTGACGGAACTCTATATCACCGACTCCGCTCGCCCGGTATTGCCGATTTACAATTCCGGCCATATTAAATTCAGCGGTATCACCTTCGGTCACCGGATTGAGCCGGGATATTGCAGCGGAAGCGTGATTTACCTGAGCGGCGCAAGCAACATTGATATCGAGGGCTGCAAGCTCTACGGCTGCGGAAGCTACGGCATCGAGGCCGACGGCGCCAGTGACCTTCGTTTCAAGGGCTCTGAGATTTACGGCTGCACCTACGGCATCATGTATTTGCGAAATGTATACTATCTGGATGCCGCGGACTGTGATTTTTACGACAACAGCGGGTATGAAATGCTGGATTTCTATCAGAGTTCGGGCATTCATTTCCGGGATTGTCATTTCCGCAACAACGGCAACAAGGACCATGCCTTCATGAGACTCGCGAAGTGCTGGGGGATCGAAATCGACAAATGCAAGTTCGATGACAATGTGTATGCAAAGTTTGCGGACAACGATGCGGAGGAGGATGAAAGCGAGAGCTCTCTCACCATTGAGAATACCGTTTTTCATGACGGGAACTGAGGATACAGATGCGTTCAGCGCTTAGAATCGAAGTTGATGAAAGTACGGAACGCAGTTTTTAGCAAAGAAACAGTGCAACAGGATTAAAAAGCGGCGGAAGCGCAACGAAGCGTGCTCCGCCGCTTTTTTGCTGCAAGCATGTTCCCGCATTTGCACAGAAAAGCCTACAAAAACACTAGGGATTAAAAGCCGAAACTGGCGGCAATTCACAAAAATGAAAAAGCTGCCTCTAACTTGCGGCAGAACGGTTGACGCTACGAAATCCGCCCTCTATACTAAGAACAGTTCTTAATATTAATTTAAATTTTCGGAGGGGTCTATGGACTTCATGCAATCTTTGAGCGGCAATGCCGTGTTTATGATTTTTCTAACCTTGGTGCTCGGCTACGCATTGGGACGCATCAGTTTTGCGGGCATTGAGTTCGGTACTTCGGGTGTTCTGATTGTTGCGCTGATTTTCGGCGCCCTCGGCATGGAGGTTCCGTCTGTCATCGGAACGGCGGGACTGGGTCTCTTTCTGGCCTGCGTGGGACTCTCGGCCGGGCCTACCTTTTTCTCGAACTTAAAGGCAAATTTCTGGGGCTACATCGCGACGACGGCAGCAGTGCTGGTGGGCGCAAGCCTCACGGTGACCCTGGCGGTGAAGGTGTTCGGTCTGCCCCTTGACCTGGCACTCGGTGTCATGGCCGGTGCAATGACTTCGACCGCAAGCCTTGCAACCACCAAGGAAGTCTTCGGCGATCAGTCCGCAGCGGGTGTGGGCTACGGTCTCGCCTATGTCTTCGGTATCATCTCGGTCTTACTCTTTGTGCAGCTGCTTCCCAAGCTCTTAAAGGTGGATATCGCAGCGGAAAATGATAAGCTCCCCAAGCTTCCCGCGGCTCAGGCAGAGAAAGAGAAGGCGCTCATCGAGATTGACGGTCCGGGTGTGTTTGTGGTCTGTCTTGCGATTATGCTCGGTGCCCTCATCGGCAGCTTTAAGCTTCCGCTCGGCGGCGGCGCTACCTTCTCGCTCGGAACGGGCGGCGGCGCTATCATTGCGGGCATTGTGGTTTCTTCGATCGGTCACATCGGCAAGATTAAGCTGACGGCACCGAAGTCCACGCTCGTACCTCTCCGCGACCTAGGCATTGCCTGGTTTCTCCTCCAGAACGGTGCCTCGGCGGGTCCTAAGTTTGTTTCCACGCTTCAGCAGTACGGTGTCATGCTTCTCTTGATCGGCGCGCTGATTAGCTGTGTGTCCCTGCTCTTTGCCTACGCGGTGGCGCGCTTTGTGTTCCGGATTCCGCTCTTCGGTGCGCTCGGCGCAACGACCGGTGCCATGACAGCGGCCCCCTCTCTGAATGCGCTGATCGGTGTCAGCAAGGATGACAGAGTGGCTTCCTTCTATGCGGCCTGCCAGCCGATTGCAACCGTGGGACTGGTGGTCCTGCCGAACTTCCTTGTTGCGATTTTGGGTGCTTAAGATAAGAATTGACGCAATAATGTCCTTGACCCTATAATGAATCAACACAGTTGTTTTTCATTCGCGAAAAGGAGGAGGACATGAGTTTCATTCAGGGTTTAAGCGGCAATACGGTATTCATGATTTTCTTGACCTTGGTGCTCGGGTACGCTTTCGGGCGGATTAATTTTGCCGGTGTTAAATTCGGCACATCGGGCGTACTGATTGTCGCGTTGATTTTCGGCGCGCTCGGCATGGAAGTGCCCTCCATCATAGGAACGGCCGGTCTTGCGTTATTCCTGGCCTGTGTGGGGCTCTCGGCCGGTCCTTCGTTCATCACAAATCTCAAGGCAAACTTTTGGGGCTTTCTTGCGACTACCGGTGCGATTCTGGTTGCGGCGAGCGGCACCGTGGCGCTGGCAGTCAAAGTATTTAAGCTGCCCATGGATTTGGCCCTTGGTGTGATGGCGGGAGCCATGACCTGTACGGCAAGTCTCGCGACCACCAAAGAACTCTTCGGCGATAAGTCCGCGGCCGGTGTGGGCTACGGTCTCGCCTATGTCTTCGGCATTATTTCGGTGGTCATGTTTGTTCAGCTGGTGCCGAAGTTCTTAAAGGCGGATATCGAGGCGGAAAATGCAAAGCTGCCGGATCCGCCGGTTTCCAAGAGTGAGAGCGATAAGTCTCTTCTCACGGTCGACGGACCGGGTGTATTTGTTGTTTGCGTTGCGATTGCCCTCGGCGCGCTGATTGGTGCGGTCGAGCTGCCGCTCGGCGGCGGTACGAGCTTTTCGCTCGGAACCGGTGGCGGTGCCATCATTGCGGGCATTGTGGTATCGGTCATAGGGCACTGCGGAAAAATCAAACTTACGGCGCCGAAGTCCACGCTGGTGCCGCTCCGCGATCTCGGCATTGCATGGTTCCTGCTGCAAAACGGAGCCGGAGCAGGTCCTAAGTTTGTCTCAACGTTACAGAAGTATGGTATTATGCTCTTCCTCGTGGGAGCACTGATGAGCTGCGTTTCGATTCTGCTCGCCTACATTGTGGCGCGCTATCTCTGCAAGATGCCGCTCTTCGGTGCACTCGGCGCTACGACCGGTGCCATGACTTCCGCGCCCTCTCTGAACGCGTTGATTACCGTGACCGGAAACGACAAGGCAGCTTCTTTCTATGCGGCTTGCCAGCCGATTGCGACCGTGGGTCTTGTGATACTGCCGAAGCTTCTGGTGGCAATGTTGGGTTCGTAACAGAATAGGAATCGGAGAGCCGTGCGAATGCACGGCTCTTTTTTACGGCGCAAAATCGGTTATAATAAAGGTATCGCAATTCGATGGAAAGAGGTTATTATGGCACGATTTATTGCCTTTGATGTGGAGACCCCGAACCGTTTCAGTGACCGCATGAGTGCCATTGGCATTTCGGTCATTGAGGATGGTGCCGTGGCGGACTCCTACTATAGTCTGGTAAACCCGGAAACACATTTCGACTATTTCAATGTGCAGCTCACCGGTATCAGCGAGGTGAGCGTGCGGCACGCGCCGACCTTCCCCAAGGTTTGGGAGGAGATTGAGCCGCTCATGGAGAGCGGGCTTCTGGTCGCGCACAATGCCGTGTTTGATATGGGGGTGCTGAGAAAATGCCTTACGGCTTACGGCATCGCATGGAAGCCCAAGGTCCCCTATCTCTGCACGGTGCAGATGGGAAAGCGCCTGCTGCCCGGCATGAGCCACAAGTTAAATGTGCTCTGCGAGTACTACGGCATTGCCCTGGATCACCACAAGGCGGACAGCGACAGCCGTGCCTGCGCGGAGATTCTGCTTCGCTATTTGGAGAGCGGTGCCGACATCCGCCCCTTTATACGGAGCTGTACCCTGTAGTTAAGAGAGATTCGGAAAACAATGCACAACAGAGTAGCATTGACAGCGGCAGAGGAGGAAGACATGGACGACTTCTATGTGTTTGGCGGGATATTCGGTGCGGTTTTTACTCTGATTTTTATTGTAACCTTTGTTTTGATTATCACGAGACTTGTGCAGGGCGTAGGAACCTGGCATAAGAACAATCAGTCACCGAAACAAACGGTTTCCGCCGTGCTCGTGGGAAAGCGAACCGCGGTCTGGGGACACAGCGGCACCAACACGGTCGGGAGTACGAATACCGCGTATTTTCTCACCTTTCAGACAGAGAGCGGCGAGCGCACGGAGTTTAATGTGGACGGCAGGGTCTACGGAATGTCGGCCGAAGGTGACCGCGGACAGTTAAGCTTTCAGGGAACACGTTTCCTCGGCTTTGCGCGGCAGCAGGATCAGTATTCCGGAGGTGCGACATGATTGCGAGATACCGTCCCACCATTAAGCCGCCTTTCAGCCTGCACGATAGAATCGTGCAGGAAATTGCGGATGCGGGGACATCCGTGTGCCTCTTTTTTGAGGAGGGCAGCCTTACGATTGAGGATGTAGACCCGGATTTTGTGGCGGTTCTTTTGTTGCGCCCGGAGAAAGAGCGCGGAGCGTTCGAAGGAAAGCGGATGTCGCTCAAACACTTTTTGGAGCGCTATCACGAGTACAGTTTTGAACTGGTTGATGAGCTCTACGGCTATCACACACTCACCTACAGCGGATATCTGAATTTGCCAGACGATGACAGCCTAATTGAGATGTCCCTGGAAGTCTACTATAGCGGCGAGCTGGTCTACGATACGGAGAGCTGAGAAAAGAAAAGCTCGGAGACAAGAAAAACACCGCGAGACCACGCGCGGCGGAAAATACGGTATCCGGATGCGAAGATACGGGCAGAAGATTGTTCGGTAGCGTTAAGGGGGAACTAAGGGAGATGAACAAGGAAGAGCGTGCGGAAAATTGGTTTCGGAATATACCGGGGGAAGAAAAAATCCCTATGGAGAAGAAGATGGAACTCTGCGGGAGAGTGACAATTCCCATCATAGTGATCTGTCTGGGAATCTTTATCGCGGAGTATGCGCTGCTTCGTTTCTTCGGCGGCGGAACGCTCATAGACCGCGCGGCAGACTTTGTCAACGAAATGGCGCGCGCAAAAGGCAGAGTACACTATACAACAATCGCGCTCGCCGGTGTAATCATGATGTTTCCGTTTGCTATTTTGCCGGTTACCGCGAGTACGCTTTACCGGCGGAATTGGCTGCGTAAACAGGCGAAAAAATGGCTGTCCGAACATGCGCAGAACGAGAACTGAGAAAACAAGTAAAAAGGAACGCCATGCGAAAAGAAGAATACAAGGAAAACGGTCGTAAATTCGCATCAACGAGATGTGAGGATAAGTGTCCTACAAAAGGAGGTCTTTTCGATGGATCAGCACTGGGAAGCTTTATATCTTGCGGCCAAAAAGGCGTTGAATCCCAGGGTGGTATCAAAATTTGTTGAGGCCGGAGGCGTCGCTGCGGCGGTGGAAACTGTCTCTGGAAAAATCTATGTCGGCGTTTGCGTCGATACGGCCTGTACGCTCGGCATCTGTGCGGAACGAAATGCAATTTTTCATATGCTGAGTGAGGGCGAATGTGAGATCCGACGTGTGCTGGCAGTCGGCAGGAGAGGAAACATAATGCCGCCCTGCGGGGCATGTAGGGAACTGATGACGCAGCTCATGCCGGAGCGTTACGGAGAAATCGAAATTATGGTAGATTTGGAAAACGAAACGGTAGTTTCCCTTGCGGCGTTGACGCCATCCTGGTGGATATAATCGGTGTCGGAAGCGCATAGGGACATTCGGAAGGGCGGCATTAAAAATCAGCGGGTACAACCGACTTTTGTCAGTTGCACCCGCTGTGTTTTGTGTGCCGTTATGTTTTGTCCTGCCGAATTCTTATGCCGTCACAAGATACAGAATGACTGCGACAATCGTGGAAGTGAGTCCGATTAACGCCTCAAAGGGAATCAGCTTCATGCGGTTCTTGATGTCCATGTAGACGGAACCGCCGGTCGCGTGGAAGAAGGAGCCGTGCGGCAGAGAGTCAAGCACAGTCGCGCCTGCGTGAATCATAGCCGCTGCGGAGAGCGCGGGGACACCTGCTGCGAGAAGCGTGCCCGAGAAAGTCTGGGAGGCAACGGTGGAGCCCGCGGTGGTCGAAGCGGTCGCGGCTGCCATCAGGATACCGGAGAGCGGTGCCAGGATGAAAGCCGGCATGTTCATGGCGCTGAGCAGTGTGGTCATATCCTTTTGGAGCGCGGATGCCTTGATGATGCCTGCAATCGTACCGGTTCCGATCAGGAGAATCGCAACGCCGATGACCTTCGAGAGGCCAAAGTCTGTGTACGGAATCAGGTTGCGGATGTTTCCGGTCACGAGGATGCAGACCAGACCGCCGAGCGGAAGCGCAATCAGCGGATCCACCGAGATTTTCGCGAGCGGACGCAGCGCGAGGAGCACAATGACAGTCAGCGGACCTGCGAACGCCTGCAGAGCATTCGGGAGCTTTTCCGCCGGTGCTGCTTCGAGATCGTTCTGCGAAATGCCGTCGCCCGCCTTCTTTGCGAGCAGGGAAGCGAGGACGATGGTCGCGATGAGCGCGCAGATTGCAGGGATCAGGTTCTTCAACATCACAGCCGTGAGGTCAAGCTGAAAGGCCTCGGTCACGGCAATGGTGTTCGGGTTCGGAGAGACAATGTTACCTGCCTTGCCGCCGCCAATCATCGCGAGCAGGATGCCGCTCTTCGAGAGGCCGGCGCGCTCACCGATTGCGAGGGCAATCGGCGCAACCGTGATGACGGCGATGTCAATGAAGACGCCGACCGCGCAGATAATCATGGTCGCGACCGCAAGTGCCGCGATGGCGCGTTTTTCGCCTATGGTATCGACTATGGTTTCTGCGATTTTCTGCGCTGCGCCGGTCTTAATGAGTGCGCCCGCCAGAATACCGCTGGTCAGAATGCGGAGCACCGAGGACATCATGGAGCCCGCGCCGCTCACCATCGTGGAGACTGTGCCCGCAAGGTCGCCGCCGCCGATCAGGCCGCCGATTAAGGCACCGAGTATCAGACCGTAAGCCGGCTGTACCTTTTTGATAATCAGAATGATGGCGACGACCAGACCGATCAGTGCGCCGAGTGTCGTGAATTGTAAGTCCATAGGAATCCCCCTTATTTTTTGAGCAGGAACAGGCGCAGGGCCTGTTCGACCGTATCCGTCATATTCTGTCTTGCGTTATCGGGCTCCATCGCCTCCTGCAGTGTCGAGATGCGACGCAGAATCGGGAAAAAGGCATCGATGCCGTGTACGTTGCAGGCAACCGCATCCGGGGTGACCGCACCCGCGAAGGCAATGACAGGCTTTCCGAACTGCTTCGCGATCTGTGCGACGCCGCTCGGCGCCTTGCCCATGACCGTCTGTCCGTCGAGCCGCCCCTCGCCGGTAATCACAAGATCGGCATCCTTTACATAGTCCTCGAGGCGGGTCTCCTCAAGCACAATTTTGATGCCGGATTCGAGCTGCGCGTCGGTAAAGGTTAAGAAGGCAAAGCCGAGGCCGCCCGCCGCGCCCGTTCCCGCCTGCCGCGGGTTCGCCTTCTCGTACTTTTCGCGCGCCAGAGCCGCGTAGTAGGCGAGCCACTTGTCCATCAGCATGATCATGCCCGGATCCGCGCCCTTCTGCGGGCCGAAGACCGCGCTGCAGCCCTGATCGCCGCAAAGGGTGTTGGTCACATCGCAGGCCACGCGGAAGGTGCAGTCCGCAAGCTCCGGAATGACCTTTTCATCCGTGATGCGGTCCAGAACCTGCAAGCCCTTGGCGCCGAAGGGCACCTGCTTGCCTTCGCTGTCCAGAAGCCCGTAGCCGAGCGCCTGCAACATGCCGATACCGCCGTCATTCGTCGCGGAACCGCCGATGCCCACGATAAAGTGGCGGCAGCCCTTCGCAATGGCATCCCGTATCATCTCCCCGACCCCGTAGGTCGTCGTGTTCAGCGGGTTGCGCTCCTTTTCTTCGACGAGGGTGATGCCGGCAGCCGCAGCCATCTCGAGGATCGCGGTTTTGCCGTCCTGCAAAATGCCGTAGACCGCAGTGACCGGCGCGCCGAGCGGCCCTGTGACGCGCACCTCTTGCAGGGTGCCCCCCATACCTATGGTGAGCGCCTCCACCGTGCCCTCGCCGCCGTCCGCGAGTGGGCGCACCAGGACTTCGGCGCTGCTGTCCGCCCTGAGAATTCCGGCGCGGATTGCATCGCCCGCCTCAAGAGAACTGAGAGAACCTTTGAGGGAATCAATGGCGACTACTACTTTCATTTGTTTTCCTCCTTGCCTCACTTTCTGCGTTCTGTGACAGCCGGAGCTGTCTCTTATGATTAGAATAACGAAAAGTGCGGGTAGGGTCTATGTTTCAAGGACTAAGAAGTGCTATAGTATAAGAGAAGTTATTGGTACGGAGAACAAAGAAATGGCGGAAATCAGTAAAAAGACGGCCCAGCAGATTGTAGACAGCGTGAAAGATGTCTGTGGGCACGATGTCAACTTCATTCAGCCGGACGGCAGCATACTTGCGAGCACGAACCCCGAACGAGTCGGCACCTACCATGAAATCGGACACCGCGCGGCGCAGGGCGGTGAGCCGATTGAGGTCATGGAGAACGACAGCTTCTACGGCACCCAGCAGGGTGTGAACCTGCCCTTTTCGCATCACGGGACCATAGTCGCGGTCATCGGCATCACCGGCGTCCCCGAGGAAGTGAGAAAGTATGCCTATCTCGCCCAGCGCATTACAGCCCTCCTGCTCCGCGAGCAGGAGTACGATGCGAGAAACCGGAATGCACAGGTGGAGACCGACTATGTGGTGCGGGCGCTGAGTTCCGGGAAACCCATAAACCACGGCTTTTACTTAGACTTCCTTTCCTCCCACGGTCTCAGCGAAGAGGTGCGTTACCGCACCGTGCTGGTGCGCCTCTCGACGCGCTATAACCCCGCGAACCTCTCAATGGTGGAGCAGAAAATACTGACCGTGTTTCGTGAGACCGGAAGCCCGCTCTTTACCTTCCGCTTTCCGAACGAGTACATCTTGATACTGCCGAAGGGCGACTATCCGCCCAGACAGCAGCAATTTGAGCAGCTTGCCGCAGAGTTCCGGGAAATCCTCTCGGTCGGCGTGGGGGCGGATCACAAACTGGTGCATCAGTACCGCTCGTTTCGGGAGGCGCAGATTGCGGCCCGCGCGGGCGATGAGAGAGGCGGCTACGCGGATTTTGAGCAGCTCGATCTGGAACTGCTGAGCGGCTCCATTCCGGTCGCGGTTCGCGAGAGCTATGCGGCGCGAACGCTCGGAAAGCTGAGCGAAAAGGAGAGACACATCTTAGCGGTTTACTTTGCCGCGGACTGCAGCTTAAAGACAGCGGCGGAAAAGCTATACATCCATAAGAACACGCTCCAGTACCAGCTCGATAAAATTCACGCGCTGACCGGCTACGACCCCAGAGTGTTTCGCGAGGGTGTAATCCTGTACCTCGGCCTGCAACTCGGTTTCGGAAACACAGAGGCGAATGCGGCGGGAACTTCGGCGGAAAATACCATGGGAACGACATCCGGGTTCTGACGGGATAGAGCTAAGAAGGCTGGGTGCAGCGTACGGGAAGAGGCAAAAAGAAGAAAGCCAAAGGCAGAAAACCGGAGCTGCTCTATTCGTCTTTCGGAACCGAAATCTTGGGCGAAATGTGTAATCGGAAGCGCAAGCAGGTAATCTGTATACAGTTAATCGGAAGTCGGTACTTTAGAAAAAGTGCCGAAACAGGTGCGTTGGCTTGAGATTTGCGGGGCGGAATTCTATAATAAAAAAGATGTGAACCATAGTCACGGTAGGGTAATCCGGAAAGCCAAGGAGGCAGAGAAAAGTCATGTCAGACTTACGTATCAACTGGATTGACGAGTGGGAGAAGAAAGACGTGGATCTCGAAGAGCTGCGCCGCGCGCTGGAAAGCGGTGATTCCGCGCGCTATTCCGCGAGAGAATTTAGGGATATCGGCGCAAAGTGGAAGAAGTACGCAAAGCGCGGCGTGTCGAACCTGTACCTCTTAAAGGAGACCGAGGACGATAACGACGGCCTTGCAAACGCCTACTATGCCTACTCCATCACGGACGGTGTGATTGCCAATGAGGACCTTGAACAGGTTCGCGCGGTCTGCGCCGAGAACCTGAGCACGAGCGAGATGCGTGCGGTTTGCTCCTTCTGTAAGCCGAACGAGTGGTGGGACACCAATCCGAGCTACCACACAAAGCTGGCCGAAAAAGGCGAGACGGATTCTCTCTACAGCTTTCTGATTGCGAAGCTCTTCCCGGCGGGCATTTTGCTTACCTCACGGAGTGTCAAAAAGAAAGAGTCGCAGCGCCTTGCCTGCTCTGCGATTGCTTGGGGACTGAAGGAGGGCGGCCTCTTTAAGAAGGGCGCCTACATGAGCTATACCATTGACAACGAGCTTCTGTGAGTGAGCGGAAGCCAAAATAAGGAGAGAAGAGATGAAGACATATTTTGATGACGGCGCTACCATGGAGTTTTCCGAGAAGGGAATGCTCGGTGCGGGCCATACCCTTCGTATCGCAAAGGACGGTTTCAGCTATAAGAGCTTAAACGGCAAGGTCGATGTGGATATGAAGTTTGCGGAGATCGGTTCTCTGTTTCTGACAAACTACTGCAGCCAGAACTTCCACTACAGAGTCATGCTCCGCGACCTGAACATGAAGAATATGAGCGTCCCGGAGCTGGACCTCGACACCAGAACCTGGAATAACGGCCACAACGTTCGCGAGACCAAGCCGCTCCTCCTTGCCTTTGCCGCGAGCAAATTGGGGGCTGAATTCCCGAACAATCTGGACAGTCTCGAGACAGTGCTCGGCGCAACGCTCGGTGAGAAAATCATCCGCCTCTCGGGCGGCGTCATCATAGGCGCAAAGCATCAGGTGAAGCTCGCGGATATCAAGAGAGTGAAGTGCGTTTGCAACGGTGCGCTCGGCACGCTCTGCGTTTACACGAAGGCAAAGGGCGGCTTCTTCGACATGCCGGATATGAAGCTCCCGCTGAGCGAAGTCACCCTGCCGCTTCTCGAGGCCGTGATGACCCGCAATACCGGTAACGGCATTGACTTTAGCCAGGGTAACGGCTTTGACCAGAAGAACTCGGAGTACATCATTATCCGCTACATGGATTCCGGCTTCTTTGTAAGCGGAGACGGCAGCTTCCGCGAGCCGTGGCAGGAGATCGCTTATCGTCGCATCAAGGCATACAACTACGATGTCAATGCGCACTGGGGCGAGAAGATGGGCTGAGAGATTCAAGGAAAATAAGAGCACAGTGATAAGGGAAAGCAGCTGCTTCAGAAATGAAGGGGCTGCTTTTTCGATAGAAAGAGGGTTGGTACAGAATGAACATAGGGCTGATTCTTCACATTACGGATATGGTATGCACGAACCTCAGTAGAGTGAATGTTCAAAACATATTTTTCTATTTGGGAATGACTATACGGAATGGGTTTAACTGGATAAGTATGCAAGGTGGTAGAGCATGTTATGAGTTAGTGTCAGAAAAGTTCTTAGAATTAATGTTGAAAATTACTGTTTACCGTAAGGTCGCAATCCAACAAGGAATTGACTGGGAAACCTTGGCAAATATGGTAACTGTGTTATCTGCGTTAGTTGCGGTAGTTATCGTGTGGTATCGCTGCAGATATGCAACACCATTAGATAAGCTTCTGCAGGAGGGGGCTGATAGAATAATAATGCAGATTGGTGCTGAGGTAAGCATTATAGCCTGGACGTTAATATCGATGGTGATGATGAATATAATGCCATTTGTTATAGCTCCTTCATTTTCCGATATGAACCCAGAATTACAATGGTCACTAATAAAATATCTTCTGTTGTATTCAGTGTTTTTAATCACAATATTGCTGTTTACGAAGGGAACAGACACGCAATATAGAGTAACAAGGTTCACAATCGGATTTCAAAGAATGGATAAAGGTCTCAAACTGATATATGGAGCTATGTTGACTTTGATTTTGGGGTGGACAGAGTTATTTTGTTTGTGGGTGTTTTTGAAGAGACTAACAAATAATAGTTTAATAGTATTTGTTATTTTAATACTGGTAGTTGATTTGCTCTTTGCATGGAAGTGCTTGGTTTTCTCGGATAAATCAGAAAAAATGAATGCAGAAATAGAGATAGTGTCGAAAAGAACGAGAGAGTTCGGAATAATTGCGAGTTCTGTTGATCTTGTTTACGGGATGTTTTTTGCAAAAGTTCCTTGGAATTTCTGGGTTAGATTATGCTTCTTAATGCTACTTGCTGGAACATTAATAATTATAGAGACACAAGAAAAGAACCCAACAAAATCGATATTTAATCCAGTGATATGTGTTGCGAAGAAGCTTATAGGTTGTTTTTCTACACCTGGATGGAACACAGAAAGATATCATAAAATTAGAGAAAAAATTAGTGAAATAGTTAATAGGATATACACTGTGGTGAGAGATATAGCAGGAGTACTTATTGTTGGAATGGTTTGGACTCCTGTTCTCTTGAGATCACAGGGGATTCATGCACTCAAGGCTCCATATAATCCTGAAGACTTGTGGAAGAATACTACTGAATTCTTTTTGCAGTTTATAAAACTCAGCTACAAGGTGAAGATTATATTCTTTGTTGAGTTTCTTGCATTTTCTGTGATGATTGGATTAAATAATGCAATTAAAAAAGCACGTGAATTACAAAACAATCCGATGAAGGCTGTAGATATAAGCAGTGGAATATCATACTATGCATACAGAGTTTATGAAGGACAATTGCTGTGCGGAGAAAACGGTAATATCGAAAATGAGGTAACGCCTAATTTCATCGAAATGTCTAAAATATACAAGAAAGAGTGGGCTTTGATAAGTGCGGAAATAGTGCCAAAAATGGTGCCTTGTGAATTGGAAAATGCTAGAGGTAAAGTAGAGATAGAAATAGAGGTTGTAATAGATGTAAGCGACAAAGAGACTAGTAATAGTCGCAAAAATCATATAGAGTCCATGATAATATATCCAAAGCTTGCGGATAAAGGCACGACAGAGTATCAATCCGAACCTAAGATTAATTCAATGAGAAAAGAAAATAGAGTATTGGTGTATTGTGGAGATGTGGAGCGATTACAAATAGCGGCGTGGAGACTAATTGTTCTTGGATATGAGAATGTATTTATGTGTCACACTACTGGTGATTGGAGTTGGACATGGAAATCAAGTGACAAAAAGCTACGCGGTAAGAAAGCATAATTTATGATAGCAAAATATGATGAAGAGAAATAATGATGCTTTTCTTCTCATGGTTGTTGCTACTTGTACTTCTACGGCTGATATCTTAAGAGAAGAAGGCGAGTCTACGGAAAGTACAGTGTCTATGGTGGCCACCGAGAGAGACAGCGTTAAGGAGATAAACGCACAGCTGATAGAGTAAGTAGGAATAGGAGACCATGAGATACTAGACAATCAATCAGGATACGGCGTGGGAGATGATGAAACAAGACTACGGTCACATCATCATCGATGCTCAAACCAAGGAGAAGTGTAATGGCGATTACATTCCGGCTGGGGACTCTGGCGAAGAAGTTATTGAAGCTTGGCTATCGAACAGTCTACAATATTGCCAGCGGCATGAAATGGACGGGCGAACCGGTAAAATGAACGCCTATTGCAAAGCCGGAAGCAAAATAAGGGGGGGGGGAATTATAAGCGGAGACGGCAGCTTCCGCGAGCCGTGGCAGGAGATCGCCTACCGTCGCATCAAGGCATATAACTACGATGTCAACGAGCACTGGGGCGAGAAGATGGGCTGAGAGATACAAGAGAATAAGTGCACAGTGATAAGGAAAAGCAGCTGCTTCGATAGAGGCAGCTGCTTTTGTATGCGAAGAGCTCTTTCTATACCGGCGGCGTTGTGCTATCCTAGAATAAATACCGAATCAAATTCGGAATATTTCAGGAGGAGCGTATGGAGTACATTCACCGGCAGATTGAAGAGGTGGTGTGCAAAGCGGCACAAAGTTTCAAGGCGGTGCTGATTACCGGTGCGCGGCAGACGGGAAAATCAACGCTTTTGCGAGAGCTCTTCCCGGAGCGGAAGCAACTTTCCTTTGATGACCTCTTCCTCGAGGAGCAGGCGAAGGAAAATCCGGAGATGTTTATGATGCTGCATGAACCTCCGGTCATTATGGACGAAGTGCAGCGGGTACCGGATTTATTCCGCTACCTGAAGTTGCACTGCGATGGGAGCGAGGCAAAGGGGCAGTTTCTGCTCTCGGGATCGCAGCCCTTCTCGCTGATGCGGCTCGCCTCCGAGTCTCTGGCCGGAAGAGTGGCGGTTCTGGAACTTTCGACCTTATCGCTCCGGGAACTGACGGGCGACAGCTTCAGCGCGCCCTTTGTGCCGGGCCTTGATTATCTGCGGGAGCGGCAAAAGACAGTGGTCAAGCCGAAGAATATCTGGGAATACATCCACCGCGGCGGGTATCCTGGCGTGCAGGATGCGACTGTAGACTGGCAGATGTACTTCTCAAGCTATGTGAAGACCTATCTTGAGCGGGACGTGCGCGAACTCTCGGCGGTGCAGGATCTGGATGCGTTCCGGAAATTTATGATTGCCTGTGCGGCGCGAACGGGAGAGATTCTGAATTACAGCAACATCGCGGGAGAAATCGGGAAAGATGCCGATACGGTGAAGCGCTGGCTCTCAATCCTTGAGGCCTCGGGCATCATCTACCTCTTAGAGCCCTACACCTCCTCAGTGTTAAAGCGCGCCATTAAGACTCCGAAGCTTTATTTTAGGGACACGGGACTTGCCGCTTATCTGACCAGGTGGCTCACGGTTGAAACGCTGGCAAACGGTGCAATGAGCGGGGCCTTTTTTGAGACCTTTGTGATTTCGGAGATTTTAAAATCCTATGCAAACCGCGGTCTCGATTACCGCTACTTTGTCTCCTATTATCGCGGACGGGATTTGAAGTCTACGACTGAGTCTGAGATTGATTTTATCATCGAGGAGAACGGCATTCTATATCCGGTGGAAATTAAACAGAGCAGCAGACCGAAGGCAGATATGACGGCAGCGTTTCAGCTGCTCGATACCATCCCGGAGAAGAAGCGCGGCATGGGCGCCGTGGTCTGCCTCTGCCCGGAGCCGGGCGTGTTGCGGGAAAATGTCCTTGCATTTCCGGTCTGGTACATTTGAATTCCTGTTCCATTTTCTGACCAAAGTGGTATACTATAAGTGAATTTCGAACCAATTTCGAAATTGATGCATCAGAGCAAAAGTTTGAGAAAGCGATACGATAAAAGGAGGAAAGAAAGCCATGAAGAAGAGACGCTACCTCCTCGCAGTTGTTGCGGCACTTGCACTGCCGCTGCTGGTATCCTGCGGGAAGAAGGCCGAGTCTGCGGAGACAAGTAAGGCAACAGAAAGTGCGGTATCGATGGCGGCTGCCGAGACAAGCAGCAGCGCTTCGATGAGCACAACAGGCGAGAGCAAGGAGGAACAGGAGACCATGGGCTATCAGACAATCGATCAGGATACGGCGCGAGAGATGATGAAGCAGGACGACGGTCACATCATCCTCGATGTGCGCACCAAGGAGGAGTATGACAGCGGTCACATTCCGGGTGCGGTGCTATTGCCGAACGAGGAAATCAACGGAACGAGACCGGAAATGCTGAAGGATTTGGATCAGGTGCTTTTAATATACTGCCGCAGTGGACATCGAGCGGGACTTGCGGCGGAGAAGTTATCAAAGCTCGGCTATCGAAAGGTCTACAACTTTGGCGGCGTCATGACATGGACGGGGGAACTGGTAAAATGACCATCTATCTCGCAGGCGGATGTTTCTGGGGCTTACAGAAGTACTTTGACCAGTTCCCGGGCGTGCGTGCGACCGAGGTGGGCTATGCAAACGGTCCGGACAAGGCTCCCACCTATCGGGAGGTCTGCGATAGCAGCGGACATGCGGAGACCGTGAAAATTGAGTATGACCCGAAGGAGCTCTCGCTCCGTGAGCTACTCGATAAGTACTTTTTGGTGATCGATCCGCTTTCCGTAAATAAGCAGGGAAATGACAGTGGCATTCAGTATCGCACCGGCATCTACTATGCGGATCAGAGCCAGCTTCCGGAGATTCAGGCGGTTTATGACGAGCAGGAGGCAAAGTACGGCACGAAGCTCGCGGTCGAGCTGGCGCCCATCCAAAACTTCTATTCGGCGGAGGAATACCACCAGAAGTATCTCGATAAGAATCCGGACGGTTACTGCCACATTCCGCAGAAGATGTTCCATCTTGCGGAAGAGGAGAGCAAGGAGACGCTCCGCGAAAAAATCGGTGAGCTCTCTTATGAGGTCACGCAGAATGCCGCGACCGAGCGCCCCTTCACCGGCGAGTACGATGACTTCTTTGAGAAGGGCATCTATGTCGATATCGTGAGCGGTGAGCCGCTGTTCAGCTCCCTCGATAAGTTTGATTCCGGCTGCGGCTGGCCTGCTTTTTCCAAGCCGATTGAAGGAAAGGAACTTAAGGAGACCACCGACCGCTCGCACGGCATGGTCCGCACGGAAGTGCGCTCCAAAGAGGGAAATTCGCACTTGGGTCATGTCTTTAACGACGGCCCCCGCGAGACAGGCGGCCTCCGCTACTGCATCAATTCCGCCTCGCTCCGCTTTATTCCCTATGACAAGCTGGAAGAAGAGGGCTACGGGGAATATAAGAAGTTATTTGAGCGTTGAGTGGCAGAAAAGCAGGTGTTTGAAAGCAAATAGGTGAAACGTGAGCCCCCGCCGGGTCAAGAGACCCGGCGGGGGTTTTGCTGTGAATCATTGACAAGGTCAATCGAATAGAATAGGTTGAAGATACTGTGAGAAAAGGAGACAAAATATGAATGTTGAAACCGAAGCGGCACTGCAAGAAGTTCGAATGATGAAATGATGGAGGAGTTAACGAATTGATTTTACAGCAGGGCAGACCCAAAGACTGCGCCGAGAGAACGGCGCGGGAACTTGCGGTCTATGATTTGTTGGATCGTTTGGAAATTCCGTATGGGCGCGTGGATCACGCCCCTGCCGAGACCATGGAGGTCTGCGCGGCCATAGACGAGGTGTTAAACTGTCGCATTTGCAAGAATCTGTTTCTCTGTAACCGGCAGCAGACGGCCTTCTATCTCTTGATGATGCCGGGGGATAAGCCCTTTAAAACGAAGGAACTCTCGGCACAGATCGGTTCCGCGCGCCTAAGTTTTGCTCCCGCGGAAAAGATGGTCGAATATCTGGGGCTCTACCCGGGTTCGGTGAGCGTCATGGGGCTGATGAATGACAGCGAACACAAGGTGCAACTCCTCGTAGATCAAGACCTCTTTCGGGACGAGTACATCGGCTGCCATCCCTGCGTGAATACATCATCACTTAAATTGCGGCGCACGGATATCTTTGAGACCTTTTTGACCGCGGTCAAGCACAATTACCTTTCCGTGGAATTGCACGGGGAATGAAGTGCAGGGGAGTTAAGAAGACAAGAGAGTTGGTTACACGGTACTGTATCTTTGAAGAGAAGAGAAGGGAGAGGCGGTTGCGGAAGCAGCGGCCTCTTTTTGTGTGTCGGAAAAATGTGAAAAGGAAACGTGAGCGAATAATGGAGTCCCGAAATTCGGACAGGTGCTGTGGTAAAGTATAGATAACAAAGCTGAGGGCGTGAGAAATCGCAGTCGGGAACTCGAAATACCGAAATGCATAGAAATGACAGTTCAGTATTTTGAGAGATGAGATGACTTCGCAAAATTAGACAAAATATAGATAAGAAATAGAGTAAAAATATGCAATTGTAACTTGAAATTAAGATTATAAGCGCTAAACTGTAAGAGAATGTTAAGAACTCGGGGAGGGAAGCATGGACGTAAACAAGCTGATGCGCAGTCTCGCGGCAAAAACCAATCCGAACTGCAGCGCGCAGTGGCTGCCGCTCTGGATGCACGCGCGGGACACAGCGGGAATCATGGAGAAACTCTGGAAGCACTGGCTTCCGGTGGCCGTTCGGCGAGAAATCTGCGGCGGCAGCGAGGAGGCTCTGCAGGAAAACGAGGAGCTGTTTCAAAAGGTATGTGTATTCCTCGGGATGGCGCACGATATCGGCAAGGCGACAGCAGTGTTTCAGGCACGTATTCTGGAAATGTTGCCGAAGGCTTGGAAACGACTTGCGGAAGAGGGGCTGGAAATAGCGGATATAAAAACATTTACCGATTCCTCAGCAGTAGCGCATGCGTTGGCCGGTCAGGTGATTTTACAGCAGCGGGGTGTGAACGAGGGAATTTGTGAGATTGTCGGCGCACATCACGGAAAGCCCCAAGAGGCGGTGAGCGAGTCTACGTTTGATGGGAATCTTGTCAATTTCAGAGGCAAGGATAGTGATGCCCCGCTGTGGGTGGAGATTTGGGATGCCTTTCTACAATACGCCTTCGAAGTAAGCGGCATTCAAGACGCAACGATTATCCCGGAACTCTCCGGACCGCAGCGCGTTTTACTGTCCGGGCTTCTTGTCATGGCGGACTGGGTCGCGAGCAACCAATTCTACCATCCGACCATTTCGATTGACGAGTTGGGACGGGAAGACATGTATCCCAAGAGGACTCGCAGTGCTTGGAAAAAGTTAAAGCTTCCGGCTGTCTGGTCGGCCGAGCTTGGCGGAATGGACGAGGTAGCTTTTGCGGAGAACTTTGGCTTTCCACCCAACGAACTGCAGAAGGCAGTGCTTGAGATATCAGATGCTGTCAGCTCTCCGGGTATTCTCATTGTTGAGGCACAGATGGGCGTCGGAAAAACCGAGGCTGCGCTCGCTGCAGCCGAGATATTTGCCGGAAAGTGCGGAAGCGGTGGACTCTTTTTCGGGCTGCCGACGCAAGCGACGGCAAACGGTATTTTCCCGCGTATACGGACTTGGGCGGAGGAACAGGTTGCGGTTCAGGGAGAGAGCAAGGAGAAGCTCTCGATACGACTTGCACACGGCAAAGCGGAGTTAAATCAGGACTATGCCGATTTGCTGGAAGCGGGAAAAGGAGAGTTCACGGGGGAAGCGCGCATCGGAGAGGATGAGGATAAGGCTCTGGTAGTACACAGCTTTTTCCGCGGCCGCAAGCAAGTATTGCTCTCCGATTTTGTCATTGCAACGGTGGACCAGATTTTGATGGCCGCGCTGAAACAAAAACACTTGATGCTAAGACACCTCGGCATGGCGGGGAAAATTGTGATAATCGATGAGGTACATGCTTACGATGCCTACATGGGCGTGTACCTGGAGCGCGCACTCTGCTGGCTCGGCGCCTATCATGTGCCGGTGATTCTTCTCTCGGCCACATTGCCCGCTTCAAGGCGCATCGACTTTGTGGATGCCTATCTGAATATATCTAAGCGAGAAAAACGTGAGCGCGAGAAGCGGTTTACGCAAGGAGAAGAAGCGGATTGGAGATATTCGCGCGCGTATCCGCTACTCACCTGGACCGACGGAAAAGAGGTTCACCAGAAGGGACTGCAACTACAGAGTAAACCGCAAAGTGTAGCGATTCGACATGTCAAAGAATCGGAGCGCATTCAAACGCTGCGAGATAAGCTACGGGACGGCGGCTGCGCCATTGTGATATTGAGCACCATACGTCGTGCGCAAGAGTTTGCCAAGGAAGTTAGGGAGCAAATGCCGGATGCGGACATCATCCTCCTACACAGTGCATTTTTGATGCCGGACCGCGCAGCGCGTGAGCGTGAATTGTTGCGAAAACTGGGAAAGGACTCCGCCAAAAAGGAACGGGATCATTTGATTGTAATCGGAACATCGGTGCTGGAACAAAGCTTGGATATTGACGGAGATGTGATGCTTACCGATCTCTGTCCCATGGACTTACTCTTGCAACGTCTGGGACGACTGCATCGCCACCCGATTCATGATGATATGCGGCCGGAACAGCTGAAGGCGGCACAATGTTATGTCATAGAGCCGGATGAAGATGTGTTTGAGTCCGGAACGCGCGCCATTTACGGGGACTATCTCCTCATGAGAACCAGGAAGCGCTTGCCGGGCAAAATCACACTGCCAACGGATATTCCGAATTTGGTGCAGGATTGCTACGACGACATGGAACCTGATTGGGAAACCGAAGCTGAGAAGGAAATGTACGGAAAAGCGAAAAAGGAAGAGGAGAATAAGACCGGACATAAAAAAACGAAAGCGGATACTTACTGTCTCGATAAGCCCAGAAGAAGTCTTGAAAACTGGATCAGCAATGTGGAGACCAAACTGGACGAGGAGGAAGCACAGGCGCAGGTGAGAGACTCGGAGAACAGCATCGAGGTGCTCTTATTTATGCAGAAAGGAAATGAAATCTGCTATCTTCCCTGGCAACACGAGGGGCAGAGCCTTCCGGTCGAACGTATTCCTTCTCCGGAAGAGAAACGAGACCTATTGCGACAAAGTGTTAAGTTGCCCGGTGCGCTCTGTCGAGAATATCAAATCAAAAAGACTCTCGATGCGTTGAAACCGATGAATGAGCTTGTGTTATCCGGTGAGTGGAAGCACGACCCGATGTTGAGAGAGGAATCATTTCTCTTGTTGAACGAACAGTTGGAAACAGAACTTGCGGGTTTTCGTCTATGGTACTCGAAGGAGGAAGGCCTGTTTTATGAGAAAGGAGCTGCGGATGATAAACCCTGAGTTTAATCTGCTGGATAAGCGGTGGATACGGGTTCGGACACGAGATTGCCGTATCGAAGAGGTATCGCTCAAAGATGTTTTTGTCCATGCGCATGAATATGAGGATTTGGCCGGTGAAACGGCTGCGCAGGACGTGGCAATGCTGCGCCTGTTGCTTGCAGTGCTGCACTGCACCTTTTCTCGGGTGGATGAGAACGGCGAAAAGAATCTGCTGTTTGATTTGGAGGATGATGAGTTAGAGGATGAAGTGTTTCGGCGCTGGAAAGCACTGTATGACTTGGGACAGTTTCCGGAAGAGCCGATTCAAGATTACCTAGAGCAGTGGCGAGAAAGGTTCTGGCTGTTTCATGAGAAGAGACCGTTTTGGCAGGCAACCAGCGCAAAAGCGGGAACCGAATATGAAGTCTCTAAGCTAAACGGTGAGATTTCAGAGAGTAGCAACAAGCTGCGTTTATTCTCGACACGGGCGGGAGAAGGAAAGAAAGTGCTCTCCAATGCGGAAGCGGCAAGATGGCTCTTATATCTCAATGGATTTGATGATACTTCAGCCAAGCCAAAGAAAAAGGGACTGCCATCGCCCGGAGCCGGATGGCTTGGGAAATTAGGCATCATCACAGCTTCCGGAAAAACACTATTTGAAACATTACTCTTAAATCTCACTTTGCTAAAAGACGGGAGTAAAGCCTGGCAGCAAGAGAACATTGCAGTCTGGGAGAAGGACAAGGTGCCTTACAAAGAGAGAGAAGAGATACAATTGCCGGAAAATCAGGCGGAATTACTAACCTTACAGTCAAGACGGCTTTTACTGCATAGAGCTGATGAATTCTCCGTAGATGGATTTACGCTGTTAGGTGGGGATTTCTTCCCGAAGGAAAGCGCTGCGACAGAACAAATGACTCTTTGGGGAAGAACGGCAGACAAGAAAGTTATTCAATATCAGCCGAGACGACATAGAGCCGGTATACAAATGTGGAGAGAATTTGCTTCGATTTTTTGCGCGGAGGAAGGAACCTATCTTCCGGGAATTGTCAGGTGGAATCAGGCGCTATACAAGAAAGCCAAGCTAGGGGAAAAGCGGCAGTGCAACTTCAGAATTATTTCTGTGCAATACGGGGACAAGGACTTTTTTGTCAATGATGCGTTTGAAGATCGGCTTTCATTTGCCGCCGGTTTGCTTACAGAGATGCAACAGAATTCCGGAGAAGCCTGGCTGTCACGAATTAAAGGTGAAGTTGAAAGTTGCGATAAGCTTGCCGGTATTGTCGGAGGACTGGCAAAAGATTTAACCATCGCAGCGGGAAATGATACCGGTGGGAGTGCTTTTCCGGATGCAAGAGAAACTTGCTACGCAGCCCTGGATTTTCCTTTCCGTGCATGGCTCAATTCGATTGAACCCAGTAGTTTGGGTGAAGCAATGGAAGAAAAGATACTGGAATGGCAACGACAGGCGAAAGAGCGAGCATTGGTGCTCGGACGAGAGCTGACGCGCAATGCGGGTTTGGTCGCCATGCTGGGAAGAGAGCAGGGAGAAGTTTATTACTCGGCTCCGAAAGCATTTGAAAGCATGGTGCGTAAAATTAACAAGTTATATCCTGCTTTGCGAAGCGTGAACAAGAATTAAAGGAGGCGTGCATGGAAGAAAAACAGAGGGCACTTAGTAAGGCGAGTCGTATCTCCGGATTTGTAAAGTTCAAGCTATTGCAGTTACAACAGAATCCGAGAGATGCTGTGGTTCGTGCAAAGCTCGCGAAGATGCGGCGCGGTATCGGTGAACAGCCGGGGGCAGTCCCGGAGCTCTGGGATTTATTATTCGATGGTTTGCCGGAGGAACTGGAAGGAAAGGGGAATGAACCCAGTCGAGCAGAGAAGGCAGTGTACACAGCTCTGACGCTTTACGCATTGCATCAACAGGGAAAAGATCTTCATAGCGAGTTCATGTATCTGGAGAACAATACGTTGGGACGTGCAGTCGGACAGTTGGCACGAAGATCGGATGGGAATGAAGAAGCAGTCATTCGACGCTTTAATGTGGTTGTTACCTCGGCAGACCTAACGGAGTTCAGCTGGCATTTAAGAAATATCATTCAGCTTTGCAAGCGCGAGAGCATTCCGTTGGACTATGCGTCATTGGCGAGAGATTTGTACGAGTATCAGGACTTGAATCGTCTTGACAATGTGCGGCTTAAATGGGGGCGTGATTTTTACAGAGAACTATCCTATCGCGAGAATGATGAAGATGAGGCAGGAACCGAATCGAAAGAGTAAAGCGTTGGGATTTACTGTAAGAAAGAGCAGATTTTAACTCTGGTGAGGTCATAAAGACCGGAAAGGATAAAGATTATGGATAAAAATAGATTGTTTGTGGACCTGCATGTGATTCAGACGGTTCCGCCGAGCTGCATCAACCGCGATGATACGGGAAGCCCGAAGACCGCTATTTACGGTGGAACCACGAGAGCAAGAGTTTCTTCGCAGGCATGGAAGCATGCAATGCGCGAGTACTTCAAGGATGTGATGACGGAGGAGGAGCTTTCTAAGAGAAGCAAGAAAGTGGTTGGATTGCTGGCAGAGGAGATACAGAAGTTAAATTCCGGTCTGAACGGCGAGAAGCTGGCAATTGATGCTTTGACGAAAGCAGGCCTCAAGGTCAAGATCGATGAGAAAAAAGGCAAGAAGGCAGAGTTAGACGCGTTGTTTTTTATCAGCAGTGCACAAATCCAGGCATTGGCACAGCTTGCAGCGGATGGTTGTGAAGAAAAAGAGTCATTTAAGAAGGCACTGAAAGATATTCCCGGATTTGAAATTGCACTGTTCGGTCGCATGGTTGCCGCGGATCCTTCGTTGAATTATGACGCAGCTTCTCAGGTTGCGCACAGTATTTCAACCCATGCAGTGCACAGTGAGTATGATTACTTTACGGCAGTGGATGATCTTGCGCCGGAGGACAATGCTGGAGCCGGACATCTTGGAACGGTTGAGTTCAATTCTTCAACTTTGTATCGCTATGCAACGGTCAACGTGTCAGAGTTGAAGAAGTGGGTAAAGAATCCGGAGCAGATTGTCAGAGTTTTTGCAGAGGCATTTATCTATGCAATGCCGACCGGAAAGCAGAATACGTTTGCCAATCGCACTGTCCCGGATGCAGTTTATATCACGATTCGTGAAGATCAGCCGGTGAATTTCAGCGGTGCCTTTGAAGAGGCAGTCATGAGCAGCAACGGATATAGCAAAGCATCCATTGAGCGTCTTCAGGAATATGCAGAGAAGAGTTACCAAAACTTTGTTGAAGTTCCGACCTATGCATTGGGAACCGGCGAAGGCGTCGAGAGACTCTGCGACACCAAAGCGGTGAAAGAGAATCTGGAGACTCTGGAGAATTATGTTCGTGAACTCTTGGATAAAGCAGGGGAGGCGGAATGAGTACCTTGTTACTGCGCCTCGCTGCACCGCTGCAGGCGTGGGGAACCGATTCAAAATTTGAGGTAAGACGTACCAATCGGGAGCCCTCGAAGAGCGGAGTGATTGGCCTATTGGCGGCGGCCTTGGGACTTAGACGAGATGCAGATTTATCGGAACTCTCAGCACTTCGTTTTGGCGTTCGCGTCGACAGAAACGGTGAAGTCATAAAGGATTTCCATATGGCGAAGGCTGAGAAGACTTCATATCTCACCTATCGTTATTATCTTTCCGATGCAATTTTTTTGGTCGGATTGGAATCGGAAGATCGAAGTTTCTTGGAACAGATAGAGCGAGCGTTACGAAATCCCTGTTTTCCGCTCTTTCTCGGAAGACGTTCTTGCCCGCCAACTCTCCCCTTGGTGCTCGGAATTCGAGAGGATGCGTTAGAGACTGCGTTACGGGGAGAAGAGAATCAAAATAAAGATCTGAAGAGCATACGACAGAGTCATCGTTACATTCGCTTAGATTGTGGCGTGGGAGAACAAGAAGGCGCTGTTGTACAGGATTTGCCGATTTCTTTTAATCCGATGAAACGCGAATTCGCTTATCGACGCGCAAAGGAAATCTGGCTTCGTGATGATGTGAATACAGAAGAATCGGCAGAAGAACACGATGCCATGGCAGAACTGTGAGAGGAGAGGATATGTATCTGACAAGAATGGAATTGGATACAGACAAGAGGGCAACAAGGAGACTCCTCAGCTCGCGCAGTAAAATTCACGGGATGGTGGAAAGTGCCTTTTCCGGAAGCAGAGAACGGAGACTCTGGCGATTGGATTCGCTTGGGGGCAAACTCTATATCCTTGTACTCAGCGAAGAAAAACCCAATTTTGAGGCCGCTGTACGTGAATACGGAAACCCGAAAGAAGGCTTTTTGACGAGAGAGTATGCGCCTCTTTTAGCGCGTATCACAGAGCAGAGTCGATGGCGTTTTCGCCTGGTCGCGAATCCGACGCAAAGCATATCTCGCGCAAGCACAGGTCAGCGCGGTGAGGTAAAGGCTTGTGTGGGTGTAGAGCAGCAAGAGAATTGGCTTAAGAAACGAGCTGAAAAGAATGGGTTTATGGTGGAAGAAGGAGGCTTTCGTACTGTCGGAAACAGTTGGCACATTTTCCATAAACGGGAAGAAAAAGACAAGTCTGTTTCCCTACGTGAAGTCAGTTACGAAGGTATTTTAACGGTAACGGATGTCGAAAAGTTTAAAGAGCTTCTGTGCCGCGGAATGGGCAGAGGAAGAGCTTACGGCATGGGATTGCTCACCATTATGCGTCTGCCCTGAGGTGAAAGATGAAGGAGATTCCAGGCATCATACGCCCGGAATTACAACAGTTGCCACAGGTCAAAGATCGAATGACCTTTCTGTATCTGGAACGCTGCAAGCTGAATCGACGTGACAGTGCGATTGAAGTGATGGATGATGACGGTACGGTAGATATTCCGGCGGCAGCCATCTCAGTACTGATGTTGGGACCGGGCAGCAGTATTACGCATCGTGCGATGGAACTAATCGGAGATGCAGGTATGACGGTCATTTGGGTTGGAGAGCACGGCGTTCGCTATTATGCGAGCGGACGCCCGCTCACCAAGCGAGCAGGTCTTTTGTTGCAACAAGCCAAGTTGGTTAGTAATCAGCGGTTACATTTGGCTGTCGTTCGAAAGATGTATGCAATGCGATTTCCTTCCGAAGATGTAAGCAAGTTAACGTTACAGCAACTCCGCGGACGTGAGGGCAGCCGTGTGCGGGAAATATACCGCAAGCTATCCAAGCAATACGACGTTTCATGGTCTGGCAGAGAATACAATCCAGAGGATTTCTTTGAGAGCAATGCGGTGAATCAAGCACTCAGTGCAGGGCATGTATGTCTCTACGGCCTTGCTCATGCAGTCATTGTTGCTTTGGGGTGTTCTCCGGGACTCGGTTTTGTCCATGTCGGACATGAACTCTCATTTGTATATGATCTTGCAGACCTTTACAAAGCCGAGGTGACTATCCCTATCGAATTTGAAGCGGCTTCGCAAGATTTGCCGGACTTGCCCGCTTATGTCAGAAGGAAGACTCGTGATGCGATGGTAGAGCAGCACATTTTAGAGCGAATGATACGAGATTTGCACTATTTGCTTGCAGATGAGGGGGAAGAAGCGGGAGAGGAAGAAAGTGCGGTTTACCTTTGGGATAACATAAGAGATACTGTTCCAAACGCCACCTCATATCGGATAGGTGATACACCATGATAGTGATTACACTTACCGATTGTCCACCCAAGGTGCGAGGAGATTTGTCTAAATGGTTGCTTGAAATTTCGACAGGAGTTTATGTTGGGAATCTCAGCGCACGCGTTCGCGATGAACTTTGGGGACGCATTTGTGAGCACGTTAAAGATGGCAGAGCGACCATGGTTTACAGTAGCAACGGAGAGCAGAAACTAGACTTTGCAATTCATAATACCAGTTGGTTGCCGGTAGATTACGACGGCATCAAGCTGGTGAGAAAGCCCGGGATAAAAAAAACGAGAAAAGAATTCCAATCAAGTTGAGACAGAAAAAGCTGCGATGAGCCGTGCGGAGAAATTCTATCGGGTACATCAAATTCAGAAACATCAGGCACGCAAAGGAAGTACAGCAGAATATGTGGTGCTCGATTTGGAAACGACCGGCCTTAATATAACTCGCGACCAAATAATCGAAGTTGCGGCTATCCGAGTAGAGGAAGGGCGAGAAGTTGCCTGTTACAGCAGCTTGATTTCTTGCGATGCTGTACCGGAGACAATTGTTGAATTGACCGGAATCACACAGGACAAACTAAAAAATGAGGGAAAGCCGATTGCACAGGTGCTCAAAGAACTACTGGAGTTTATCGGGGATACTCGAATTGTGAGTCACAATGCGAGTTTTGATTGGCGCTTCCTGCAGCAGGCTTGCAAACAAAACGATATCTTGCCGAGACATCCTCACATTACCGATACACTGAATCTTGCACGGCAAAAGGTAGAAGATGTGGAAGATTACAAACTCTTGACCTTATCAAAGTACTTTCATTTTGCTATACTGGAGCCGCACAGGGCGCTCGCTGACTGCCGCTTGACGCATCAGCTCTACGAGAAGTTAAAGAGGATTGAGGCTGAGGACTAGGATCAACCACGGAAATACGTCGTTTCCGAAAAGTTTTCCCCGCATGCGCGGGGGTGATCCTTCGGGCGTTTCAATTAAAATTCCACCTTGTAGGTTTTCCCCGCATGCGCGGGGGTGATCCCTCGTCGAGGGAATCAAATGTGACTGTGATTTTGTTTTCCCCGCATGCGCGGGGGTGATCCCGCCCGCAGTCATATCGATATAGCCCCGCCCAAGTTTTCCCCGCATGCGCGGGGGTGATCCTAGAGTACGCGGAGACTGTGCATCACATAGTACGTTTTCCCCGCATGCGCGGGGGTGATCCTACGGCTTCGTGACGCAGTAGCCTATCGAGCCAGTTTTCCCCGCATGCGCGGGGGTGATCCCATTCTCATCCATACCCAAAGACCAAGTGCAAGGCTTTCCCCGCACACGCGGGGGTGATCCTAAAATTCGCCGTGATACTGTGACGGCACCGCAGCTTTCCCCGCACACGCGGGGGTGATCCTAAGGCGGTCGTGAACGGTGTGAACGATGCGGAGCTTTCCCCGCACACGCGGGGGTGATCCCGCGGTCGCGCAGACCGAGCGCAGACTTGAGGCGCTTTCCCCGCACACGCGGGAGTGATCCTGCACCATCAGATACAAGTCGGGAAACTCGTTCGCTTTCCCCGCACACGCGGGGGTGATCCCACGGTTTTCACCGCGCGACTGGAGCGCGTAGAGTTTTCCCCGCATGCGCGGGGGTGATCCCTGTTTGGCTATCCACAGCGAGGGAAAACCGAGGTTTTCCCCGCATGCGCGGGGGTGATCCGTCAATTTGCTTTCCGCCTGCGGTGTATGTAACGTTTTCCCCGCATGCGCGGGGGTGATCCGCAGTACTCGACGCTGCTGGAGTCCGAGTCCGTGTTTTCCCCGCATGCGCTGGGGTGATCCGCATCATACCGCCCCACGCCTGCAAGCGCGGCGCGCTATGACTAGCGGCGGAGCCGGTGCGAGACGCGACACATCGTGTCGCATATGGATGCAGCAAGTGCGCACATACCAGGCGCAAGCGCACGCCCGCTTATGAGATACACGACATAGAAAAAGCACATAGCTATAAAAAAGATTTTTCCTTTCATGCGGTTTATGCTAGTATAAAAGAGCGGACGAGGCTATATTGGTGATGAAGCGTTTTCGACAGCTCGTGTAGTAGTGCGACGACTACGGGGAGCAGATGGTGTCCGTGGGTATAGACGACATTCGCTTTTGCGATTGCGCCGAGCGCGTATGCTGTGGCTGATATCCAGCTAAAACGCTTCTTCTTTTTTGCTCTTTTTCTTCTCATAGCACTTCCTCCGTTTTCCCCGCATGCGCGGGGGTGATTCGGCGCTTATCTTTTTTTGCTCTTTTTCGTTTCAGTTTTTCCCGCACGTGCGGGGGTGATCCGCTCGCCAAAGCTCTGCGGGAACTGATCGAAGAGTTTTCCCCGCATACGCGGGGGTGATCCGGCCGAGGGGATTCTGCCGATGATCGAGCGGACGTTTTCCCCGCACACGCGGGGTGATTCCTCGGCGCTGTCGTATGTGCTGGAGCCGTAGTAATTTTCCCCGCATGCGCGAGGGTGATCCCTTGCTTCATCATGCTTTTCACTTTGGGATTCACTACTGCGCAGTTTAGCGCTTCTTTTAACCGCTCCGTACTTCTTTTTTCGCCTTCTGGATTTTCCTGATGCAATGCCGCCATTTTGCCCTCGCTCCCTTGCGTCATCACTGCTTCGAATCGGACCCAGGTTCTTTTCATTATTCATCCTCTTACCAGTTCGTTTCTCTGTGTCTCGGGTTATTTGTAATGACTATGACGCGCAAACATTTCCTTGTCCTGCCGCTTTTGCGCTCTCTCATAAGTTCTCGATGTAACATACCGTTTGGTCGCCTCTCCAAAGCCGTTCACAAATGTTCTCCGCGCTTGCTTGGGTTTTCACACCTTTTTTCCGAGATTTCACTCTCTACC